>Ga0302273_1001179_pt1 | contig 11020 bp, 7 predicted proteins | sample III_Bog_N1_3_FD_198774 | JGI IMG/M metagenome (GOLD analysis project Ga0302273, IMG submission 198774) | Peat permafrost microbial communities from Stordalen Mire near Abisko, Sweden - III_Bog_N1_3 | ecosystem: Environmental > Terrestrial > Soil > Wetlands > Peat | place: Sweden: Abisko... | reverse complement strand
CCAGCTATACATATATAAGTTCCATAGGGGACGTCCCTGAGCAGAAACATAATCAGCCATTTCCTTTTGATTCCATGATATGGTAACCGGCCAGTGTTTTGAGATCATGCCAAGTTCAATCCAATCATAAAGGCTAAAGTGAGAATCATGAAAATCATTAAACTGTTTTTTAGAAATATATGTTAGCGTTTGTGGTTTTTCCAGGTAACAATCAAAACCACCATCGTACATTTCACCGGTAACTGCATCTGTAAAAAAAACATCAAAGGTTGAATTTAACGGTTCATTTATAAGGTTAACTTCACCAAGCTGTTCGTCAATACCAAAAGTAGCCGAGGAATCTTCTCCAAAATAGAGCGTATCCCTGTTTCCAATGGAATCCTCAAAATAGAGCGAGAGACTGTATTCCTGACTTTTGCAGATAAGTGAGAAGAGGATTAAAAAAATAAGTATATAATATGTTTTCATGGTGTTTTATTTCGTTAAAATCATCCGTTTGGTATCCACTTCTTTGCCATCGACAACAAGTGCGTAAAGGTACATTCCCGGTTGAAAGCTGTTGCCATTAATGGTTACAGTTTGTTTCCCTTGGCCGCTTAGATTGTATTGCTGCAATTGGGTTCCATTCATGTTGTAGATATACAACATTGAAGTAGTTGAACCATCGGGAATATAACAGCCAATTTTGGTTTCTTTGCTAAACGGATTGGGAATGTTCTGATCTAAACTGGCTTTTGTTTCAGTTAAATTATCCGTTGTCACGGTGGTTGTTGAGGCGCTTTTCAGGGTTGAAGTACCTGCAATTTGGTCTATTTGCTGCTGAAGTTGGGTCAGTTGTGTTTGTTGTTCTTTTATTACCTGCAACAGAACAGGGATCATCCCCTCGTAATTAACGGCTTTTAGCTTAGTTACCGAATCGGTTTTGACCAATTCAGGAAAATCTTTTTCTATTTCCTGTGCAATAAACCCGTATTGTTCCCCTTTCGAAAACTGGGGGATCATTTTAGAGATCAAAGTATCGCTACTCAATTTGGAATAAACCTCTTTAAGCTCTTCCTTACTTTTAAACTCATACTTTTTACCATCAATATTCATTATTTTCGATAGCATCAATTTCCCGTCCAATTGAGTTATATTCTTCTTGAGCTTACTGTCGGAACCCTGCCAATAACCGCTTGCAAGGGCGTTGCCATTAATAGATAAAATATAATTACCCGTGGTAGTGCCGGCAATATATACATTAGGAGCCGATCCTGTATTTCCGGAAACTACCAAAAATGGAGAATTAGTAGAAGAGCCACTCATTACTGTAGGATAGTAGAAGTAGCTGTTCCCATTAATATATGAGCTTCCACTAAAATAGCTACTTCCGCCAACATTAAGCTTATAACTGGAATTGGGCGCAGTCCCTATCCCAACATAACCAGACGAATTAATTTGAATTTGCGCCATCGCGCCAAACGATAGAACGACAAAACACGCGATTAAAAATAATTCAATTTTTTTCATAGTTTTACAAAGTTTGTGGGCAGGTAAGCGGTAACTTCCTTGCCCGGTTATTAAATAATTATATTTGTTTGGCAACCCGGCAAAATGTCGGGTTGTTTTTTTATTATTTCCAGTTGCAAGTATTTTATTGACAGTCTAATTCGTTACAGTCAAAGCCATTATAGATATAAGAGTTTTTATTTATAATGTCAGTTGACCAACATTACCAATAGTTGCCAAATCTTTCCCTGAACGAGCGTTCTCCCTGATTATCTTTAAACTGGCAACTGTGTCTTTGGTTTGTTGTGTAAATGTATGAAGTAAGATTATGAATACCAAATTTAATTTTACCCCACCCATTTTTTATTTTCTAACTGCTATCGGTTTGGGATAGAAAAAATTATTGCAAAATGTATTTTAAAGCATCTAAAAAGGAGGGTAATCTTTTTTGGTGTTTTTTAGGGATCGACGGGATACAAGCTGGGCTTAAATTAGAAAAGGCTGTCCTCTGACAGCCTTTTCACCCGTTATGACGGGAAACTAACCTAAACCAACTAAACCTAATAAACCATGAGCTTACCAAAGCAATCAACTTTGAATTAGCTACCTAAGTAACTTCCGAAGTAACCGTTTGGTTCGCCAAGTGTATTATATTTTTAAAATATAAATTTTTTCGGAACGAATATTTCATTGAACGCTATGCGGCAAAGATATCAAAAAAAACAAGTAATCACCAAATGTCGGTTCCCGGAAAATGGTTTTATTTTGGTTTTTTTTAAAGCTTTCAAAACATTGTTAATTAACGATTTGTAATCAGAAATGAACTCCGAAAGAGAAGATATTCCTGAAAATGGCTTCTGTTATTGCTGTTTTATGCCCGGTTCAGACTATGACAAATGTCAGTTTGACACTGATTTATTTAGGTTGGTTTCGGTTGACAGTTTTGTTTTCAACAATCCGACCTTGATAAAAACTATCCCTTCGATGCATCAAATTTGGCAGGATACCTGTACTTTGGTAAAAATTTAAAACGGACTGGGATGTACAGGCTTTTTTTGGTGATTTTTCTTTTTTCGTGTATGGATTTGCAGTCGCAAACATTACCCAAACGCGAATTCCGGGCTGTCTGGATTGCTACGGTCAATAACATCGACTGGCCCTCGAAACCAGGACTTTCGACCGATCAGCAAAAAAAGGAAGCGATAGCTATTCTCGACATGCACGAAAAAAACGGGATGAACGCCATCATCATGCAGGTTCGCCCGGCATCGGATACCTTTTACGAATCAGATTTGGAACCCTGGTCGCGTTACCTGACAGGTACACCGGGCCAGGCGCCTTCGCCATTTTACGATCCGCTTCAGTTCTGGATTGAGCAATGCCACCAGCGAAACATGGAATTTCATGCATGGCTGAACCCTTTCCGTGTGGCTTTGGATGCCAATGAACCTTTAGCCGGAAATCACATCGCTTTTAAACATCCGGAGTGGATTGTGAATTATGGCGGCAAGTTGTATTTCGATCCCGGATTGCCGCAAACCCGCGAATTTGTTGTCAAAGTTGTTACCGATATTGTTACCCGCTACGATGTGGATGCCATTCATTTCGACGATTATTTTTATCCATATCCGCTGAAGGAGGATTTTCCCGATTCAGCCTCTTTTGCCGGATTTAACCGCGGATTTCCGGAAGATCAGAAAGCCAATTGGCGCCGCGACAATGTCGATCTGATGATCAGGACGCTTTCAGAAAAAATAAAGAAAACAAAACCCTGGGTTAAATTCGGAATCAGTCCGTTTGGAGTTTGGCGCAACAAGGCCGACGATCCGGAAGGTTCGGAAACCACGGCTGGTACCACCAATTACGATCAGTTGTATGCCGACATCGTGAAATGGCAGAAAAATGGCTGGATCGACTACTGTCTTCCGCAGTTGTATTGGCAAATTGGGCATCCTTCGGTCGATTTTCTGACGCTCAGCCAATGGTGGGCGGCTCATGCTTACAACCGGAGCATGTATATTGGCCATGCGGTTTACAAGCTGGACGCCAATTCAAACATACCCGAGTGGAAAGATCCCGAAGAGCTGGTCAAACAAATACAGATTGTCCGGCAAATTCCGCAGTTAGGTGGAAGCGCGTTTTATAGCAGCGTGCATTTCAAACGCGATTTGTTCGGATTCGAAAAATCACTTCAGAATAAATTGTATAAATACCATGCGCTGGTGCCGGTGATGTCCTGGATCGACAACCGTGCGCCCGAAAGTCCGCAACAATTCCGGAAGAGAGGGCATAAACTGAAATGGAAGACGGGAATAACCGGGAACGAAATGGATAAACCCTTCGGTTTTGTGGTTTACCTGAATTTGGTTGGGCAAAAGTTTGATGCTAAAAATCCTGAAAATATTTTCACAATTACACAGGATAAAAGCATCGTTTTTAAGCCAAATTCTCGTAAATTACGGAGAAAATACGAAGTTCGGATTTCTGCTCTTGACCGCCTTCACAACGAAAGCGAAATAAGTAAAGTGAAAGTGATTAAAATCTAAAGTCTATCTGCCATGAATCGAAAAGTTGATTGTTTTATAGCTTTCAGTACCGAAGAGGCCAGCCAAAAATTAGTCAATCAGTTCAGGGAATCAGCCCTTGTCAACAAAGTATATGTTCTTTCAAAGACGCCGGTTAACCTGGCCGATTGTGAGCTGATAATTGCCGAAGAGTATGGTTCCTGCTCCACCATCAGGCAGGTTGCCAAAGCGGTTCAAGCCGATTTTGCCCTTCTTGCAATGGGAGGCGGAACCATCGAATTGGGGCAGGGTGCGGTTGAACGGCTTGTTCAGGTTGCTGAAAATACGGAGGCGCCCATGGTTTACGCCGATTATTCTGAAGTGAAAAATGGAGTTCTGTCGCCCTACCACGTCATCGATTATCAGTTGGGCAGCTTGCGCGATGATTTCAATTTTGGCCCGGTTCGTTTTTATCGGGCAGAAGTATTAAAAGCTTTCAGGTACGAGAACTACGAAACGCTAAAACATGGAGGCCGTTATGCATTGCGGCTTCGGGCCAGCCGGATGGGCGCTTTGGTTCATATTCCCGAGTGTTTGTTTACGGTGATTGAAACCGACACCCGAAACTTAGGCGAAATACAATTCGACTATGTTAAAGCTTCTGCCCGTGAACTTCAGCTTGAAATGGAGCAGGTTTGTACAGCTCATTTGCGCGACATTGGCGCTTTGCTTTTGGCTCCATTTCCCGAAACCATTTTGAATGAGGATTTTGAGATAGAAGCATCGGTAATCATTCCGGTACGTAACCGGGCAAAAACTATCCGTGATGCGGTTGAATCGGTGTTGATTCAGAAAACATCGTTCAGTTTTAACCTCCTTGTTGTCGACAATTATTCGAACGATGGAACCACCGAAATTCTAAGCGATTATGCTTCAAAAGGAAAACTGATCCACATTATTCCTGAACGTAAAAATCTTGGAATTGGAGGTTGCTGGAACGAAGCGATTTTTCGCCCGGAATGTGGAAAATTTGCCGTACAACTCGATAGCGACGATTTGTATGCCGACGAAAATGTGCTTCAACTCATTATTGATAAATTTTACGAAGAGAACTGTGCAATGGTCATTGGCAGTTACCGGATCACCAATTTCAACCTGGAGGAAATTCCTCCCGGCGTGATTGACCACCAGGAATGGACTGACGACAATGGTCCAAACAATGCCTTGCGAATCAATGGACTGGGAGCGCCACGGGCATTTTATACTCCTGTATTGCGCGAAATCAGAGTGCCAAATGTTATGTATGGCGAAGATTACGCAATAGGGTTGGCCATCTCAGGAAAATATAAAATCGGACGCATTTATCAGCCTGTTTATCTGTGCAGGCGATGGGAAGATAACACCGATGCATCGCTTAGCGTTGAAAAAATGAATGCCAATAACCTGTACAAGGACCGTATCAGGACTTTTGAACTTTTGTCACGTATTCAGCGAAATAAAAAGATTGAACCTGACAAAGCCTGGACGGATATTGATTAGTATGAGTATTTGGTATCATGACTACTTTTCAAATGGAGTCGTTAAATAGTCATTGTTTGTCATTAATTGTGGCTAAAATGACCACAAGTGACGATAAATGAACTATCCAATGATCCTATTCTTCAGAACGAAAATCTCATTAGGTAAGGTGCGGATATCCATTTTGATTAGTTAATCGGAACTGACCTATTGGACTATTCCTGAGGTGAAGCTGGTATCGTAAAACTAAAGGTACTGCCTTCTTCAGGCTGACTTTTAACGGTAATTATCCCATTGTTTTTCTCAACAAGTTCTTTGCATAAAACGAGCCCTAAACCTGAGCCCTTTTCTCCGTTGGTGCCATTTTTTGATTTGGTTTTTTCGAGATCGAACAAACTGGCGATTTGTTCCGGGGTCATACCTATCCCTGAATCGACGACAGAAAATTGAATAAACTCGTGATTTTTCCATGCATGAACGAGAATATTTCCTCCGTTAGGAGTGAATTTGATTGCATTATTGATCAAGTTCCGGAGCGTTGTTTCAAGCAGATCAACATCCGCATAAGCAATAAGGTCATCCGGAAGTTGATGTGCAAAATGAATTCCTTTTGATTCAGCAATCGTTCGATACAAGTCAAGCTTTTCAAAAATTATATCCTTTACATTAAACCTTACCGGTTTATGCTGAATGTTGCTCGATTGAATACTTGCCCAATTCAACAGATTGTCAACCAGATAATATACCTGGCTTGTGATCGAATGCACTTTCCTGATCTTGTTAAGCCTTTCAACTTCTGAAAGTTCAAAATAATCGTGTAGAAGCAAATCCTGGAACCCCAGAATGGCATTAAACGGGCTTCGAAGATCGTGTGATATGATGGAGAAAAGCCTGTCTTTGGTCGAATTTAAATCTTTAAGCTGATCGTTTTTTTGTGTCAGGGCGAATGCCTGTGAATTTAACAATTCGTTTTTTGTTTGAATTTCGGCAGTTCGTTCGGCTACCAATTTCTCCAATTTTTCGCGTTGATCGTGCAATCGTTTGATCCGCCATAAAACAAGTCCAATCGGTGCCATGAGAATAATCAGGCCCATCAAAATTTTGAACCAGATTGTCATCCACCAGGCAGGAACAATTAATAATTTAATCGATGTTTCTTTTTTGCTCCAGTCGCCATTGTCATATTTGGCTTTTACCCGAAACGTATAAGTTCCGGGATTCAGGTTGGTAAAGCTTGCTTCTCTTTTCGCTCCGGCATAAATCCAATCCCGATCGAATCCTTCCAGCTTGTAAGCGTAGGTTATTTTGTCGGATTTGGTTAGATTAATTGATTGATACAGAAACGAAAAGGAGTTGTTTTTGTAGTCAAGGAAAATTTTGTCGGCAATGCTGATGTGCTTCTGAATGATTGTGTTATCACTTTTGAAGTTGACACTTTTGTTAAAAAGCCGAAAGTCGGTTAAAACTACAGTCGGTGGTTTTATTTCCAGATACAAACTATCCGGATTGAAATAATTAATTCCCTCTACCCCACCAAAATAAAGCTGGTCATTACTTTCTTTGCAGCACGACATCCTATAGAACGTTTCCGAAAGAAGTCCATCGCTTTGGTCAAAATTGGTAAACCGTCGGGTGAGCGGATCGAATCTCGAAATTCCGGATTTGGTACTTACCCACAGGCTGTTTTTCCGGTCACTGAGAATGCCGGCAACCTGCTTGTTCTTTAACCCGGACGAATACCGTGTAAAGGTTTCATTCTCAGGATTAAATTTATTCAAACCTACCGGAGTGCCGATCCAGATGTTGTGCAGGTTGTCTTCGTAAATTGAATGGATAATATTGTTGTTAATTGTCGTTGAATCGCTTTTGCTGTATAGAAAATAGTTGAATTTGGTCTCTCCTTTCCGGAGTAAATTCAAGCCCCAGGAAGTACCTACCCAAAGGTTTCCTTTGGAATCGTTGAAAACCTGAAAAAAGTAATTGGTGCTGAGATGATTTTTCTGTGAATTGTAATGACGAAAGGTATTGGTTTTTCGATCAAAGCGGTCAATCCCTTTTCCCTCCAAAGCGATCCAAAGGTATCCATCCTTGTCTTCGGTAATCGACCTGACATCGTTGTTTGCGATGGTGAGCGAGTCGTCCGGGTTATTCCTGAACGTTTCAAAATTCTTTGTTTCAGGATTAAAGCGTTGAAGGCCTCCCATATTACTTCCAATCCACATTCTGTTTTTCGAATCGCGAAAAATTGAAAAGATGCTGCCATTACCCAGACTGGTTGGATTGTTGTCGTTATGTAAAAATCGGTCGGTTTTCTGATCCTGAAACCGGAAGACATCAATGCCATTGTTGTAATTACCGATCCATAAATTACCCGATCCATCAAACGACATGGCAGTAATATTTTTTTCGGAAAGGTGCCAGAAGTTCTTCGTATTGGTATCATATTTCTTCAGATCATCCTCGTTCCTGGCGATCTTAATTCCACCGACAGCATGAACCGTCCAGTAATTTCCCTGGTGGTCTTCATAAAAACTCAACAGGTTTTTCCCCAACGAATTTGGATCATCCGGATCGGGATAGTAATTGTAAAAGCTGTCGGTTGATGGGTTAAAAAGCTTTAGTGATCCTAATGTGCATACCCATAAGTTTTGGTTTTTGTCGACGAAAATATGGAGTGCAAAGTTTTCGAATGAATTTGAAGAGACATAATGTTTAAACGTGTTGTTTGTCAGATTGTATGAGTCAATGCCACCTCCTAAGGTTGTAATCCAAAGGTTTTGCCTGATAAGGGCAACATTATAAATCTCGTTATTTGCAATTGATTTCGGGTTGTTTTTTTCGTGCAGAAAAGAGGTTAATTGCTTCTTTTTTTGATCATAATAATTCAATCCTCCGTTTAAATACGATGCAATCCAAATGTTATTTTGAAGATCAAAAATTAGAGCATGGATTCTACCTTCTTTTAATTCGGTCACTTTTGCAAACTGGTTTTCCTGGCTGTTATATTTATAGACCGTTTTTTCGTAACCTACATAAATTTGATCCTTCGAATCTTCAGCAATTACATCGATATTATACCCTGCCAGACCCCGCATATCGCCATCGACCACAATGGGTGTGAAATTATCAAAAACAGGATTGTATTTGTAAAGTCCTTCGGTGGTGCCAATCCAAAGATTTCCAGCTCGGTCCAGAAATAATTTATTGATTCTACATAAGGGAAGGGTATTTTCATCTTTTTCATTGTGCTGGTAGGTGTAAATAGTTTGTCCATCAAACCGGAATAAACCCTGATCGGTTCCAATCCAAAGATATCCGGCCTGGTCTTGTATAATATCAGTTGCATTGATGTTCGAAATGTTTTGCAATGCATTCAACGTGCTGAATTTCAAATCTGGCTGCTGAGCAAACCCGATATTTGCCTGAATTATGAAAAATAAAAAAAATATCCACCTCACGTTATTCCACCTCATTCTTTCCGTTTTGATTCTTTAAAACAGACGCCTGTATTTGAGAGTGTTAAGCTATGGATTTTTTTTGTAAAACCGTTCTTTTTTTTCATGAGATTATTCGGACTCAGGCAACTTGTTAATTCTTCGTTAAAATGGCAATGATGTGATTATTAATATAGTAAAAAGCAATAATTTATATAGATATTTGCTCAAAATGATAGTATAGTAGATTGTTCATTGTCAAAAAGATAGTTTATGGAATTCAAGTGTAAAAAGGCAGGCAATGAATGTTACGGACTGAAGGAGTTGGTATTATTGTTTGATATCAGTCAGCGGCTGATTCAGAGCAAAGAACTGAAGGACGATTTATCCGGCATACTTGAAATGGTTGTCAGATATTTAGGGGCCGAACGTAGCTTTCTTACGATCTTCAACAGGGAGACCGAAAGTATTATGATAGAGGCTGCTTATGGTTATAGTACAGCCCAGCAGGCTCGTGGCCGATACAAACTCGGCGAAGGTATCATTGGAAGAGTTGTTGAAATGGTACGTCCGGTGGTGATTGATAAAATCTCGAAATCAAGTTTATTTCTGAACCGTACCGGACAGGAGCTTACCAAAGATGGTCAGGAATTGACTTTTATCTGTAACCCGATTATTGAAGAAGGAAAAGTGACAGGAACACTTAGTGTGGTTCGGATTTACAATCCACATATTTCGTATGACGAAGATAATCAGCTGTTAACAATCATTGGGTCAATGATTTCGCGAAGTGTGCGCAACCGTCAGGAACGGGTAGAGGAAATGGAGGTACTGAAGCAGCAAAACGTTCATTTGCAAACTCAGCTTGGGTCAGATTTTCGTCCAGGCAATATCATTGGAAATTCGAGCAAAATGCGTGACGTTTATTCGCTTGTGAATATGGTCGCCGAAACCAATTCGACCGTATTGATCCGTGGCGAAAGTGGAATAGGAAAGGAGTTGATTGCCGATGCCATCCATTTTTCGAGTCCGCGTGCAAAAAAGAGTTTTATAAAGGTGAACTGTTCGGCTTTGCCCGACACACTTATTGAGAGTGAATTGTTCGGCCACGAAAAGGGCGCTTTTACTGGAGCCGAAGCACGACGAAAAGGAAGGTTTGAATTGGCCGATGGGGGTACCATTTTTCTGGATGAGATTGGCGATATCCCGCTTTCGACCCAGGTGAAATTATTGCGTCTGATTCAACAACGCGAATTCGAACGATTGGGCGGAACTGAAACCATTAAAATTGATGTTCGCATTATCTGCGCCACCAACCGCAACCTGGAAGAACTGATTCAGAACAACGAGTTTCGCGAAGACTTGTATTACCGGATCAATGTGTTCCCGATTTTTGTGCCACCTTTGCGCGACCGCCGTAACGATATTCCTTCGCTGGTCGATCATTTTATCGAGAAGTTCAACAAGCGGAATAACTCAAATATCATCCGGATTACTACTTCAGCGCTGAATATGCTGATGGTTTACCGTTGGCCGGGAAACATCCGCGAACTCGAAAACTGCATTGAGCGCGCCTGTATTCTGAGCAAAGACAATGTGATTCACAGTTACAATTTGCCGCCATCGCTGCAAACGGCTGATTCTACAAACACCAAAGCTTCAGGCGGATTGACCTATACCGTTGAACAAGTTGAAATGCAACTCATCCGCGAGGCGTTGGTCAGTTCGAAAGGCAACATTGCCAAAGCTGCCGACGAGTTGAAAGTAACCGAACGTATGTTGGGAATCCGCCTGAAAAAGTATAATATTGATGCATGGAGGTTTAAAGTATAAATTTTTTTCTCATGGAACTATCTATCCTGAACGTCGATCTTCAAAATCCAATACATTGCGATCAAGTAATTAGACTGTTGAATGTTTATATGAACGATCCGATGGGAAATAACAGTCCGATGGAAAAAGGTCTTGCGCCCAAAATCATTGCCGGATTGAAAAGATACGCTGGCTATCTCGGATTTTTTGTTCTGGCGGATGATCAGTATGTTGGCTTGGCTAACTGCAATGTGAATTTTTCAA
>Ga0302273_1001170_pt1 | contig 11068 bp, 10 predicted proteins | sample III_Bog_N1_3_FD_198774 | JGI IMG/M metagenome (GOLD analysis project Ga0302273, IMG submission 198774) | Peat permafrost microbial communities from Stordalen Mire near Abisko, Sweden - III_Bog_N1_3 | ecosystem: Environmental > Terrestrial > Soil > Wetlands > Peat | place: Sweden: Abisko... | reverse complement strand
CCCATAGGTTGGGTGGTCGAAAATGGTTTTATGCACACACGTACTACACCGAAGATGAGTTTTGGAGCATATACGACAAGAAATGGTACGATTCGTTACGTAAGAAGTATCACGCAGGCACGCTCCCATCGGTGACCGATAAGATTATCGTCCGCGAGCACTATGAGGTGCGCACACGCCGCGCCGCGTTGAAGGCAGTCGTGAGTAAACCCAAACTGCGCATCAACGACGACGAGACGCATCCCTAGCTATCTAATCTCAACGCCAGATTTTGGCTTATCAACGTAGACAAAGAAACAGGTAGCAGTAGATGTCTGACCCTTCGTTACCCAATCGCCGTATGCATAGGCGACTTGGCACCATGCCTTGGCGCGGTATTGCGCGTAGTTGCAGGTTGCTTTCCACGTCGGATGGAGGAGGCCATTATTCATCGCGAACGTACAGTTGCTGACACTTATGGCGTTCGTGGTGGGAACTGGAATCGTGGTGAGTCCAATGATTGCGACGAGCGCGATTAATAGTTTTTTCATATGTACCTCCTTATGCCATTGCATAATATCTCTCCCTTGGGCTACTAGTCCCTCACGAGTGGTTGTCATTGTAGGATACAGGACTACTCGCGTCAATAGTGTGCCCCACCTCTGTAAGAATGAAGTATTATAACATAAAAACACCGGTAAAAACCGGTGCTTATGATGGCAAAATTACTACTATTTTTTTTCTTCTTCAGCGAAGCGATCTTGGGACTCGCGGATGCGCTTATGCGCTTCGTCGACATCGAGCCACCCTTTTACGGTAGCCCATTTGTTTTCGAGGTGCTTGTATTGTTCGAAGAAGTGCTGGATCTCATCCTTGAGGTGGTCATCGACACTGCTCATGTTGGTGATATCTTTGAAGCGTGGATCTTTAGTCGAGACAGCGAGAATCTTCCAGTCTCGGCCTTCTTCATCTTCCATGTCGAGGACACCAACCGGTCGGACTTCGAGGACGCAGCCGGGGAAGGTGGGTTGGCTGATGAGGACGAGCACGTCGAGGTGGTCACCATCATCGGCGCGGGTATGAGGGACGAAGCCGTAGTCGGCGGGGTAGAACATCGGTGAGTGGAGGACTCGGTCGAGTCGGATGACATCGAGCGCTTCGTCGTACTCGTATTTCATGCTACTACGAGCAGGGATTTCGATGATTGCGTTGATGATTTCTGGCGCGTGTTCGCCGATAGGTACGATACTGAGTGACATAGCTTCTCCTGTTCCGATTACTGTTTAGACCAACTCGTGTCGGTGTTTGATGTACAATTACTACTAATTATATACCAAAACATGATTTTTAGTAAGAGCAAGAATCGTATAGTCGTGAGATTAGTCGGATATCATTGGTTGTCGGTAAACTCGAGCTGCCTCACTGAGTCGAGACGCAACTGCACTCTGTGGCCACGGCCGCCGAAGTCACGATTTAACTCCTCTACGGTGAGGAATATGCCCTCACTGCGAGCACCCGGGCACCCGTCATTGATTGCATTACCTTTACTCACGCCTACAATCTTTCGTTTGGCATCAGTGAGCCATCCGTTTGAAGCTTGCCAGAAGGGTACGAGACTGTCTGATAGATCGATGCCTTCTGCCGCAGAAGAGATACCACTGACTACTACTCTTCGACCGGCCAGGATATCACCAAGCTCCACGATTTTTTGTCGCTCTTGTTGCCTCGCCGCTGCTTCGTACTCGGCCGATCGAGCGAGCAGTGTGGCCGCTTGCTCGCGTAACTCTGCCGCGCGTTGGCGTGGTTCATCAAGTGACTGTTTGAGCTCTTCGAAGAAGCCTTTTATCTGCGACAACTCGTTCACCTCAGGTTGCGACTCGCCGACACGTTCATTCGTACTGACCATATGTATCTCCAATTAGTACCTACCATTATGTCGGCACGGCCATGAAACGCAAGCGTAAGTATGTTCTGTGGATCTGTTATCCCAGTGCGGTATACGCAGAGTTGAAGTGGTGACTACTTTTTCTTCGTCACCCATCGATAGATGAGCATGAGGAGTGAGGCGGCAAAAATAGCTAAGCTGACGTATTGCAGTGCGATGCCAATCGAAACATTTGTGCTTGCTTGGCTTTGCGCGAGGCAGTCGATAGTTGTGCAGCTGTAAATGTCTTGTATCGAGAGGATAGTAATGAATCTAATCATGAATGTAGTGATAAGCGAAATAGCAGCGATGAGTGCTAAGTGTTTTTTCGTCAGATGCATGTTTAGAGTATAGCAAATACGCTAGCTGCCTAGATGGCGTCATAGGTCGCGCCATCTAGGTGTATTGACTAATGTAAGGTGAACAGGTGGCGGCTTCGCTACTTAAGGTTTTCCCACGCTTCGGTGAGATTCTCTGCGACATGGTCCATGTCGGTACGCTGCGTGTGTGGATGAGTAGGGATAACTCGCAATACTTTGCGCGGGACGTTGTCGACGCGGAAGCGTGTATTGGAGACACGCACGCCGTTGTTTTTGAGCACTTCGCAGAGGTGGTCGGACTTCTTATCGAGTTCCGCAATGTCATCACCTTTAGGAATCAGATTTACTGTATTGAGCTCAGGCTCGAGGAGCAGCTCAAAGGGACCATCTTGTTCGCGGATGATAGATGCGAAATACTCTGCCATATCAAGTGTATGATTGAGTACGGTTCGGTAGCCCTCGACTCCGAGCTCTTGTGCCGAGTAGTAGGTAGAAGCCGCAGAGTAGCCGCCCATTGAACCCTCAAGCTTGCGCTGTCCGTTGTTGAGCGGATTCCTAATGTCAGGGATTGTGTACCGGCTTCCATTCGTATCTCCAGCTTGCTCGTCTTGCCACATATAGCCATCGCCGTAGGAGTTGAAGTTCGCAATTCTGTTATGTTCGCGATAATCGCGGAAGAAGATTGCACCTGCATTGTAAGGGATGTACATATATTTGTGAGGATCGCAGGTTACTGAGTCGGCTCGGGACATACCGTCGAACAAATGCTCGCGTCGGCTGAGTACATATGGTGCACCGTATGCACCGTCAACATGGAGGTATACTCCTAGTTCGTCTGTGATATTGGCAATGGCATTAAGGTCATCGACGAGGCCAGTCTCAGTTTCTCCTGCGAGTGCAACAACGGCCATAACTCCGTGCTTGCCGAACTCCTTGCGTAGTCCGATAATCTTGTCGCGGAGCTTCTCGGGGTCGATCTTGTAACCGCCCTCAACGTGATCGACGTATCCAGTCTTGATTAAGTCGCCTGGCGCTAGGGTACGTGCGCTCTTGTAGACCGAGTAGTGTGCCATCGGACTTGTGAGTACATGGGTTGGTGTAGTACCATTCCATCCTTGTGACTCGAGTCGCTCACGTGCGACGGCAAGTGCGTGTAGGTTTGCAGATGTACCGCCAGTGACGATTGAGCCTGAACCTTTTGTCGAAGATGCGCGTAGGTCATTGAGTGTCTTCAGGCCAGCTAGAGAAGTTGTACCCTCCATATCGTATCCGACAATCTCACGCCCGATCCAGGTGATAGCCTCTTTCTCAAGCTCTGTATCATAAGGTGAGACAGCACTGATAATACCGTTATGATTATCAAATGTGCCAGCGAAGTTTCCTAGCAGTGCGGGAATATTATCGGTCGGAAGTAGTTGGTCAACGGCGAGGCCGTCGAATAGTCGACCGTTCTCTCTACGCTCTGTGACCATCTGCTTGATGAAGTCATATTTATCAGGTATGATACTTGCACCTTCTGCTCCGCCCATGCCCATAATAAGAAAATACGCCTGCACGGCGAACTCTTGTAGATTTGATCCATCGGGATTAATAAAAAACCTGTCTTTGAATATCTCGAACGATTCAGACGAACCGATTTGGTTCCTCTCTGCCATGATGTCTCCCTTTGAATGTCATTACAACTGTTATTAGCTTGAATTGTAATCTAAGATACTACAATATACAAGCATAAAATGCAAAAAATAGTTACTACCCCTGTTAGGCTATTCTTAGTTTGGCGAAGCCATTCACGATCATCTCAGTCTGGTGTCTATTGAGTTGTGGGTCGACGCAGCCTTCATGTGTGGGTGTTTGGTGGATTGTTTCAACACATTCGCGCCGGTCCTTCGCAGTTGTTTCCAGGTGGAGTCCGTTCAATGGGGTATGATGATGGGCGCACACAGCGTAAAGCTGTTCGATTTCTGCTGAGATTCTTTCTGTGGCGCGAATCTTAACTCCATCAGCACGGTGGATGGTGCTGCCGTGGATATCATAAAGGATAATAGGGGACTCTTCTATATCGACAATATCCTTCACTATCCGGTTTAGGTCATCGCGATGCTCAAGCCCAACGCGGAGCATCCAGGCAATTTTGCCAAGCTGTCGACTTGGGTTAAGCAGTCCGGAGAGGTCTTCAAGATGTTTACGAGTCGTCTCCTTGCCAACTTTTACACCCACAGGGTTCTCAATACCTGAGAGCAGCTCGACCTGGAGTGAGTCTGGGCTATTAGTGCGGACTCCCACCCACGGAAGGTCGGCAGAGAGGAGATAACGCTTCCCATCTTCACCTTCGCTAATGAACGCGTGCTCATAGTAGAGATTGAGTGCTTCGTGCGCGGCGGGGATGTGATTGCCCAATGTTGCGGTGAGATTCCGTTCGAGTACGAGAGCCTGCATCGCCGCATCGACGAGCTTTTGTGGATCTGCCTGACGAGCAGTATGATCGGGTGAATTAATTGAATCACCCATGTATGATTGGACGACGACACCGTCGACTGTTTCGTGTGCCGAACTGCGCGGCTTAGTATTTTGGCCACGGCCACGATGAATATGGAGTACGTCTCCTCCGAGCAGGGAGCTGTCAATGAGTGATAAGCTACTCACGCAATCGCGAGTCGGCGCCGCTGCGCTGAGCGGGTCCACGACAAGCTCTGAACAGTTGCCGGTGATGACTATAGGAGTTTCGTCGGCGCCGCTTGCGATGCGCGCAAGCTTATTCGACAGGTTACGAATATGATCGGGTGTTGTCACTCCATCGACTGTATCAAGTATCGTCGCGATTGATTCAGCGAGCGCGTGTTCATCGCCGTAGGTTACCTGGTAATCATGGGCATACGTCGTATCACGTAGTCCTGCTATGATTTGATGCGCGCGCGTATATTTGTCCATTACTCATTGCTCCTTTGATTCAAAAACCGCCTCGTGATGTCGCGAGGCGGTTTGGTTGCTTATGATTTCAGTTTATTCCAGCACCAACTCCGTCTCTTCGACGTAGAAAAATCCTGTAAATGAAAAACTTTGTCTCACCATATTGGATACATAGTATCATAGCACCTATATCGCGTCAAATCGCAGGAGCGTAGGCGCCGAGTATATGATATGATTTCGTGTATTGCTCGAGGCCTTCGATGAGCTGTCTCTCCTCAAGGCCGGCAGGTAGTATGAGGTCGACGTAGAATATATATTCGAATGGTCTCTCAACTAACGGTCTTGACTCAATCTTCGTAAGATTTATCTGCTGATTGGTAAAATACATGAGCACTTCGCTGAGGCTACCAACTCGGTGAGGCAGGCTGAATGACAGTGAGCACTTATTTGCCTGCTCACTTATAGACGAACTATCTTTTGCAACAACAAAGAATCTAGTAAAGTTCTTGTCGTTATCCTCGATGTTTTTTGCAAGTATTCGAAGCTGCCACAGGTCAGCATTGCCGGGATGGGCGATGGCAGCCCATGGTTTATCTTCTGCGTGCTCGGCGATGAACTTCGCGGCGGTCGCTGTATCATCATAAGGATTGAGGTGCATTGATGGGTGCGCGCGGAGAAACTTATCGCACTGCTCAAGCGCTTTTTGGTGTGAATAGACTTCTGTGACATCGTCTGCGGAGGCACTAGGGAAGGAGTGGTTTACGAGCAACGCGTGTTCAATCCGTAAGGATACTTCTCCGACGAGGGAAAGCCCGCATTCAGTTAAGAGATCGTAGTTCTCGTAAATCGAACCAGCGAGTGTATTCTCGATGGGGACTACACCATACGCGGTCTTTCCATCTCTGACGGATTCAAACACATCGCGAAACCGACTGCATGATATGAAATCACAAGATGCGTCAAAATACTTTTGCGCCGCGAGGTAAGTAAAAGACCCTTTTGTGCCAAAGAATGCAATTGATACATCTGCCATATAATTCTCCTCACTCTTTCTGCCACGTATTATATACTACATACTATGGCGACATCCACACCAGACTATTCATTGACAATGTATACTCACCTCCACTCGTTGCGACGTGCGACTATTTCTGGGATAGACGGCTCGCTGCCACTGAACAAGCAGAAGAAATATGCGCGGATTACCATGTCAAAGGATAATGCATCATCTTCGGTCGGCTTTCTTCATGCATCCCTCATATGTCTCGATGGAACATACATCGCGCTAGCTGGTCCATCTGGAATAGGTAAGACAACGATTTCAAACTACATAACCGAACACTATGGTGCCGAAGTGATCGCGAATGATTGGGTGGCGGTCGAGTGCGAGGGTGGGCGATATTATGCAAGTGATGTGAATCTCAAGGAAGAGCTCAAGCATTTAGGGCGAGTCGAGCTAGAAGGGGTGTTACTGCTATCTGCAAATGACAAATATCTACGCGACGCATACTCGCCTATTGACTCGGATCTTGAGAATCAACTTCACGATTTGTTTGATGACATGCCGCGAGCTGTTGCGACGAAGTTAGCTCGGTTCTGGATGAAACACATGCGCAGCATTGGTGTTTGCGTGACGGTGCCAACGCGCGACAGTACGCTCGAACATGTCCTGTCCGTCATCGACACACTCGTGTACCGAATTATCAACGAGAAGGAGCGACACAAAGTCGGCATAATTGGTCTTGGGAACGTGGGCTCGCAGCTCGCGAGTGATATAGGCAAACTATCTTACGTTGAGAACGTGTACCTACATAATCGCACACATGCGACTGCGGTTGGTCTTGCACTCGACCTAAACCACGCAAGACATCAAGGCCGGCATGATGTGTATATTGCGACAGATGATATACAACATCTCTTTCGGGAATGTGACCAGGTATTCATCGTTATCGGCAAGAGGTCAAGCCGTAAGAAATTGCTCGGAGTGCCGGAACGGTGGGCAAAGATTATCGCGAACCGCACTGTTATCGAACGTTACGCTCGGATGGCAGGAAGTCTTAAGTACAAAGGCACGGTATTTCTGATTACCAATCCCGTCGACTACTTCACGTACACATTCTATGAGACTGCACATCACTCCTATGATGGCTTTTGTACGTTCCAGGTATATGGAGTAGGTCTCGAGCTTGATTATATGAGAGCGCAATATTATCTGCAGCAGGCAGGGTATACGGCGACATCTGACGAGGTCGAGATCGGAGGAAATCACTCGGGTGAACTGATCTATAAGATACCAGTGAAGGGTAAGGCGAAACACGATATCATCAACCAAGTCATAGATGCTTCGCCAGAAGTGCGCAAGTACGTGCCGCGCACAGTATACGGTCCAGTATCTGCCGCGATGCGAACGTACGAGGCATTCATCAAGGGTGGTCGTTGCCACGTCACGACGATTCGGAAGCAGGCATTCATCGGGGAGGCAAACAAATTTTGTCGACTCGGGGTGACTCGGTCATTGTCGACGCTCCACGGTAAGTCGTATCAAATGCATGTTGAATCGAATCGAAGACGAATTGCACTGTTGGCGAAAGTGGGGATTCGTCGTGACGCAAAGTGATCTCAGATAGTCTACCGCAAGACAGGCTCCACTGGTATAATAACCACAAGATTGAAAGAGGTATAAATGAAGATTGGTATTATTGGTTTCGGTGCATTCGGTACGTTTATTTCATCAATACTTGAACCGTATGGCACAATGTATGCCTATGACCCCTCGAGTGATATCGATTCATCGAGTGTCGCGCCAATGCAGCTCGACGATGTCGGGCAGATTGACATTCTCATCCTCTCGATTCCTCTGAGCGAATACGAGAAAACGCTTGTTGCAATCAAGCCACTTCTGCGTCCGGACACTCTCGTTGTCGATGTATGTTCGGTCAAGGTGAAGTCTCGTGATGTGATGCTTCGTATCCTTGAAGGACACGAAAATATCTTAGTGTGTCATCCACTCTTTGGGCCGCAGACAGTGAAGAACGGCCTAGACCTAACTGGGCACGATATTATCGTCACGAACATAGTAGGTGGTGTCGCAGAGCAATGTGTGGAGTTCTTTGATACTACGCTTAAACTACGAGTGCACAAGATTTCTGCCGAAGAACACGACCACGTTATGGCGTATGTTCACGTTCTCACGTTTTTTGTCGCTCGAGGTTTGGGAAACATGCATATCGCCGATATGCCCTTCAAGACTCCGTCATACGACATGATTACTGCACTCACTAACTTTGATGCGAAACATACTAATGAGCTCTTCATGACAATTCAAGAAGGAAACCCATATGCAGACGTAGTACGTCGTAAATTATTGGCCTCATTCGAAGATCTTGAGAACGAACTAATTGTAGAAAAGGAGAAATAATAATGCAGCAGCTTCCCGAAGCGAATGACTCTATCAAAGCGCTCCAGCCCTATCGTGCCGGTACGCCGATTGCCGAGATTGCTCGTACTTACGGCATGCCCGAGTCGGATATTAGTAAACTAGCGTCCAACGAGAATCCTCGGGGACCTGGTAAGTCGGCACTTGATGCTGTCGCACAAGGTACCTCGAGTCTTCGACTTTATCCTGACACGTATGATTTTGTGCATACGATTGCCGCTCACCACAATGTCTCGCCAGAGCAAGTTGTTGTCGGCAATGGCTCAAATGACATACTTGATCTCATTGCCCGCACCTACCTTGGGCTAGATGACGAAACAATTATGTATGAGCACTCGTTTCTTATCTATAAGCTTGTGTCGACGGCAGCGGGAGCAACCATCATCGAGACGAAGGCAAAGGATTTCGGCTACGATCTGCGGGCATTGCAGGATGCGATTTCTGATAAAACTCGAGTCATTTGGATCGATAATCCGAACAACCCAACAGGTACGTTTATCCATCATGACAAGTTAACGCAGTTTCTCTCAAGTGTTCCGCCGCGAGTACTTGTCGTGCTCGATGAAGCATATTGGGATTATTTGCCAGACGCACAAAGGATTGACTCTGTGCGTTGGATTGATGAGTTTCCGAATCTCTGCATCGTACGAACATTCTCAAAAATCCATGGCCTTGCTGCACTACGTATTGGCTATTTGATTGCTCATCCAGAAGTGGCCGAAACGCTTAATCGCTTGCGCCAGCCATTTAATGCGAATTCGTTAGGTCTTGCAGCGGCGACGGCGTCAATCCGTGATACCGACCATATTGCAGACGAAAGAGATGCCAACCAAGCGGCCATTCAGCAGCTCACTAAGGGACTTGATGTGCTCAATCTTGAGTACATTCCTTCACATACGAACTTTGTAACCGTCAAGTTTAAGGACAGTCAGTCAGTGTGCGAGGCACTGCTTCAGCATGGACTCATCGTCCGTCCGATTGCGAATTATGGGCTCGGCGACTATCTTCGAATCACCGCAGGGGCTGAAGGGGAAAATCGAAGACTACTTGACGCGCTCGCAGATGCTATCTAGCATCAATGTGATACCGATGATTGTGGCTATGCTTGCATAGTTTGAAAGTATCACTTATGATACCATATAAATACGATTAGTCCAGAGGAGAGACGTGAGACGCCAGCCCGCATCTGTGTATCATATTACCTCGACAAATAACCTGTCGTGTCTTGGAGAGGGGCTCCGGCCCGATCCGAATAGGGGTGAGGAAAGATGGCGCGAGCTCGAGTATAGGATAGATGCAGAATGTCCTGATTACCTGCGGTCGCAGGGCGTGACTAGAGCAAATTCGGTGTTCGCATATCCAAATGTTGAGATTCCTCATGATATCTATCGGACACGCACGAGTAAGTTAGCGCAGACAGGCTTAAAGCTCGCCACTATTGAGCTGAGGGTTGACCCAACAACTGCATATGTTCTCGACGCGGTACATATCGATATGGGAAGCATGGATGAAGACGACTCATGGTACTATTGGTCCTCTGCGATTACACTCGAGCAATTTCTCGCTGAGTTTTCGGTTGGCACTAACTGGTCAAGCCGTAGAAGCGAGCGTCTCGTGCATAGTAACTTGCACGCCCCTGACAACTATCGCTTGCCAGAGGTTGTGATTCCTCATGGCGTGGCGCCAGAGCGCATGATGCTCGAATCAATCAGTGAGTATGACGTATCAACTGGCAGATGGTGAGATGGTCTTTGTCCTAAGGTAATGGTCCATGATCACGATAGCTGTCATCGCATCAACAACCGGTACGGCGCGCGGCAAGACGCAAGGATCGTGTCGCCCGTGAGCTTCGACCGTGGTTGGTTTGCCATCGATGCCGACAGTATCTTGTGCTTTGCGTATCGTTGAGACAGGTTTGAATGCAACTCGGAAATGAATAGGCTGACCGTTTGTAATCCCGCCCAGTGTGCCACCCGCATGATTCGTGAGTGTGTGGAGCGACCCACCTTCTACGGAGAATACGTCATTGTGCTGGCTACCACGCATCTTTGTGCCTTCAAAGCCACTGCCAATCTCGAAGCCTTTCACAGCATTGATGCTTACCATTGCTTTTGCAAGATCGGCGCTAATCTTATCGAACACTGGCTCACCGAGACCAACCGGAACGTTACGCACATATGCCTGAATTACTCCGCCGATTGAGTCGCCGTCGTCCCTCACCGTCTGTATGAGAGATATCATTTTATCGGCAACTTTTTTGTCAGGACAGCGTACGATGGTCCGCTCGACATCCTTTTCGTGTACAGAAGCAGGGTCAATGTCAGTAACAATATCTCCGACGCTACGAACATAACTAACGATTTCGATACCTAGTATCTGCGAGAGGTACTTTTTTGCGACCGCACCTGCGGCAACACGGGCAAGCGTTTCGCGCGCCGACGCGCGTCCACTACCATGCCAATCGCGGATACCGTATTTTTCAGTGTAAGTGAAGTCTGCGTG
>Ga0302273_1001147_pt1 | contig 11185 bp, 8 predicted proteins | sample III_Bog_N1_3_FD_198774 | JGI IMG/M metagenome (GOLD analysis project Ga0302273, IMG submission 198774) | Peat permafrost microbial communities from Stordalen Mire near Abisko, Sweden - III_Bog_N1_3 | ecosystem: Environmental > Terrestrial > Soil > Wetlands > Peat | place: Sweden: Abisko... | reverse complement strand
AACCCTAATTATTCTGCACGATATTACAGAACAAAAATCAACGGAGGCTCAACTGATAGAAAACGAGATTCATTTGAGGGAATTAAATGCTACCAAAGACAAGTTTTTTTCCATCATAGCTCACGACCTGTTGAACCCTTTCAACAGTATAGTTGGGTTAAGTGATTATCTGGCAGAACAGGTTCATGTTAAAAATTATGATGAAATAGAACAATATGCTTACATTATCCAAAAGTCATCCTATCGTGCAATGGACCTGTTGTTGAATCTGTTGGAATGGTCACGATCGCAGACAGGCAGAATGGAGTTTAATCCAGAAAATGTTGAATTTACTGTTCTGATCAATCAGGTGACCGAATTGCTAATCGACTCCGACAATCAAAAATCGATAACCATCGTGAAAGAATTACCAGATTCTGTTACTGTTGTAGCAGATAAAAATATGATGGGAGCCATCTTAAGAAACCTAATATCCAATGCAATCAAGTTCACCAGTCCGGGTGGACATATTGTTATTTCTGTCTTACAAAATCAGGATGGATTGATGGTTGCTGTAGCAGATACAGGAGTTGGAATCGAAGAAGATAACCTGGAAAAATTGTTCCGCATTGACGGAAATTACTCAACATTGGGTACTCAGAAGGAACAGGGAACCGGCTTGGGGCTTATCCTCTGTAAAGAGTTTATAGAAAAGCATGGCGGTAAAATTTGGGCCGAAAGTGAAGTTGGTGAAGGAAGCAAGTTTATTTTTACAATTCCAAAATGATAAATATTGTGCCATGATCACAAACGATAATTATACATTCAAATGGTCCGACATTGGCGATATTGATCTCGGACGCCCTAATCTTGGCAACATAACTTATGTTGCTGTTTATCGGTTGATGCAATACACCCTCAGAAGTGTCATGAACAATCGTCTTGGAGGAAAGGTAGCCGAAGAACTTTTCTTTGCAGCCGGGAAGCTTGCCGGAGAAGAGTTTTGCAGAAACCTTCTCGATTGTTCCCTCGATTTCGGGAACTTTATTGCAATGCTTCAGCAACAACTTAAAGATCTGAATATTGGTATTCTGCGAATTGAAAAATCGGACCTCGAAAAATTAGCATTTACATTGGTGGTAACAGAAGACCTCGATTGTTCCGGGTTGCCTGTTACCGACGAAACGGTTTGCGACTACGATGAAGGATTCATTACCGGCATTCTGAAAGTTTATACGGGCAATGAATTTAATGTGAAGGAAGTCGATTGCTGGTCGAAAGGCGATCGTGTTTGTAGATTTGAAGCTAAACTTAAATCATGAGTACAGATCATAACTTAAAACAAATAACGAGAATAATTACTGCTCTTTCAAGGGGACAGATCGAAGAAGTTAAGGAGGTTTTAAAGTCAATTGTTTCTGACGACAATACTTCTGTTGCTGAAAAAGAATTGTATCAGGCCGTAGTTACACTTTCGAAAAAAACCATAGAAGCATCTGATTTTATCATAGGACTTTCAGAAGGAAATCTTGATGTGACGGCTCCAAAAGGTAACCGATTGGTCGATCCATTCAAAGAATTGCAGGCCAATCTTCGCCATTTGGTATGGCAAACCAACCAAATTGCCCAGGGTGATTATAGTCAGCAAATTGATTTTTTGGGCGATTTTTCTACCTCTTTCAATAGTCTGGTAGTGGCATTGAACGAGAAAAAACAGATAGAAGAGGCACTGCGCGAGAGCGAGTACTTTTTCAAAGAGTCCCAAAGAGTCGCCTCCATTGGCTCTTATAAAACCAATTTCGTTACCGGTTTTTGGGAGTCATCCGAAATACTTGATCAGATATTTGGAATTGACAAGACTTTTTGTCGAAGTATTCAGGGGTGGCTAGATATTGTTTCACCCGATGACAGAGAAATGATGGGGAAATACATGACAGAAGAGGTGATTTTGAAACGACAGCCTTTTAACAAAGAATATCGAATTGTCCGTCAGAATGATGGCAAAACCATATGGGTACATGGGTTGGGAATGGTTGACTATGATGCCGAAGGTAATACTATTTCATTGATTGGTACCATTCAGGATATAACTGAACGTAAGCATGCAGAAGAAGCATTGCTGATGAGTGAGGAACGGTTTCGTTCTTTCGTTGAAAATGCCAATGACATTATTTACTCATTAGCGTTTGATGGCACCTTTTTATACGTTTCACCTAACTGGACAGAGATTCTTGGACATGATGTAAGAGAAGTTGTTGGACAATCTATTATGAGTTTTGTCCATCCGGAGGATATTCCAAAATGCTTTTCGTTAATTAAGCAGGTTACCACTACAGGAGAAAAGCTAAAAGGGGTCGATTATCGCATAAAACATAAGGACAACAATTGGCATTGGCACATGTCAAATGTTTCCCCTATTCGTAATGCCGCAGGTCAGATTTTTTCATTAATGGGAATTGGCCGCGATATCACCGAAAGTAAGCAAACTGAAAAAGCATTACAAAAGAGCGAGGAGAAATACCGAAATATCTTTAATAATTCTATCGAAGCTATTTTTCAAACAACTTTAAGTGGTCAGCTTCAAATCATTAACCCGGCATTTGCCCGTTTGTTTGGATATGAGTCGCCAGATGAAATGATTGCCAAAGTTACCAACATCAAAAAACAGCTCTATGCCAATCCAGAAGACCGAGCCCGTTTTGTTGAATTACTTCGAAAAAACGGATTACTTTACGATTTCGAGGTTCAGTTTAAACGTAAAGATGGCTCATTATTTTGGGTTTCAGTCAATTCCCGCCTGGTCAAGAACGAGGTAGGAACTCCACTCTACCTCGAAGGTACATTTATTGATATTACCAAGCGCAAACAAGCCGAAGAAGTTATTATCACGAGCGAAGCCCGTTTGAAGAGAGCAGAACTTGCCTCCAAATCAGGTAACTGGGAATTACATCTGGATTCTCAAACAATGATCGCGTCAGAGGGAGCTATGATAGTTTATGGTATCGAAAACTCCAGGTTTGAATTTTCGGAAATTAAAAAAATTCCATTGCCTGAATACCGACCACTACTTGACCAGGCATTAAGAACATTAATAGAAAATGATCTGCCGTATGATATTGAATTCAAAATTAAAACGGCCAATACTGGCGAAATAAAAGATATTCATTCCATCGCGATATTCGATAAGGAGAAGAGAATCATATTCGGCATAATTCAAGACATTACCGAACGCAAACGCTCAGAAAAGGCATTGATAAATAGCCAGTTGCAACTATCCAATGCTGTTAAGTTTGCACATTTGGGCTCGTGGGAATACGACGTTGCAAGCGACTTATTTACATTTAATGATTCGTTTTATTCTATTTTCCGGACTACTGCAAAAGAGGTCGGTGGATATACCATGTCGGCGGCTCAATATACAAAACGGTTTGTTTATCCTGAAGATGCCTCAGTGGTTGGGTCTGGTAACCAAATGGCTAATGAGTCGGATGATATTAATTTCTTCAAACAGATCGAACACCGTATGTTATATGCTAACGGAGAAATCGGATACATTAAAGTTCGTTTTTTCCTTATCAAAGATGAAAAAGGAAGAACAATAAGGACTTATGGTGTAAACCAGGATATCACAGAACAAAAACAAATAGAGGAAACCTTGAGAAAAAGCGAAGCCCAATTGCGCGAACTCAATGCTACCAAAGACAAATTTTTCTCCATTATTGCCCACGACTTAAGAAATCCATTTAGCAGTATTATTTCATTCAGTAACTTCCTGATAGAGCAGGTACAGGAGAAGAACTACGAAGAGATTGAGGAATATGCCGGGATCATACAAAATTCTTCTCAACATGCTATGAGCTTATTAATGAACTTATTGGAATGGTCGCGATCGCAAACCGGACGTATGGAATATAATCCGGTATCATTTGATTTCGTTGAACTTATCAATGAAATTTTGGGATTGTTGAATGCTTCGGCGCTACAAAAATCGATTGCCATATTACAGGAATTACCACAGGAAGCGATTGTTGTTGCGGATAAAGCCATGATCTCAACCGTTCTACGGAACCTGATATCGAATGCAATAAAATTTACCAACACCAACGGAATGATTACCATTTCAGTCCAAAAAAATCAAAAAGAATTGATTGTTTCGGTTGTTGACAATGGTGTTGGAATTAAGCTAGATATGGTAAACAAATTGTTTCGGATTGACGAAAGCACCTCAACTTCAGGCACAAATAATGAGCATGGAACCGGACTGGGGTTGATATTGTGCAAGGAATTTGTTGAAAAACATGGCGGAAAAATATGGATTGAAAGCGAATATGGGAAAGGAAGTAAGTTCAGTTTTACGATCCCGAAAAAAGATAATCTGTAACAAAAAATCCCCATTGTGCTTTGTGTCGCAATGGGGATTTTTATTTTATTCTGTTTCAATTTTTATTTTACAAACAAATTGCTCCAGTTCTTAGGCTCACGGTTTTTCCAGGTTCCTTTGTGATAAACGTAACTGACGATTAATGGAAGTACCGAAGTAGCTTCAGCATAAACCATTTGTTCGTCGGTTACCTGAACTTTGCCCCACGAACTGGCCTCTTTCAGAGTTGACGAAGAACAAGCTCCGTCGCGTACATCGGCAACCGTAATCTGAACGGCATATTGGTGCATCGGGACTTCTTTACCTAAAATTTCGGCACATACCACCGTGTCCTGAGCAAAGTTTTTCGGGACGCCTCCACCAATCATAAATAAACCGGTTATGTCGGCAGACATTTTTATTTTAGTCAGTTCGAGAAAGTCGGCAACCGAGTCGATTGAAACATGTTTTTCAGGATGTTCCCATTGATGTTTGGCTATACCAAAACCAGCGCTTGAGTCGGAGAAAGCAGGACAGAAAATTGGTACGTTTTTTTCGTAACAAACCTGAATCAGGCTATCTTTTTTTACTGAATTTTCAACCAGCCATTTTCCCATTTCTTTGATGAATTCGCGCGAAGAATAAGGTCTTTTTTCAAGTGAGTCGGTTATTTCCTTGATGGTACTGTCGCAATTCTGGAGTTCTTCTTCGTCGATGAAGGTATCATAAATACGATCAATGTAAAGTTCGCGCAAAATTCCGTCGTTTATTTCGGTTGTCCCGCGATAATGTTTGTGGCCAAGCGCTTCGAAAAAATCCATGTCGATGATTGATGCGCCAGTGGCAACAACTACATCGATCATATTATTTTTAACCATGTCGACATAAATTTGCATACAACCTGCCGCGCTTGTGCTTCCGGCAAGAGTTAAAATGTTGGTACTCTCAACGTTGCTTACCATTTTCAGTAAAATGTCGGTCGCACTTGCTGTATCGCGCGAGGTGAACGACATCTTACGCATAGAATCGATAATTGGAGTCGAATCAAATGACTTAATGTCGACGTGTTCAATGGTTTCTTTCAATAAATCCGCTTTTTTCATTTTTTTTTTGATCTTTTAATTCTGCTTGCTCAAACAACTGTATTTATTTAAATATAAGACAGATAGAATTCTGTACGCTCTAAAAAAGCTTGCGAATATAGTATAAAATATTTGGTTCTGACTTCATGTCGTATGAAAATAATTCTATCAATTAGCTTATTAACCTTACGGAAATGAAGAGGGAAAAAAGCTGTTTCTTCGGGGGAGGGCACAAATATAAATGGTTATTTTGATTTTTGTTCGGGCAGGACCATGTCTTTTAGAAATATTTCAGCAATGTCGGTGATCGAAGAGTTGAGGCTACGATATTCGAATCCAGTAGTACGTGTAATTTTTTCTCCTGAATAATGGTTCTTCTGATTGGTTCCCGAAACCGTATCACGGGTAATTACGGGTGGTTTGCCCGTGAAAAAACTGCCTGCTTTGGCCATTCGCCAGGCAATGTGCAGTTTAATATCGGAAGCAAAATTTCGTGGTCGTGGCTTGTTGAGGCCATCGGCTATTTTGTTGAAGAAATCCTGGTAGCTGAGGTTGCCGGCGTTCAGGATAAATCGTTGGCTTTTAACCTGTTCAAACCGCTGTTCGTCCATTAGCAAAATCATGGCTTTTACAACGTCGCGAACATCAACAAACCCCGAAATACCTTTGGTGTAATATTTCAGTCCTTTCCAGATCGATTGAAAAAGTTTGGGACTGCCTATTTCCCAGTTTCCGGGTCCCATAATAATCGACGGATTAACAATCACAGCGTCCAGCCCTTCTTCAATGCCGCGCCACACTTCCATTTCAGAAAAAAACTTGCTAAGCGAATAACCCGATTTCCGTTTGGAAGGCGTCCAGTAGGTTTCTTCGGTAATTTCGCTTCCATCCTGAGTTTTTCCAAGCGCTGCAATAGAGCTTACGTGACAAAACCGGCTTACTCCATTATGAATGGCTGCATCGATGAGGTTTCCGGTGCCTTTCACATTGTTGTTGAGCATCATATCGTTGTCGTCGCCATGAAACGAAACGATAGCGGCACAGTGGAAAATGCTGGTCACGCCTGCCAGGGCTTCTTCCAGACTCAGGTAATCCAGAATATCGCCTTCCACCCATTCAATCTGAGCGAACAAGGCATCGGGATCGTTCGAGTAATACGAAAATATTTTCTTCACCCAGGCGGTATTGCTTTGTTGCCTGCGCAAAGCTTTTATACGATGCCCTGAGTTGGTTAGCTCATACAATAAATGTGCTCCTACGAGTCCGGTTCCACCTGTTACAAGTATCATTTTTTGAGTATATAAGTGCCTAAAGTATTTAAAGTGCCTAAAATGCCTAAAGATGTATGACTGTGCCAAGTACGAAAAGTACTTTAGGCACTTCGAAATTTAGGCACATCGAACTTATTAAGTATTCCACGGCATAACAGCCTTTGCACCAAATTCTTTGGCCGTAATTTTAGTAATCGGGACCAACAGTACACCCACATTCCGGATGGCCGGTTCGTTGAACTTGAATGGCAAATCGCTGTATTGGGACATGAACTTTTTGATTAAACGTTCCTTTTCATCCAAATCCTCAACAATTTCGGCAGTTCCTTCCACAATCACCGATTTCGATTTTACCCGATAACTGCATGCAACCTGTTCGTCCTGCCAGGCCAGATCTTCTCCCAATGTCCAGTTGATGCTGACTTTTGGGTTCTTTTTGATTGTTTCCCACATTCTGCCATGCTGAGCCGAATGTAAGATAACCCGGTCGCCATCCATGGCAAAATTCAAGGGCAAAATGTAGGGCACATCATCAACCGACATGGCAACATAGCAGGTTTTACACTGTTTAAGAATGGCATCAATTTCTTTCTGGTCGTGAATAAAATGAGTTCTCATAGCACTTATTTAGCTTATCGTTCTGAATCCCAGTAAGTCCGAAAGTTCTTTCATTACTTTTTTTAGATTCTGGTACTGGTTCATGCATTCCATCATTTTTTCGGTTTCGTTGTTTTTGCTGGCTTCGTTGATCTCTTGTTCGATTTTTTTGAGCAACATCTTCACATTCCTCAGTTTGTATTCCTGAACCAGTTTCGGAACCAAAAGGTACAATAACTCGCTTTCGCTTTCGATAAAAGCGCCGCCTTTGCTCCAGCGTTTGCTTTCTATGTATTTTTCAGACAACAAGTTGCTGGCGTACTGACTGATTTCATTATCGGGATGCTGCGTGAAATACCTGATCGGGTCAAACTCTTTGTTATCGAGGTTTTCTTCCATGGCCGATAAAATGTTCCTGACCCTGGAATTTAACGAAATCAGTCCGTCGTTTTGTAATTCTGACAGCACGTACACTCCAACGGTGTAATTTTGAACTTCATGCGTGGTTTCGTCCTCAATTTCAAACACTTCCTGATGGAAATATTTCAGGAGAATCCGGATGATTTCGCGCTCTTCGGTTTCGAAAGGGTTCACCGTTTTCTTTTCGGAAACCGGAACTACCGGTTTTGAAGCCTGTATCTGGATATCCTGAAGCTCTTTACGGGTGTGATCTTCCGATTGTTTGTTCTGAATTTTCCGGATTTCGGAGTACAAAACAGCTTCCTGAACATCCATCAACCTGCTGCATTCCTTGATGTAAATGGTTCGGGTAATGGTATCGGGAATAACCGAGATTGAGTGTACAATTTCATTAATCAAACGGGCTTTCGAAACCGGATCGTTTTCAACGGTTCCCATCAAAAGCTGTGTCTTGAATTTGATAAAGTCGGTCTCGTTTTTCTTAATGTATTCGGCCAATTCACCGGCGCTCATCGAACGTGCAAACGTATCGGGGTCTTCGCCTCGTGGCAGTGGCAAAACTTTCACATTAATGCCTTCTTCCAGAACCATATCAATTCCACGCAACGAAGCTTTGATCCCGGCATCGTCGCCGTCATAAACAATAGTTATGTTTGGCGAAAAACGTCGTATCAGCCTGATCTGCTCAATGGTAAGTGATGTTCCCGATGAAGCTACCACGTTTTCAATTCCTGCCTGATGGAATGAAAGTACATCGGTATAACCTTCAACCAGGTAACATTTGTCGAGCTTGGTGATGTCGCGCTTGGCCTGATAAATACCATACAAGGTTCGGCCTTTATGGTATATTTCAGATTCGGGTGAGTTGAGGTATTTGGCAACTTTTTTATCGTTGGTCAACGTCCGTCCGCCAAAGGCAATCACACGGCCTGCCACGTTGTGAACCGGGAACATAACCCGTCCGCCAAAACGGTCGCGCACCCAGTCGTCGCGTTTGATAGTCAGTCCGGTCTTTTCCAGGAATTCCATTTTATAGCCTTCCAGTTCAGCCGCTTTTGTGAAAATATCTTTCCCGTCGGGGCAATAGCCAAGTTCAAATTTGGCGATAATGTCGTCGCGGATGCCCCGTTCGCGCAGGTAACTCAAGCCAATGGTTCGACCTTCATTTTCCTTCAGCAAAAAACGGCTGAAATATTTTTGCGCAAAAGCCGACACGATCATCATGCTTTCGCGTTCGTCCTTCAGCAGCTTTTCTTCCTGCGACTCTTCCTTTTCCTCAATTTCGATGTGGAACTTTTTGGCCAGCCAGCGCAGTGCATCCGGATAACTGAGTTGCTCAAGCTCCATAATGAAGTTCACCGAGTTGCCACCTTTTCCGCAGCCAAAACATTTAAAAATTCCTTTCGCCGGAGAAACGGTGAACGAAGGCGTTTTTTCGTTGTGAAAAGGACACAAACCCAGTTGGTTGACACCCCGTTTTTTGAGTGTAACAAATTCAGACACAACTTCCGAAATGTGCGCCGCATCAACAATTCGCTCGATAGTAGCTTGATCAATCATTGCTGCAAATGTAAAGATTTAAACCGTGAAAAGCGTGGGATTAGTCGTTCTGAAGAACGATGGTGCCGCGTTTTTTAATACAGTTAAACGGAGATTTTAAATCTCAGCACCCATTTTCAAGGGTTCTCTAAATCGAATTGCAAATCCGTATATCAGAACTAATTACCTCGTCCATACTATTTAGGAGAATCGTTCCTTCGAAAAAGCTTTCACCGTCGAGCAGGTTGGGCATGATTTCCTGAACAAGGCTTTCCATTTGTAAGTTGAAGATATCCAATATATCAACCCATTTCAGGCGACCCGGTTGTTTGTTTTCCAACTCTCCGGAAAACCTGGCCGATTCGTATACAAAATAAATGGCGGAAGTTTGACTATCGCTATCGATGGTTTTAACCACACCACGTAAAACAGCTTCCGGCACTTCAAGTCCGCTGGCTTCCTGAATACTCCGGATGGCGGCTTGGTTCATATCTTCCAACATGCCTGGCTGGCCTTTTATTCCTGAATGTTTTCGTTTCAGCGGACCCTCTTCAGCAATCTGGTGCAAAAGGATATGATCGGTTTTGTTGTCAAAAAGAAACGACAGTGTTTGGATGGATGAATGGCTCATTTGGGAGGATTATTAGTTTGTATATATTTTCGAATATATAAATTGTTTCTGTTATAATTGAAATGATTGTCTGTTTTTTGAATTGTTTCTGGTATAATTGATAGTTTGCTGATGATTCGTTGTCCTAATCAGGAAAAAATTAAACTGCTTGTCAGGTTCCGAAAATAAAATGTTTAATTCTTATCTTTGGTTTTGAACAATTCCTTCTTCAGACAGAAAAAATTGTGCGTCATATTTGTCTATGTGGTTTGTTTAATGATATTTAGATATGAAAAAAAAACTTGTAATACTTTCAGGAGCTGGCATGAGCCAGGAAAGCGGTATCCGTACCTTCCGCGACATGGATGGACTGTGGGAAGAATACGATGTGTCGGAAGTGGCTACTCCTGAAGCTTGGCACCGCAATCCGGAGTTGGTGATGAACTTTTACAACGACCGTCGCAAACAACTGTACGAATCGGAGCCAAATGCCGGTCACCGCGGGCTGGTCGATCTCGAAAAGGATTTTGAAGTCAAAATTATTACCCAGAATATTGATGATTTGCACGAGCGGGCAGGTAGTTCGAGCGTTTTGCATTTGCATGGCGAACTGAAAAAAGCGCGAAGTTCGGTCGATCCATCATTGATTTACGACATCGATGGCTGGGAACTTAAATTTGGTCAGAAATGCGCCAAAGGAAGTCAGCTTCGACCGCATATCGTTTGGTTCGGAGAAGCTGTTCCAGCCATGGACGATGCCATTCCGATTGCCGAAAGCGCTGATATTATGGTCGTAATCGGAACTTCACTCAATGTTTATCCGGCAGCCGGGTTGGTCAATTACGTCCGAAAAGGAATTCCCATTTATGTGATTGATCCGGAACGTCCTTCGGTTTTTATCCGGAACGTTACATATATTCAGGAAAAAGCCGGAAGAGGAGTCGAAATTCTGAAAGAAAAACTAAAGGAAAAACTATGAAACGTTTTTTTATTTCGTCGTTTTTGCTGTTAAGTACTTGCTTGTTTGCGTATTCGCAGCATTTTGAAGGTGGTATATTGGGTGGTTTAAATGCCTCGCAGGTTGATGGCGATACGTACAGCGGATATAAAAAACCTGGTATCGTGGTCGGAACTTATGTGCTTACCAATTTGACAAAAACCATTTTTGCAGGTATGGAACTGAAATTTGCGCAAAAAGGGAGCCGCAACATCGATTCACTTGCTACCAACGGCCAAATAAAATACGTCATGCGCTTAAACTACGCCGAGCTTCCGGTGTACCTTGGCATTCGAACCAGCGATCGAATTTCGATTTTGATTGGCCTGT
>Ga0302273_1001146_pt1 | contig 11194 bp, 10 predicted proteins | sample III_Bog_N1_3_FD_198774 | JGI IMG/M metagenome (GOLD analysis project Ga0302273, IMG submission 198774) | Peat permafrost microbial communities from Stordalen Mire near Abisko, Sweden - III_Bog_N1_3 | ecosystem: Environmental > Terrestrial > Soil > Wetlands > Peat | place: Sweden: Abisko... | reverse complement strand
CACGATTGATTTCAGCAACAAGTAACTAATAATATGGCTGCGATTCATCTAGGTGCAGTTGGTGCGGTGCGAACATACACCAACAATACTGTTTTTGGATATGCCTCCGATTCCTATGGAAACAATACCACAATCATAGGCGCCAACAATATAACTCATGGTGATAACAACTTGGTTTTTGGCGCCGGTAATTCTGTCCATGGTAACAACAACATAGTCATCGGGAATAACATCGCCTGTTTCGGCGATGACCAAATCATGATCTCGGACCGGCCTGGCGCGCTGAATATCCCACTGAGTGATATGAACCTTGCCCGTCTTATGATATTTGCCGAGATTCCAGGATTAATACCTGATGCAGTCACGCATATATGTACACGATTGCACAATCTGCAAATAACCCGTGAACAATTGTTAGTTGACATTAGGGACAACCTACGTTCAGCAATGCGCGTATAACCGTGCTGCGCGCAGCTGGCGCTAGGCACTGCGTGCCCATCGGCGTATGAGCCGCCCAGCCCCAACGACTAATCGGCTTAAGTAGTGCCCGCGTGGACACTTTTTTATGAACCATACCAACAATTAATACCTAAAAAAAGAGGCCGTGTGAGTACTACTTAAGCCGAAGTCGCCGGGTTGGGCGGCTCTGCCGACCAGCGCCAGACGAGGCGCGCAGCGGCGCTTGCGCCGCGAGCACAATTGAATATTCCCCCGGTAATAGATAAATCTAACATGCCGGAGCCTTTACACAAGATGACATGCGGTGAAACCGCAATTACTGTTACCTATTGGATCGTGTTCTTCTTGATTATCGCCGCAGGGGACATTGGCATATTTATCGGCGTGTCCAACCTTAATCAGTTCCAGACACCCGCGATCTTCGGCTTTATGGCGGCTTATTCGGCCGCGGTAGTCATGGTTATGTGTATCCTGACCGGATATATTGCGCCGTACGTACTACCACGGGATCCTGGACATCCAATTAACGCATAAACACACTGATTACAATCATTTTTTTCATCAAAAATTGAAAATCGGCGTAGTTAAAGCCAAGATCATGCTCGCGGTCAAAAAAGTAATAGCATGCAATTTGCTTAATGGACTTATTATTGATGATATCGACGAACCCAAGCTTATTGGCTTTCGCGGCCAAGTATTGGCACGCGGTAAACTCACCACAAGCACAATAAAACCGTATCGCATGAGTGCCAACGGCTGGATTGCAGGTACAATAACTAACGCGTGCCGTGCCGACATACATAACGGCAATGTCACAATTACAGTTATATACTATGAACATATCGAAGATTATCGCGGCGTGGAATTTACCATACCTCACGAAATAATACGCGAAAATACCATTGCTTACCTTAAGTCGAACGTGCAAATCACATGCAATAATGCGACAGGACCGCCTAACGTAGTTGTCAAACATATCCGCGGGCATATACCACGGCCGTGGATAACTTTTTCAATGAGGGAGAACCCTTCCTGTGTCGTTGCATGGATCGCGCTCCATACCATTAAAATGCCCGCCGATGTCCTTCGGGTTATCGTCGACTACCTTATATTATAAAAAACGCATCATTGTTCTTTTTTTCCCAAAAAAAAGTTATATACGTGGTGTATATTTATGCGGATCCGCTTGTGATCGCAGGAGTGTCAACGCCGACCGCATTATCTGTGGCGTCGGTCGCAGTAAGAGGAGCATCCTGTGGACAAGCGCCTTTGGCACCGGTTGCGCATGCAGTACGATCAGTTCTCCAACGAGGAGTACCTAAACTATTGACGCACGAGTAGAGGTAATTGCCTGCTCCACAAATAGCGTCTCCTCCAACCATACTAAGTTCATCTGGGACAATACTTCCATCACAGAAAAGACCACCACCGCATTTTCGCACAGCAGTATCATTGGTTACCAAAGCTGCCGCAGGACTCACTAGCACGGGTTGTGAAACAACAGGCTTAGCCTGTTGTGATTGATTTGATTGCTTGTACATAAGCCATAAGACTACAATGACAACGACAGCTACTAACAACATTGTACTAATATATATACGTGATCAAACAATGATCGACCTAATAATTACAATCGCAACATCGATTGTATTAATACTTGTTGCAGTATACGATTGGTGTGTTCTACGTAAATATACTGGCGGTGCGAATAAACCACCAAGTGGAACACCAAGTGGACAACCAAGTGGAACACCAAGTGAACCAAACTTGGCCACGGAATATGCACGCTATAAACAAGCTGCGCAAATTCTCGCGGATACGCCTGGCACTAACATATATGAACGGCGCAATAGTGTTGAACGACTAATGCTTACGCTGGCCAACAATACTAACAATGATACTACATCCATATTTGACCAATTTGCGAAGGAAATAGAGAGCAAACAAAAATTACCGCGTGGCAGTGGCCGTCTTGCGGCGGATCATGCCAAGAATATACTTGCGAAACCGATAGATACTTCCACAGATACGTACAACTATAAACTAGCCGCAGGTACATTTACCTATCGAGATTACACACGAACGATATCGGCCACACGTATGAAATTGTTACGCGAACTCGCCGGCGACGCCGCCGTCGCAGTTATGTTAATGAGATATGCCCAAGTATTACCGGGGTCACAACACTGGAATATACCGCTGGAATGCTACGCCGAACTATACGCGGCAGGCTATCGTGTGGAAGGATTTGCCAGCCCGGTCAACGCACAGTTGCTACAGTACAGTGACACTGGTTTCTGTAGTTTATTTCCCGACACAGACGCGCCATTTGGCTCCATTGGAAGCTTTTTCGGCGCGGATCTCACAGGCAACGCCACTGTGGTTAATCCGCCATTCATCGACAGCATGTTCACAGCGGTTGCAGATAAACTGGAACAATCGCTGCATACAGATCTCCCAACCAAGTTTTTCGTCACGATAGCCGCGTGGAAAGATTCCGCGGGTTATCAACGGCTACTTAAACTGGCTAGATTCGCAGCAATCCTCCCAGCGGGCTCCCATTTTTATCGTAATACTAACGAACCGGACGAACCAAAGATCATCGCAAAGTTCCCGACTGCCGTCTTTGAACTCGCTGCGAATCTACCACTGGAACCTATTGAGCACTATGAAAAAATAATGAAATCGAATAGTGTGGGCGCGTTTACATACGAGTTGCTTAAGCATAGCGGTGCGCAGCATCGTTAATTATTGTGGGGGATTTTAAGCAGCCACATGGGTGGAGGCACCGGAGTGACGGCGCTACGCACCGTCACGACTAGCCGAGCATGCAGCGCATCACGCTGCATCACGACATATAGTCGCCGGGGGCCCATCGTAGCGTCGACAGAGCTATGTAATGAAGGTAAGAATCGGCCGGGCATGTATCGAGTACATTAGCGCCGTCACGTGAGAAAGTCAACCAGACCATATCCGTGTTTGGATTAAGCCCTGTGATGTCAAGCGATATTGTTGTGCTAAACGCCCCACGGACCACATTTGGTGCAGCAAACACTTGCGTGACAGTATTCCGACCTACCGCCGTCGCAATTCCAGTGGTATCCGGAAAGACATCACCGTCTTTCACAAACACGTAATTGACCAAAAACACAAGATTACCGCCAGAGCCATTCCCAATGGATCCGTTAATTTTCATGATAAGGTTTGCGCTTGAGTCCAAGCACATAGGCGGCCTCCATGACATACCCACGGTTTGCTTTGACGGTGAAAGGAATGTATTAGGCACGCCTTGTCGTGATTGTACTGATGGCGTCGTTGAAAAGATAACACGCTGCGAGTTCGGCGTTTCGCCGGATGCGCCGGTATCATTCCACGCCATTTTTTCGTCCACGCGAATACGCGCTGTACCAAAATATTCATTATAACCGTCCGTGCCAATTCGCGAGTAGTTGGAATGGAACTTCACGCGGGAAATCGTCGGGATACGCGAGATCAGCGACGAGTCAATTTCACGGACACGTATCCAGTACGCGAGAACTCCATTAATAGTTGTCGTTGCCCATGTGCTAAATTCACTAAACCGGTAATTAATACGTATCACCGCAGGATTAATTGTAACGAGACCAACCGCAAATGAACTATCCGCGCGATTATTGTAAGGAATGTCAGCCATCGCTGCCATAAATCGCATAGTTACCCATGCGGATCCGTTCCAAAATTCCCATACTAGTGCCTGTGTCGTTACGCTAGATGACAATGTAATAGGCTTAACCACGCTAAGTAGCACGCCAGGAAAGCGCAATAACACATTTCCGATGTAGAGTGCATCGCCATTAGTCAGTGAAGGGAATACTTTACTAGATTGCGCGCGAACTCCCCATGCAGTCGTGCCAACGATTACCGTATCCGTGCCAACAAGTGTCGCTTCCGCGATTTTCCATACGCTACCATAATTAACTGTACCACTATCTACGCTGAACCAAGTATTATGTGATCGCCTGCTCGCCGCGGCAAAATCGGATGAGCGGGTCATTGCGGCGCCGGTTCCATTCCATATATAAATACCATTGTCCACCGATACAGCGCCAGGATTAGTCGTACTACCAAACATCACTAACACGCGGGTAATTCCACTTACCGGGGTAACACCGTCAATAGATGATGGCGCCGATGCAAGATTAATCGCCGCAACCGTAGCCGCGTCAACCGCGATTGGATCACGGGATGGCGAACCTAGCGCCGCAGTTACGTTGGTAAATGACGCGCCGCTGTTGAGAAAGGTGGCCAGTCCCATAGTATTAGCATCACCTTCGCCCGCCGAGAATTCGCATGGGGCAATTGGCGATCCGACGGTTACTTCACCTTGAAAACGATTCTGTGCTTCACCAGGAATGTCGCTGATACCGTATCCGATCATACGCGGAGGATTATTTGTAGCGCCGCCGAATGTTATTTTATCGGAACGCGCGACGACACTCGCCATCATAAGAAGATTAGGTTCGGCCGGTAACGCCGGATTATTAATGATTAAGTGACGTTGGTTCGGAAAGAAACCACTACTGTCATCAACTTTAACATCGCCGAGTACACATGTAGATTTTTCGTCCATGATGAGACCCGCCGCGGATATATTGCTAAGGAAAGCCGCACCAAGACGCAATAACGGATACTCTGTCTGCGAGTTTGATACGGTTCCACCGCCGACACGTAACGCATTTGTACAATAGGTCACATGGAGTACTTGTATGTCCGCGATTGTCGTGTCATTGTACGCATATATTCCGTTGGTGATCTCGCCGGTTATTCCGGCCGTATACACGCCGGTAATAATTGTATCGGTACCTCCGAGGGATCCTCCGGCCAAACACTCAAATCCGTTGGTTATTGTGGTTCCCGCAATTGTGTTCTGCGCGGTACATCCCTTAGTAACAACAATGTGACTGCGTACAGTACCCGAACCAGTTACTTGATAACAACTCTGTGAACAATTACGCACAGTCATAAATGTAAAGAGGTCGATCGCGCCGGCGGATCCCGACGAGCTAATACCAATAGTTGCATATAATCCCCCGGGGTCACGGCAAGACACAATGAAGCCCATAAGACGGGCGTTACCCGTCGTAGTGAGCATTGGTTGAGCGGCCGCGGGACTGGCTGGCCGCAACAACACTGATGATTGTGATGATGTCATTGAGGTGACAGTCACAAACTGCGGAACTGCAATTGGATTGACCTCCGTGTATACTCCCGGGTAAACGCAAATTAGCGCTTGGTTGGCAATTGTCAACGTGAGTGTCTGTGCGTATGCAATCGCCGCGGTAAATGATGCATAATTTGGTGCGACACCAGGCGCGCCTTGGTACACAAAGATAGTTCGTGCTGGTGAAAATGTACTACTAGGCGCGGACAGTGTCTGCCATGTGGCCGTACTTGCCGACGTCGCAGTAAGCACCTGGCCTGTCGTTGGATTTGCCGCGGCATATGTACTAACGCTATTCGCACCGGTTGCATTCCATAAGCCACGCGCGAGTATATTACTGGTGTTGTCGGTGATTGTCTTGGCGGTTAGCGTTTGCGCAGTTGCGACCAACGCAAGCGTATCAGTGGCATCCGGTACGGTAATCGTCCGCGCCGCAGTGAGCCCCGCCGTATTTAATGTGAGTGTAGCCGCGGTAACGTCAGTGTTTGCAAATACAACCCCAGCGGTGTTAATCCGCCCGGTACTAACTATTTTATTTGTAACTGTTTGCACATCTGTCGTGCCAACAAATGCACCGGTTGGATTAGCCTTAAGCGTCATCGCGGATGCCCCATTAGTAACAAGTATGTTGTTAAGCGTCGGCGACGTCACCCCGGTTCCGCCACGTTGCGCTGTAATTGTGGTTGCATTCCATGTACCTGTTGCAACTGATCCAAGCGTCGTAATTGTCGTTTGACCAACATAGTTGCTAGCGATATCTACGCCTACACCGACGGTTATACGATTAGTTGTACCTACGACACTTAATACATTACCAGTCCGTGTAAGGCCAGATCCCGTAGTCAAGTTTTGCGATGCTGCGATCTGCGTCCATAAAACGTCAGATGTACCCGGCGTTGCTAATGATGGACTAAATTGTGTTACTGTTTGCCGTAACGCCCATGATGTATTTATGTTAATGGTACCGCCAAGGACAAGTATTGATGTATTTTGTATTGCCTCGGACGGCATATTGAAGTCAGTGGTACGTACTAACTGCCAGTTACCACCGGAATTAGCCCCACGTGTATATACTCCATTTTGTCGCGGATCCGCCTGATCTTTTACCAATAATCGTGCACCATCACTTACCGAATATGTAATACCGTCAATGATAAGTATCAAGATGGCTCCAGTTGCAGTTAGCGTACCCGCTGCCGCCACGTACACAGGCGTGTTTGGCAATACGCCCACGGTTGCGCCGTTTGCCGCAACAAGTGGGACAGCACCCGGCACGATCACCGAATCTACGTATGCTTTGTTAACCGCGGATGTTGCCGCGGATGGTGCATCACTAATCGCGAGTACCTGTCCCGTTGACACAAATCCACCGCCGTTGAAAGTTACGACACCGCCAACCGTTGCAGTGCCAGTTACGTCAAGCGAGCTTAATGTACCTACGGACGTAATTGCGGTTTGCGCACCTGTTGATAATGTACCTGTTAGTGTTGTTGCAGAGACCGTGGTCGCGGACACACTCCCCGCAACTACCGATGTTGCATTAAGTGTCCCGACCCCTGACACCACCCCGCCGGCAATGCTAACCGTGCTTGCCTTGATTATCTTGCCGGTGGCTCCATTAAACAGCGCGATTGTGTTGTCGGTGGCGCCGGCCGGACCAGTTACATCAGCAGTTGGCAGTGTCAACAACGCAAGTTTACCTCCAACTACAGCTAAAACATCGCCGGCATTTGGCGAAGCAACTGTTTGGAATGCCAGGCCATTAAATGATGTACCTGCGCCGAGTGTTAATGTATTAGCCGCGGTTATAGTTTTGTTAGTAATGGTCTGCGCAGCATCACACCCGACGACTATGTCCGCGGATAAGTTAAACCCACCGTTGGTATCCGCGGGTAAATACGTAAGACCGAGCGCGCTACGAAAACCCGCGCTGGTCGTTTGTGCCAAGCAAGATCTCGCATAAGGAGATATAATACTGTTGCTGAAGCCTGTACCGGTTGTATATATCATGTTATTCGCCGGCAAATTACCTATCGTGTTCAACGTAGCAAGATTCGCCGAATATGCTTGCACATCCACGCCGATGACCGTGCCGATTGCCGCACGTTGAGCCGCTTGATTACCTTCTGTTAAAAAGCTACGTCCTGCTGGGCTAATTGAGCTTAACGCCCATGTGTTCGTCGCGACCGTGTATGCGATTTCATTACCTGATGTAACTAAATTACCCAGTGATACCAACGACGGTGGCAAGGTAACTGACGGCGAGCTCGCCGATGTCCATTGTATGTTTCCCGATGAAATTAAACTTGCTACGCCGAGTGGCCCGAGCACATACGGTACGCCAGGACCACCGCCGCCTACTTGCTCATCCGGCAGCGCCGGATAAATACGCAAGCTATTACTCGCGCTGACATTGTTGATGATAAACTTCTGCCCGATTAAGTTTCCCTTAATCACCGGCAATATAATACCATTAAGATCCATAGGCACAGACACGAATGCATTCTCAACTTCGAGTAGTGTCGCGGTGTCGGCAGTTGATCCCGCCGCGGTTAAGTTAGCGACCGAGTACACGATAGGTTTAGAGAACTCGGTCCATCCGCTGCACACTTGCGCAGATGATGCCCAATTGGCCGTGGGAACGCTACCAGTGAGTGCGCCGTCCGGCGACGTATCAAGGTAAGTCAGCTGAGAATTAGGTATCGATGTCAAGTACTTGAACGTGGATCCATTCACGGTGGTACGATAAATACGCTTAGTAAGTACTTCTATGTTCGTACTTGGTGGTATCAGTGTGAGAAATATCGAATTTGCAGACGCTATAAACGCAGAAGCCGGCGACACCAATGTTTCACCGAAGTTGGTCATATACGTGAATTTGTACATGTATGAGCCAGAACCAAGTTGCCCCGTTGACGTTAATACGGGTTCCCCCGTAATTATGTCGGTGGGCGTTTCTATGTCAAAGCCTCCTAGTACCGCTGACATTGCTATATACCTGGTTCTAAAAAAAGATAGTACGTTGTTAGTGTCCAGTGCCACACACCCACTTAGATCTTTTCTCCAAGTACGGTTTCAATGCGATTTCTACACACATGTGTATGCGCGACAGCCATCCCACTTTGCGTTGGTATTAAATTAGCGAGTGCATTATCCAGCTGAAAGAGTTGCGCCGTTGACAATTTACGCAGATGGTCAAACTCATAATTACGCGGCGCTGGCACGCCGATCGCACCGCTAATATTATTGTTAAACATAGGTATACCCACAGGTATGCCTAAAGGAACGCCCACAGGCATACTCATAGTCATACCCATGTTCGCATCAAATACACCTATATGGCCTGCTGCATTGTCCGCAGGTAATCGTGCGAACATGTCGCTGAGTTGCTGACGTACCGACTCAACAGTAATCGGCTCGTTAGATTCTTCCCCCGACGACATCGTTATGTATTTCTGCCACCCAATATTCAAATGCAACAAAAAAAAGAAAGCCGTAGATTACTGGAGCGTTTAGTGGCCGAGCGCCGCGAAAGCCATTACGTAATGCTAATGCCAGCTAGCTCATATGCGCCGACTACATCACGTGCTATTCGAAACCAAGCTGCGGCGGGTTGCGCCGGCACAAACATGTGAATACGCCCACGAGGGCAGATACCTGGTTCACCGTCCGAAATAAACAACACTTCGGTTGAACATGCGGATATTTGCAACGGTTGATCTTGTAATCCACTGTGTTTGTAGAAAGCATCCGGCGTCGATGCAGCCACACGCAGCTGTTCCCACACATCCGACGGCGTATATGTTTCCGGTATAATCTCATACCGCGTGCCACATCGATGCTTGGTACCAAATATTAGCACAGGGTAATAATCGCGTATTTCCGTAGGTTTCGTGTGTTTGATGTAGTAAGTAACATCGGGCATTTCCGCGACAACATTATACGCGATATGTGAATCAACTCGCGGATCCATCGTTATATCTGGATGATGAACTCTTCTAAATACAATGAAGTCGGCAATGCTGCCGCTTCATCACGGACACGACGGCGCAACAACGGGCGTGATTTCGTCGCGACTTTTTTCTTTCCCACGGCGGCTTCCAACGATGATTTTTGTTGCACACTTAGTTTTGGATAATCGTGCAGGTACTCATGAAGTAATTTGACTACTTTACGACGACTTTCTGTCTGGTACAGATTAATATGGATGGTCGCATCATTGTATTTGTGGCAATTATCAATACCACCGACACGATGACATCGCAGTGTGATACCCAACGGTATATTAACGAAGTCGCCAATACCATCAGCTATAAATCCTACCGCGAGTAATTCCTCAGCGATTTCACGTGCCATTTTAACGAATTTAGTTCCATATGTGCATGTCTGACATGTAATTGATCCACGCGCGACATCGCTAAGGAAATATTTGTGTATATGTGCGTGTGCGCGCGTACATGCAACGGCGATAGTTGAACTATCCGCGATGTATCCACGTGAATCTGTTACTGCGGTCATGCCCGCGGGAATCATCGCGACGATATCGGTAATTGTCGTTGCGCCGTTAGATTCACCATTAGGCGTATCCATTGCCTGTGTTGCCCGCGATATAATCTGCGCGAGTGTTGGCGGTTCATCTACATTGTCACTTATCTTACTAACTTTGTGGCTGTGCGCCCGTTTTTTTACGGATTTTGTGCGGCTGGTATTGTTGGTATTATTAGTATTGTTGTATGCCGGTGACTCACCGGCATCATCCACGGGTATATCTAACGGCACATCCACAATTTCACGCCGTACCCGAGTGAAACCACGCAGTGTATCGAATACATCCATTGTAAAGAAATCGCCGTGTATATATAACGCAATGTCAAATCGGCTGTACGACTTCTGCCAAAAAGTCACCGATGGAATCTACATTGGATCGGTCGAGTCAGCAATACTTGCATCAAAGCAAAATCAACCGACTATCGATGCGATAGTAGATTTATCAGGTACACCATATACCACTAACATACTTTCATTGCACATACTCATGCAAGACATCCCATTGACGCCGAACACAACTGATCTCGCTGTGGAAAAGTTCGCAACCGGGGTAAAGTTTATTCAGCAAGCACGCGCGAGCGGGGGCAATGTCCTGGTACACTGCGCCGCAGGCATCAACAGATCAGCAACATGTATTGGTATGTACTTGATCAGCTCCGGCTGGTCATACGATCAGGTAATTGAAGCATTGACAACCGCAAATTCCACGCGTGGTTGTCCATTACTTACCAATGAATCATTTCGCCAATTACTTGCGGCATATTCCGCTGTAAACACCAATTTAGGTATTTGAATATGTGCTCGCACGGCTTTGCCGTGCTATGCGCGCGGCTGGCGCTGGCCGGCAAAGCCGTCCAGCCCGGCGACTTCGGCTTAAGTAGTCCCCGTGCGGGATCTTTTTTAGGTATTGTTAGTGTAGTTTGAAAAAAAAAGATCCCGCACGGGGACTACTTAAGCCGATTAGTCGTTAGGGCTGGACGGCTTTGC
>Ga0302273_1001145_pt1 | contig 11196 bp, 22 predicted proteins | sample III_Bog_N1_3_FD_198774 | JGI IMG/M metagenome (GOLD analysis project Ga0302273, IMG submission 198774) | Peat permafrost microbial communities from Stordalen Mire near Abisko, Sweden - III_Bog_N1_3 | ecosystem: Environmental > Terrestrial > Soil > Wetlands > Peat | place: Sweden: Abisko... | reverse complement strand
ACTCAGTCGCCGGCGTGACCATGTGCCCCGCGTCATTGCCACGGGGCGTGTTGTTCCGCATCACCAGGGCGTACCGGTCGACCGTTGTCAGCGTCCCGACGGGCAGGCTGGTGGGCTTGGCTGATTCGCTGGCCGAGTAGTACGGCACCAGCAGCCCATGATGGGTGCCGGATGCTGCGACCGTGTCGAGTGGCTGGTTGGTCAGCTTCGGCGCGTTGGTGCCCCGCAGGGTGGTGAGGATGGCCAGCTCGTTGCGGCACGTCTGGGTGCGCAGGGGCAGCCCGTCGGGTCGTGCCATCTTCCCGTCCCTTCCTTCGGTGGGGATCAGCAGCGACCTGGTGTAGGCGGTCGTCTGCGTCCTCAGGGGTTCGTCGGTGGTGGTGATGATCGGGGCGCCGTGGAGGGCGTCCAGAACGAGTCCCTTCGTCACGGACGTGTGAAGGGTGCGCAGCGGGTCGGTGGTTGGCCAGACGCGGCTGTAGGCGCCCTGCTGCCCGTACTGGGGGTGCTTGGGGTCGTGAGAGTCGTACTGATTCCCGGCAGCCTCGATCACGAACTCGTGCCCGTAGCGGCGCAGGCCTTCCCGGATGCGGGCCATCGTCTTGTCGGACAGCGGCTTGGTGCGTTCGCCGATCAGCTGGCCTTGGATGGACCAGTCGATCGCGGTCGAGGCGGGCAGCCAGCCGGGCTCTACGGCGTCCCCGCAGGCGGGGCAGACGTAGATGTACTGCGCCTTGTAGCGGCCCACGGTGCGGCCGTTCTTCCATGCCTGGCGGGACTCGATCATCTGCTCACAGCGCGGGCACCATGCTCGCGGAGATAGCGCCCTGTCGATGTTCGGTGGCTTCTCGCCCTCGGGCCATGCGGCGATGTAGAGCCGATCGCGGGACTGGGGCGCCGGGAGGCCTGCCATCTGGGCGTGCATCGAGTTGAGCGAGATGACGCGGAAGTCGTAGCCGAGCTTCCGCAGGCCGCCGCGCCACAGTTCCCACGCCCGGGCGAACTTCGACTGGGTCGCGATGTCAACGACGTTCTCGACGATGACGGCCCGGTATCGGTGGTGCTCGATGAAGCGGAGCACGTCGAACATGAGCAGCCGGGAGCGGTCGATCTCGTCCTGTCCGGTGGAGATCAGCTCGTCGGGGACGTCGTCGAACAGGGTGGGGTCGCCGCCCATGTCACGGGACAGGGCGGACGCCTTGCTGTTCGCAACGGACCATTTCGTGCATTCGGGGCTGGCCCACAGGATGTCAGTCTTGGGGAAGTTGCGGGGGTCCTCGAGGTGCAGGTCTACCAGTGCGTGCTCAGTAGTCGGGTGGTTCTGGTTGTGCACGTCGACGGCGAGCGCGTTGTGGTTCGCGGCGAGGCGGACGTGGATCCCGGGGACCTGAATGGCGCCCGTTGAGCTGCCTCCGGCGCCGGCGAAGATGTCAGTCAGGGTTATCACAGCAGTCTCCGTGCCGCGTGGTAAAGCAGGTAGGCGACGGCGTGTGTGAAGCGGGCGAGGATGTAGGCCTTGGCGCGGCGGATCATCGCGACACCGCTACGGCATCGACGTACTGCCGCATCAGCCGTTGCGCCCTGCCGTAGTGGTCGAACGCCACTGCCTCACCAATCGCATAGCGACGAATGACCAGGTCGAGTTCTGCCCAGATGCTCACGAGGTCGCCTCGGCAGCGTTCCGGGCAGCGACCCACGCGGACGCCTCGGCAGCAGTGTGGCCGTTCCAGACGACAGCATCGACGTACTTCTCCGCGATAGCCAGCGCATCATCGAGCGGGAACAGGAAGCGCTTGAACCACTTCTTGGTCCGGCTCGATGGCTGTGGCTCGTATTCGCGCACACCGTTGCGGTCGAGGCATGAGAACGTGTCCTTCACGCTCCACAACCCCTCAGCTTGGTTGCGTTCCTCCACCGTTAGGGTCCAGAGGTGTTTGTCGCTGTGGACGAATGTGTCGAAGCCATCCGGGTAGACGGTGTACTTCGTGACCCGTGTGGTGCTCACAGCGCACCCAGCAGCGCCCACAGGTATGCGAACCCGTGACCGAACAGCAGCCACGACACGGCGAACACGGCCAGCCAGAAGCCGAAGATGAACCGGAGCGCCTGGGCGAGCGGAATGTCGCCGCCGCGGGTGGTCACGGTCGACCGGGACTCGTTCGACCAACGTCTGGTCAGAGGGCTGCTCATGCTTCGACTCCTGTCTTGAGTTGGGCCACGCGGGCCTCGATTTGGGTACGCATCTGGGGATGCGCCTTCCACATGGCCGTCAGTTCGGCGAGGTCCGTGCAGGCTGCGATCGTGGGGACGTTCATCTGCGCCGCGGTGGGCATCGGTGCGGGTTCGGTCAGCGGCTCCACGGGCCACGACTTCTTCCGCCCAACCCCGTTCGCCCGGATCATCACCGTGCGGGGCTTGTCGATGTGCGACAGGTGGCTGATGCGAATGCCGCCTACCTTGTCCCTGCCGTACATGACGTCCGGGTCGCAGTAGAGGGTGAGTGAGCGCCCCGCCCACTGCTTGCCATCGGTGCCCCAGCAGGCGGCGAGGACGTCCAGCATTCCCTTGCTCGGTCGCCAGACACGGGGGAAGTCGACTAGCCGGATCTCGGCCACGGTCTTGCCGTCGCGGGTGCCGAGCTTTGAGCCGGTGTCGATGGTGAAGGTTCGCGGGTTGACCAGCTCGACCGCGTCCAGTTGGTCGCTCGTCGGAGCGAGGGCGTCAGTGATGTCCATGTCAGAACTCGATCTCCAGGTCGTAGGTGGTTCGTTCGGTGGCGGGCAACCCTTCGACTGCCGCGTGGTAGTCGGCGATCATGTCCGCCGCGTTGCACTCGAGCAGGGCGGCGGCGTCGCGGATGGCCGTGAACCACTCAAGGTCGGGGAACACCCGTGTGCGCCACAGCGGCATGCCGCCGCAGAAGCTCACGTAGTCGCACCACTTCCGCCCAGTCACCAGCAGCCCGCACTGAATCTGGGCCATGTTCTCGGCGGGCACTTCGCCGGCCAGGATGGACGTGAGTTGAATCCGCGACAGCCGGGACTTGATCTCAATGAGCCCGTCGTCGCCAACCAAGCCATCGGGGCTGTACCCGATGCTGAATCCCCAGTCGTCACGGACCATGAAGCCGACCTCGGTGACGAGCGCGAAGTGTTTGCTGTACGCCTCCCGTGCGATCGGCTCGTCCAACGTGCCGCGGATCATGTTGTTGGTGGTGAACACGGGGTCGGACCAGCCGGTGATGCGTTCGGCCACGAGGAGCGCGGTGAGCATCTTGGCTGTGTCGGTAGTTGCGGGGGCCATGACGGGCGGCAGGGTGGCGGCAGCGAGCGCTCTCCTGTCGTGCGGAACCTTGATCGGGGTCGGCTCCTTGCGGGCCACGCTGATGCACGGCCAGCCCGCCTCGGCGCCACACTGCGGGCATTCGGTGCAGGTCGGGTCTGCCGGGCTGATGCTGATGAGCCGGCCGATCATCGATGCGGTCACCATGCCCCGGCGGATGTCGAACCATTCGGGGGAACGCTGCTCGAAATCGTACGTACGTATCACAGTCGGGCCCATCTGCCTTCGACGTAGAAGGCTGTCGTTGCTGTCTCTCTGGCGTTCCCGGCGGGCAGTTGCACAATGAGCTGCTGCCATTCGCGGGCTTGCTTCTGGGCGAGCTCGATCACTCGCTGCTTGGCTTCGTCCTGGGTCATGCGGACATCCCGAACGCAGCGAAGAGGCGGCCGTTGGGGTCCTGTGCCGGAACCTTTCGGAGTCGGACGGTCATCCCGTCCGCACTGACGGCGAGCATTAATCCGCGACGGATGTAAACCCGACAGACCTCGCCCTCGATCGACTGGGGCATCACTTCGTGCAGGCCCTTGATGAGCATTGGTGATCCATCGGGCGCCGGGAGTAGCGCCGACAGGGTGCGTCCGTGCGTGCAGGGCTTCATCAGACCGCCGTTCGGAGTGCCACGAACGCGCCACAGACGATGTCGTCGCAGTCGTCGAGCGGCTTGTGGTGCAGATGGTCATGCCGGGTCACGATCGCCTGGTTGAGGTCTGCGGCGAGGCGTTCCTGCTCGGCTCTGCGGTCGATGCGCGGGCCGAGTGAGACGACGCGGGTCGCGTGGGTAGCCATCACTTGCCCACCTTCGGCATCGGCCGCTGCACGCCCTTGACGTAGAGCGTGTGCGTCCCTGACTTGTGCATCTGGTAGGACGACAGGTGACAGGTGCCAGCGGTGATCAGCACGTAGTCGTTGAGGATCACGGCAGACTCGCTCTCGCCCGTGGCGAGATCTTCGACGGTGACTCGGATGCCGGGGTCGCTCATCGCGCCTCCCGCCGTTCTGCCCTGGTGAGCGCCATCCACACGACGCGGCCAACGAGCAGGCCGGCAGCGAAGATGGCACAGGTGAGGAGGAACATCGGCCCGGTCGGCAGCATCAGGGGGATCACGACTGCACCGCCTCAACGACGCGCCCACCGACGAGCTGATACCAGGCGCCCGGCTTGATGCGGATGCCGTGCTTCGTCGCACCGACCTTGACGGAGGCGTGGCCGATGATGTGCCAGTTGTCGTCGCGTTCGATCAGGAACAGGACGCATCCTTCTGCGCCCATGGCCCGGCAGTTGGGTCCGGCTGCGACGGCGACTGAATCGTCGCCCGTGGCCGACGCTGCACCCCTGTAGCCCGTGGCCGACGCTGCACCCCTGTCGCCCGTGGCCGACGCTGCACCGCTGTCGCCCGTGGCGTGGCCGCCATCCTCGACAGTCGCCTTCGACCACACATACTCAACCTGCGCCTTGACCAAGCCAGGGATACCGATCTGGGCACCCACCGTCAGCCGCTTCGACGCAACCTTCGAATCCTGCGAATGGGTCGGTGCATCGTCGTCAACCTCAACCTCGTGGAACACCGACCCGGCCGGCGGGTAGTAAGCCAGAACATTGAGCGGCGCGAGGCAGGCGTGCATTCCAGAGACACACGGCTCGGCAGTCGGCTCGAGGTACGTCTCGCCCTCGACGTACGTCTTGTCGCGGCACTTCATGGTGCCGTCGGGTTGGGGCGTGAAGCCCTTGTATGCCTTCATGCCTGCACCTCAGTCCCGGTCAGGTACGCCCACATGTCAGCGGCGAACGACTCCCAACCCTTCGGCGGAACCGGCAGCCAGTCAGGGAACCGGGGGCGGTCGTACATGAGGCACCCGCGACCATCCCGGCCGTACTCCGAGTGCAGGGAAGCAGAGACCGTCAGATGGCCCTCGCTGCTGATATCGATGCTGAACAGGACGGCGGTGGCAGTGAACGGCGGGTCGCCCGCCTCGATCTTGGAGTGGTCTCCGGGCTGGATCAGGTGGTGCGGGTTAAGGGCGAAGTGGGCGTTGAGGCTGATGCCTCTTGGCGTGATCGTCGTCGGGACTACAGCGTCCGGGACGGGCAGGTTGCTCATTGGGTATGCTTTCTGTGAGTTGATTTGCTGCCTCGTCCGCTTGCACCGGGCGAGGCGTTCTACGTTTTGGCGGTGGGCCAGGGGTCTTCCCCTCCCGACTGGCCCACCCGGTCTAGGCGGCGACCTTGCGCCACACAGCGACGCGGCGACCATTGGCGGACTTCTGGCAGGAGACCCGGTCGCCCACGCGCTCGATCCGCTTCTGCGCCTTCGCAGCAGCCACGAGCGAGCCCCACACGGCCTGCTGCTCCTTCGCCACCTCAAGATCAGGGGCGCCGAGATCGCGGAGCTCGTCGGTGGTGAACTCGTTGCCGGACTCGATCGCCAGGCGCAGGGCTTCCTCTGCCTGCCGCTTCCAGTCGGTGGGTGCGTTGGCGAGGTTCGCTGCCACGTCGAGGAGGTTGCCGTCGTAGTGCTCAGCGGGGTCGGTCTCGACGTACGGGTCACCGGGGGCCGGCGTGTAGCGGCGGGAGTAGGCGGTGTCGATCATGCTGCGTCCAGTTCGGTCTCAGGGATGCGCCAGATGTGCCGCTTCGGGGTGCCGATGTTCTTGGCGCGGAGCCTCTTGGTGCGGCACATCTTCCGCACCATCCACTCGGACACCTGCAGGGCTTCGGCTACCTGCACGGTGGTGAGGAGGCGGCTCATGCCGCCCGCCCCCTCGGCTCGTAGGCGGTGTCGATCGATCCGGGCTCAAGGTCGTAGACCAGTTCGAGGGCAGCGATGACGGGAGCTGATGCCCCGCGGAGGCCGTTCTCGATGGCCGACATCGCGCCGCGGGTGAGGGTCAGAGTGTGGTCGGAGGCGTTGGCCAGGGCGCACACCTCGTCGAGCGTCATGCCGCTGACCTTGCGCAGCGTTCTGAGGCTCACGTGGGGCGGCGTGACCTTGTGCCTCTGGTTGAGGTAGTGGTTTGCCATGGCCCAATCCTCTGGCAAACCTTGGGCAATGTCAAGCAAGACCGGGGCAAACCTTGCCCGACTAGCCGAATCCACCAGTTGTAGTTCTGACTACGGGTTGTCTTACACCTTTGAGGTTTGCCAAGGTGGGGTGGAGTTTGCCAAAGATTTAGGGAAGGTTTGCGCCATGCCAGAGAACAGCGGCAGCTTGGCCGAAGCGGTCAAGGCCCGAATCCAGAGCAAGGGATGGTCCCAGACCACCATTGCAGCCAAGGGCGGACCCTCGACCACATCACTGACCAAGATCACCAGCGGCCAAGGAAACCTGAGCCCCAAGATGCTCGCGCAGATCGATGCGGGCATGGAGTGGGAACCAGGGCGGGCTGCTCAGATCTTGGCCGGCGGAACCGGGCCGGTCGTCACTGAGCTGGCGTCGGTATCCGATGAGGCGCTACTTGAAGAAGTGCGGCGCCGATTGAAGGGAGCATCATGGTCTGGCGACCCAGCCCAAGAAGAGTCCGAACTGGTGTTGGACACCAGCCCTGCTATCGACTTGTTAGGCGATCGACCCCCCGCTGAAACAGCCGGTCCACGATCTCCTCGAGCTGGTCAGGGTCAACCGCGTCATCGATGAGGAGGAGTGGCTGTCCGTCGACCGTGACGGACGTGCTCAGCCAGCAGGGACGGTTCAGCCCGTGCATGAAGCGTGGAGCCACCCCCGCCATCGTGAAAGCAGCCTGAATGGCTGCGGGCAGGGTGCCGATGTGGGGGTCGATCACGGGAGTTCTCTTTCGGGGGGTGTGGCCGGCCGTACCCCCTCCAGGGCCCTTGAACCGGACACCCCTCATCATGGCTGTGTGGTCTGACAGTGCCAACCAGTTCCACCAGATCCATGCACTCTCGGCACGAACCTGCCGCATCGGCTGGTTCGTGCCCATCCCTGACAGCAGCACCCGGAGGGAGGTAGCCATGTCCCCAAGAAGATGCAAATCGACGATGCCTTCGCGCGGGCCGTACGGGTCGAGCTCGCCGACCGGGAACTCACCATCCCGTGGCTGGCGTCTGCCAGCGGCATCCCAGCTCGAACGCTGCGGAGCATCCTGAGCAGCGACGGCCAGGCGACGACCAAGCTGCACCAGGTCTGCGCGATCTCGACAGCGCTCGGGGTGCCATGCGCCGAGATGGTGGCTAGGGCTCACGCAATCCTCGAGCACTAGCTCAGCGCGGCGTCGATCGCGTCTGCGGCTGCGGCTTGGTCGGTGGGCCACAGGTGCGAGTAGGTGCGCAGCGTGATGGCCGGATCCTCATGTCCGAGCCGGTCAGCCACGGCCCGCACGGAGAGTCCGGCAGCGATGAGTACCGACGCGTTGTAGTGGCGCAGCAAATGCCATCCGCCGCGCGCCGGTAGTCCGTCGACCTTGGCCCGCATCCGTCCCCAGGCTGCGACGGCGACGCGCTGGGGGAGTGGCCGGTTGTCGCGGGTCCGCCAGATCAGCCCGTTGGGGCCGGTGCCATAGGTCTCGAGGTGTTCCCTGATCGCGTCGCGTGCGACCTTGCCCATCTTGATCTTGCGTACGCCGGCGTCGGTCTTGACGTCGCCCCACCCGCGGGAGTTGAGGTCGAGCTGCCGGTCGACGGTCAGCATCTCGCCCTTGCATCTGTCGACGGTGAGCCCGCGGAGTTCGCCGAGCCGGAGCCCGGTGGCGGCTGCGACGGTGACCATCGAGCGGAGGTGGGGCGCCATGGCTTCGCGGATCTGCTTGACCTTCGAAGCGTCGGGGATCTGCAGACGGTCGCGGCCGGCGCGGGGCATCTTCGCCCCGGTGGCGGGGTTGGTGACGATCAGGCCCTCGTCTGCGGCGGCCTTGAGGATCTGGCTGAGGGTGCCGAAGGTGGCGCTGACGGTGCGGGGTGCGCCGGCCCATGAGGCGACTGCGGCGCGCACGTCGGCTTTGGTGATTCCGGCAAGGGGTCTATCACCGAAGCTGGGAAGGATGCGGGTGTCGAGCCGGGAGCGGATCTGGGAGCGGCTGTTGGTGCGGAGGTCGAGCCGGTGCGACAGCCAGGACTCGGCGTAGGTGCTGAACAGCGTGCCTTCGGCCATGACGGGAGCGACGCCGGATTCGACGCGCGCGAGGTGGAGCAGGGCGGCGTCCTTGGTTTCGAAGCTGCCGGAGCGTTCACGGCCATCCTCGATCCAGCGGGCTTGCCAGCGCTTGCCCTTGCCCCAGCGAGCGTTGTGGATTCGGCGCCCTCCGGGTCCGATCTCGGTGTGTCTGTCGCGGACGTGGCCCATGTTCTGAGTCTATCGCCGTGTCCGTCCTGGTCCGTCAGAACTTGGCCTCTACGCTTAGGCGTGTCCGTCGGGGACCGTTCGCACCTCAACACAGACACCACTTCACGCCGCTTATCCACCGTAGTCAGACAGCGAATCAGCGTGCTATCTTGTTCTGGCTAGGGCAGGGCAGACCATAGGTGTACTAGATGAAGATGATCTATTTATCTACGGTCTGACAAGGGGAAACGGTTCGTTGGTCCGTGTGGTGACCGTCCGAGAATCCTTGATCCTCTCGGGGGGCCATCTCTGGCCCAGCCCTTCACCGTCTGATTCTGATTGTAGCAGTACAAACTCCCCCAGAACGCAGAACAGCGCCCCACCTCCGAAGAGGTGGGGCGCTGCTGTCTCCTGCGGGGGGTCAGGTCGGGGGCGGGCTACTTCTCCACGATGACGAAGGTGAACGTCCAATCGTTCTCTTGTCCGGTGCTGGTCACGATGTGGCAGGTGATGGTTCCGACTGCCCCGACCGTACCGCCACCCACGCGGGTCGTGGCTGTGGTGGTGTCGTGCGTGCCGGTGGTTGCGGTGACGCCGACAGCCGTGAAGGTTGCCGCGGTGATGGTTTCGCCGGATGCGAGCCACACGGACCAGTCCCAGGTGTAGTCCTCTTTCGATGTTGGGTCTTTGTCGAACCGGGGCGAGATCATAGGGTTCCTCCACTCTTGGGCGGGATTCGGTAGGTGCGGCTTTGGGTGGCGGCGGTGGCGGTGTGGATGCTGGCGGGGAGGGTTGCGGTGCGCCGGTCGGTGTTGGTCATGGCGTGGGTCGCTGCCGGGATGCGGTAGGTGCGTTCGGTGGTGATCGTGTAGATGATCGCCCCGGATGCTGTGCCGCCGGCGGCGATGGTTGCTGTTGCCGTCAGGCTGGCGCTGCTAGCCGTGGATACCGTGCCGGTGGCTGTTCTGGTCGCGGTTGCCGTCAAGTTTGCGGCCGTAATGATTGCTACCTGTCCGGCTGCCGTGATGGTCGCGCTCGAGGTGAGCGAAGCTGAACCACTGCCGCCCGAGACAACCGAGCCTGCCGATGTGATTGTGACCGTGTAGCCGCCGGTTGCTGCCCCGGTGGTGTTGACTACACCGGCAGCCGTGACCGTAGCCGTGCTGGTCCGTGCTGCGCCCGTGGATGCTGCCACGACACCGGCAGCGGTGGTGGTGGAGGTGATCGCCAGGGTGGCCGCCGATGACAAGCCGGACGCGGACACGCTTCCCGCCGACGTGATCGCCACGGTGGCGGCGAGCGTGGCGGCGGTGATCGCCGTGACGATTCCTGCTGCGGTGAGGCTGGCTGTGGCTGCGAGCGTCGATATAGGTGCAGGCCCGATCCGGGCGAACCCGGTGGCTAGCTTCAGGTCATCGAAGGAGAACTGTGGCCCTGAGCCCCATTTCAGCATGTAGGCGCGGGTGAACGTGACCCCGGCTCCACAGTTGGCAGTTGTGTCTACCAGGCCTGTCTCCACTGGGGTGGTGGAGTCCTTCGGGTAGTAGTCGAAGGTGATCTTGCCGTCGGTGGTGGTGGTGCCCGAGTCGACCATGATTTCGAACCAGTAGTCAGTGTTCTGCACCAGTGCGTTGGTGGCTGTCCACCGGTTCGCTACGGCCGCGTCCTCTATCCGCAGCTTTCCGGTGCCGTTCACTACACGCACAGACACGTAGTAGGTGGTGCCGATCGCCACCCGCAACATGTACGCGCCTGAATCGGTCGGAAGCCCACCGTAACGGAAGCCGACCCGGTAGGAGACGGTGGTGGAGCTGTAATCCTTACGGGCGTAGGCGGACGCCGTAGCGCTGGATTTCAACCCGTACAGGCCGTGCTGTGCGACGGCCGAATCGAATGTTTCGGTTGCCTCCATCGCGTCGAACGTGCCCGTGCCGCCCAGTGCGGTGTTGGTGGTGGTGGCCGTGGTGCCCTGTGAGCCGCCGTCAAAGTTGAGGTCCAGAACAGTCGCCACGTCAGCCCCTCACTGTTAGATCTGCAGGGGTAGGTGTCAGGCCGCGATCGGGGTTACCGAAATGGACAGCGACGACAGCGTGAATGTGTTGGTGCTCGCCCATGCCTGCGATGCGGTCAGTGCGGCGGAAGCGTTGAAGGTGCCCGCCGAGGATGCCGACCACAGGCTGATATGGGTGAGCGTTTCCGACGTGCCGCCGTTCGTCCACGGGCCGGCGGTGCCGGTCATGGCCTTCGATCCGGCAGACGCCGCGGCCATGGTTGCCTGCTTGCGGGTCGTGTCGCCCGCGGCGGCGGCGGTAGCGCCGGCAGATCCGGGGTCGGCGGTGTACAGTTTGACCCAGCAGGTTGCGGTGGCGAACGTGCCGTCCAGCCATCCGTTGACGATTGTGGCAGCGAGTCCAACGGTCATGTCAGTTCTCCTCAGGGGTCGGGATCTGGAGGGCCGAGAGCTCAGCCTCGGTGAGTGTGAAGGTGGCCTCCACCGGTTCGGAGGAGATCAGGTTGCCGTCGGCGTCGCGGACTTCGCCGGACGCCATCAGGACAAGCTCATAGAGCTGGGGCATGGTTG
>Ga0302273_1001131_pt1 | contig 11292 bp, 8 predicted proteins | sample III_Bog_N1_3_FD_198774 | JGI IMG/M metagenome (GOLD analysis project Ga0302273, IMG submission 198774) | Peat permafrost microbial communities from Stordalen Mire near Abisko, Sweden - III_Bog_N1_3 | ecosystem: Environmental > Terrestrial > Soil > Wetlands > Peat | place: Sweden: Abisko... | reverse complement strand
CGCCTGGGCTTCAAGGACCGCCTGGTGGATGCCAAGAGCATGGCCTCCCTCCTGAGCCTGGGAGCCCCGCACGGTGCGTCCGTTGAGATCCTGGCACAGGGCCCCGATGCCCAAGCCGCCCTGGTTGCCCTGCAAACCCTGGTCGAAACCCCGGAGGCCGACGAGGCCCCGAAGAACACGGTGCGCCACGACTGGCAACCGGAAGCGCAGAGCTTCTCGCTGGCAGGGGTCGCCACCTCCCCCGGCCTTGCCGTGGCCCGGATCCGCCACATCGCGGCACCCGTCGATGTTTTGACAGAATCTGTCATCGCCCAAGGGAGCTCGCAGCAGGAGGCGGCGCGCTTTGCCACCGCCCTGGAGACCTCGAAAAGCCAGCTCCAGGAGCTGCACCGCCAGGTCAGCACCCGCACCGATGCCGCCACCGCCCAGATCTTCCTGGCCCACCAGGAGCTCATGGAAGAAGCCGAATTGCGCGAGCGGACGGAAACCCTGATCCGCTCCGGAGCCGCCGCCACTGCCGCCTGGATGCAGGCCGTCGAGGAACTGGCCGCCTCCTTGGGTACCTCCGGGAACGCCCTGACCGCCGGACGCGTCGCGGACGTTCGCGACATCGGGAACCGTCTACTTGCCAACCTCTCCGGCTCGATGACCGTCGCCACCCTGGGCGAGAGCCTGGAGCCGGTCCTCCTGGTGACCCGCGACCTCACCCCTTCCCAGACCGCCGCCCTGGACCCGCAGCGGGTCGCCGGCTTCTGCACCGTCGAAGGCGGCGCCACCTCCCACGTCGCGGTGCTGGCCAGGTCCTTGGGCATCCCCGCCGTCACCGGCGCCGACGAGGCCATCCTCTCCCTGCCCGAAGGCGCCTTGGTGATCCTCGACGCCGATGCCGGACGGCTCCATCCCAATCCGTCTCCCAGCGAGGTGGAATCGGCCCTGGCGGCCCACCAGCGCCTTTTGAAGAACCTCGACCAGGCCTGGCAGGAGCGCTTCGAACCGACCCTCACCCGCGACGGGCACCGCATCGAGACGGTCGCCAACATCACCGGGCTCGAAGGCGCCGAAAAGGTGGCCGAGTCGGGCGGCGAGGGCGTGGGGCTGCTTCGCTCCGAGTTCCTCTTCCTGGGCCGCGACCAGGCCCCCTCCGAGGAGGAGCAGTACGAGGCCTACCGCGCCATGCTGCGCGCCCTCGGGGGCCTGCCCATGGTGCTGCGCACGTTGGATATCGGCGGCGACAAGAACGCTCCCTACATCAAGGTCCCGCATGAGGAAAATCCTTTCCTGGGCGTGCGCGGCATCCGCCTGTGCCTGCGCCAGCCCGAGCTCCTGCGCCCCCAGCTGCGGGCCGCCTACCGCGCGTCCGTCGAAGGCCCCGTGCGGATCATGTTCCCGATGGTCACCAGCATCGGCGAGTTCCGCGCCGCTCGCGCCCTGGCCGAGGAGGTCCGCCAGGAAGTGAGCGTGCCGCCCGTGCCGCTGGGCGTCATGATCGAAGTGCCTGCCGCCGCGCTGCTTGCCGACGTGCTGGCCCGCGAGGCCGACTTCTTCTCGATCGGCACCAACGACCTCACCCAGTACGTGCTGGCCATGGACCGCGGCAATGCCCAACTGGCCCGCGAGGCCCAGGGGATGCACCCCGCCGTACTGCGCATGATCGCGCTCACCGTCGAGGCGGCGCACCGCCACGGCAAGTGGGTGGGCGTGTGCGGAGGCCTGGCCGGGGAGCTCTCCGGAGCCGCGCTCCTGACGGGCCTGGGGGTGGACGAACTGAGCATGGCCCTCCCCGACATCGCCCGCGTCAAGAGCCACCTGCGGGGCCTTTGCCACGAGGACCTGAAGTCGCTGGCCCGTCGCGCCCTGGAGTGCGAGGATGCCGAGGCCGTGCAGGCCCTGCTGTCCGATTCCGAAAAGTCGAACTCCAATGCCTTAGCAAGGAGCCCCGCCCTATGAACACCCATCCCCAGGTCGTGACCGTCACGCTCAATCCGGCCATCGACCAGACGGTTTCTGTCGATGACTTCCGGGCGGGCGAAGTCAACCGCGTCGCTGAGGTCCGCCAGAACGCCGGTGGCAAGGGGGTCAACGTCGCGTCAGCTCTGGCCGACTTGGGCGTGGCCACGGTCGCGACTGGCTTCCTGGGCCGCGAAAACGCCGGGATCTTCGAGGAACTCTTCCGCAACAAGGGAATCGAGGAGCGCTTCGTGCGCCTGCCCGGATCTACCCGTCTGGGTCTGAAAGTCGTGGACAGATCCTGTCATGAGGTGACGGAGATCAACTACCCCGGCCTGACGCCGGAAGCAGCCGACCTCGAAAGCCTGCTTGCGACCCTGAGAAGCTTGGCCAGACCCGGCATCTGGTTCGTACTGTCGGGGAGCATCCCTCCAGGGGCCCCGGCTCAGATCTACGCCAGGATGACACGCGAGATCCGCGAGCGCGGTGGACGGGTATTGCTGGACACCAGCGGCGAGCCGCTGCGCCACGCCCTGGGTGAGGATCCCGACATCGTCAAGCCCAACCAGAGCGAGCTCGAGCAGCTGACCGGAGCAGTCATGGGAAGCCTCGAGGACGTGGCCGAAGCCGCTGCAAACCTCCTGGCCCTGGGAACTGGCCTAGTGGCCGTCTCAATGGGCGCGCGCGGGGCGCTCCTCGCCTGCGGCAAGGAACGCATCCTTGCCGTCCCTCCTCCCGTGCCAATGCAAAGCACCGTCGGCGCCGGAGACACCATGGTAGCTGGCCTGGTACTCGCGCAGCTGCAAGGACAGAATCTGTCCGATACGGCGCGGCTGGCCACGGCCTGCGGCGCCCATGCCGTCACGCGCATCGCAAGCGGAGTCGATCCCGCCGCGGTCCACGCCCTCGAGGAACTGGTCGACCTCATGGCGCTCCACGCCTAAAACCGCATCACACGCGCCACGCCCAGTCAGCGGACGGCGCAACCAAGGAGCGAACATCATGGCACGATTCCTGGCCGTACTGGGAGAGAATACAAGCCAAGCCCACTGCAAGCTCGCCGAAGGCGCGTTGAAGTCCGTCGCCGCCCGTGCCGGGCACGCGATGCGCATCGAACATTCCGCCACCGACCTGTCGGCCTTGCGGGCTGATCCCGACGAACTGGTGCTGCTGGTCGACTGCGACGAACGGGTGGAGGCTCATTTCGCCGCGCATCCGAAGACCACTCGCCTCGCCGTGGGCCGGATCATCCTGGAGACGGGAAAGATCCTGGAGGAGCTCTCGGGCGTCGCCGCAGCGAACTCCTCCTCCGAAGTACCCAACGCCGCCATCACCGCAGCACCGGAACCGGCCAAGGCCGTGCCGCGCATCGTGGCCGTCACCAGCTGCCCCACCGGCATCGCCCACACCTTCATGGCCGCCGCCGCGCTCAAGAACGGCGCCGCCGAGCTGGGCTACGTGATCAAGGTGGAGACGCGCGGCTCGGTGGGCGCCCAGAACACCCTGACCGACGAGGAGATCGCTGCCGCCGACATCGCGCTGGTGGCCGCCGACACCCATGTCGACCTCGATCGCTTCGCAGGCGTGCGCCTCTTCAACGCCTCCACCAAGGAAGCCATCCACGACCCCAAGGCCCTGATCCTGCGCGCCCTGCGCGAGGCCACCAAGTCCTCCGTTTCTTTGACAGAATCTGTCAAGGACCACAAGCCCGCGACCCGCGAGCGCACCGGCGCCTACAAGCACCTGATGACCGGCGTGAGCCACATGCTGCCGCTGGTCATCGCCGGCGGCCTCCTGATCGCGTTGGCCTTCGCCTTGGGCGGCATCCACGCAGGCGACGCCACCGGCACTCTCGGCTGGGCCCTGATGCAGATCGGCGGCGCGACGGCCTTCAAGCTCTACGTGCCGGTGCTGGCGGGCTTCATCGCCTTCTCGATCGCCGACCGACCGGGACTGGCTCCGGGCCTGGTGGGCGGTATGCTTTCCGCCTCCCTGGGTGCCGGGTTCCTGGGCGGTATCGTCGCCGGGTTCCTGGCCGGCTACGTCACGCAGTTCCTCAACGAACGGCTGCCCCTTCCGGCCTCGCTCCAAAGCCTCAAGCCCATCCTGATCCTGCCGCTCCTCTCCACCCTGATCGTGGGGCTTGCCATGCTCTACGTGATCGGCGCCCCGGTCAAGTACCTGCTCGATGCTCTCACCGCCTGGCTTTCCGGAATGCAGCAATCCAGTGCGCTGGTCCTTGGACTGTTGCTTGGCGCCATGATGGCCTTCGACCTAGGCGGGCCTATCAACAAGGCAGCCTACACCTTCGGCGTGGGTCTGCTTGCCTCCAACGTCCACGGGCCGATGGCCGCCGTGATGGCCGCTGGCATGACCCCGCCGCTGGGGATCGCGCTGGCCTGCCTCCTCTTCCCCCAACTCTTCACCCGCAAGGAGCGCGGCGAGAGCCGGGCCGTGGCGGTCCTGGGGCTGTCCTTCATTTCGGAAGGCGCCATTCCCTTTGCCGCCTCCGATCCGCTGCGCATCATCCCCAGCTTCATCGCGGGTTCGGCCGTGGCCGGCGCCATCTCCATGACCATGCACGTGGAGCTGATGGTCCCGCACGGCGGCATCTTCGTGCTGGCCATCCCGCATGCCGTCTCGGGGCTTCTGAGCTACATGATCGCCATCGTGGCAGGCACCGTCGTCACCGCAATCGCGCTGCGCATCCTCAAGCGGCCATCGATCGAATCCACCCACATCTGATTCTCTGGGCGCCCACCGCCTCCAATCCTCCTCTGGGGCGATCCACGGATCGCCTCTTTTCCGTGCGTGGCGGTGCCGGGCTGCCTGCCGGGCCTCCTCGGCTTGCCCCTGCAACCTCGTGCACCTGGGCAAACCTGCGGGGTCCCGTCCCTGCGGGCGGCATCCCTGGCGCAAACCCATGGCCGAGCGTCCGTCCGGAACGAAACCGACTAGCTTTCCTTCCATGGAGTCCTTCTCATGAGCATGCCGTCGGCCCTCTCGCCCGCCACATCGCAGTTCGTCGAAAGCTGGGGATCCCTTGGCGTACTGTGGGGACTGAACCGCTCCATGGCCCGCATCCATGCGCTGTTCCTGGTCGCAGACGAGCCCATCGAGCTCGACCAGGTCGCCAAGGTGCTCAACATCAGTCGCGGCAACGCCAGCATGTGCCTCAAGGAACTGCGCAACTGGGGAGTGATCCAGCGCGTCCACAAGCCGGCCGACCGCCAGGACTACTACGTGGCCGAACCCGACGTGTGGACCACGTTCTTTCGCATTGCCGTGGAGCGCAAGAAGCGCGAGTTCGATCCGGCCTTGAATAACCTCCGGCACATCCTTTCCGAGGACGACTTCAGCGGATCGCCGACGGCGCAAAAGCGCCTGGAAGAGATGGAAGAGCTGTTTTCCACCGCCAACACCATCCTCGGCGGACTGCTTTCCAACGAGAAGACCAGCCGCAAGGCGATCGGTCTGCTGCAGAAGATCCTTCCCAAAGGCTGAACCCCCAGCAGATCCTGAAACTCCACGCAACAAAAACACTTGCATTATTCGTTCCAAAGTTTCAGTTTATACTGAACATTCAATACATGAGATGCAATGCTAGCTCGTCTGATTCCGCTCCGTTCGAAAGGCTCGCGCATGAATCCTCGGCTCATCCTCCCCATTCTCCTTGTCGCCCTGAACGGCCTGGGGGCTCTACTCGGCCTCCAGTTCCCGGGGATTTACCGGGAACCGTCCTTTGCCATCGGCCCGGCCATGAGCAAGGCGACCCTCTTTTCCAACGACCTCTTCACGCTCTTGGTCGCGCTCCCCGCCATGACTGCCGCAGGAATTCTAGCCCATTTGCGCGCCTCCGTCCGGGCGCAGCTGCTGTGGCTCGGCGGCGTCTTTTACACCGTCTACAACCAGTCCTTCTATCTCTTCAGCACCGGCCTGAACCAGCTCTATCCGATCTATCTCGCATCGTTCGTGATCGGCCTGATCTACCTCGTGCGGGAACTCCTGGAACTCGATCTCAACGGAATTGGACAGAAACTGGCAATCGGTGGATTCGCAGGCAAGGCAAGCGCCATCCATGCGATCGCCTTTGCGGCGATCCTGCTGGCGGTCTGGACTTCCGAATGGCTGCGGCAGGTCCATCGTCCCGTCTTTGACCCGATCGGCAGCCACTTCGTGCAGAGCGTCGCCGCGCTGGACATCACCCTGCTGGTCCCTGGGCTCGTGTTCGCCGCGATCGCGCTGTGGCGGAAGGATGCCAGGGGCCCCATCGCAGCAATCGTCCTCAATGTGGGGATCGCGCTCTACATGGCCGTCATGGCCTGCAGCAAGGTCGCCAATGCCAGAGGAATCCCGCAAGCTCTGGATGAACTCCCCCTATGGACCTTCCTGAGCCTTGCATCGTTCCTGTCGCTTGCGCTCCAGCTGCGTGCGCGAAGCGCTCCGTCGGCAAGCTAGGCTCTTTCCGACGTCCTTCTTGCATATGCTCGCTTTTCGCAGTATGTTCTTGCTATGAACTTCGCTCGTCTTGTCAGCCTTGTCGTCACCGTAGTGGTCGTACTCGACCACGCGCTGCCACTGGGCTGACCGACGAACATCCGTCGCACCACCCCTGTCGGCAAAGGCCGGCAGGGGTTCTTTCGTTCCCCGGACCGGCGTCCCGCCAGGACACCCACACGAGGAACACCATGACAACCAACGGCGCAAGACGCCTGCTCGACATCCTGATCCGCCACGGCATCGACACCGTGAGCGGCATTCCCGGCGGCAGCATCCTGCCGCTCTACGACGCCCTGCACGAAAGCTCCCTGCGCCACGTGCTGGCCCGCCACGAACAGGGTGCGGCATTCATCGCCCAGGGAATGGCCCGAGCCTCGGGCGGGATCGGCGTGTGCCTGGCCACCTCGGGACCCGGCGCCACCAACCTGATCACGGGCCTGGCCGACGCTTGGCGCGACTCGATCCCCCTGCTTGCCATCACCGGCCAGGTGCCGCGCGCAGCCATCGGCACCCAGGCCTTCCAGGAGATCGACATCGCCGCCATGGCCCGCTCCTGCTGCAAGGCGGTGTGGCAGATCGGATCGAGCCGGGAGCTCGGCCGCATCGTGCCCGAAGCCATCGCGTGCGCCCTGTCGGGACGTCCGGGGCCTGTGCTCCTGGACATCCCCAAGGACGTGTTCCTGGAGCCGTGCGACGATGGTCCGTTGCCGACTCCGCACCCCAGGGAGCGGCGTCCTGCCGATCCGCACGAGCTGCATGCCGCCTCGCGGCTCCTGGCCAAGTCACAACGTCCTCTCCTCTACGCGGGCGGCGGCATCCACGGCGCCGACGCTGCCATGGCCTTGCGGGACTTCGCCGGCACGCGCGGCCTGCCCGTGGTCAGCACCCTGCTGGGCCTGGGGGCATTCCCTTCGGACCATCCGCTCCACCTGGGCATGCTCGGCATGCACGGCGTGCCCGCAGCCAACCTGGCCCTGCAGGAATGCGACCTCCTGATCGTGGCCGGGGCGCGCTTCGACGACCGGGCCACCGGGCGCCTGTCCGGATTCGCGCCCCAGGCGCAGGTGATCCACCTGGATGCCGACGCCTCCGAGTTCGGCCGCCGACGCGCCGCCGACGTGGCGCTGCACGGGGACGCCCGCGCGGTGTTCCGATCCTGGCACGAAACCGACCGCTACGAGGCCCGCGCCGCCTGGCTGTCCCGCATCGCGCAACTGCGCCGCGACCATCCGCTGCCGCCCTCGCCGGCGCACGTCCTGCTGCGCACCCTGGCCGAGGCCGCACCCGGAGCAATCGTCACCACCGACGTGGGTCAGCACCAGATGTGGGCCGCCCAAGCCTGGCCGATCCGGGAAGGGCGGCAGTTCCTGACTTCGGGGGGCTTGGGCACCATGGGCTTCGGCCTGCCGACCGCCATCGGGGCGGCGCTCGCCTCGCCCGGACGCCCGGTGCTCTGCCTCTCGGGGGACGGCTCGATCCTGATGAACATCCAGGAACTGGCCACGCTGGCCGACCTGGGCCTGCCGGTGAAGGTGTGCGTGCTGGACAACGGAGGATTGGGGATGGTGCGCCAGCAGCAGGACCTATTCTTCGGCGGGCGCCACAGCGCCTGCCGCTTCGAGGCGCGTCCCGACCTGGCCGCCATCGCCCGGGGCTTCGGCATCCCCGCCCTGCGCGTGGACGATCCGGGCACGGAGGAGGGCTGGAGGGAGCTTCTCGCCTCCGACGGCCCTGCCTGCCTGGTCTTCGCGACCGACCCGCAGGAGCACGTGTGGCCCATGGTGCCTCCGGGCGCGGCCAACCACGAGATGCTCCGGCCCGCTGCAGCTATCATTGGGGCATGAGCACGGCACTGGATCGTCCCTTCTTCGCCCGCGACGCCGCCACGGTGGCCCGCGAGCTGCTCGGCTGCCTGCTGGTGCGCCGCACGCCCGGCGGTGACAGATTCTGTCGCATCACAGAGACGGAAGCCTACGTGGGCGCCCACGACCTGGCCTGTCACGCCTCCAAGGGACGCACGCCCCGCACCGAGCCGATGTTCGGGGAAGCGGGACACGCCTACGTCTATTTCGTCTACGGCATGCACCACCTCCTGAACGTCGTGACGGGAACCGTCGGCGATCCGCAGGCCGTGCTGATCCGGGGCGCCGAAGGCTGGCCCGTCCTCCGACCGTGGGACACCTCGCTTGCGGGGCCGGCCAAGCTCTGCAGGGCGCTGGGAATCACCACCCAAGCGCACAACCGGCAGGACGTGTGTTCAGGAGGCGAGATCCATTTCCTTCCCCACCCGACCGCCTTGACGGAAACTGTCAGCGTCACGCCGCGCATCGGCGTGGACTACGCCGGGGAATGGGCCGAAGAGCCGTTGCGCTTCTATCTGCGCGGCTCCTCGGGCGTCTCGGGTCCGCGTTCTCTGCGGGAGTGAACCCGCATCAAGGCAATTGGCGACGGCTCGGCAGGCTCCCCACGAAGCCTGTCCAAGTCCCGCTGCGGTTCGTACGACCCAGCAGGTCGGGCACCGGACCGCGCCGCGTCGGCAAGCTGCGGCCGCGCCGGGAGACGGCGACCGGCCCCAGCATTCCTGAGGCCGTGGTGGCGAAGGTCCAGGCGCCGTCACAGGAGTTCGTGTCGAGGTTGATCGACCAGGTCATCAGGCCCCGCAGCCCGGGATAGATGTAGAGGGTCTCGTAGGCGAACCCGGCGGGCCGGTCGATCTCGCCGCGCAGGTAGCGCATGGCCAGGGAGAGGTCGTCGGGATCCACGTATCCGGTGCCGGTGGCGTTGCAGCTGTTGGCGGGCAGGCCGACGGCGAACTTCTCCTCGGGCCATCCTCCGAACGTCCCTCGCCCGTCCAGGAGCGAAAAGCCTTCCAGGACAGTTTCTGTCATGGCCACCACGAAGTCGGGATCCCCGGTGTCGTACCAGACCTTGCCGTCGCGCCCGTAGATGCCGCCTTTGGCACCGCCGGCGTTGTAGAACTGGGGCATCAGGAGGTCGGCGGAATCCCGCAGGCCCTCCAGGACAGGGATCCAGGCACCGCCGTTCAGGTTGTCGCTCTGCCAGCGGCTGAGCGCCCCTTGGATGTACACCAGTTCCGGGGCCATGGTCAGGAGGAGCTTGCGTCCGGTCCGACGGCGGTAGGCCGACATCACCTTCCGCACCGCCTCGACGATCCGCACCTGCCCGGGCGCGGGAGCGGCAAGCGTCCAGTCGCCGAAGTCCATGGAGGTGGACTCGAAGTCCAGGTCGATCCCGTCGATGGCGTCCTGGTGGGCCGAAAGGATGGAATCGAGGCTGAATGCGAAGCGGTCCCGCTCGGAGTCCGTGGCCAGGAAGACGGGATCGGTGCCTCCGCCCACGCTCAGGACGACCTTGGTCCCGCGCGCGTGGAGGAGGGCGATGTCGGAGAGGAAGGCGCTGCGCGTCGTGCCCGAAGGGAGGTCGAACTTGAGGTCGTATTCGGTCCCGTCGCGCGGGATCGCGAAGGCCAGCACCACCACGTTGTACAGGGGCGAGACCTGCCGCAGCGGGAGGTTGGACCAGTTCTGCCAATAGCCCGCCAGCACGCGGGTCGGAAGCTGGGCTGCTGCGAGGGAGGCCAGGAGCGGAAGGATCGTGAGCAGGCGCATCGGGGAAAACCTAGTCGCGCAGGGAGGTGTCAGTTCGGCGAATCTGTACCTTGTGCGCAGCATCCACGCCATCCCGGAGTTTCCATGTCCTGCTTCCAGTCCTTGTCCGGAACCCCCGACCGCACCGAGTGGCACCCCTTCCACTTCACCTACCTGACCCACCTGTTGCCCGGCATCGCAAGCACCGCAGCCATGGGACATCCCGATGACGCCCTTTCCTTCCTCGAAGTCCAGGCATCGGACTTCGAGGCACTCCTGCGGGAAGTGCCGCCCGAACGCGAGACATTCCGCTACGCCCCAGGGAAATGGAGCCTGCGCGAGGTCGTGGGGCATCTCTCCGACACCGAGCGCATCCTGTCCTTCCGCGCCCTGGCGGCTGCTCGAGGCGACACCTCGCTGGTCGCGCCGTTCGACGAGGAGACCTACGCTCAGGCCGCCGACCACGACGTCCTGCCGCTCTCCCGCCTGGGCGAGGACCTGCTGAACGTGCGCCGCTCGACGCTGTCGCTCCTTTCCACCTTTCGGCACCGGGATTGGAGGAGCCGGGGCAACAGCGGTGGCCATCCCGTCAGCGCCCGCGCCTGGGCCTTCGCCATCGGCGCCCATGCCCAGCTGCACCTGACCACCCTGCGCACGCGCTACCTGGGGTGATTCTGCAAACCGCGAATGGGAATCTTCTCCTGCTCTAGTCGCAGGTTCCCTTCGGCCAGTTGCCGGTACAGCGCCCATTCCTCTTGCGTCAACCGTTCCAGCTCTTTGACGGGAGACGCCGTCCCGGGGCAGCTCAGAAAGCGGAAGCGATCGAAGGTCCGCGCGTCCATCCCCAAGGAGAGCACGTGCGGGCAGAGCGCACGCAGACGGTCCAGGATCTCAAATCCCTGCGCGTCCAGATCTCCCCAATAGAGGACCTCGGGGATGCCGCCGAGCCAGGAAGCAAGCCGGGTCGCAGCAAATCCCTGTCCCCACACGCAGGCTCCGAAGCGGTCCAGGGGCGCGGCCAGGAAGGTCGCCAGGTTCTCCACCACCAGGATCGTCTCAGGCCTCCAGCTAAGGCGCTCCCATGACTCCAGCGGCATGGCCAGGTCCTCGGACGGCAGCCCCGAGCGCAGACGATCCGAAGTCCCGATCCGCACGCGCACGAGCGTCGCGTCAGCTCGAAGGCCGAGCCGTTCCTCGAGCCTGCGGTCTTTTCTGACAGAATCTGTCGGCAGACCCA
>Ga0302273_1001128_pt1 | contig 11304 bp, 10 predicted proteins | sample III_Bog_N1_3_FD_198774 | JGI IMG/M metagenome (GOLD analysis project Ga0302273, IMG submission 198774) | Peat permafrost microbial communities from Stordalen Mire near Abisko, Sweden - III_Bog_N1_3 | ecosystem: Environmental > Terrestrial > Soil > Wetlands > Peat | place: Sweden: Abisko... | reverse complement strand
CCAGCGCGGAGGCTGACGCGTGAGCTTTGGTCGGTTGGAGCGCAGCGCCAGCCCGCAGCCGATGAGCGACATCAACGTCACCCCGCTGGTCGATGTGATGATGGTGCTGGTGGTGATTTTCATCATCACCGCGCCGCTGCTGGCCAGCAGCATCCGGCTCGATTTGCCCAAAACCGAGGCGGCCAAGGCGGGCACTGCGCCGCGCTTTGTCACGTTGGTGGTCGATCCCTCTGGCCAGGCTTTTTTGAATGACAAGCCGCTGCCGCTGGACGAGCTGGCGCGCCAGCTGGCCCGCACCGCCAGCGAGCATCCCGACACCGAAGTGCAGCTACGCGCCGACCAGCGCGTGCCTTACGGCAAAGTCGTCGAGGTGATGGGCTTGGCCCAGAAGGCCGGGCTGAACCGCATCGGCTTTGTCGCCGAGCCGGGGCCAGTGCCGCTGCCGTTGCCGCTGTCAGCGCCGACGGCTGCCGTGCCAGTGCCGCCAAGTCGCTGAGCGGCCCCACGCGGCCAGCCTCTAAAATCAGCAGTTTGCAGCACCGTGCTGCCCGGCCCGTGCTTGCGGGCAATTTTTTCCGGTTTTTCAGGGTTTTCTCATGCAAGACAAATACAGCCACCTCGACGTAGAACGCAGCGCGCAAACCCACTGGAACGCCGCCGACGCCTACCGCGTCACCGAAGACGCCAGCCGCAAAAAATACTACGCCTGCTCGATGCTGCCGTACCCCAGCGGCAAGCTGCACATGGGCCATGTGCGCAACTACACCATCAACGACATGGTGACGCGCCAGTTGCGCATGAAGGGCTACAACGTGCTGATGCCGATGGGCTGGGACGCGTTCGGCCTGCCCGCCGAAAACGCCGCCATCAAAAACAACGTGCCGCCCGCGCAGTGGACTTACGACAACATCGCCTACATGCGCAAACAGATGCAGGCGATGGGGCTGGCCGTGGACTGGAGCCGCGAAATCGCCACCTGCGACCCGACGTATTACAAGTGGAACCAGTGGCTGTTCCTGAAAATGCTGGAAAAAGGCATTGCCTACCGCAAAACCCAGGTGGTGAACTGGGATCCGGTCGATATGACGGTGCTGGCCAACGAGCAGGTGATTGACGGCAAGGGCTGGCGCACCGGCGCGACGGTGGAAAAGCGCGAAATCCCCGGCTATTACCTGAAAATCACCGACTACGCGCAGGAACTGCTCGACCACGTTCAGGTCGGCGGCGACAAAGCCACGCTCAACGGCTGGCCCGAGCGCGTGCGCCTGATGCAGGAAAACTGGATCGGCAAGAGCGAGGGCGTGCGTTTTGCGTTCCCGCATGACATCAAGGGCGCGGACGGCGCGCTGATTGGCGATGGCCGGATGTATGTGTTCACGACGCGCGCCGACACCATCATGGGCGTGACTTTCTGCGCCGTCGCGCCTGAGCATCCGCTGGCGCTGCACGCCGCTGTGTCCAATCCGGCGCTGGCTGCGTTCATTGAAGAATGCAAATCCGGCGGCACGACCGAGGCCGAGCTGGCGACGCAGGAAAAGAAGGGCCAGCGCACGGGCCTCTTTGTCACGCATCCGCTGACGGGCGCGCAGGTGGAAGTCTGGGTCGGCAACTATGTGCTGATGAGCTACGGCGACGGCGCGGTGATGGGCGTTCCCGCGCATGACGAGCGTGATTTTGCGTTTGCGCTGAAGTATGGGATTGAAATCAAGCAGGTGGTAGGGAAGCTCGAACATTACAAATCTTTAGCGTTCTTCCATAGGGCCGAAGTTCTGCGCAACCGGGGGGATACTGTAATAGGCCCATTTTCTGCCGAACTCGAGAAGATTGAAAACCTGCGGATTTCACAAACTGAGTGGCGCGATTGGTATGCGGATAAGCAGGGCATGGTTTGCATTCGATCAGGTGATGATCTTGACGGACTTGGCTATGAGTCCGCTGTCACCAAGGTCGCCGAGCTGCTGGCTGCCAAAGGCCTGGGCAAGAAAAAAACCACCTGGCGCCTGCGCGACTGGGGCGTGAGCCGCCAGCGTTACTGGGGCACACCGATTCCCATCATCCATTGCGACGAACACGGCGCGGTGCCGGTGCCGGAAAAAGACCTGCCCGTCGTGCTGCCGCAAGACTGCGTGCCGGACGGCTCGGGCAATCCGCTACACAAACACGAAGGTTTCCACGCGGGCGTGACCTGCCCGGTCTGCGGCAAGCCCGCCCGGCGCGAAACCGACACGATGGATACTTTTGTCGATAGTTCATGGTATTTCATGCGCTATTGCGACTCGAAGAACAGCGAAAGCATGGTGGCCGACGGCGTGGACTACTGGATGCCGATGGACCAGTACATTGGCGGCATCGAGCACGCGATTCTGCATCTGCTGTACGCCCGCTTCTGGACCAAGGTGATGCGCGATTTGGGACTGGTCAAGATTGACGAGCCGTTCACCAAGCTGCTCACGCAGGGCATGGTGCTGAACCACATTTACTCGCGCAAGACTGAAAAGGGCGCCAAAGATTATTTCTGGCCGCACGACGTGGAGCATGTGCTCGACGACAACAACAAAATCATCGGCGCTCGCCTCAAGAACGAAGCCGACAGCAGCGACGGCAAGCTGCCCGTGGGCACAGCCATCGACTACGAGGGCGTGGGCACCATGTCCAAGTCCAAGAATAATGGCGTCGATCCGCAAGAGCTGATCGAGAAATACGGCGCGGATACGGCGCGCCTGTACACCATGTTTACCGCGCCGCCCGAAGCCACGCTGGAGTGGAACGAGGCCGGGGTCGAAGGCTCGTACCGCTTCCTGCGCCGGGTCTGGAATTTTGGCGTCAAGGTGGACGCCATGAAGTCCGGCGCTGGCGTCGCAGGCGCGGCGGCTCCGCTGAACAAGGCGACCAAGGCGCTTCGCCTCGAAGTTCATACCATTCTCAAACAGGTGGACTACGACTACCAGCGCATGCAGTACAACACGGTGGTGTCGGGCGCGATGAAGTTGCTTAATGCGCTGGAAGACTTCAAGGGCGAGGCGAGCGCCGAGTCGCTGGGCGCGTTGCAGGAAGGCCTGGGTGTGCTGCTGCGGATTCTCTACCCGGCCTGCCCGCACCTGACGCACGAACTCTGGACTGAGCTGGGCTATGCAGCGCAGTACGGCGAGCTGCTCGACGCGCCTTGGCCCGAGGTCGATGCCAGCGCCTTGCAGCAAGACGAAATCGAACTGATGCTGCAGATCAACGGCAAGCTGCGCGGTGCTGTCACCGTGCCCGCAGGCGCGGACAAGGCGGCGATTGAGGCGGCGGCGCTGGCCTCCGAGGTTTTTGTCAAGCAGGCCGCTGGCGCGCCCGCCAAGAAGGTCATCGTCGTGCCCGGCCGTTTGGTCAACATCGTCGTTTGACGTCACTTCACAAAGGGTTCGCCATGCAGCGTCGCGCTTTCTTGGCCTTGACGGCTTCTTCTGCCAGCGTGGCGCTGGCCAGTCTGAGCGGCTGCGGCTTTGCGCTGCGCCAGGCGCCCAGCTTTGCCTTCAGCACGCTGTACAGCGGCTTGTCCGAGGGTTCGCCGCTGGGCGTCGAATTGCGGCGTTCGCTGCAATCGACCGGCAAGGTGCAGGTCATTACCGATGCGCGCCAGATGAACGAGGCACAGGTGGTGCTGGAGGCGCTGGCCGATCAGCGCGAAAAAGTGGTACTCAGTCTGAACAGCTCGGGCCAGGTGCGTGAGTTTCAGCTACGCCTGCGTTTTTCGTTCCGGCTGCGCACGCTGGCGGGCAAGGAGCTGATTCCGGCGACGGAGCTGCTGTTGCAGCGTGATATCAGCTTCAACGAATCGGCGGTGCTGGCCAAGGAGGCCGAAGAGGCGCTGCTCTACCGTGACATGCAAAGCGACATCGTCCAGCAAATCATGCGCCGCTTGGCGGCGGTCAAGGCGCTGGAGTGAGGGTGGCCGCGACTGCTTTTCAGCGGTTCTGGAGCCTCTTGCTGTGGCGCAGGTCAATTGGGGGTGCCGATGAAATCAAGTGATCAGGCTTTAATGCCAGTTAGCAGGCCGTCTTTGTCGCTGCCTTTGTCAGGCTTGCTGGGTCAGGCTGAAGCGCCAGCCGGTCCGGCCAGCACTGCGGCGCTGGCCATGCTTGATGACCCGCAAGAGTGGTCCGCTTTCAGCCGTCCCGCGCCCCAGCAGCCCTCTTGCTGGGAGTCCAGTGTGGTGTTCGACGGCATGCACTGCGCCGCCTGCGCGCTGACGATTGAAGACGCGCTGCGCCGCATTCCGGGCGTGCTGTCGGCGGAAGTCAGCGCGGCCAGCCACCGGGGCCGCATCGTTTGGTCAGACCAAGCCGTCAAGCCCTCGGACTGGATGCAGGCGGCGGCGCAGGCCGGTTATCCGGCGGTGCCCGCCAACGACGCCTTTGCCAATGAGCGCCGACGCCTTGAAACCCGTCAGGCGCTGTGGCGTTTGGGCGTGGCGGGCATGTGCATGATGCAGGTGATGATGTACGCGTGGCCCGCTTACATCGCCGAGCCGGGCGACCTGTCATCGGAGGCGGCGCAGTTGCTGCGCTGGGCCGCCTGGGTGCTGTCGATGCCGGTGCTGCTGTTTTCGTGCGCGCCATTTTTTGGCAATGCGCTGCGTGATTTGCGCCATCGGCGCGTCAGCATGGACCTGCCGGTGGCCTTGGGCATGCTGATCACCTTTGTCGTCAGTTCTCTGGGCACGTTTGAGCCGACCGGAATTTTCGGCAAGGAGGTGTATTTCGACTCCTTCACGATGTTTGTCTTTTTCCTGCTGACCGGGCGCTGGCTGGAGCTACGCCTGCGCGACCGCACCGCTGGGGCGCTGGAGGCGCTGATGAACCGCCTGCCCGATAGCGTCGAGCGGCGCGGCGCGGACGGCGTTTTCGAGCGGGTGGCGGTGCGCCGTTTGGGCGCGGGCGATGTGATCCGCGTGCTGCCGGGCGAAGCCTTTCCAGCTGACGGCCTGATTCTCGAAGGCGCGACGCTGGCCGACGAGTCGCTGCTGACCGGCGAATCGCGCCCACTGCCGCGCAGCGTGGGCAGCACCGTGATTGCGGGGAGTCACAACCTGTCCGCTGCCGTGCTGGTACAGGTCGAGCACACCGGCGCCGACACCCGCTTTGCCCAGATCGTCGCGCTGATGGAGAGTGCTTCAAGCTCCAAGCCGCAACTGGCGCAGCTGGCGGATCGTCTGGCCAAGCCGTTTTTGCTGTTTGTTTTGGTGGCTGCCACTGGGGCGGGCGCTTACTGGTGGGCGCATGACCCCGGCCACGCGTTGATGGTGGCGGTGGCGGTGCTGATCGTTACATGCCCCTGCGCGCTGTCGCTGGCCACGCCAGCGGCGATGCTGGCCAGTGCCGGTGCGCTGGCGCGTCAGGGCGTGCTGGTGCGTCGTCTGCAGGCGCTGGAAAGCCTGGCCGCCGTGGACACGGTGGTGTTCGACAAGACCGGCACGCTGACGCGGGACGCTTTTGCGCTGGGTGAGATTCGCACGCGCGCGGGCATATCACCCGAGCAGGCGCTGGCGATGGCGGCTGCATTGGCCCAGCATTCGCTGCATCCGGTGTCGCGCGCACTGGCAGCGGCAGGGGCGGCCAGCGCATCGGGCGTCGTTCTCTGGCAGGCCGAAAATGTGCAGGAAACGGCGGGCCAGGGCGTATCTGGGCACTTGCTGGCTGATGCAGGGCAGGGCGCTGGCATAGCGGTGCGGTTGGGATCGGCGCGCTTTTGCGGTGTTATTCCATCCGTCAGCGATGCTTTGCAGGCTTGTCTGAGCGATGAACAGGGTTGGCTGGCCACTTTTTCGCTGGATGAAAACCTGCGCCACGATGCGCGGGCCACTGTCGCCGCGCTGCAAGCGCAAGGTGTTCAGGTGCATCTTTTGTCAGGAGATGTGTCTGAGTCTGTGACCAGAATTGCCCGCCAGACGGGCATTGAGCAGGCCAGAGGCCTCTGTACGCCGCAGGATAAGCTGGTCTTTTTGCGCGAATTGCAGGCGCAAGGACGCAAGGTGGCAATGGTGGGTGACGGCCTGAACGATGGCCCAGTGCTCGCTGGCGCGCATGTGTCCTTTGCCTTCGGGCGGGCCGTGCCGCTGGCGCAGGCGCAATCGGATTTTGTTGTGCTGGGCGACAGTTTGGGCGCTGTGGCGCAGACTTTTTTGCGCGCACGTTGCACATTAAGTGTCGTTCGTCAGAATTTGGTGTGGGCAGCTCTTTACAATGCCGTCTGCGTACCCTTAGCGGTAGCCGGCTGGTTACCAGCATGGCTGGCCGGTTTGGGCATGGCCTTCAGCTCGCTGTTCGTGGTGCTCAATGCGCTGCGGCTGGCGACAACCATTTCCTCCCTGGAGAGCCTTTGATGGACATCCTTTTTTTGCTGATTCCGCTGTCCGTCAGCTTGGTTTTTCTGATTTTGGGGGGCTTGTGGTGGGCCATTTATCGGGGGCAGTTTGAAGATATTGAGGCCGAAGGTGAGCGCATTCTTCGGAATGATTGACGCAAATCAATCTGCACTTGGTTACGGACGGTTACTCTCGTAAGGTTAATTAGACAAGAGGTGAAAATGACATTTGCCAATACAAAGGCCACTACTTACAACGATACTGTTGTTAGGCAGTTTGCCATCATGACGGTTGTTTGGGGCGTGGTCGGTATGCTGGTTGGCGTGATCATCGCCTCCCAGTTGGCCTGGCCAGAGCTTAATCTGGGGATTCCTTGGCTAACCTATGGGCGCTTGCGACCCTTGCATACGAATGCAGTGATTTTTGCCTTCGGTGGCTGTGGTCTGTTCGCAACTTCTTATTACGTTGTCCAGCGTACCTGCCAGGTTCGCTTGTTCAGTGACAAGTTGGCAGCCTTCACCTTCTGGGGTTGGCAACTGGTGATTCTGGCAGCGGTTGTTTCCCTGCCACTGGGCTACACCCAGGGTAAGGAATACGCCGAACTCGAATGGCCTATCGACATTCTGATTACTCTGGTATGGGTAACCTATGCGGTGGTTTTCTTTGGCACAGTGGGCACCCGCAAGGTTCGCCACATTTACGTTGCCAACTGGTTTTTCGGTGCTTTCATTCTGGCTGTGGCGCTGTTGCACCTGGTTAACAGTGCGGCGATTCCGGTCGGTGCCTTCAAGTCTTACTCGGCCTATGCTGGTGTTCAGGACGCGATGGTCCAGTGGTGGTATGGTCACAACGCTGTGGGCTTTTTCCTGACCGCAGGTTTCTTGGGCATGATGTACTACTTCGTGCCTAAGCAGGCCGAGCGTCCGGTGTACTCCTACCGCCTGTCCATCGTCCACTTCTGGGCGCTGATTTTCACTTACATGTGGGCTGGCCCGCACCACCTGCACTACACCGCCCTGCCTGACTGGACCCAGTCGGTCGGCATGGTGTTCTCGCTGATTCTGCTGGCGCCCAGCTGGGGCGGCATGATCAACGGTGTGATGACGCTGTCGGGTGCTTGGCACAAGCTGCGCGACGACCCTATCCTGCGCTTCCTGATCGTTTCCCTGTCCTTCTACGGCATGAGCACGTTTGAAGGTCCGATGATGGCCATCAAGACGGTCAATGCGCTGTCCCACTACACCGACTGGACCGTTGGCCATGTGCATTCCGGCGCGCTGGGCTGGGTCGGTTTGGTAACCATCGGTAGCCTGTACTACTTGGTTCCACGCCTGTTTGGTCAAAAGCAGATGTACAGTATGAAGGCGGTGGAGATTCATTTCTGGACCGCGACCATCGGCATTGTGATTTATATCGCAGCAATGTGGATTGCCGGTGTGATGCAGGGTCTCATGTGGCGTGCCATCAACCCTGATGGCACCCTGACCTACACCTTTGTCGAAAGCGTCAAGGCGACCTTCCCCTTCTATGTACTGCGCTTGACCGGCGGGTTGCTGTATCTCAGCGGGATGCTGGTGATGCTGTGGAACACGATCATGACTGCAACTGCAGGTCGTGCGGTTACTGTTCAAATTCCAGCTGCTGTGGCTCACGCTTGAGGAAAAATATCAACATGGCTAACCATCAATCCAGCAGCGGCCTCTCTCATGAGAAGGTCGAGACCAACAACTTTCTGATGATTGTGCTGATTTTCATCACGCTCCTTTTTGGTGGCATGGTGGAGATCGTCCCACTGTTTTTCCAAAAGTCGACTACCGAGCCGATCAAGGGTTTGCAACCGTATACAGCACTGCAAGTCATTGGTCGTGATATTTTCGTGCGTGAAGGCTGCTACAACTGCCACTCGCAAATGATTCGTCCCTTCCGTGCAGAAACGCTGCGTTATGGTCCTTATTCTTTGGCTGGTGAGTCTGTTTATGACCATCCGTTCCAGTGGGGTAGCAAGCGCACTGGCCCAGATCTGGCACGTGTGGGTACCAAATATAGCAATGAATGGCACAAGATTCACTTGAACAATCCGCGTGATTTGGTGCCTGAGTCCAATATGCCAGCTTACCCGTGGCTTGAAAAGAATCTGGTTGATGAAACCACGATTGCAGCTCACATGACTGGCTTGCGTAAAGTTGGCACACCTTACACAGATGAGGAAATTGCTAAAGCCGCTGACGATGTCAAGGGTAAAACCGAGATAGACGCCGTGATTGCCTACTTGCAAGTACTCGGGATTCACCGTAAATAACTTCACGGAATGGCGATTATGGATGTCAATATACTCAGATCCATTGTGACCGTGGTCACTTTCATCATCTTCCTGAGAATCGTGGCTTGGGCTTGGTCCAGCCGTAATGCTGAAAGTTTTGAGGAGGCGGCCCAGCTGCCCTTCAAGCAAGACGAATAGACAGCGCCAAAGAACTGTGGATAAGGAATAAAAAATGAGCGATTTCACCAGTAGTTTCTGGTCAGTCTATGTGACTGGCATCGCGCTGGTGGGCATTTTTGCCTGCCTAGTGCTCTTGTGGTTCAGTGGCAAGGCCAAAGCCATGACTGCCAATGACAATACCACCGGCCATGTCTGGGATGGTGATCTGCGTGAGATGAATAATCCCCTACCGCGTTGGTGGGTGTGGCTGTTCATTATCACAGTGGTATTTGGTCTGGGCTATTTGGCCATGTACCCAGGACTGGGTAGCTATGGCGGCCAATTTGGCTGGAGCCAGGTTGGCCAGTACGAAGCAGAAGTGGCTAAGGGCAACAAGGAAGTTGAACCTCTGTATGCCCGCTTTAACAGCATGAAGCCTGAGGATGTAGCAGGAGATCCACAAGCTATGGCTATTGGTGAGCGTCTGTTCATGAATAATTGTTCACAGTGCCACGGATCAGATGCGCGAGGCAGCAAGGGTTTCCCGAACTTAACCGACAAAGACTGGTTGTATGGTGGAACCCCTGACAAAATCATCGAAACCATTACCAAGGGACGTATTGGCAACATGCCAACGATGGCAGCTGCTATTGGATCGCCTGAGGATGTGCGTAATTTAGCTCAGTATGTGCTAAGTTTGTCGAACAGCCCACATGACTCGCTCAAGGCTGCGCTTGGTAAGCCTAAATTTGCTGCCTGTGCGGCATGTCATGGTACTGATGGTAAGGGTAACCAAGCCATCGGTTCGGCTAATCTAACGGACGATATCTGGCTTCATGGTTGGGGAGAAAATGCTATTGTTGCCATGATCAACAATGGCAAGATCAATCAGATGCCAGCTCAAGCCAGTAAGCTGACTGAGTCTCAGATTCATGTTTTGGCGTCATATGTTTGGAGTCTTTCCAATAAGCCAAGTGCGACTGTAACGAAGTAATTTATGCTTGGTGGAGTTCTCTTTTGAGAACTCCACCAAGAAATTATTTCAATTGTGATAGTGAAGGGTAAAGCCAGAATTTTTCTTTGTGTCAAGCCTAGAAAAATTTACCCACGTTTCACATGCTGGCAATGATATTTATTGCTCTATTTGTTTTTCGGACTAGGTACCTTACCTGTAAAAGTTTGCTTGTTTATTGAGTAGCGGTTTTGTTGAATTGATGTGACTTGCAAAAGAGAAAATAGACTCTCAAAATATGCTTCTTATTCGAGAATGACACTCCTGTACTAGGCACTTATACGATCAATTTCTGAATTGAAGCACTTAACACTATGATGCACATCACGAAGAATTCAGTATTTCTGGTGTCTCGATAACAAACGGATGATTCTTATGAGTGAAAATCAAGCACCACCCTGGTGGAAGTTTGGCCATGTCTGGCTTGTTGTAGCCGGCCCCGCCGTGGTGGTGGTAGCTTCTTTTGTTACCCTGTACTTGGCTATTACCATTCCTGATCCGGTGGTTACCGATGCCAAGAGCGGCGCGCCAGCGATGCAGGCGCGAAACCACGCAGCGACCGGCGTCCCTGAGTCTTCAAAACCTTAAAGCCTCGGTCTTTTTGGAGGTGCTGTCACTGTTGGCTTTAGTGGGTCACTTGACTATCACATAGTGGTTTCTGAAACACCACTCACCAATGTCGCAGCGGATGGCTTGTGCAGGTATTAGAACCTGCCGATTTAGTTGCAAAGTGATTCACTAGCAGGACTGGGTGTTGTTCACGATGAACTTCAGACCATTGGTGTCAAGGATGCGAACGTGGCGCTGCTTGACCTCCACTATGCCATCTTCGACAAATTTTGAAAAAGTGCGGCTCACGGTTTCGAGCTTGAGGCCTAGGTAGCTGCCAATTTCCTCGCGTGTCATGCGCAGCAAGAGCTCCGACTGGGAGAACCCTCTGGCGTGCAGACGCTGAACCAGATTGAGCAGGAAAGCAGCCAGGCGCTCCTCGGCACGCATGCTGCCGAGTAACAGCATCACCCCATGCTCGCGCACGATCTCGCGGCTCATGATTTTGTGGACATGACGCTGTAGTGCGACAACTTCCCTGGACAACTCTTCAATCTGCTCAAACGGCATCACGCACACTTCAGCATCTTCGAGGGCGACTGCATCACAGGTGTGCTGCTCCTGCACGATCCCGTCCAGGCCGATGATCTCGCCTGCCATCTGAAAGCCTGTCACCTGATTGCGCCCATCCTCGGTGGTAATGCAGGTTTTGAAAAACCCTGTTCGGATGGCGTAGAGCGACGTAAATTTATCCCCGTTGGTGTATAGCTGGGCACCACGTTTGACCTTGCGTCGGGTCGCGACCACAGCATCTATTTTTTCCAGATCTTCTACCTTCAGGCTCATAGGCATGCACAGCTCGCGTAGATTGCAGTTCGAGCAGGCGACCTTGAGGGTTTGCGAGTTCATGGCGTGCATTTTTGTTTCGCTAGCGATTTGTTCGCGCTGACCCTGCTCCAGCGTTTCTGGTGTGACCTC
>Ga0302273_1001127_pt1 | contig 11307 bp, 9 predicted proteins | sample III_Bog_N1_3_FD_198774 | JGI IMG/M metagenome (GOLD analysis project Ga0302273, IMG submission 198774) | Peat permafrost microbial communities from Stordalen Mire near Abisko, Sweden - III_Bog_N1_3 | ecosystem: Environmental > Terrestrial > Soil > Wetlands > Peat | place: Sweden: Abisko... | reverse complement strand
CACCACCATCGCGATGCCATCTCTGGACTCACCTACGAACAATTGCAACAGCTCACGAAGCAATGCCCTGTGCCCCTACTCGAGACTATTCTCGATAAGTACTTTGGCAAAGTTCTCCTCAATATCGAGGTCAAATCTCGCGGCTGCGGCGAAGCAGTAGTGGCCCTGCTCGAGAGTAGCTATATAAAAAAGAAGAGCGACTGGGATAAGTTCATCATCTCGTCATTTAAGGGTCCCGAGCTCGTCAGTATCCGCAAGCTTTCACCCCACGCTAATCTCGCCATGCTCCACAATGAAAACCCCTTCCTCTTCATCGCCTACGAGCGCAGACTGAAGTTGACTGCTATCGGCTTCCATCGTCTCTATCTCAATCCTCTCGCACTCGAAATAGCCCGTCGAGCGGGACTATTCATCTACGTCTATACTGTCGACCGTATCGGTGCACTCTCATTCCTTGAAGCGCAAGGCGTCGAAGGAGTTGTCACAAACTACCCGGATAAGTTCGTAGCTGCAAATCTCAAATAATCAGTTACTAACCGATTCACGCCTTCGCTACTCTACTCTTAAGATTTTGCTTTCGTAGCAGCCACCGGCTTGCGAGAATGTCGGTATCTTATGAGACGATACACTCCAATGGCGAAGCCGCTGAGTGCGACAAAGAATCCAGCAATAACCCCTATCGCCCATAATCTATTTACGAATGCCTCAGGGGTCTCTGATAATTTTCTGTCCGTTTCTGCTGCCTCTTTCGGGCACCCACTTGACGTCTCATTTGTCATACACAACCCTGTGAAATGAGTCCAAGGTTGATCATTGTAGCTTCGAACCTGGTATCCTCCATAAAAAAAGAGGAAGCTTCCGATGATGACACATACGAGTGGTAGAATATAGCGTTTCATAGAGGCAAGTATAGCATGCTGCTTATCCTTAGAGCAATGCTAAGGTGTGTGAGCTATTTTCGTTCGAGAAACTCGCGCATGTTCAACGCAGCCGTCGCGCCTTCGCCGACCGCGCTGGCGACCTGCATCGTCGCACCGCTGCGGACATCACCACTTGCAAATACACCGGTGACATTTGTGGCGAGGTGTTCATTCGTCTTGATAAGTCCACGTTCGTCGAGCTCGACACCACTTCCCGCGAGGAACTGTGTGTTCGGCTTGAGGCCGATGAACACAAAGACACCATCGATATCAAATTGTGTTGGCTCGCCAGCTTTCGTGGCCGTGACACTCGTCACCTTACCGGCTTCGTCCGCGACGATTGCCTGAGGAGTTGTTTGGAGATGGACGGTCACCTTACCCTTATCAACATACTCCTGTAATTCACGAAGTAATACATCACTCGCCTTGAGGGTGCTGCGCACGAGTAGGTCGATATGGCTTGCGAAGCGCGTCAAGAAGAGTGCTTCTTGTACGCCTGAGTTTCCACCACCGACTACGACGAGTCGCTTGTCGCGATAGAATGCGCCATCACAGGTAGCGCAGTAGTGGACACCGCGACCGTAGTATTCGGCTTCGCCGGGAATGCCAAGCTTGTTGTAGTCACTGCCTGTCGCGATCAACACCGCACGTGCCTTCACCTCATTGCCATCGACCGTCACGACGCGGTAATCGCCTTCGTCGCGAAGGGCGCTCACGTCGCCGTATTCAATCTTTGCACCAAACCGCTCAGCTTGTCGTTGCAATTCCTCGGCTAGCTTCATCCCCTCGATGCCATCAGCAAAACCGGGGTAGTTATCGACTTTATCAGTGATAGCCGCAAGACCGCCGACAACGGCTTTTTCGTACAGTGTCGTATCGATATCTTCGCGCGTCGTATAGATAGCAGCCGCCAATGCGCTTGGCCCCGCACCGATCATGATTACATCTTTAACGTCTTGCATCTTCACCCCCATTTTTTTGTTTAACTACCAATAGACGATGCGTATTCCTGGTACGCTGCCTGGTACGCTGCATATGCGGCCTTCAATGCATCAGAATCCGTCTTTTTAATCGCCATGACGACGAATTTTAATGGTGTATTTGCTGGTATATCGTCGCCCTGAGCAGTTTCACCATATGCCTTATCGGAAGGTATCGTCAGCACGCGCACGCCACCTATTTTCATACCCTTCATACCCTCTTTCCAACCACTGATGAGACTGGCGCTATCCAGCCCAGTCGCCACGTCCAGCGGTGCTTTCAGGGTATTGGTTGTTGTGTCGATTGATTGGTCAAAGACCTTACCTTTTGGGTTCCATCCGATGTAATATGCGGCAAACACGGTCGTGCCAGTCACTTCTTCGCCATCACCTACAACGAGATCAGTCTTCACTAAATCTTTCACACTGTCACGGTCAAACGTACCAACCTGTGAACTATATTGCGAAAATGTCGCGTAATACTGTGCGGAAAGCTCCGTCGCTTGTGCGCTTACCTGAGTTTGATATGCAGTATACGTGTCTTGATATTTTGTACTCAAAGTCTGCTGCTTCGCTGAGTCAGCTGCGTTATTTTTTGTCGCCAGAATCATCACTGCAAATGAGCCGAGTGTACCGACGACGGTCACTATCATAATCGTCAGGACACCCCAACGTTGGAACTTTGTCGTTGCCATATTAACCCCTTTAATTAAACTCGTTACTCTCTATTATAGCAGAGCAAGAGTGCGGGGGCTACTTGCGAAGCAGGGTAAATGCGCGACGATAGACGGCCACGAGTGGCACGATGATAATCGCGAGTGCTGGTCCGCCGACTGCAAGCACAATTGGCATATTCGTCGTATCTGGTACAAACTGTCGCGTCACGATAGCGGGCACGAGGATGGCGAGGAACCACACCAGCGCGACGACACCAGCAAGGTATGTCGCCAGCAACACCCAGTATTCGAATCGTCTCGAGTGCTCTCGATAGAACATCAGCAGATACAGTGAGCCACGCAATAGGATTGACACGCTCAGCAAGGCAATTGGCCACCAAAGCTGCGCGCCAATCTCCATGAGGAGTGGACTAAACGCGATCATAAACTGAGCATAGGCGAATACAAGAATCGTATGGGTAATCTCGGTGGATGCTTGGATAAACAAGAGGCTTCGCGAATGCTTCCTCACGCTAATCTTGAGCGTCAACCAGATTTCAATCACACTAAACACAAGATAGATTAGTACCGGTACGAGCAGAAAAACGTAGAGGGCTACTACCATGATAATTTCTCCGTGGCGCGCCAGTGACGCGTCGTGTAGGCGAGCGCAAATAAGGTTGAAAGTGCGAGGACAGTGAACATGACTATAAAGATAATGAGGCTTCCCTTGATATCGGCGCCCTGTGTCAACGCTGATGCCGTTGTCTGTTTGCCTACGACTGTCCAGGTTTGTCGACCAAACTCTGTGATAAACCAGCCAAGCTCGACGAGTACAAAGCCGGTCAGCCCAAGCGGGATAAGCCCGACTCGTAGCCACTTCGGCAATTGCTTCTTGCGCCAGATGAATACAACGACCAGAAGCACGACGAGCGATACAAGACCGATGAGCATCATCTTGAGATCAAATAGCGTATGGACGATGAGGTCTGGCCACTGGTAGCTCGGGTACTCGTTGAGTCCCTTGACGACGGTCTCGTCATTATACCCCACAAGCGCGCTGAGCACGCCAGGCAGTACGATACCGCCCTCGGCAACGCCTTGCTCGTTGATGTCGCCACCAATTCTCAGCGGCGCATTTGACTGCGTCTTATCAAGAATCTCTATCGCCGCCAGCTTATGCGGCTGCGTCGTGGCCAAGTTGACTGCCGATTGATGGCCAAGTAGCGCAAGGACGACAAGTAGCACTGCTGCATAGATGCCAAGCTTGCCCATCTTGAAGTTCAAGAATGCCTGCATCGGTTTGGTCTGCTTACGCAGGCTTCGCCACGCTACATAGCCAAGGAATAGCATAACCGTTGCGAAGATGTAGCTGAAGAGCGAGTGGGTGAACTCCAGCCAGGTCGTCAACGTGATTGGTGCGGCAGGGTTGTTCATGTAGGCATTAACCGTGGTGATAAAGAACGCCGAGCCCATCGTACCAATACTCACTGGTATACCGATCCAGAAATGCTTGCGAGTACCGACCTTGTGCATCGTCGCGAAATACCAGCTGAGGAATACTGCCTCGACCAAGAACATGTAGCCTTCAAGTTGGAAGAATATACCGACATTTGGACGAACCTCGTTGAGATACGGCGCCCACAGTGTCGAGAGTTGGAGTGCCACGACTGTCCCCGTGAATATACCGCCGACCACAAACACCGCCGCCCATCGCGCCAACAACTTGACTGTTGCGCGCATCTTATCGTCATTTTTTCGCCACGCCCGCCACTCAAATATACTCATGAGCACCGGCAAGCCGATTGAGAGTGCGACGATCACTATATGAACCGCCAACGTATGGCCGATCAATTGTCGCGCAGCGTCCAGACTATCCATGTTGTTCCTTTATGCTTATGCTAATATCTGCTATTATACAACCACTACCTCGTCATGGATATGCAAAAAAAATCACTTCATGTTACCATTGTCGGCGCCGGATTTGCCGGTGTCCGCGCAGCGCTTGAGCTGGCAAAAGACGTCACGGCGTCCATCACACTCATCAGCGAGCGTAATGAGTTTCAGTATTATCCGACACTGTATAGCTCTGCCACAGGCCATAGCCACCTCGAGTCGTGGATGCCACTTGGCGAAATCTTCGCCGATCACCCAAACGTCCATGTTTTCATCGACTCGATTACTGACATCGACGCGACTCATAAACACCTGACAGCGGCATCGGGTACAACCTACGAATACCAGACTCTCATCTTTGCGATAGGTGTGGTCACGACATACTTCGGCATTCCTGGCCTCGAAACCTACGCGTACGGTATCAAGAGCGAATTGGAGATTAAGCGCCTCAAACAACGACTCTTTATCGATATTGCCGAGAAACACCATGTCGACAAAAACTATGTCATTATTGGTGCTGGCCCAACCGGTGTCGAGCTTGCTGCCGCCATGGGAACCTATATCCGTCGCCTCTGTGCGCACTACGGGGTACGCCGTCACAATGTCAGTATCCGTCTCGTCGAGGCATCGCCTCGCATCCTACCGCGCTCAAGTGAGATGACGAGCAGACGAGTCGCTAAACGGTTACGTACACTTGGCGTCAAGGTTGAAACCAACAAGCGCGTCGAAAAAGAAAACGCTGCCGAACTTATCGTGAGTGGCGACCCAGTCGAAAGTCATACTGTCATCTGGACCTCTGGCGTAACTAATCACCCATTCTTCGCGAAGCACCCTGACGTGTTCCGATTAATGCCGAATGGTCGAGTCGAAGTTGACGTGTATCTCCGTGCTGCCGACGATATCTTCGTGATTGGTGATAATGCCGCAACTCCTTATACAGGCCTCGCCCAGACGGCACTCCATAACGCTGATTATGTCGCGCACACGATTCATACACTCCATGCTGGCCAAACACCCAAGCTCTATCATCCACGCCTTCCTGTGCAGGCTATCCCCATCGGACAACATTGGGCAGTTATCGAGTGGCGCTTCATCCACATCTACGGGTGGCTGGGAGCAATCATCCGACGGCTTGCCGACCTCCACGGCTACACCATGCTCCTCCCAGTACATACCGCATTCGGTGCATGGTTTGCAGCAAATATCCACGAAGACGACTACTTCGCTCCAACCCTCAAGCGTACAAGAGACTAGCCGGCTATCTCGTAACGCGCCAGCTTCTTCTTTGCCGACTCAGTTGCGCCCATCTGTAATGCCAATAGTTGCGCGTAGATGCCATCGGTCTTCGCAAGCGCTTCTGGCGTCCCAATTTCGTCGACTCGGCCACCCTTCAGTGTGATAATGCGACTTACTTGCGCGATAGTGCTGAGTCGATGCGCGATAATCAGCGTTGTTCGACCCTTCATGAGGTTATCGAGTGCATCTTGCACCTGATGCTCGGAACGGCTATCGAGACTACTGGTTGCCTCATCAAGAATAAGTATCGGCGCATCTTTGAGGATTGCTCGCGCAATCGCAATGCGTTGCTTTTGTCCACCGCTAAGCTTGAGCCCACGCTCACCAATTTCAGTATCATAGCCTTTCTCAAACTTCATGATGAAGTCATGAGCATTCGCTGCCTTCGCCGCCCGCTCAATTTCACCCACCTTCGCACCCGGCTTACCATAGGAAATGTTCTCATGGATCGTCCCACTAAAGAGTGCGGGCTCCTGGAACACCATCGCGATATTCTCGCGTAAGCTCTGCTGGGTCACTTCTGCAATTGGTTGATCGCTGATACGAATCGCCCCTTCGTCGGCGTCATAGAGACGCAGGAGTAGACTCGTCAGTGTCGTCTTACCCTCGCCGCTCTCACCGACAAACGCCACCCGCTCTCCTTCGTTGACATCAAACGTGATGTCATGCAACACACGCTCATGCTCAGTGTAACCAAACGATACATGGTCGTAAGAGACGGTCGCGCCACGTACTCTTAGTGCCTTAGCATCTGTAATATCCGCAACTGCTGGCGTGATAGCCATCACTTCGAAGTAGTCCTTGCTTCCTGCCACTGCCTTCTGGTAGCTATCCACGATAAAGCTCATGTTGAAGATTGGGAATCGCATCTGTGTGATGAGCTGTAGGAGTAATACCATGTCACCGAGCGTGAACTTGCCCTGCGCCGTATTCACAAAGACAAAGGCGACAATTACAAAAAATACCATATTGAGAATAATCCGCCGCGTCACGTCCATTTTGTGCCAATAGGCGGATTGTCTCGATGATAGACTGACGTAGTGATCATAGTGTTTCGTAAATGCGCTATGTTCAAGTTTTTCGCGTACGAAGCTTTTCACGACACGAATCTGCGATACTACCTCAGCAAACCGACCGGTCGCGACATCTTGCTCGACGTTTTTATCTTGCTGCCACTGCTGCCACTGCTTGCTCGTACGGGCAGTAACCCACAAGAAGAGTGGGTACAGAATTGCAATCATCGCCGCCAGTACCCAGCTATAACTAAGCATCACCGCGAAGCTGATGAACAGCGTAAGATACATGCTAAAGAAATTATTCGCAAACGCATTGATAAAGCCACTCACCTGACCAATTGTACGGTTGAGACGATTAATGATTGTACCCGTTAATTCAAGATCGTAGTAGCTCTGTGGTAACGCAAGCAGCTGCGCGTAGTAGCGCTCGCTCATTTGTCGCTCAAGCTTGACGCTCATCATATCGCCCAAATACCCCATCCAATTCTGGATAAGCGACGTACTGGCATCAATTGCGAAGAAGAGAACCGCCACCCAGATGATTGGCGTCATATCTGGTTGATGAGACGACACCGCCCCTGTGATGAGGTCGGTTGCGAGCTTCAGTGTGAATGGCAGTGCGATACTCAGCAAGCTTAATATAATCGACATGACAATCACGGCCAAGTAGTATGGCCATAGATTGCGCACGAAACTAAATATCTTAAGCAGCTGCTTCATCGTCGCGCTACCAAATCTTTCCTCCTATACCAGTTCAGCACCAAGCACCTTACCAACTTCATGTGCAATTGCTTCGATAATTGGATTAGCATCGCTATCCTGAAGTGTGCGCTCAACACTAGTCAGTACAATGTGGAGTGTCGTCGTCTTATGAGAAGTATCCTCTGCCGCTTGGTAGATACTGACGGGTTCGATGGTAATATCAAGCTCATCACCTAAGCTCGCAACTGCATGCCAAGCAGCGCGAAATAGCTCGTGGTATGAAACACCTACCTTGACCCTTAATGATATATCTCGAGAGATTGAAGGAAACCTCGAAAGTACTTTGTAACGATAACCGTCCACGCCCGTAAGCGTTTCAAGCACATCGATTGACAAACTTGCCGCCGCTACATATTCGGGTAGCTTAAACTTTGTCCGTACCTCATTTCGAAGTTCACCGACAATGCCAAGTGATACTCCGTCGCGAGTTACGAGCTGAGCACTACGACTCGCCTCAAATGGCGCCCACGTATCATTGTCCTTTGTGGTATCGATTGGCTGGTATGTCACTTCGATACCGAGGTTATCGATAAGATATTCGACCATGCGACGTGCGTGGTAGTAAGGTGCGCCCGTGAGCGGCTGCTTGTGAGCGATTACGAAATCGATGTATTCAGGCTCAAGAGGAAGACCTTCGTTATCAAGTTCAGTTGCTTTACTGTGTGCCTTGCCTATCTCGAATAGTGCAAAATCATCATACCCCGCCCTTATATCCATGTTCACCTTATCAAGCAAACTCGGCAATACGCTCAAACGATAGTATTGTAACTCTGGACTCAGCGCATTCGAAAGTTTATACGCTCGCGATACTTCCTGACCAGCACGCACAAGCGTGCGCTCATGAACGAAGCTATACGTGAGTACTTCATTTGCGCCTGCACGTCGAAGAGACTGGCGCACGCGCTGCTTTATGATGAGCCGTCCATTCTCGGGCGTAGGAACTGTGCTGCGCTGAGGCAGTTCACGTGGTAATTTATCAAATCCATACAAGCGACCAACCTCTTCGATTACATCTTCAGGAAGTTCAATGTCGGTTCGCCAGAATGGTGGCGTGACCGCAAGTCCATCCTTAACACCTATCTCAACATTATCGAGTATTGCCTTGATATTGGCAGGGCTGAGCTTGAGGCCAATACGCTTATTGATAAACTCTGGCGTCACGGAAACAGGAACGGTCTTCGGCGGACGAGCACCCTCATCACGTGCATCAGAAGCTTGTTCACCGCCAGCCATGTCGCATACTGACTTCATGAGAAAGTTGAGTATAACTGGGTTTTGTAGCGCCGACTGTCCTTTATTAAACCGCGTCACTGCGTCGGTAAATAATCCATGTCGCATACTCGTCTTGCGGATTGAATACATATCAAACGATGCGACTTCGAGCACAAGATTTGTCGTCGTCGCGGAGACTTCACTATTACCACCCCCCATGACACCACCGACGCCAACGATACCCGCACCGTCAACAATGACGATGTCGTCTTCGGTGAGATTATAGCTCTTACTATTTAGTAGCGTTGTTGGCTCACCATTTTTTGCCATACGAGCACCAAGCGTTGCTCCATGCAATTTATCATAATCATACGCATGTGTCGGTTGAGCCGTGAGTAGCATCGTGTAGTTTGTGGCATCGACGACATTATTGATTGACTTGCTGCCAAGTCTCACTAATTCAACCTGCAGCCATAACGGGCTCGGCCCAATTGTCACGCCTTTTATTGCAATAGCCATAAAACGCGGGACCTTATCACCGGCTTCGTTGAACACCTTCAAATCTAGGCCGCTCGCCTTGCTAAACGTAGGCATCGATCCATACCATGACGGACTGACAAATTTATGACCAAGGATTCCTGCAATTTCGCGTGCGATACCAATTTGCCCAAACAAGTCGGGTCGGTGCGTAAACATCTTATTCTCGATATCGATTATTGTATCATCGAGCCCAAAGGCCTTCGCAAAACTAGCGCCAGGAACTATCTCGACAGCAGTCGGTCGCCACTCGGCAGGATCTATCTCGATAATGCCTGTATGGTCGTTGCCAAGGGCGAGCTCGTCGGCCGCAGCAAGCATACCATTACTCTTAACTCCACGCAGTTCACGTGCGTCCAATACAAATGGCTCTGCATCGTTAAAGCTTGAGGGCACCGTCGAGCGTGGTGGCAACCATGGTGCGAAGATTCCCTCGTGTACATTCGGCGCACCACACACGACTTGAATCAAGCCGTCGGAATTACGCTCGATGTCCGGTACTACACCTCCATCGTCAACGAGACAGACGCTCAAACGATCCGCATCAGAGTGCTTTTCGCAGGAAACAACTTTCACAATAATCACATCCTTGTACTTTGGTGAGAGGTCAATTACTTCGTCGACCTGTCCAAGCTGTTGGTTTATTCGCGCGACTAGCTCATCGATAGGCGGGAGTTCGAAGTCGATAAATTGCTTGATGGTATTGATGCTTATTTTCATACTAGAACTGCCTCAAGAAGTTAAGTTTACCTGATTCAAAATGCCTCACATCCTCAATTCCGTACTTCATCATCACAAGACGGTCGACCCCACAGCCAAACGCAAAGCCCGTATACACGTTTGGATCAATGTCAGCTGCCTTGAGCACATTTGGGTGAATCATACCGCAACCGAGCAACTCAATCCAGCGGCTCTGTGAACACACATTACATCCTGATTCACAAAATGGACAACTGAGCGCAAACTCAAAACTTGGCTCGGTAAATGGGAAGTAGAAAGGGTTTACTCGCACCTCAAGCTTACGACCATAGTATTCTTCGAGGAACTTCTGTAACGTTGCGACCAACATGCCTGCGTGTACACCCTTAGCGACATAGATACCTTCAACCTGATAGAAAGTATGCTCATGGCGTGCATCGAGATCTTCGTTTCTAAACACTCGGTCAGGCACGATTGCCGCGATAGCATCCCCATCTTCTAGTTGCTTCAGGTACTTCTTTAGTACTCGATTTTGCATCGTACTGGTGTGGGCTGGAGCGATAAACGGATCACCGTCTTTGTCGGTCTCGATCGTCATGAAGGTATCATAATCATCTCGTGCTGGGTGACCCTTGGGGAAATTGAGCGTTTCAAACATATGATACTGGTCATCAATCTCGCGCGACTCTTCCGTCACAAATCCCATGCGATTAAAGATACTCGAGATACGCTCAATTTCTTGAGTAAGTGGGTGTAATGTACCCTTATCGGCCGCAAGTAGTACTGGAACCGTCGCATTCACATCAAACGGCGCCGTCACATCAATTGGCGTCAGCGTCACCTGCGTTAATTCAGAAACCCGCGCTTCCGCAGCCTCTTCAAGTTCTTTTTTTAGCGCATTGACTTGTTTTCCAAAATCTCCCCGCTGCGCAGCTGGCAGATTAGGAATCTCGCTATAAAGCTGCTTCAACGCTTCACTGCGCAAGATTTCATTTGGCTGGAGCGACGTGTTGATTTTCTCAATGAGCTGCTCTCGTAGTGTAGTGATGTCTGTCATATGTTCTCTCCTACCGACTTACCTGATAAATAAATACGCCAAATACCGCAATCGCCATAACTACGACGAATACCCACGCTGGTGCCAAACTCGTGGTAACTTTGGTCCCCTTCATGTACTCTGCATCGTCGACGCCATCTGGTGCATTGTAATAACTCGATGATCCCTCGCCCTCTTCCTTCGCCTTCGCCGCAGCTTTTGCGCGTAAATCAGCCGCGATGCGTTGTTGTAGCTCGCTTCTACTCTCGTTCTGTTCTATGTAACGTCCCATATGTA
>Ga0302273_1001117_pt1 | contig 11357 bp, 5 predicted proteins | sample III_Bog_N1_3_FD_198774 | JGI IMG/M metagenome (GOLD analysis project Ga0302273, IMG submission 198774) | Peat permafrost microbial communities from Stordalen Mire near Abisko, Sweden - III_Bog_N1_3 | ecosystem: Environmental > Terrestrial > Soil > Wetlands > Peat | place: Sweden: Abisko... | reverse complement strand
TTCGACAAAACGCCATTGCAAAAATTGCTCAATGTGAAAGAGAAAATTCAAATCGTCGAAAATCAAGAAGTCAAAGAACTTTTGTTGTTTTAGTTAAATCTATTAACAATTTAATGCATCAACAGTACTAACAAATTAAAAATTACGTTGCTTATGTCATCTTTAGCAGTAGCCGAAACGGCTATAGCATCTAATCCGTTTTTTGAAACGTATAAGACCCCACATCAAACTATACCCTTCAACGAAATTAAAACAGAACATTTCTTCCCGGCTTTTGAGGAAGCAATGAAGCAGCATGTTGCCGAAGTTGAGGCGATTATTCATGATCCGCAGAAAGCGACTTTTGAAAACACCATTGAGGCACTCGAACGTTCGGGATCGTTGTTGACGAAGGTCAGTTCGCCGTTCTATAATTTATTGAGTTCGGAAACAACCGATGAGTTGCAGGAAATAGCCGAACAGATTTCACCGTTATTAACGGAACATTCGAATTCAATCCGGTTGAACGAGAAGTTGTTTGCGCGGGTTAAAGCTGTTTATCAACAGAAAGACACATTGGATTTAACCGCCGAGCAACAAATGCTGTTGAAAGATACGTACGAAGGATTTGCAAACAATGGAGCCAATCTTTCGGATGCCGATAAAGCGATATACCGGGAGTTGTCGAAAGAAATCAATTTGCTGACGCTGCAATACGGGCAAAATGTATTGAAAGAAACCAATAAATACAGTCTGCTGATTCAGGACGAAGCCTTGTTGTCCGGATTACCGGTTGATTTTACGGGTATGCTGTCATCCAATGCCAAAGAAGTGGGCAAAGAAGGATGGCTACTCAACCTGAAAGCAACGTGTTATGTTCCTTTTATGAAATATGCTGATAACCGCGATTTGCGTCGTGAAATTTATCTGGCTAATTCAACAAAATGTATGTTGGGAGGTGAATTTGATAATCTTGAAAATGTACAACAGATTGTCAATGTCCGGTTGAAAATAGCCAATTTGCTTGGTTATAAATCGTTTGCCGATTACGAACTGGTGGATCGCATGGCCGAAAGTAAAGACAAAGTATACGATTTGCTGGATCAGCTGCGGGTAGCCTATCGGCCGACTGCAGCAGCAGAATATGCCGAAGTTCAGGATTATGCGGATAAAAACGGAGCTTATTTTAAGATTCAACCCTGGGATTGGACTTATTATTCGGAGAAACTGAAAGATGAAAAATTCTCGGTGAATGATGAAATGCTGAAGCCGTATTTTGAGCTTGAAAATGTAAAGAAAGGAGTCTTCGAACTGGCAACACGTTTATACGGGATTACCTTTCGGAAGAATACGGAAATTCCGGTATATCATCCCGAAGTCGATGTTTACGACGTCACCGATGAAGCAGGAAATTTTCTTTCGGTGTTATATACCGATTTTCATCCGCGTGAAGGCAAACAGGCGGGTGCCTGGATGAGTGACTTTACGGCACAAAAGATGATTGGAAGTACGGACAGTCGTCCGCAGATTACGGTTGTCATGAACTTCACCCGTCCGACGGATACGAAGCCGGCTTTGTTGACTTATGATGAAGTGAAAACATTTCTGCATGAGTTTGGACATGCACTTCATGGAATGCTTACGAAGTGTACCTATGAGTCGCTTTCAGGGACAAATGTCTATCGTGATTTCGTGGAGTTACCTTCACAGATCCTTGAAAACTGGGCTTCCGAAAAGGAATTCTTAGATGGATTTGCTACCCATTATCAAACCGGCGAAAAAATTCCGGCCGAATTGATTCAAAAAATAAAAGATTCGGAGCACTTCAATAATGCTTATTTTTGCTTACGCCAATTGAGTTTCGGTTATCTGGATATGGCGTGGCATACAATCGAAAAGCCGTTTGAAGGGAATGTCATTGACTACGAAAAGCAAGTAATGGCTTCGACGCAGCTATTACCCCGGGTTCCCGATACCGGTATGAGCCCTACCTTTAGCCATATTTTTGCCGGAGGTTATGCCGCCGGGTATTACAGCTATAAATGGGCCGAAGTATTGGATGCAGATGCTTTTTCAGTATTCGCAGCAAATGGTATCTTTGATAAAAAGACGGCAGACTCATTTCGCCGGAACATATTGGAAAAAGGAGGTACCGAACATCCCATGATACTCTATAAACGATTCAGGGGACAGGAACCGACCATTGATGCCATCTTGAAACGGGATGGAATAATCCGGAAATAAAGACATTGGATATGGATGTATTTATCGGATTGAAAATAATGGCGATAAAGATAGAAGTTTTTTTATTTTTATAAACCCATGATTCTCATTATTGCCGGGAACAGCTCAAACAGGGGTGTCTTATACTTTGTATTCATTGTATTTAAAGAAATACGGGAGGCTGAATTGAATCGTTGCACAACTTCGTGTTTTTATTATTCAAGGTTTGTCTCAACGGTGGTTCGATAGTAAATTTATTATTTTCAATGGTATAAGCAGGGGAAAGAATATCATGTCTTTTTTTATTCTCCCTGAAGTCAAACCTCTCCACCTGTCTTCTCCCGAGGAGAGGGTGACAGAGCGGCAGGTTTGGAGTTTCAGTTGAAATAACAAGGCATTATTTATTTCCTGTTGTTTCGTAGATGAATTTAAATAAGATCTGTTGAAAATTGTGATTTACCAATGTAAGAAATAAACCGTCGGGAGGACAATAGAAAGAATGTTTTCCGTAATTTTGCAAAGGTTGAAATCATAAAATGCCGTCAGGTATTTTTATATCTGTTCTTTTTCTATATTCTGTTTTCTAATTCAGCCGGTTGTGAAAGAAACCGTTAAATGCAGATTCCGGATGTCCTGATTTCAACAGGGATTACCGGAAGAAGGTATATCATTTTATCATTATCATAGTCATTGTCTCTATTTTATTTTATGCAAAACATAAATTACTCACATTTATCATGAAAACACATATTTTATTTATGTTACTGATATCCGGATTATTGAGCGGATGTAATTCGACACCCCATTATGCAACATTTAACGACTATCCGTTATACGAAGGCTCTGACCTTGAACTTACATTCTCACCTCAATCATCCAAATTCCGGGTATGGGCACCAACCGCATCGCAGGTAAAGTTATTGCTTTACGATAAAGGCAGTGAAGGAGGAGCCTATGAAACCCTTGATATGGATCGTTCGGAGAAAGGCACCTGGACGCAGAAAATAGACGAAAACCTAAAAGGGAAATTTTATACTTTTCAAATCAAGGTAAATGATAAATGGCTGAATGAGACTCCCGGAATGTGGGTTAAAGCGACCGGCGTGAACGGGAACCGTGCAGCCATAATAGATTTCTCAGAAACAAATCCTGCAGGCTGGGAAAATGACGTACGTCCACCGCTAAAGAATTTTACGGACATCACATTGTACGAGGTTCATGTACGTGACTTCTCCGTTGCACCGAGTTCCGGAATGAAGTATAAAGGAAAATTTCTGGCCTTTACAGAACACGGTACTAAAAACTCAGCGGGTGAAGCGACAGGAATTGATCATTTAAAGGAATTGGGCATAACGCATGTTCATTTATTGCCGGTATTCGATTTCGCGTCTATCGACGAAACAAAACTCAACGAGAAAAAATATAACTGGGGATATGATCCGTTGAATTATAATGTCCCCGAGGGAAGTTATTCCACGAATCCGTATAATCCGGTAACCCGTATCAGGGAATTTAAAGAGATGGTTCAGTCGTTTCATAAGTCCGGTATTCGGGTTATTATGGATGTTGTTTATAATCATACGTCCAAGGGGAAAGGATCGCATCTGGATTTACTGGCACCGGGCTATTTTTATCGTATAAATAAAGACAGTACCTTGTCGAATGCTTCGGGTTGCGGAAATGAGACTGCTTCCGAGCGTGCCATGATGCGTAAATTTATGGTTGAGTCGGTTGTTTATTGGGCTACCGAATATCACGTAGATGGATTCCGGTTTGATTTAATGGGAATACATGATATTGAAACCATGAATGCTATTCGCGCAGCCCTGGATAAGATTGATCCAACCATATTTATGTATGGAGAAGGTTGGACGGCAGGCGCCTCGCCATTAGCCGAAAATAAACGGGCAGTAAAGAAGAATGCAAAAGAGCTGACGGATATTGCCGTATTCAGTGACGATATTCGTGATGCGCTTACAGGCAGCTGGATGCATTCAAAGATTCCGGGCTTTGTATCGGGAACGGATAGTCTGGAAGAGAGCGTGAAATTCGGAGTTGTAGGAGCAACGAGGCATGACAGCATTGATTATTCGAGACTGCTTTATTCAAAAGAACCGTATGTGAAGAATCCTAGCCAGGTAATCAACTACGTTTCATGCCACGACGATATGTGCCTGGTGGATAAATTAAAGGAGTCGAGACCGGAGGATGCGTCCGATGAAGAATTAATCCGATTTAATAAACTGGCACAGACAATCGTTTTCACGTCACAGGGTGTTCCGTTTATGTATGCCGGAGAAGAAATGTACCGAAACAAAAAAGGAATCCATAATACCTTTCAATCACCTGATTCGATCAACCGTATTGATTGGAATTTAAAGACTGAGTACAAAGATGTTTTTAATTATTATAAAGGTCTGATTGCTTTGCGCAGGTTGCATTCGGCATTTCGAATGCCAACGCAGGAAATGGTACAACAACATTTGAAATTTATTTCTATGCATACGCCTAATGTTGTAGCTTATATGCTGACCGATCATGTGAATGATGAAGTGTGGAAAGATATATTGGTTATCTATAACGGAAACCGGAAACCCGTATCGGTTCAGATCCCAGAAGGTGAATGGAATGTGGTTTGTCATAACGGAGTTATCAATTTAACGGGGATTTCACTTGTAAAGTCAACAACTTTTGTAGTGGCACCTTCATCGGCCAGTATTCTGTATGTGAAGTAGGAGGGAGAGGTGAGGAGTGAGAGGTAAGAGGTGAGAAGCAAGAGATAAGAGATAAGAGGCAAGAGGTAAGAGGTAAGAGGTAAGAAGTAAGAGGCAAGAGGTAAGAGGTAAGAAGTAAGAGGCAAGAGGTAAGAGGTAAGAAGTAAGAAGTAAGAGGCAAGAGGTAAGAGGCAAGAAGTAAGAGGCAAGAGGTAAGAGGCAAGAAGTAAGAGGCAAGAGGTAAGAAGTAAGAGGCAAGAAGTAGGAAGTAGGAGGTAAGAGGTAGGTAATTCAACAATTAATCAAAAATTCAACAATAAATAACAAACAATGAAGAAAATATTCCTGTCGGTTTTATTTGCCTTTGCTATTATAACAACGTATGCGCAGGATATTCCTGAACATGTTTCGTATACGCGTATTTACGATTACCTGGATGAGTTGGCAAATGATGGAGTTATTGAGTTGAATTCGGTGGTAAAACCTTATGCACGAACCTTTATTGCCGGGAAGCTTCTCGAAGCTCAAACGCATAAAGACCAGCTTAACAAACGCCAGCAGGCAGACCTGAAGTTTTTCCTGAATGAGTTTGCCCTGGAACAAAATAAGCTTCCGGAAAGCCAACTTACCTTTAAGAAGAACGATCTGCTTACGGCTTCCTTATTACAACCGGCATTTAATTACAAGGATACTATTTTCCGGGCACGAATAACTCCTATTCTGGGTATGGATATTACGCATAACAGTAACGGAACGATTACCAAACGTTGGTATGGTGCCGATCTGCAAACCACGATCGGAAAGCACCTGAGTATTTACGGAAGCCTGCGTGACATTTCTATTAATGGGGACTTATTGTCCCGACCGGGTTACCTGAATGATCTTCCGGGTTATGTCTATAAAGAAGCAAGCGGCGGCGGTGATTACAGTGATTCGCGCGGAGGGATTAAATATGCCTGGAATTGGGGTTCTGTCGGGGTTGTAAAAGATAATGTGATTTGGGGAGATAATTATCACGGCTCGAATATCCTGTCAGGCAGAGCACCTTCATTTCCTATGCTGACGTTACATCTAAAACCGACCAAATGGTTCGAATTCCAGTACTTCCATGGTTGGTTGGTATCCAACGTGGTTGATTCAACGCGTTATTATGTCAATAATTTGGGTGCAAAAGAGTTCCGCATGTCCAATAAATTTATTGCAGCGAATATGTTTACGTTTACTCCGGTACGTGGCCTGGATCTATCCGTAGGAAATTCAATTATTTATGCAGAAGAAACGGTACAACCTGTCTATTTTATTCCCTTTGCATTTTATAAGTCAATAGACCATACGCTGACAAAAGGGTTGGGTCTTGAAAATCAAAATTCACAGGTGTTTATGAACTTTAGTTCCCGTAACATAAAACATTTGCATCTTTTTACGTCTATATTTATTGATGACTTAATGTGGAGCCGATTTACATCCAGTAATACAGAACGGAATCCTATTTCATTTAAAGTGGGCGCGGAGCTGAGTAATTTCCCGATAGATAATTTATCGCTTATCGGTGAATTTACACAAACAAATATCATAACGTACAAACATTTTGTACCTGCTTTGACATGGGCTTCGAACGGATATAATCTGGGAAGTTACCTGGGCGATAATTCACGGGAGATCTATCTGGCCATGACTTATAAGCCTATCCGGGGATTGGATCTGAGTCTGTCGTATGTGAACGCCAAGCATGGAAACGAGTATAACTATATCAACGAAAATGATATTATTAAACCGATTCTGAGTCAACCGGTACTGAAGGATGTCACCTGGAGCAATAATACGGTGGGCTTAAATGCGCAGTATGAAATTGTCAATAATGCCTATGCCATTCTGAATGTGTCTTTTTCCGACATCAAGGGATATAACTTAACGACCACTGCACTAGCCGGTGAAGTAAGGGAAACCGCGCAGGGTTATCTCGACTTATATACTCCGGCTTATCTGCAGGGTAAAAACACAACGGTTACGCTTGGATTTAGTTTTGGCTTCTAAAATACAATAAATAACACTATTTTGGATAAACATTTGAACTGTAAAGAGACTTTTGTTGTTTCAATCATAAAGAGTATAACTTTGCGTTTCAGTTTAATGATTTATACGCTCACAACAGCCAATGCATAGACCTCTGATCATAGGAATAACCGGTGGAATCGGCAGTGGAAAATCCACGTTGTCGGAATTGTTACGGGCAGAAGGATATTCTGTCTACGATTCCGATCTGGAAGCACGACGTCTGCAGAATGAGCATCCCGTGATGCGGAAGAAACTGATTGACCTGTTTGGAAAGGATATTTATACCGAGCAGGGTTTGAATCGTCCGGTATTGGGTCAACTGGTTTTTGGAAAGCCGGACTTAGTGGCAAAATTAAATGCTATTGTTCATCCGTTGGTGATAGACGATTTCAATAGTTGGGTTAAGAACCGCTTACCCAAGAAAATGCTCTTTGTTGAGTCAGCTCTTTTATACGAAAGCGGGTTTCATAAGTCTGTTGATAAAGTTGTTCTTATCACAGCAGCCGAATCGGTACGTATTGAGCGGGTGGTAAAACGGGATGGATTGAGTCCCGAGCATGTACGGGCACGTATGTCCCATCAACTTTCGGAGGAGGAGAAAATAACCCGTGCCGACTTTGTTATCCATTCGGACGATAACAAACCGTTAGTGGATAAAATGCGGAAATTAATACCGGAACTCTTAGAAATACGAAATAATAAACTAAATGAGGCTATCTCTACCGGAGATAACCTCGTTTATTAAATGCCCAAAGCATATATACCCTCGCTTTACAAATACCCTCTTTCTTTTCTACAGCATACATATCCTCTCTGCAATACCGGTCGCTTCTCCGGTACCGGCTCAATAAACTTTCTCAGAACAACGAATGAACAGCCTGAAAAAGAAACTACACGAACTATACGGCATTAAAACACCTGTCGTTTATTGTTGCGTATTCTATCCGGGAACAAATATTATCCTGTCCGGAGGTCACTCTGATAATACCATCCTAATTTATAAACATTATGGAAGACGTCGTCTAACGGTTATTCTATAAAAAACGATACACTAAAGTCTATAGGATTTTTAAATTTATATAAAAAATAATTGGTTAGAAAGTTGGAGCTGTTAAAAAGGTTTCGTATGTTTGTGGAGTCATAGTATCTGTTAGCCAATTTTTTATATTTATTCGGTATGAAATTAATTTTGTTGGAGGAAAAAAATGAAATTATTGAAAGCCGTTGATTAGTTATCATATCCAGACTGAAAGTATTTACAGCATTAGTTCTGGATATTTTATATCTACTTTAAAGATGGGGTTGCTAAGGCGAATATATACGAAATCGAATAGTGTATACAAAGAAAGAGTTTTGCATATATTGTTGTTTGTATTACAAAAAAATGATATTCATACATTGCTATTTCATGGAAGAAATCATAAATCAAATAAAAAAAATAAGAGAGAAGCTGGAATTAAAAAATTTATCAGTTCTAATTGGTGCTGGCTTTAGCAAGAATGTGAGTAATATGTTTCTTGATTGGAATTCTTTGCTTTATGATTTAGTAAAAGAACTATATGAACCAGAAATAATTGATTCTTATAACTCTTATCTTGCTAGTTTGAAGAAAAAGACTAAGTCTAAATCCAAAATGGAGTTTTATAACTGTAAGATAGAAGAAATAATAAATAAAATTGGATATTTGGAAGTTGTATCCGAATACATTAGAAGGAAAGGTTACAGGGAAGCAATAACAACTTATATTGAAGAGAAGACTCCTCATATTATTTTAAAAGATCGAGAATATCTTCTGAAGAATAAGACTAAAGAAGAAGTTCTAACAAATGAAATGCTATTACAACATAAGCTCTTACTTAAACTACCATGGAATAACGTATATACAACAAACTACGACGAATTACTTGAACATTGTATTAATAAATCAGAAGAAAATGAGCTTAAAAATAAAATTGATACACTTGAAATATTAATTCAAAAGCAAGAGGAATCAAAAAATGAAGTTGAAAAAGAGAAAGAGGAGAAAAAAGAGAAATTAATTGAAATTGAAAAAACTATAGACGAGAATACTAAAATTCTTGAAGAAATTAAAAAAGCAAATACTTTACAGAGTATAGATTATGGAATAATAAATAGTTCTTTTGTCTCTAACAACAAAACTCCTAAAGAATTAGAAAATGAAAAAAATCAGATTCAAAATGACATTAAAAATATAGGATTTAAACAATTCTCTATTTCTAACTCAATAAAAAAAGATGCAACTAATATAAAACTATTAAAAAAAGATTTAAATGAATGTTATACAATAGTCAGACAATCCTCTAAACTATCAATAAAACGAAATAAGAATATAATAAAGCTTCATGGTACTTTACGCTCAAACAATACTGATGAATTTGGTTTTGATAGAGATATACATAAACAATATGTTATAGCTAAAGAAGATTATAAGACATATCCTTTAAAACATGAAGCATTTACACAGTTAATGAGAATTTCATTACTTCAGGAATCTTTTGTTTTAATTGGTTTCTCAGGTGTTGACCCCAATTTTATAAGTTGGATAAGTTGGGTGAGAGAGATTTTAGAGAGGAAAGATATTACAGATAAATATAAAATATATTTAATTGATGTAAGCGATGATATAGTAACATTAGACAGAGAACTTTTTTTCAATAATCACAGGATTATTAGAATCCCAATTATGGATAATTCTGTAATTGACTTTCTTCAATTACAAACTGAATCAACAATAAAAGATAAAAAAAATAAAAAAGAGGTTGTAACTTTATTCTTGAGATATTTATCAAAAATAGTTTTAGTAGATAATGCAAAATCGACAATAGAACAACGGCAAAATGAAGAATATAGAGATCTGTGGAATTCTATAAAATCATTTAGACCAAATGATATTGATTTAAAACAACTTCCAAAGATTTCAGAGTTAGATAAGTTTTCAACTAAAGAAAGATTTCCTTCTTTAAACTTTGCATATTCTCATAATAAAAGTGATTTGCTCAGTTCTTCTGCAATACTGTTAGAGAAATTCAAAGATAATACTGATGTTTTACATTCTATAATAAAATTAATAACCTTTGCGATTAAAGATAATCTTTTAACCGCACAATCTTTTTGGAAAAATGAAGAGATTGAAAGGGTAATGAAGATAGTGGAGAATACAGAATTACACATAGAATTAGAGAAAAGCATATTACGGAACTATGTTCTTAAGGTACAGAATCAAAAGTTCAATGAATTTTCTACTCAATTAGATGATACGAAAAAAGAATTTATTGAATACGAAGAAATACTTCTTGATGCATTTAATTTTGATTTTGATGCTTTAAGTGAAAAGCTTAAAAAATGGATACCACAAGACTATAGAGTTTTAAATAAGGCGGGTTTATTGGCTTTATTTGATATTAATAAGGCGGAGAGTTTATTGAAAGAATATTCTGAAAGCTTTGAGAATGAAACAAATCAGGAACAACTATATGTACTTAAATTACTTCATTTTATTGAAAGATGTAAAACTCCATGGCAAATAAACAAAGAATTAAACGGTAGAATTAAAGCTTATGAGGAAGGTGGATTAAAAGGGATAAATGAGAACCTGGATTATATAATAAATGAGTTCGAAAAAGGGGAAACTGAAATTAAACCATACGGAAAAGATCGTTTTACTATAAGTAATACTTTTATTTTCTCAAATGGTATCTCAAAACAAGGAGAAGGTTTACAGTTTATTCAGATATTAATTGAATCTGGGTATCCAATTTGTTTGCCCCATATTAGCTTTATAAGTCATGAAAAATGGTATTTAATTTTAAAATCAATATATTATAATTATCCATATCCGTGTTTATTCTTCTCCCTTCAGTATTCCAATAAAGATTTTCTAAAAAGAGTTGCACAAGACTATATTTATTCTGAAAATCTGAAAGTTATTATTTCTGAAATTATATCAAAACTTCTTGATGCCTATATCCTAAAGGATACTCCAGATACATTTAAAAATAATATTTTAATCTTTGTTTCAGAACTATTTATAGCGTCTCCTGCAAATATCTGGCAGAAAAAGTTCAAGATTATTTGGAATAGTTTAAAAAAGAAAGAAAGATTATTTATTGAAAAACATATTCGCCTTGTTTTTGATTTTATAAGTAAAGCTCTTTTATACATAGAAGACAGTACAATTATCAAGAGTGTTATTTGCGACATTCTAATAAATTTAGATAATAATCCTAATATTTCAATTGAAGTAATAGGAATAATTTAATGTTCTATTTGTTTGGTACTTTGAAATAATATTAGTATATTTGTCTCAACATGAGATATATAAAACTAAAAACAGAGGATATTGAACTATTAGAATTGCTTGTCAAG
>Ga0302273_1001115_pt1 | contig 11368 bp, 11 predicted proteins | sample III_Bog_N1_3_FD_198774 | JGI IMG/M metagenome (GOLD analysis project Ga0302273, IMG submission 198774) | Peat permafrost microbial communities from Stordalen Mire near Abisko, Sweden - III_Bog_N1_3 | ecosystem: Environmental > Terrestrial > Soil > Wetlands > Peat | place: Sweden: Abisko... | reverse complement strand
CCGCGTGCTGGTCTTCGTGCACGGCTTCAATAATCGCTACGAGGACGCGGTTTTCCAGCTCGCGCAATTCACCCATGATTCCGGGGTGGACGCCGCGCCGGTGCTGTTCACCTGGCCGTCGCGCGGCAGCCTGTTCCAATATATTTACGACCGCGAAAGCACGATCACCAGCCGCGACGCGCTCGAGCAAACCTTGCGCGAACTGGCCAAGGACAAGCAGGTCGGCGAGATCACCGTCATGGCCCATTCGATGGGCGCCTGGCTTCTGATGGAAAGCCTGCGGCAGATGTCGATCCGCGACGGCCGGGTGACCGCCAAGATCGCCAATGTGATTCTGGCCTCGCCCGATATTGATGTCGATGTGTTCAAGTCGCAATGGCGCGAGATCGCCCCGCCGCGCCCGCGCCTGACCATATTCGTCTCGACCAATGACCGGGCGCTGCATGTGTCGCAGCGTCTGGCCGGCGACGTCGCCCGTCTCGGCCAGATCGACCCGAACGCCGAGCCCTACGCCAGCGAACTGGCGAAATCGGGAATCGACGTGATCGATCTTTCCGATCTTGCGGTGGGCAATTCGCTCAATCACGACAAATTCGCCAGCAATCCGGAAATCGTCCAGCTCATCGGCAAGAGGCTGAGCACTGGCCAAAGCCTCGCCGCGCCGGATTCGCTCAGCGAAAGGGTCGGCGGCATCGCCATGGGCGTCGGCCAGACCGTTGGCGGCGTGGCCGGCGTGGCGATCAGCGCGCCTCTGGCCATCGCCGATCCCAATTCGCGCCAGACCTATGACTCGCAGTTCAAGAATCTTGGCCATGTCGTGGGCGATACGCTGGGGGCGGCGACCAATCGGTAAAGGGTGAGCCAGGCCGGTATTGCGCAAACAGTTTCGCGCAAGCCGGGTGGCCCAGAGTGCGGCGTGGCCAACCCAACAGGACGCCCCCGTGCCTCATTCCTCCCTAACGTCTCGCTTCAACTTTACGCTGGTTCGCATGGTCTGGGCGCTCAGCCTGCTGGCCCTGGCGACGATGGCCATAGGAACGGGCCTCGCTCTGTCGGAATTTTCGGCCGCGTCAATGGCGCAAAGGCAGGCGGAACTGGCGCATGAGGTCGATATTGGCGTGGTCATGCTGCGCGACGCCATCCCACCGGAAGCCCGGGGGAAGCCCGAGTCCTTGGCCAGAGCGCTCGAACGCCTTCGGCCGGCCCGCTTCGGCGCCACTGGTTATTATTTCGTCATCGATCTGAATGGCGTCTCGCGCTTGTCGCCGGTGGCGCCGAATATTGAGGGCAAAAACCTGCTCGACATCAAGGACCAGCGCGGCAGTTTTCCGTTCAAGGACATGCTGGCCATGGCGAGATCGCAGGGTCAGGGCGTGGTGTCCTATTCCTGGGCGAAACCTGGGCAAACAGGCGATTTTGATAAAATCTCCTATGTCCGACTCGTCCCGGAACTTGGCGTCATGGTCGGGGCCGGCGCCTATACCGACGATATTTTTGGCGAGTTGCTGGCCATCGCCAAGTCTTTGGCGCTTTATGTCTCGCCGCTGGTTCTGCTGTTCTGTGGCGTGGCCTATGCCGTGGGACGGCTGATTTCGCGCCGGCTCAGCGAAATGGCTGCGGCCATGCAGGAACTCGCCAAGGGCAATTTCAATATCATACTGCCCGGCCTCGACCGGCGCGATGAACTCGGCGATATGGCTCGCGCGGTCGAGGGCTTCAAGATCAAGCTGGACGAGTCGGCGCAGCAAACGAGCCGGCAGCGCGAACAGCAACGCAATGCGACGGCGCAGACGCGCGCGGGCGAAATGAATTCGCTGGCGCTGCGCTTTGAAGGCGCCATTGGCGGCGTGGTCGATGCGGTGACGCAATCGGCCCGTCAATTGGAAACCATCGCCCGCTCGCTGGTGCGCGAGGCGCGACATTCCGGCGAACAGGCTGATATTGGCGCGCTCGCCGCCGAAACGGCTTCGGCTAATGTACAATCGGTCGCCGCGGCGGCCGAGGAGCTTTCCTATTCCGTCGAGGAGATCGGCAGTCAGGCCGCCCGATCCCACACGATTTCGTCGGACGCGGCGCGCGAGGCGGAAACCACCAGCGCCCGCATGTCGGACCTCGCCGAGGCGATCGACCGGATCGGCGGCATTGTCGCGATGATCACCGGCATCGCCCAGCAGACCAACATGCTGGCGCTCAACGCCACGATCGAGGCGGCGCGGGCCGGCGAGGCGGGTCGCGGCTTCGCCGTCGTGGCGCAGGAGGTCAAGTCGCTGGCCGAACAGACGACGCGGGCCACCGCCGATGTCGCCGCGCAGATCGCCAGCGTGCAAAAAGCCTCGGAAGACGCCAGCGCGTGCATTTCAGCCATGACCGGCGCGACGCTCGAAGTCAGCTCGATTGCCTCGGCCATCGCCGTTTCGGTCGGCTCGCAAGGCGAGGCCACGCGGGAAATCGCCCATAGCGTCCAGACGACCTCGGAAAAGACCGCCGAACTCAACCGGGTCATCGTCGACGTGCGCAACGCCTCGCAACATGCCGGCGCCTCGGCCGAGGAAGTGTTGCAATCGGTGACCGAACTCGCCAGCCAGACCGAAAGGCTGCGTAGCGAATGCGATATCTTTCTGGCGCAGGTGCGGGCGGTTTGATTTTTAGGGGGCGGGCGCTGTTCAGGCGCCCTGCACGAGTTTCAGCACCGGCTCACCGCCGATGATTTCGACGCTGCGGTAAAAGCAGGATTTGCGGCCGGTATGGCAGGCCTTGCCGTCGCCGCCGGCTTTTACGCGCAACAACAGGGCGTCCTGGTCGCAATCGGTGCGGATCTCGACGACTTCCTGCGTCTGGCCGGAGGTGTCGCCCTTGCGCCAAAGTTCGTTGCGCGAGCGCGACCAGTAATGCGCCACGCCGCTCTCCAGCGTTCGCTCCAGCGCCATGGCGTTCATATAGGCCAGCATCAAAATTTCGCCGGTCGAGGCCTCGGTCGTGACGCAGACGATCAGACCCTTCTCGTCGAATTTCGGCGTGAAGGCGGCGCCTTCCTCAAGCGTCGACTTGTCCGTGGCGGGCGTGGCGAAAGGCATGGGAGCTCCTGAATTTAGCCGCGCGCCAGCGTCAGAAACCGCGCCTGTTCGGCCGGGTCGGTTTTGAACACGCCGCTGAACTGCATGGTGATGGTCAGCGCGCCGGGCTTGCGCACGCCGCGCATCGACATGCACATATGCTCGGCCTCGATCAGCACGGCGGCGCCGCGCGGCTGCAAACAGGTTTCCAGCGCCTTGACGATCTGCGCCGTCATGGTCTCCTGCGTCTGCAGGCGGCGGGCGTAGAGATCGACCAGCCGGCCAAGCTTGGACAGGCCGACGACGCCGCCGTCCGGATAATAGGCGATATGCGCTTTGCCGACGAAAGGCGCGATGTGGTGTTCGCAATGCGAGACGAAGGGAATGTCGCGCACCAGCACCATGTCGGAATAATCTTCGACTTCCTCGAAAACCCTGGACAGGATCTCGGCGGGGTCTTCGCCATAGCCGGCGAAAAGCTCCTCATAGGCGCGGACGACGCGCGCTGGAGTATCCAGCAGACCTTCGCGCGAGGGGTCGTCGCCGGCCCATGCCAGCAAAGTCGCCACCGCCGCTTCGGCTTCCGAGCGGGTCGGGCGCAGGACGCGCGGCGCATGGACGCCAGCCAGCCCGCGCGATTTTGGCCCGGCTTTTGCCGCCGCTTTGAGGTCTGTTTTGGCGCGATTGCGCGCCCGCGCCTTTTTCGGCGCCGATTTCACCACAGCGTCCAATAGAATCTCCTGCGAGACGCGGAAGTCTGGTCTGACAGACGTCCAGCCCGGCTGTTTACGCCGCACGCGCCAATTCTGCAATTGCGGCGCCATGCAAATAGGCGTTTCTAATATAGGCGCTCGCCCGCCATTGCACAGCTTGCGTCCGACATTGAATCGCGCGCCGAAGCGCTCTATTTACGCGGAGACCTTGCAGAGGCGCCATGATCGACGAAATCTATAATCGCAAAATTCTCGAACTGGCGGCGAATATTCCGCGGCTGGGCCGACTCGCCGCGCCGCAGGCCAGCGCCAGCGCTCATTCACGCCTGTGCGGCTCCAGCGTCACCATTGATCTTGTCGTGCGCGACGGGCAGGTCGCCGATTTCGCCCAGGACGTCAAGGCTTGTGCGCTGGGGCAGGCGGCTTCCTCGGTCATGGGCGGCAATATCATTGGCGCGACGCCGGCGGAATTGCGCGAATTGCGCGAGATCATGCGCAAGATGCTGAAGGAAAACGGCCCGCCGCCTGGGGGACGCTGGGCCGACGCGGCCTATCTCGAACCGGTGCGCGACTACAAGGCCCGCCACGCCTCGACCTTGCTGACTTTCGACGCCGTCGTCGATGCGCTGGATCAGATCGAGGCTTTAGCCAAGGTCTGATGATTTTTCTGGCGTCAATGATTCTGGTCATGGCGAAATCGGGCAGGGCGCCTATATAGCGTTCATGGTTTCCGAAGCCTTGGACTCGTCGTTCGAGGGCTCGAAGGCTGGAAACAGAACCGCCCTGCGGATTTGTTCGCGTCGTTTTCCTATCGGACCTTTCGCAGGGCCACACAGGAGAATGTCATGAAAACCATGCTCCCGGACCTCATGTCCCGTAATTTGATGGCTGATCCGTTCCGCAGTTTCGAGCGCGATTTTTTAGGTCGCGATTTGTTTGGCCGCGAATTGGCCAGCTTGCTCGGCCAGCCGAATGAGGCGCAAGGCGCCGCCGCCGTTCCGGCGATGAATATCGCCGAAACCGAAAACGCCATTGAAGCGACGCTGGAAATTCCCGGCGTCGACGAAAAGGACATCAAAGTCCGCGTCGAAGGCAACCGCCTCGTCATCTCTGGCGAGAAGAACTGGGAAAGCAAGCGCGACGAGAAGGACTGGCACGTTGTCGAGCGTCGCTTCGGCGCCTTCAACCGCTCGGTGCTGCTGCCCTTCGAACCGGCGACCGACGCGATCAGCGCCCATTACGACAAGGGCGTGCTGCATCTGCAAATCATGAAGCCGGTCGAGAAATCGACGGCGGCCAAGACCATCCCGGTCATGACCGGCGCGCCCAAGGCGCCTGAAACCCCGATGTCGCATTAAAGCAGGTTCAATAGGACTGGAGCCTTCCCTGCCTTGAAACAGGCGAGGAAGGCTCCGTATTGTAGCGCGTTTCTTTAGGCGCGTCGTCGCGGGTCCAGATATCGCAACGAACCGACTTGGCTTTCCCCCACGCAAATGGCGGAAATTGCAGCCTAAAACAATGAATCTCGTGTTCCGCGCTTCTCTCTGCGGGCGATTTATGAAATCGTTCAGATGTAATTTTTTCGCGGATTCGAGCGCCATGACCAATATCAAACGCCCCGGACATCTGGTGCTCCTACAAATCCTTGATCTCACTGGGACTTTTGCCTTGGCTCTTCAAGGAGCCTCTATTGCCGCCATCCGGAATCTCGACGCCGGCGGGGTCGTAATCATTTCCCTTGCGACCGCGTTGGGTGGGGGAGTCGTTCGCGATGTTCTTCTCGGCAAGACGCCGCCGGAGGCTTTCCGGGGCTGGCCGCTCGTCACTGTCGCGCTTGTCGGCGGGCTTCTGACGTATTTTTCGTTCCATTCGGTCGAGCAATTGCCGGAAGTTGTTTTTATCGTCGTCGATGCACTTGGTTTGTCTTTGCTTGCGGTGGCCGGGACAGAGAAAGCTTTGGAATGCGAGCTTACGCCGATTGCCGCCGTGATGTTGGGAACGATTAGTGGCGTGGGCGGCTATATTATCCGCGACGTTTTGCTCGCGGAGGTTCCCGCCATTTTTCGCGTCGACTTTATCGCGACAGCGGCGGTGATCGGCTCCATCGTGCTCGTCATCCTGCGAAAACTGGATGTTCGGGCCAATGTCGCGGCGATGCTGGGCGGGGCGACTTGCTTCATCCTGCGCCTCATCGCGGTCTGGGAGCATTGGTATCTGCCGGCGGTGAAGCTGCATTGAATCGGAAGGCTTAAGGGCAAAAACCCCTGTTTCAGGCAGCCGTGCTGTGAGCCAAGCCCGCGGCGCATCCCTCCGGTCATTGCGCCGAATGCGCTCGCGTCATAAGCGGGCTTTGCCTTTCAGCCCTCAAGCTCAAGCCCAGATCCTTAGGAGGCCCTGCAAGGGCCGAGCCAAGGGTGGGGGCTCTGCAAAGGAGAAAAACTCAATCGCGCAGATCAATCCTGATCGGCACGTGGTCTGAGGGCTTTTCCTTGGCGCGCATGTCCTTGTCGATGGCCACGGATTCAAGCCGGTCGGCGGCCTGCGGCGAGAGCAGCAGGTGGTCGATGCGAAGACCCTTGTTACGCGGCCAGGCGCCGGCCTGATAATCCCAGAACGTATAGAGTTTTTCGGCGTCGGACGTAGCGCGCAAAGCGTCGGTGAAGCCGAGCGCCAGCAGTTCCTGGAATTTTGCTCGCGTCTGCGGCTTGAACAAAGCGTCATTGGCCCAGCCGACGGGATCGTAAACGTCGCGGGCGGCCGGGATGACGTTGTAATCGCCGCAAAGCACCAGCTTTTCCTCATAGGTGAGCAGCTTTTTGGCATGGGCGATCAGCCGGTCCATCCAGGCCAGCTTGTAGGTGTATTTCTCGGTGTCGACCGGATTGCCATTGGGCAGGTAAAGACAGCCGACACGCACCACCGAGGCTCCATGCGGGATGATCGCCTCGATATAGCGCGACTGTTCGTCGCTCTCGTCACCGGGCAGACCGGTGGTCGTCTCGATCGGCGCCTTGGAGAGAATGGCCACGCCATTATAGGTTTTCTGGCCGTGGATGGCGACGTTATAGCCTTCGGCCTCGACCTCTAAGCGTGGAAAAGCCTCCTCAAGGCATTTCAGCTCCTGCAGGCACAGGACGTCAGGCGAATGTTCGCGCAGATAGGCCAGCAAATGTTCGGTCCGCTGGCGAACCGAATTGACGTTCCAGGTGGCGATGCGCATCGATTCTCTCTGACGGGAAATCTCACCCCGCCTTCATAGCCGGAGCGGGACGGCGGCGCAAAGGCGGCCGCTCGCGCATCAGCTTGGGCGTCGGGCCATGCGGCGTCACGCCCTCGCGCATCATGGCGCGGCGCAAAGGCCCGATGGCCGAAAACACCGAGAGGGCGGCGGCCCGGGCAAAGTCCACCGGCAAGGCGTGGACCAGCAGCGAGCGGTTGAGCAGGTCGATCCCTTGCGTGCGGAAGCCAATGTCGCGGGCGCGGTGGCGCTCGTAACGTTCGAGGGCCTTTTCCATCGCTTCCGGCTCGTCGAGATCGACGCCTTCGAGGCAGTCGACGAGATTGGCGATATCGCGCAGACTCAGGTTCAAGCCCTGCGCGCCAATGGGCGGGAAAGCGTGCGCCGCTTCGCCGATCAAGGCGAGACGCTGCGCCGTGACCGCCGAAGTTTTCATGCCGCCCATCGGATAGGCGCCGACCGGCCCGTCAAGGGCGATCTGGCCGAACATGCCATGCGCCGCCTCCTCGATTTCGATGGCGAGCAACTCGGGCGGCAGAGCTTGCAGCCGCACGGCCTCACGCGGCTCGACGAGCCAGACGAGGCTGGAGCGATTCGGCGCGCCCTCGCGCCCGGCCAAAGGCACGAAGGTGAAGGGACCGCTGCGCTTGTGAAATTCGGTCGAGACGTGATGGTGCGGCTTGCGATGGGCCAGCAGCACGGTCAAGGCGATCTGCGGATAGGTCCAGGTCTTGATGGTGATGCCGGCGGTCTGCCGCGCCAGCGAATTGCGGCTGTCGCCAGCGGCGAGGAAGCGAGCCTCGACCGAGCCGCCGGAGGCCAGTTTGGCCGTCACGCCGGCAATGCCGATCTGATAGGAGGCGACGAAATCCTCGACCAGAGTGATGGCCGGATTTTCCCGCGCCGCCGCCGCCAGTTCGGCCACCAGCGCATTATTTTCGATGTTCTGGCCAAAGGCGTCGAGGTCGATCTCGCGCGAGCGGAACTCTTTTGGCGCGGTCGGGAAGATCGAACCGGTGTCGTCGATCATGCGGATGCCCTCCATCGGGCAGGCATGGACGGCGCAACGGTCCCACAGGCCGAGGGCGCGATAGAAGCGCAGCGAGCCCTCGAACAGGGCGACGGTCCGTCCGGCCAGATTTGTCTCGACCTTGCCGACGACGACGACCTTGCGGCCCTGCGCGGCGAAGGCATGGGCGGCCGATAGGCCCGCCGCGCCGGCGCCGACCACGAGAATGTCGCAACTCAGCCGAGGAGAAGCCGTACTGGCGGAAGCGGTTTCGGACGATGAAGTCGGCATGGGCGGCGCCTTTCGCAACTTTCCGAGTCGATGAGCAGTCTTATTTAAGCGTCGCATCGCATCTTGGCGAGGCGGCGTTTTGCCGCGACTGCATTTTAACCGGCTGGAATTTCGGAGGGGTAGACGGAATGGCCGAAGTCGTTCGGGCGGAGAGAACCCGCCGCGCTTTGCTGGGCGCCGCCGCATTGGCCGGCTTGGTCGGGATTTATGCTGGGGGGGCGCGTCTGGCGGCATTTCGATCTCGGCAGTCAATTATTCAACCCGCTCCGCGCGGATTTTTTCGACCTGCCGCCGGTTCCGGGCCTGCTGGATGCTTCCGGCGCGCAAATTCCGGGCTTTTCCGCCGATTCGATCAAGGGCCAGACCGTTTTTCTCCACGCATTCGCGTCCTGGTGTCCCTCTTGTATCGACGAACATCCGGCCCTGATGGAATTCGCGCGCAGCGGCTCGCCAATTTATGGCGTCGCCTCGCTCGACGATCCGGCGCAAACGCTCGCCTTTCTGCAAGCGAGGGGCAATCCCTTCGCCAAGGTCGGCGTCGACCGCAAAGGCCAGCTTTACCGAGCGCTTCGCGCGCGGGGGATTCCGGCTAGTTTCGTCATGGCGCCGGCGCCGCGGCTGGCTTTAACGCTGGAAGGGCCGCAGGAAATCTCGGCCTTGCAGGAAAAAATCGGCCCGCTGCTCCCGGCGAAGTCTTAGCAGCGGTCAGTCCGTCCGCGAGGCGATGGCGATCCGTGGCGGGTCGCCGAGCCTCTTGTCGAGATAGACGCCGACCTGCGAGATCAGATCGTCGACCTGATTCTCGAAGAAATGATTGGCGCCATGCACGACGGCGTGTTCGATCTGGATGCCCTTTTGGGTCTTGAGCTTTTCAATAAGCGCAGTGACTTCCTTGATCGGCGCGACGCGATCCTGATCGCCGTGCACGAAAAGGCCGGACGAGGGGCAGGGCGCCAAAAAGGTGAAGTCGAAGCGGTTGGCCGGCGGGGCGATGGAGATGAAGCCTTCGATTTCCGGGCGGCGCATCAGCAATTGCATGCCGATCCACGAGCCGAAGGAAACGCCGGCGATCCAGCAGGCGCGGGCCTCCGGGTTGATCGACTGCACCCAGTCGAGCGCCGATGCGGCGTCCGAAAGCTCGCCCTGACCATGGTCGAATGAACCCTGCGACCGGCCGACGCCGCGAAAATTGAAGCGCAGAACCGAAAAGCCGCGCTCGGCAAAGGCGTAATAAAGGTGATAAACGATCTGGTTATTCATCGTCCCGCCAAATTGCGGGTGCGGATGCAGAATGATCGCGATGGGCGCGCCGCGCTGTTTGGACGGGTGGAACCGTCCTTCGAGACGACCGGCGGGTCCGTTGAAAATCACCTCGGGCATATTTTTTACCTGACTGAACTGGAAGACGGGCCTTCTAGCATAGGCAAGGCGCCAAAAGCCAAGATAATTCGCTTTTTTGCATAAAAGCGCTTGCATCCGCCCTGATTGGAGAAACGCGTGATTCTGGTCTTTCGTTTCATCAGCCTGCTGTTTTTGGGCGTCGCGGCGCATTTTGGCGATGGCCTGGCCTTCCTTGCCCTGGCGGCGGCGGGTCTGATCGGCTGGCGCGGTCTGGCTTTCGTCTGGCTGGCGCTGCCGACCGTCACGCTCGCCGTTTTCGCCAGCCAGTTTTACGCCGAGGCCACAGGAACCGACAAGCTTTCCGGGGCCATGGGCAATGGCGTGTTCCAGTTGGCGGTTTTCGCGGTGCTGTCGCTGATCGGTTTCTGGCTGGGGCGCTTGGCCCGGCGTCCTAAAGGCCCAAAAGTCCCGGTCTAGCCACATTGCCGAAACTTGCGCCGCAGGCTATCCAAGCGAGCATGGCTCCTCACGCGCGCAAACCCCTGGCCTTCGTCAACGCCCGCCTTGTCGATCCCGAAAAGGGCGTCGAAACGCGCGGCGGGGTTTTGGTCGAAAATGGCGTGATCAAGGCTTTTGCCGGCGATGTGACCCGTACGAATTTGCCGGGTGAGGCCGCCGTGGTCGATTGTCGCGGCGATGTTCTTGCGCCGGGCCTGATCGATTTTCGCGCCGGAGTTGGCGGGCAGGGCGAAACACTCGCCACGGCTCAAGCGGCGGCGCGCGGGGGCGTGACGACTCTGGTTGCAAGCCCGGAAAGCATTTCGCCACTCGGCGCCAATGCTTCCGGCGTCCGCATTCTGCCAGTCGGCGCGATCAGCCAAGATTTCGAGGGAAAAAAGCTGGCGGAATTCGGCCTGTCGCGGCAGGCCGGCGCCATCGCCTTCTCCGATGGGTCGCGCAGCATTCGCAACAGCCAATTGCTGCGTCGGGCCATGCTTTACGCGCGCGACCTCGGCGCCCTGATCGTGCATTTTCCGCAGGATGAGGATCTGGCCAGCGACGGCGTGATGAATGACGGGTTGCTGGCCAGCCGCCTCGGCCTGATTGGCGTTCCGCGCGAGGCCGAGGCCATCGCGCTGGACCGCGACCTCAGCCTCGTGCGCATGACCGGTGCGTCTTATTGCGCCGCGCCAATCTCGACGACCTTGGCGCTGGAAGCCATAGCCCGCGCGAAAAAGCAGGGCCTGCCGGTCTCCTGCGGCGTGACGATCAACCATTTGACTTTCAACGAAATCGACATCAGCGCCTATAATAGCCTGTTCAAATTCCAGCCGCCCTTGCGGCGCGAGGAGGAGAGGCTGGCTCTGGTCGAGGCCGTCGCTTCCGGCTTGATCGACATTGTCTTTTCCGATCACACGCCGCAGTCGGACGCCGAAAAACAAAAAACTTTCGCCGAGGCGGCTTTTGGCGCCGTCGGGCTGGAGACGCTTTTGCCGGCGGCGTTGCGGCTGGTCCATGCCGAGCAGATCGGCCTGCCGCAAATGTTGCGGGCTATGACCTCGCGCCCCGCTGAAATTCTGGGTCTGCCGCAGGGCCGCCTCGCCCTTGGGGCGCCCGCCGACCTGATTTGCTTCGATCCCGACGACCCCTTCGTCCTGAGCCGGGACGAGCTTAAATCGCCTTGTAAAAATACGCCTTTCGATCGGGCGCGTTTGCAAGGCCG
>Ga0302273_1001092_pt1 | contig 11526 bp, 10 predicted proteins | sample III_Bog_N1_3_FD_198774 | JGI IMG/M metagenome (GOLD analysis project Ga0302273, IMG submission 198774) | Peat permafrost microbial communities from Stordalen Mire near Abisko, Sweden - III_Bog_N1_3 | ecosystem: Environmental > Terrestrial > Soil > Wetlands > Peat | place: Sweden: Abisko... | reverse complement strand
GCAACAGGCCGATCAGTCCAAGACCTACCAGTACAGATCTATTCAAAGGAAACTCCCGGAGTAAAGCGTGAGGAGAGCTTCACATCACGTCCTTGATCAGGATCCTCAGGGCGTTGATGCTGATGTGGATCTCCCACAGCGACACGCACAGGGAGGAGATGAGCAGGACTTGGCTGGCCCCGAACAGGGCGTGGGCCAGGAACCTCTGGTTCAGGTACAAGAGCAGCATGGTGCCGGCGCTGCCGACGAAGGCGAGCAGTCCCAGCCACTGCATCCAGCGGATCAGCTTGAGCCGGGTGGACAGGTTGCGCATCTGGCCCATGATGTCGGCGTCGGCCTTCTTCTTGTATTCGCTGTGCAGGTTGCGGATCAGGGTGGACAGCGTCAGGAAGCGGCCGTTGTACGAGAGGAAGAGCAGCGAGATCGCCGGGAAGAGCATGGCCGGAGTCGTGAGTGTCAGTTCCATGAGCGCAAAGATAGTCTCGCAGGAAACTGGAGTCCGGTATCTGGAAATGAACGGCCCGGTCGGGTCCCGGGCCGAAGGAGAGGTTTGACAGATCTTGTCTAGGACAGATCCTGTCCCTCGCCGGTGCCGACCACCATTGCCGCAGAGGGCCTCCGGAGGCGGGAGAGGTTCGCCACCAGCACCAGGAGCACCAGCAGCGTCAGGATGATGGACGGACCGGCCGGCCAGTCCAGCCGCGCCGAGGTCTCCAGCCCCGCCACGCACCCCAGCCCTCCGAAGAGCCAGCCGAAGACGATGCGCTCGCCGGTGCGGGCGCGCCAAACCAGGGCGGCGGTGCTGGGAAGGATCAGAAGCGCAAAGACCATCAAGACTCCGGCCAGCTTCACGCTGGAGGTGACCACCAGCGCGAAGGTCGCATAGAACACGAAGTCCCACAGGCGCACGCGCATGCCACGGCGACGGGCTTCCTTGGGGTCTTCGGAGATCAGGAGCAGTCGGGTGCGGGCGAGCCAGTGGACCAGTCCCACCCCGGCGTACAGCAGGGCCGTCTGGCCGACCTGCGCCCACGACACCGTGAAGAGGCTCCCCACCAGCATTTCCTTGATCTCCTCGGTTCCGGTGGCGGATCGCTCCAGGAGGATCATGGAAAGCGCCACCGCCCCGGCGTAGGTGATGCCGATCAAGGCCTCCACCGGAAAGCGCTCCTTGCGCTGCCGGAACTGCGCAAACAGAAAGGCACCGCCCAGCGCGAACGAGAACGAGATCAGCCACATCTTCCAGGCCGGGCCGTCATGCCAGCCCAAGAGCATCCCCACGCTTGCTCCCAGCGAGGCCATCTGGGCCAGGGCGAGGTCGACGAAGATGACGCCGCGCCGGATAACGTGGTAGCCCAGGTAGGCGTGGATGCCGGTGAGCACCAGACACAGCACCAGCGCCGTCTGCAGGAACGGGATGGAGAGGATCTGCATCACCTGCCTCCGGTGAAGGCCGCGACCAGGGCGTCGAAGTGGGCGAAGTAGTCCTCGGCCCCGGCGCCCTTGCAGCTGGGAGCCAAGGTCAGGACAACGATGCCGGCCTGGCGGTGCAGGAACTCGCCGCCGTCCTTGGGGAAGTAGGGCTCCTGCAGCAGGCGGGTGACCTTTTCGGCCTTGGCGATCCCCAGCAGATCGGACAGGTGCCGGGCGTTGGGCGGGATGCCGGGCACCGGCTCGACCTTGCCCACGATGCGCAATCCGTAGGCACGGGCGAAGTAGGGCCACGAACTGTGGTAGGTGAAGACGGCCTGCCCCCGGAAGGGGGCCATGCGGCCGTTCCAGGCGGCCCGGCGGGCCTCGAGGTTCTTCTCGAAACGGATCAGGCCCGCCTCGTAGACGGCGCGTCCCTCGGGGTCGGCCTTGGCAAGCGCCGCCGCCACGGTGCGGGCGATGACCGCGCCGTTCTCGGGATCGAGCCAGTAGTGGGGATTGCCCTCGGGGTGCACGTCGCCCATCGAGGCGTCCACCTTGCCGGTGGGCTTTTCCAGCACCTCGATGCCGCGCGAGCAGTCCACCACCTCGATGTCGCGGTTGCGGCTGCCCCGCACGATGGCGTCGGCCCATCCGTCCAGCCCCAGTCCCACCTTCAGGAAGACCTTGGCGCGGGCCACCCTGACCATGTGGCTGGGCAGGACCTCCACGGAGTGCGGGTTGGACTCGGACTTGGCCAGCGAGAAGGCCTCGACGCGGCTGCCGCCGACGGCGGTGGCGATGGAGGCCAGGTCGGGAACGGAGGCGGCCACCGTGACGGTGGCGCCGGTGCGGCCGGCCGAGAGGGCAAGAATTACGAAAAGCGAAAGGACGATGCGTTTCATGTTCGGGTCTCCTTAGAACTGGTGGGGCTTGTGGGGCCCCATGCTGAAGAGGATCTGGGCCGAGACGGTGTGGTAGGGGTCCTGGCCGGGCAGCCAGCGCCGCTCCAGCCCCAGGCGGAAGAGGGTGGTCTCCTCCATCAAGGAGAAGCCGCCGAAGAGCTTGGCGGCGCGGTCGGTCACGGTGCCGTCGGAGGCGTCGTTGCTCTGCTCGTAGAGCGTGCCCACGTTCCAGCGTCCCAGCGTCCAGTCCAGGAAGCTGTAGAGACCCAATCGGCGGGCGCTCCCGGCGTCGTCGTGGCGGAAGATGGCCTCGGACTGCCAGGTCAGGCGCGACTGCGTGGCCAGGTCGAACTTGAGCTTGAGGTCCAGCCCGGCAAGCCAGGCTTCCTGGCCCGAGTCCACGTTGGTGGTGCCCCGAGCGTAGGAGGCGCCGGCATCGCCAGTCACCAGGTCGCCGAGCTGGAACGCGTTCCCGAAGTGAACCAGCCACGAGAGGTGGCTTTGCCCCCGGCGCGAGTCGTAGTCCGCGGCGTCGGGAGCCGTGTCCTGTCCGGTGCGGAAGCCCGATCCCTGCTGCACGTCGAGCGTCAGGAGCGGGGCCCAGCTGGCGATGCCGGGAAAGAGCTCCGACACCTCGATGGCGGCCTCGTCGTAGCTCTCCTGCCCCGGCAGGATGGCCATCATGTGGGGCGCGTCCAGGAAGGGGTAGGCGTGGGGGTGGGCGGCATTGAGCTTTCCGAACGGGGCACGGTACTTGCCGGCCTTGATGGCAAGGCCCGCCGGCAGGGCCTGGTCGAGCTTGATGTAGGCTTCCTCGACCTCGGCTTCGCCGTCGGCAAACGACAGCACGAAGGCACCGCTGGCGTAGGGGTTGAGGGCGGCGTCGGCAGCCAGCTCCGTCTCGCCCAGGCCGATGGTCGGACGGTTTTTGTCCTGGCTTCCCGGATCGTCGGTCCAGCCCGAGCGGAGCTGCCCGATCAGGGAGATGTCGGGGTTGGTCACGCCGGCGAAGGCGGACGGGGTGGCGAGTGCGCACGAGACGGCGCACGCGCAAAGGCGGGCTCTGCGAGTCTTCATGGTGGTTTCCTGTTCCTGAGGGCGTCATGAGGGACCTGCGTGACAGAAATTGTCACGACAGCGTCGGGGACGGATCAGCTCAGGGCAGGGGGGCCGCGCGAACGGACGGCAAGGACGGCGGGACCGCAAGCCTGCAGGGTGGGGTGGATGCGAAGCGCGGACGAGGACTCGGAAAACTGGACGACAGACGGCGGTGCGACGTCCGGGGCCGCGAAGCCCTGCTGGGACTGGACGCAGACGGGACAGTCGTCGTGGGCAGCCAGGTCGTCGTGGTGATGGAACGAAAGCCCGATCTGGGCGGCCAACACCACAAGCAGCAGGCAGGGCATGAGCCATGTCCCGAGCCGTCGCAGCGGATTCCAGCGGATCGTCGTCATCGACAACGAAGATACAAGCAAGCGCGCCTGGCGCCCACGTTCGCAACTGCGAATGGTTCCCTGCGCACTTGGGCGCGTCGGGCCCCGTCCCATTTGGTAAACTCACAGGATGTCCTGGCGAACACATCCCTTGGTGCGATTCCTGGCGTCCCTGAAGCTTGCCGTGGTGGTGATGGGCGTTTCCATGGCGGTCATGGCCGCCGGCACCGTGGTGGAGTCGCATTGGAACGCCGCCCTCGCCCGGCTGTGCCTCTACCAGGCTCCCTGGTTCCATGCGGTGCTGGTGCTGCTGTTCCTGAACGTGCTCACCTCGCTATTGGTGCGCACCCCGCTCAAGCCCCACCTTTACGGTTTTGCCACCACCCACGTGGGGATCCTCACCATCCTTTTTGGGGCCGCCCTCACCGGCATCTGGGGAATCGACGGGTCGCTCGAGTTTTCCGAAGGCGAGTCCACCTCGGCGCTGCGCCTGCCGGTGCCGGTGGTGCGTCACTACGTGGACGGGCAGATGACGGGCGAGGCCAAGGTGTCCAAGGGCATCGTGCGCCGGGCCTTCGGGTTCCCGAGCCTGCCGGACCAGCCCGATACCTGCCGCATCCTGGAATACATGCCCTTTGCACAGGTCCGTCAGCGGATCGTGGCCGCCCCTGCGGGACGTCCCGTGATGGAGCTTGCTCTGTCCACCGGGCGCGGATCCCCCACGGTGGTGCAGCTGGCGCTGGACAACTCGATCCTTCCCGACACCCAGGACCTGGGCCTGGTGGACATCCGCCTGGAAAGGACGGATTCCGTCAAATCCTTCCTGGACACGTCCCGGCGCACCGTGGAACGGCCCACCATCCGCTTCGGCGCGAGCGGCGACTCGCTCCTGTGCCGCATCGAGGCGCACGGCAAGGTCCGCCAGGCCTTTCCCGTGGTGCGCGGCCAGGTGGTCCAGACCCCGTTCGGGGTGGTCGCGCTGTCGGTGGGGGTGTGGGAGCCGCGCGGCGAGGTGCGCGATTCGGCCGTACCGGCCGACATCCGTCCTGGCCAGCCCCTGCCGCCCTCGGCCATCCGCGTGGGTGCGGGCCCTTGGGGGGCGGCGCGCTGGATCCCGCACGGGGGCTTCTTCGGCTGGACGCAGGGCGGGAAGGGCCACATGCTCTCGTTCGAGGACCGCCGCGTGTCGCTGCCCTTCGGGTTGCGGCTGGACCGCTTCGCTGTGGGGCACGACCCCGGCACCATGCAGGCGGCCAGCTACGCTTCCGACGTGACCGTCCTGGACGCTTCCGGCAAGGCGACCGACACCGCCCACATCGCCATGAACCGCCCGCTGCACCGCAACGGCTTCACGCTCTACCAGGCAAGCTTCGTGCAGGAGGACGGCACCGCCTCGCGCAGCGTGCTGTCGGTGAACCGCGATCCGGGGAGACCCTTCAAGTACCTCGGCTGCCTGATCCTGATCGCGGGAATCATCTGGCACACCCTCATCCGGGCCAAGCGAAAGAACAAGGGAGACGAAGACCATGCGTAACCTGTCCGCACTCCTGCTGCTGGCCTGCGGCATTGCGCTTGCCGCCCCGGCGGCCGATGTCCAATTGCCCCCGCAGTTGGATCGGTTCAACAGTTCCTCGGCCCGAGGCATCGCCGTCCTGGAAGGCGGGCGCATCAAGCCCCTGGAAGTGGCCGCCACCGAGGCCATGCAGCTCATCCACGGGCGAGCCGCCTTGGCCAAGCGCTACGATCCCGTCACGGCCTACCTGGCGCTGTTCGTCTTCGGAGAGGGAACGCTTTCGGGGCGCCCGGTGATCTGGATCGCCCACAAGGAGCTGCGACGGAGCCTGGGCCTTCCCGAGGACGGGTCCTACGCGAGCTTCGCGGAGCTCGCCCGCTCCGACAAGCTCGGACAGATCCTGTCGCAGGTGCAGGGGAAGCGCGCCGCGAAAGCCCCGCTCACCTCGCAGGAAAAGGCCGCCCAGGAGCTGGCGCACCGGCTGGAGCGTTTCTCGGCCATCGCCAGCGGGTCGGAGCTGCGGCTCCTTCCCGGTGCATCGGGAGACGAGGGACAATGGCGTTCCCTGAACGAACTGACCCCTTCGGAGCTGTCGCAGAGGCCCGCTCTGGCCCGACGCGCGTTGGACGTCACGCGCTTCCTGTCGGCCTTTGCCAAGGGCGACCAGGCGGGTTTCGACGCGGCCTCCCAGACGCTTGCCGGGAATGGCCTGCTCACCCCGGAGGGGTTGCGCCGCAAGGAGGGCCAGGCCCTGCACACCCGCCCCTGGCACCTTTCGACGGAGCTGGCCTACCTGCACCTCAAGCCCTTCCGCTGGGTGTGGGTGCTCCTGCTTGCGGCGTTCCTGCTCGCCGTCGTCGGACAGATCCTGTCCTCGACCCGCCAGGCCCTGGGGAAGCGCCTGGGCCTGGGGGCCGGAGCCGTCGCGGTGCTTGCCCTGGGATTCATGGCCGCAGGCTTTGCCATGCGCGTGATCGCCTCGGGCCGTGCCCCGGTGACCAACATGTACGAGACCACGCTGTGGGTGGGCTTCGGCGCCACGCTCTTCGGTCTGTGCATCGCCGCGCTCTACCGTTCCCGCACGGTGCTGGCCAGCGCCGCCGCCGCCGGAACGGTCCTGTTCGTGCTGGCCGACAGCCTGCCTTCGGTGCTCGACCCGCAGCTGCAGCCGCTGGTGCCGGTGCTGCGCTCCAACTTCTGGCTCACACTGCACGTGCTGACGGTGACCATCTCGTACGCCGCCTTCCTGGTGGCCATGGCCATCGGCAACGTGGGCCTGGCCCAGGCCTTCCGTCCCGGCTCCGAGGCCTTCCGCAAGGAGCTGTCGCATTGGAGCTACCGCGCCATGCAGCTGGGCGTGCTGCTCTTGACGGCGGGCATATTGCTTGGCGGCGTGTGGGCCGACTATTCCTGGGGCCGCTTCTGGGGCTGGGACCCCAAGGAGACCTGGTCCCTGATCGCCGACCTGGGCTACCTTGCCGTGCTGCACGGACGCTTCACGGGATGGGTCCGCGTGTGGGGCACGCTGCTTGGCTCGGTGATCGCCTTCTACGGCGTGGTGATGGCCTGGTACGGGGTGAACTTCATCCTCGCCTCCGGCCTGCACTCCTACGGCTTCTCGGAAGGCGGTGCCGCCGCCATGGGGCTCTACGCCGTGGTTCAGGGGCTCTGGATCGCGCTGTGCCACGCCAGGTACCGCAAGGGCTGAGGGCTGTCGTCGGGACGGTGGAGAGGCGTGGGGGGAGAAACGAAGAAGGCCGGCCCCAGGGGAGGGGACCGGCCTTTGATTTGACAGGAACTGTCGAGGGAGGTGGCGGGCACCTCCCCAGGCGGTCTTACTTGGCGTCGTCGAGGCGGCGGATCTCGACGCGGCGGTTGAGCACGCGGCCGTCGGCGGTCTTGTTGTCTGCAACGGGGTTGGCGGCGCCCAGGCCCTGTGCCTTGAGGCGATCGGCGGCCACGCCCTTGCCCACCAGGTACTTGACCACGGCCTCTGCGCGCTCCTGCGAGAGCTTGCGGTTGGCCTCGGCGTTGCCCACGTCGTCGGTGTAGCCGCGCACTTCGATGCGCACCTGCGGATAGGTGACCAGCGAGGTGGCGATGTCGTCCAGCGACGGATACGAGCCCTTGGTGAGCTCGGTGGAGCCGTTGGTGAAGTTGACGGAGCGGAAGGCCACCACGCCGTACTGGATGATGTTCTTGGGGTTCTGCGTCTCGACGATCTTGACGGTGTCGCGCTTGACGATCAGGACGGTGTCGTTCTTGATCACCTTGACGGTGTCCACGCGAACGATGTTCTTGGTGATCGTGTCGCGGCGGATGACGGTGTCTTCCTTGGCGAAGAAACGGCCCAGGATGGGACGGGCCTTGGAGCCCTTCTGCGCAAAGCCCAGCTTGAGGTTCACGCCAACCATCGGCACGTTGGCGGCGCTGTAGCGCAGGCCGTGGCGGACCCAGTAGGAGGTCTCGTCCCACTGCGACAGGCCCACGTCCACACCGACGCTGCCGTGCAGGCCGGACTTGGCTCTGAAGGTGGTGCCCACGGTGCCGCGCAGCACGTCGCGGTTCCAGGTGCCCAGGAAGTTGAAGCCGCTGGAGTAGTTCTTGACGCGCGACTCGCCCGAAAGCTCGGCAAAGAGTCCGACAGCGGAGTCGACCTTGTATTCGGCGGCGACGCTCCCCAGCAGGGTGGTCTGCTGGTTGCTGCCGTAGTCGTCCTGCATCAGGGCGAACACGCCGGCGTTCACGTGCACGGCCAGGGGCGTGCGGCTGGGGAACTTGGAGAAGTCCACGGTCCAGATGAAGGTGGGGTTCAGAGCGAAGTTGCGCTGGGTGAAGGCGCCTTTTGTGTTGGTGTCTGCGCCCGACATGTAGGTGTGGCGGGGCATGTAGCCTGGGGTGACGCCGCCGGTGGGCAGCTCGGCGCGCAGCTGGTATGCGATGCGGAAGGGAGCTTCGAGGTAGAGGCCGGGGTGCTGGACCTTCAGGGTCACCTGCAGGTCGCCCACGCCGCCGGGGTAGTAGTCGTGGTTCTTCCAGATGTCCTCGTAGAAAGGGAGGTCCACGCTGGCGTCCAGCCAGTTGGTCAGGCCGTAGCCCAGGTACAGGTCTTGGGACAGCAGGACCGGGTTGTTGCGGACCTCCTGCCCGCGGTAGCTGATGCGGGCGGCTTCGTAGCCGTAGTCGGCCTTGAAGTTGCCGCCCACGTCGAAACTGCCCTGGCCCATGAGGTAGGTGGATGAGGTGCGCGAGACGCCCACCTGACCACCGGTGTTCATGAGGGGGTCGGCGGCGGCGATGCCGGTCATGGCAAGGACTGCTGCCCATGTCTTGGGATGCTTCATCTGCATGCACTTTCTCCTGAGATGTGTGGGAACACTGATTGCGAATTGGTTTCAATATTAAAACCAACCCTCTCCCGGAGAAGGCTTTTTGTGATGGAATGCCGGGTCGTTTACCCTGGCAGGCGCAGCGAGATCCCTCCCCAAACGCCTGTTCCCAGGTCGGGACCCCAGCCGAAACGGCCGGTCGGAACCAGCAAAATGGGGCCCAGTTTCCAGCGCGATTGGGCGCTCCAGCAACGGTCGGGCTTCCAGCCCCAAGGCCGGTCCGGTCCACAGCTCGTGCCCCGGCGAGCCCATGAAGTCCAGATGGCAGGAGACCACGGCGTTGTCGCGGCGGACCTGATCGTTGCGAGTTTTCCGCACGGCCTTCCACCAGCTGGTCCGGTACACCTGCACCTGGTTGTAGTTCCAGTAGGTGCTGTTCACGGAGTTCTTCCAGGTGAGGTTCATCAGGTGGCTGCCCGAGGTGTCGGCCACCAGCACGGCCTGGTCGATCCAGCCGGTCACGTCCAGGTCGTTCTTCCAGAGGAAGGGCCAGCGGTGGGTGAAGCTGCCTTCCAGCCGAGCCATGGCGCCGCCGGTGTAGAAGAGCTCCTGCGGGGCGCGGGCCGTGACGCCCACGTCCATCGAGAGCCTCGAATCGCGGCTGCGCACCAGCCAGGCACCCAGGAACAGGTAGGGCATCTGCATGTCCAGGCGATCGCTCCAGCCGGTGAGCCGCCCGATGGACGGCGTCCACAGGCCCAGGCGCGCGGCGCCCAGGTCGGTTCCCACGGTCCACAGGCCCAGGCCGTTCTCCTGGCGCATCTCCAGGAACATCCCCTTGCCCGAAGGGGCGACATGCCAGCAGACCTTCTGGCGTGCGGTGCGTCCCAGAGTGTCGGTGGCGATCACTTCGGCCTCGAGATCTCCGGTGTGTCCCGGCTCCAGCCGCAAGCGGCGTCCGTCCCAGATCAGGGGGGACTTGGGCGGCAGCAGCACTTCCAGCTTGGCGGGCTTGCCGTGCCGGTCCAGGGCCACGGGAGTGTAGAAGGCCCCTTGCCCGGCCGGCAGCGAGTCGTTCTCCAGCGCCGTGAGGAACACGGGCGGGAGCTCGGGCGGGGCGGGCGCGGTGTCGCGCGCCTCGGGGGGCATCACGGCAAGCGACCACCGCACGCAGGAACTGTCGCCGTCGGGGTTGGCGGCGCACAGGTCCAGGGCGACCTCCTTGCCGACCAGAGAGTCGGGGGGCTGCCACGACAATTCCTGTCGCAGCGAGTCGAAGCCCATGCCCGCGGGCAGCGACCGGGGCAGGAGGCGCAGGCGCCACGAGGGGTACGAGGAATCGGTCAGGGAAGGAAGGAATCCCCAGGTGCGGCGGGCTTGGCAGGCCGGAGGCAGGGAGGCGAAGGCCGGACCGCTGCCGGTCCGCACCGCAAGGGCCAGGCGCAGCGAGTCGCTGCCGACGGCGTTGGCGACCCGCACCGTGACGGGCCACTTCCCGACGGTGGTGGGGGTGCCTTGCAGACGGTGCGAGTCGGGAGTCCAGGCAAGGCCCGGGGGGAGGGTTCCGGTCAGTTCCCAGCGCAGGTCGCGGGTGGGGCCGCCGGAGAGGTCCACGGCCCAGGCTTCCCAGGCGAAGGGAGTTCCGGCGCGTAGTGCGGAGGGGGCATGGCTCACCAGATGGGGGACACCCTCGGGGATTTCCCTGATAGGGGCGGTCGGGCTTTCGCCGCGTCCGGGGCGCATCTGCTCCAGGAAGGCGGGAGGGGCGGAAAGCACGAGCTGCCCCCCTTCGAAGGCCAGCATGAGCCGTTGGCCGTCGGTCCCGCCGACGAAGGTCTTCTGCAGGGCGCGCAGCAGCTGCTCGCCCAGCTCGTAGGCGCGGCGCTCCTTGCCGGGAGCTACGGCCTTGGCGCGTCCGGCCCAGGCGGCGGGCGAGGCCGTGGCCTTCACGCGCACCACCGGTGCCACCTTGAGCGCCGCCAGGGCGCCTTCGGCGCGCAGCGTCTGCCACACGTCGGCATCGATCAGGACGGCCTTGTCCCTGAAGCGGATGAGGTCGCCCTGCTGCAGGCCCAGCTGGGGGTTGCCGATCAGGAAGACGGGGGAGCCTTGGCTCTTGAAGCGGTTGTCGAGTCGCGACACGATGCCGGGATCGGAGAGGGTCGCGACCGCAAAGCCGCCCAGGGCGGAGGCGTTCCACTGGGCCCGGAGGGATCCCGACAGCAGCAGAAGGGGAAGGAGCAGGCGTTTCACGGAGCGGTCTCCCTGGCGGTGCGCACGGCCCGGTACTGCTCCAGCAGCGCCTTGGAGGCGGGCCGGTCGCCGTAGTCGAGCGAGTCCGCCGCCGTGAACCAGGCCTTCTCGGCTTGGCTCCACAGCAGGCGGCCGTGGCGGAAAGTGGGGATGGAGCTGCGGTTCTGCAGCCGCAGCGAGGCGAAGGTCTCGTTTGCGGTGTCGTGGCGCACCACCAGCAGGGTGGAGTCGGGAAGCATGGCCTCCATCCAGACGGCGCCGTCGCGGCGCTCCAGGCTGGTGACCAGGGCGTTCTCGCACGAGAAGGCCGGCCCGTAGGTGTGGGCGTCGTTGACCTTGCCGTGGGTCCCGATCCAGCGGGCGCTGTGCTCCCAGAAGGCGTCGCGGCCCGAATGCTCGGTCTTGGACTTGTCGAGGTTGACCATGGGGACCAGGAACACCACGCGCAGCACCAAAAGGACCGTCAGGACCGTCAGGACGGAATCGAACGAGATGGCCTCGCCCAGGTCCAGTCCCTTGGTGTGCCTGCGGCTCATGCCTGAGGGGCCTTGGGGGCCACGGCGGCGGACTTGGCGGCCAGGAATTCCCGATAGTGGGATTCGAATTCCAGCAGGGCATCCAGACGCCCCGACAGGGCGTCCTGGGCGCGGGCCACGGCCTCGATGGTCTGGCCGCTGCGGGCG
>Ga0302273_1001082_pt1 | contig 11576 bp, 10 predicted proteins | sample III_Bog_N1_3_FD_198774 | JGI IMG/M metagenome (GOLD analysis project Ga0302273, IMG submission 198774) | Peat permafrost microbial communities from Stordalen Mire near Abisko, Sweden - III_Bog_N1_3 | ecosystem: Environmental > Terrestrial > Soil > Wetlands > Peat | place: Sweden: Abisko... | reverse complement strand
TGACAATAGATGACAAACTTGGAATTTGGAACTTTAAAATATATAATCATGAAAATAGTAGTCATAGATAATTACGATTCGTTCACCTACAACCTGGTACATGCCATTAAAAAAATTTCGGGGCTGCCAGTTGATGTATTCCGCAACGATGAAATAGCTTTGGAAGATCTTGATCGGTACGATAAAATTGTATTGTCACCGGGGCCTGGAATTCCGGAAGAAGCAGGTTTGTTGTTGGACATAATCAAGAAATATGCGCCGACCAAAAGCATTCTAGGTGTTTGTCTTGGAAATCAGGCTATTGGCGAGGCTTTCGGTGGATCGCTTACCAACATGAACCGCGTTTTACATGGTATTGCCACGCCAGTTACCAAAACAGAAGTTCCAACAATCCTGTTTGACGGTCTTCCTGATACTTTTCAGGTGGGTCGGTATCATTCGTGGATTGTAAACGAAGCCGATCTTCCGGAGTGTTTGCAAGTAACCAGTTACGACGATAAAGGTATGATCATGTCGTTGAAACATACTACTTTTGATGTCGAAGGCGTTCAGTTTCATCCTGAATCGGTGCTTACACCGCTCGGCGAAAAAATGATCGAAAACTGGCTAGGCCTCCCCAACCCCTCCAAAGGAGGGGCTTTATGAGCAACCTATTCGGTGGTATATTCGAGATCAAAGTCAGTCCCATCGGGACTTAATATTTGTAGCCCCGGCTTTCAAGCCGGGGTAAAGTAAGCACAGAAGTTGTGCGCCGACGTGCAAATTTTGGAAAAAGCTTTCTTGTTCTTTCGGCGCAATGGTTCAACTTTTGGTATTAATATTTGAAATTAAAAAAGTATGAAGGATATTTTAAACTACTTATTTTCTGGAGGCACGCTTTCAAAAGCAGAAGCACACCAGACGCTGGTACGCATTGCCGAAGGGCATTTTTCGGATGCCGAAATCGCTTCGTTCCTGACGGTTTTCAGGATGCGACCAATTAAAGCTGAAGAATTGGCAGGATTTCGACAGGCATTGCTCGAATTGTGTGTGGCAATCGACTTGTCGGACTATAACACCATTGATGTGGTAGGCACCGGAGGCGATGGAAAAAACACCTTTAACATATCGACACTCAGTTGTTTTGTGCTGGCCGGCGCAGGTCTAAAAGTGTCGAAACACGGTAACTACGGACTTTCGTCGGTCAGCGGATCGTCGAATATGTTCGAATATTTTGGTTATCAGTTTAGCAACGATCAGGGCAAATTACGTCGCGAAATCGAGGAAATCGGAATTTGCTTTCTTCATGCCCCCTTGTTCCACCCGGCCATGAAAAGTGTAGGCCCTGTTCGTAAAGCACTGAAAGTAAAGACTCTTTTCAATATGATGGGACCGATCATCAATCCGTCGTTTCCAAAAAACCAATTGGTAGGCGTTTACGATTTGGATGTGATGGATCTTTATCATCAGGTTTTCCGCGAAAGTGGACAGAACTACATCATTGTGAACAGCTTGGATGGTTACGACGAAATCTCGCTCACCGGCGACGCCCGATTTGTGTCGAATTTGACTGAAGATAATCTTTCTCCGGCTGATTTTGGCTTTGCTAAGGATACTCAGGAAGAACTTTTTGGCGGTGAAACCGTTGCCGATGCAGCCCGAATTTTCATAAATGTTCTGGAAGGAACCGGAACAGAAGCTCAGCAAAATGTGGTGATTGCGAATGCTGCCTTGGGAATTCGATGTATTTATCCTGAAAAATCGCTGATCGATTGTGTGGCAGAAGCTTCCGAATCGCTGAAAAGTAAAAAAGCGTTGGCGGTATTTCAGAAATTGATGAACCATTAGAAGGAAACCATGAATGCCCTGTCAATTTCTGAACTTGAACAGTTTTTATCGGCTAAAGCTGTTGATTTCGAGATCCTTTATCATGAAAAACCGATCAAATCGAGGTACGATGCCGTGAAATATTTCAGGCTTGAAGATATGGCTCCAACATTAATTCTGAATACGGAAATTGGGATGTACGCTCTGATTGTTTCTGGCGGACGAGAAAAAACAGATCTTGAAATGATCAGGAAATTACTGAATTGTAATAAATTAGGGTTGGCCGACAAAAACGAGGTATTTCAGAAATTAGGAATGAAAACCGGTGAGATCGCGATGGTTGGACATGGTTTGCCCTGCATCCTGGATAGCCGGCTTTTCAACTCGGAGTATATCTTTGGTGGAGCTGGAAATGCCAATTATACGCTAAAGATCAAACCACACGATTTGCAGAAAGTCAATCAGGTGATTCTTCAATTCGATTAAATACCTGAATTTCAGAAATATAATTAATACAGCTTCTAAATAAATGACCATACTTGACGAAATAAACAATTGTAAGCGAACCGAAATTGCCGAGGCGAAAAGCCGGATTTCGGTTGAGGAATTAAAAGCCTCGCCGTATTTTAAGCGAAAAACAAACTCGCTGAAAGCCGCGCTGCTGGCCGAAGGTGCGAGCGGAGTGATTGCCGAATTCAAGACCAAATCGCCGTCGAAAGGAGTAATTAATGCTTCTGCTGATGCTTCGGAAATTACGGCTGCTTATGTGGCTGCGGGTGCCAGTGGCTTGTCGGTTTTGACCGATCAACACTTTTTTGGCGGATCGTTCAAAAATTTGGCCAAAGCGCGTCGGGCAAATCCCAATACTCCGATTTTGCGCAAAGATTTTATGCTCGATCCGTACCAGATTTACGAGGCCCGGGCTCACGGAGCCGACGTGATTTTGCTGATTGCCGAAAGCCTTACCAAAGAGTTGCTGTTCGAACTGACCGAAACAGCCAAAGAAATCGGGTTGGAAGTACTGGTTGAAGTTCACAGCGCCGAAGAACTTGAAAAACTAAACCCGCTGGTCGATCTGGTGGGTGTAAACAACCGAAACCTGAAGACATTCGAAGTGGATGTGCAAACTTCGGTTCGTTTGAGCGAACTCATTCCCGGACAGTTTGTTAAGATTTCGGAAAGTGGAATTTCTGATCCCAAAAGCATTGCGCAGCTTCGTGCCGCTGGCTTTAAAGGATTTCTGATTGGCGAAACTTTCATGAAAACCGATAATCCGGGCAAAGCCTGTGAAGAATTCATTGAGAAATTGAAAAAATGATAATAAACCACAGAGAAAACAGAGAAAGTCCAGAGTTTCACAGAGATAATTTTCTCTGTTTAATCTCTGTTACCTCTATGGTTATCAAACTTATGTACTTATGAACTCGTTCACAAATGAATTGAAAATCAAAGTCTGCGGAATGCGCGATCCTGAAAATATTTCAGGCGTAGTTGCTGCGTCGCCTGATTACCTGGGATTCATTTTTTACCCGAAAAGCAAGCGTTTTGTCGGTTTCGAACCATCCATGGCTGGGTTAAACCTCGTACCGGATTCAGTAAAAAAGGTTGGTGTTTTTGTCGATGAAACTCCGGAAAAAGTACTTGAAATTTACCAAAGCTGGAAGCTGGATGTTGTTCAGTTGCATGGAAATGAAACTCCGGACTATTGCCAACAAATGAAGGACGCAGGAATAACGGTTTTCAAAGCATTTTCGGTGAATGAACAGTTCGATTTTGATGCGTTGACGGCATATTCGACTGTATGTGAATGTTTTCTGTTCGACACCAAAGGGCAGTTGCCAGGTGGAACCGGACAGAAATTCGACTGGCAAATACTTGCAAATTACCGAGGCGATATTCCTTTTTTCCTGAGTGGCGGCATCGGCCCGGATGATGTGGAAGCTGTCCGGAATTTCAATCCTCCGCAACTTTTCGGAATCGACCTCAACAGCGGTTTCGAAATCAGCCCGGCAGTGAAGGATGTTGAAAAAATCAGGAAATTCATTGCGGAAATCAGAAAAGCAAACAAAGAGTTAACAAAAATAGATTAATAGCGAAATTAAAATAGTAACATCGGTCCAAGTCTTTCCCCCTTCGGGGGAATAAGAAGGGGGCTTTTAAATCATAAATAATATGAACTATCACGTTAATGAAAAAGGGTTCTACGGCGAATTTGGCGGGGCATACATTCCCGAAATGATGCGCCCCAACATCGAAGAACTTCGGACGAACTATTTACGAATCATCAGTTCGTACAACTTCAGGCAAGATTATATCGGTTTATTGAAAAATTATGTTGGCCGTCCGTCGCCGTTGTACTACGCCAAACGGTTGTCGGAACATTATCAGTCGCACATTTATCTGAAGCGCGAAGACTGCAACCATACCGGATCGCACAAGATAAACAATACCATCGGGCAAATACTGATGGCTAAAGAGCTGGGCAAAACCCGTATCATTGCCGAAACTGGCGCTGGTCAGCACGGGCTGGCAACTGCCACGGTTTGCGCGTTGATGGGACTGAAATGCATCGTTTACATGGGAGCTATTGACGTGGAACGCCAGGCGCCAAACGTAAAAAAAATGCGGATGCTCGGCGCCGAAGTAATACCCGTTGAATCGGGTAGTAAAACGCTGAAAGACGCGACCAACGGCGCCATGCGCGACTGGATCAACAATCCGGTTGACACGTTTTACATCATCGGATCGACCATGGGGCCACATCCATATCCCGATATGGTGGCACGGTTTCAATCTGTTATTTCCGAAGAAATCCGCTGGCAGCTCGACGAACAAACCGGCAAGGAAAAACCTACCCGAGTGATAGCCTGCGTAGGTGGCGGAAGCAATGCTGCCGGTGCATTCTATCATTTTCTGGACGATGAAGACGTGGAACTGATTGGTGTTGAGGCCGCCGGAAAAGGTGTAGATACGCACGAAACGGCAGCTACCATTACCAAAGGAACTGTTGGCGTTTTGCATAGTTTTCGTTCATACGTTTTGCAGGACGAAGACGGACAAATCGAAGAAGCCTATTCGATTTCGGCCGGATTGGATTACCCCGGAATTGGCCCAATGCACGCCAATTTACACAAAACCGGTCGGGCCAAATATATATGGGCTACCGACGACGAAGTGCTTAAAGCGGTAATGCTGCTGACTCAAAAAGAAGGAATTATTCCCGCACTGGAATCGGCTCATGCGCTGGCCGGACTGGAAAAAATAGTTCTGAAACCTGACGACATCACGGTTGTGAACATCTCAGGCCGCGGAGACAAAGACATGGAAACGTATTTAAATTATTTGGGATATTAGGAGGCCTCCCCTAACCCCTCCAAAGGAGGGGATAGGGAAGCTTAGTTCTGAAGTTATTGTATCAAAGTAGAAAATCTTATAGCTCCAAAAGTCTCCCCCTCTCGGGGGAGATTTAGAGGGGGCTTCTAATAATTAAAATCATGAACAACAGAATAAATAAACTATTTCAGAAAAAAAAAGAGCGGGTACTTTCGGTCTATTTTACAGCTGGGTATCCGAATTTAGAAGATACAGTACAGGTGATTCAGGAATTGGTAAAAAACGGAGTTGACCTGATTGAAATTGGTATGCCGTTTTCAGATCCGGTAGCTGATGGACCTGTTATACAGTACAGTAGCCTGATTGCGCTGCAAAATGGGATGAGCATTCGCAAACTGTTCGAACAGTTAAAAAATATTCGTCAATCGGTTGAAATTCCGCTTATCCTGATGGGTTACATCAACCCGATGCTTCAGTACGGAGTTGAAGCTTTTTGCCTGAAGTGTAGCGAAATTGGCATCGACGGATTGATTATTCCCGATTTACCGTTGGATATTTATGAGCAGGAGTACAAATCTATTTTTGAAGCCAGCAACCTGCATTGCATTTTCCTGATGACGCCCCAAACCAGCGAGGAACGAATCAGGATTATCGACGAGGCATCTTCCGGTTTTATTTACATGGTTTCGAGCAATGCTACAACAGGCGCCAAATCAAGTGTTTCCGAAATTCAGAAACGGTATTTCGAACGGATAAATTCACTTCCGATAAAGAATCCAAGGTTGATCGGATTCGGTATTTCGAATGCCGAAACCTTCGAAAATGCCTGCCAATACGCCAATGGCGCCATCATTGGAAGCGCCTTTGTTAAAGCACTGGAAGGACCTGATTTACTTGAAAAGAAAGTCGCCGGATTTATTAACACGATTGCAACGAAATTGTGATCTTCAAATTGTTTTTTTGTGACATAAAGGATTGTTTGAATAAATGTTATGAAGCAGTTTAACTCGACGTTGGCCTATCTGATTGTTTTTCAGGAAATTATTTACTGATAATTCGGATGGCAAAGTTAAACTGTGTTAATCCTGCTTTTTGACATATTTTATAATCGAAAGATTCGTTTAATTCAAACAACAATTGAAACAAATAAAACTGAAAACGAATGATGGAATACGCAAGAGTAATTTTACCGAAAGTTAGTTTCAGCCGTGAGTTATTTCGGAAAGAATTAACAAAGTGTATTAACTGGGTAGGAGAAGCGGAATTGAAAAGTTTAAAACAATGGTGTTTTGAAAATTTCATGGAAATGTACCCCGATATCCTGACCGAAGCCTTTGCACCAGCGGTCTAAACCCGAGGTAAAAATAAAATTTAAAAAGCTTTAAGCTATCAAAATTACCCAATGAAGGGTAGAGTTACAAACCACATAAGCCTCCTGAAAAGGGGGCTTTTTTTACGCCTGTTTGGTATGATCCCGTTTCAACAAATTACCTAAACCCTTTCCGAATTTCTGTACTTTTTCAAAACCCTGATTTAGCGTTTCCGGGTTCATGTCGCCATATTCATTGTATTTACTATCAATGAGATAGGTTAGCGGGTAAATGATGATTTTGCTGTTGCTTGTGAACTGTTTGTCCAATTTTTCCTGAATGTTTTCCATGCAGTTTTCGTACGAAACAGAGGCCCGGCGGGCTGCAACATAGATAATCATATCTTCCGGAGAAATGTATTGTTGCAACAATTGCAAATCGGCCAGATCAAAATCGTCAGAAAAAAGGAATCCGCTGTTTATCTTTCTTTCCGAAAAATGATTGTCGAAAGCTTCTCTCGTTTTTTGATTACAGTAGCAAAAAACATTCAGGCTCAGCTCTTTAGATAAAATCAATATTTTCGACAACCAGATTTCGAACCCCGGTTCCAACTCGCCCAATGGAGGACAAACAACAACTATTCGTTTATGATTGATAAGCGGATATGCGAAATGACAAATATAGATGGCTTTGCTTGTCTGCGAAATGATGGAAGCGGTTTTGGTATCGATGAATCGCTCAATTAAACCCGTTTTGCGCGGCCAGCCAACCAAAATGGTATCTGCCATTACTTCGAACGAGGCCCTGATGATTCCACTGGCAATATTATGGTCGATGGTGGCAATGATATTTACCTTCGTTTCGTTGGCCGAAGCCATTTTAGCCAACGATTGCAGATTATTCTTAGCCTTGGCAAGGTTTTTTGCGGCTTCCTCGTTATTTGGAACTACGGATAAGATAGTTACCGGATTTTGTGATTTCTTATTCTTCATAAAGACCGCAAACTCGAGCAGCATATCCATATTATCGAGATTGGCAAGTGGCAACAGGATGTGTTCATCATCCGGCGAAGTTCCTTCCGGTAGAGGTTCATCTTTCTCTGCAGTCAGGATTCGGCGTGAGGCATTTTCGGTTATTAAAGAGGCAACCAAACAAGTAACCAAAATCAGTAAAATGGTGCCATTCAGAGCATTTTCATCGATTATTTTTGTTTGGAAACCCACCAGGATCACCGCTAAAGTAGCTGCTGCGTGTGAACTGCTCAATCCAAAAATGAGTGCCCGCTGATCGGACGAATACCTGAAAATGTAACTGGTTGCGCTGGCAGCCATCCATTTACCGATCAACGCCACAACCGATAAAGTGACTGCAATGATTACTGCTGCCGGTCCGTTTGTCAGCACCGTAACATCGACCAACATACCAACACTGATCAGGAAACACGGTATAAATATCGATTGCCCGATAAACTCAATCCGGTTCATCAGGGTTGAGGAATATGGAATTAACTTGTTGAGTGCAAGACCCGCCACAAATGCCCCAATAATAGGCTCAACGCCAGCCAGTTCGGCCAGAAATGCTGAGAAAAACACGACGGCCAGTACAAAAATATAATGCGAGGTTTTTTCACTTTCAAGTTTCTGGAAAAACCAAGCCGTTATTTTTGGAATGATCCAGAACATGATGCCTGCAAACACAGCCAGTGAAGCTACCAGTTGAATCCAGAATGAAAGGCTCAAGCCTCCGTTGTTCGAACTTAAAATGATCGCAAGCAGGATCAGCACGGCGGTGTCGGTAAGTATGGTGCCACCCACAGTAATTGCCACTGCCTGATTTTTTGAAATGCCGAATTTGCTCACAATGGGATATGAAACCATCGTATGAGTAGAGAACATGCTCGATATCAATAAACTAGCTGTAAAACTATATTTCAGCAAATAAAAGCAAACCGGAAATCCGATCACCAGAGGAATGGTGAACGTCAGAAAGCCAAAGACGAGACTCTTGTTTTTATTACGCTGAAATTCTTTCAGATCGAGTTCAAGTCCGGCAATAAACATGATGTATAGCAGGCCGATGGTCGAAAAAAGTTTTACCGCCGAATTTTGTTCAATAAGGTTAATCCCATGTGGCCCAATAATAACGCCTGAAATAATTAGTCCGATAATCCCCGGAATTTTTAGTCGACGCAGCAGAATTGGGGAAAGAAGTATGATGAAAAGAATGACAGCAAAAACCAATACCGGGTTTTGAAATGGCCTTTCAAATTCGTGGGCGATATGATCAAAAAAACTGCTTGCCATTTCGAATAAGTTAAACGATGATCATGAATTAAACCTTCGCAAGATAGCTGATAAAACAAATAAAAGTACCGAATTTAACTATGTTTTTGATCGGTATTGAGAAAGATTTCGAGTTACTAATTGCGTCGTTTTTCCTCTCAACTAACAGGAAATAGTCATTGGGAAAATATCTGAGAGTGATTTTTCGAATTGTTTGGACAGGATTGCTATTGAGAAACCAGCTTCGGCAGTGAAAAATCGGTTGTGAATTCTGGTTGAAAAGCTATGTAAAATTCATCAAAGCATCGGGCTAATCAGACGTGAAAACGATTCCTTTATTTTACTCATCCGTGGCCGTTTTTTCCATTCTTCCAGAACAACGATTTCACTTTTATCCTGATCGTCCAGAAACTGGCTGGTCAATATTCCGGCAATTTCTTCGTCGTAAATCATCGCATTGACCTCAAAATTAGTTTCCAAGCTACGGAAGTCAAGGTTCGCCGTTCCGACAGATGAAAATACTCCATCGACAACAATTACTTTACTGTGCGTAAAACCAGCTTTATAAAAGTAGATTTTAACCCCGGCCTCAAGCAATTCCTCGATATACGAATTGGTTCCCCATTTTGGGGTAATAGCATCCGACAGGCCAGGAACAATAATGCGAACATCGATTCCGCCCAGGGCCGAAGTTTTCAGTGCTGTAACAATATCATCAGTAGGCATCAGGTAAGGCGTTGATATATAGACATAATCGGTTGCCGAAGCGATGGCTGCAAAATAAGCCTGACCAATGCTTTCCCAATCCGAATCGGGTCCGCTGGGCGTTATCTGAACCAGTTTCCCATTGCCTAATTCGAAAGGTTTAAAATACTTTTTCCCTTTCAATACTTCTTTGGAAACGAAATACCAGTCGGCCATAAAAATGATCTGCAGAGCAGTCGCACCGCCCCCGGTCACTTTCAGGTGAGTATCGCGCCATGGGCCAATACCCGGAACACCATCCTGATAACGGTCGGCAAAATTCAACCCTCCAACGAAGGCAGTTTCGCCATCAACCACCAATATTTTGCGGTGATTGCGGTAATTTACTTTCGAAGTCAGCATCGGAAACCGAACCCGCATAAAACAATCTACCTTCACACCTGCATCCGACATGGAGCGGATAAATTTACGTTTCAACTCCCAGCTACCCACATCGTCGTAAATAAACCGTACTTCCAAGCCTTCCCTGGCTTTTTGTATCAAAAGTTCACGCAGGTAATTCCCAATGGTGTCATTTTCAACGATGTAATATTCAAGGTGAATGTGATGCCGGGCTTGTTCAATTGCCCTGAAAATCTCCGGAAAAGTTTCTTCTCCGTTGCGCAAAATCCGTAATTCGTTATTATTGGTCAATATGGCATCCGAATTTGAAAGCATCAGGTTCATCAACCGCTTTTTGGAATAGAGCCGTTCCCTGATTTTAAAATGATTCTTCGGAAGGTTATTCAACTGTTTCAAAGTCAGCTTTCTGAGTTTTTCGAGATCTTTCAATCCTTTGCGCGAGAACATTTTCGTTTTGCGGTATTCCTGACCAAAGAACAGGTAAATCACAATTCCGACGAAAGGGAGCAACACCAAAACCAGAATCCAGCTCATGGTTTTTTCGGGGTTGCGGTTCTCCAGAATGATCAGGATTGCGATACAAACCACCGTTAAAAAATAAAGGATGGTAATCAGGCTTGGCATTGATTTCCATATCTCGAACAAAATTCCCATGCGCTTATTTGATTGATTTGTTGGGACTAAATTTCACGAAAATTACTGTCATAAACAAATTAATAATTTCGAAGCACATGTAGCTTACACTCGTCGAGCTCTTCAATGGCAATGGTTTCGCCTGAAATGTGAGGCGCGGCAACACCTTTTCCGAAGAACTGGTTTCCGGTATAAACAAAAGCCTCGTCCCACAAATTCATCTTCAGAAAGCTGGTTAGCAATTCAGCGCCACCTTCAACAATCACCGATAAAATGTCGCGCCGGTACAGTTCTGAAAGCAGTTGCGGAAGAATCTCCCGATCGAAATCCAGTGTTATGTATTTTCTGGCTTCATCTTCCTTTTTCCGAATGGAAGTAAACACCCAGGTTGGAGCTTTTTGGTCGAAAATATTCAATCGGGCATTGAGTCGGCCAGTACGGTCGACCACCAACCGTATGGGTTGATTTCCAGACCATTCGCGTACGGTGAGCGACGGATTATCGCATTCAGCGGTATTTGTTCCGATCAGAATGGCCGATTCTTCGGATCGTTGCTTGTGTACCAGCCTTTTCGCCAAAGCGTTTGTAATCCAGGTTGGATGCTGTATTTGGGTGTGATCGGTATCTATAAAACCATCGAGTGTTTGAGCCCACTTCAGTATAATATAAGGCCGTTTCTTCTCATGAAACGTAAAAAACCGTCGGTTCAGATCGCGACATTCGGCTTCGAGTAAACCCAAATCTACTTCAATTCCGGCATTTTTCATCCGCTCTATGCCCTTTCCGGCAACCTGTGCAAACGGATCGACAGTGCCAATTACAACTCGCGGAATCCGGCTTTCGATGATGAGATCCGAGCAAGGAGGTGTTTTTCCGAAATGGGCACAGGGTTCCAGCGAAACATACAAGGTTGAATAAAGTAGCAGTTCCGGATTCCGAACCGACCGGATGGCATTAACCTCGGCGTGTGGCTGTCCAAATTTCTCGTGAAACCCTTCGCCAATGATAATTCCATCGTGCACAATTACGCAACCAACCATCGGATTTGGGGCAACATTGCCCATTCCAAGAGTTGCCAGAGAGAGACAGCGTTGCATGAAAATTG
>Ga0302273_1001081_pt1 | contig 11576 bp, 10 predicted proteins | sample III_Bog_N1_3_FD_198774 | JGI IMG/M metagenome (GOLD analysis project Ga0302273, IMG submission 198774) | Peat permafrost microbial communities from Stordalen Mire near Abisko, Sweden - III_Bog_N1_3 | ecosystem: Environmental > Terrestrial > Soil > Wetlands > Peat | place: Sweden: Abisko... | reverse complement strand
CGAAATTACGAAATATTCTTTCAATTAAAGAAATGATTAATGGTATATTTTCCATCTTATCTTGAATTTTATAAGCAGCCGGGATTGGAACGTCAATTTCGTTCCCTGCACTTCCGCGTTTGCCTGTTATAATCGCACATCCCATTAGTGCGGCTTCTCTAGGAAAACGATCTTTTCCAGGATGATTGCCAAAATCGATGTACACTTTACTTTCGCGAAGGACTTTGATGACTTCAGAAGGGGACATTCCTTCTAAAGGAACGAATTCAATGCCCTTCGAACTTTTTATCAAGTTTTGGGTGAATTCCATTCCCTTTAATGGATTATACAAAACGATATCACGCTTCTTCGGATGAATATCTAAATCACACTCTTTGACAAACTGCTCATTAATGTAGTCTGACAATAAAGCACTTTTGCATCCGTTTCTTTTGAGAAAATCAGATATGTAGGCACATTGAGATAAATGTTCAACTCGTGAATTTGTAAAAACATCATCTTTTATCAGGTACGAAATCACATGATCAAACCTTCTAAAAATTCGAGAGCGGCGCGCTCTTCTTTGAATCAAATAATTGTCAACACTTAACCACCAGCAAAACATTTTCGCTTTCGAATAGCGCTTGCTAAAATGTGAAAACACCTCCGGAAAAACCAATACATTATCATATCTGTCTGGAAATATTTGAACCCATTCCGGAGAGTATTTTAGGAAGCGCGAATTGACAGGGTTATCTATATTTTCCCCCGTGTAAAAGATCCTAACTTGTTCAGTATATCTTTTAAGCTCAAAATAAAATTGATGAAGAAGCTCTGTACCACCTGTTGCAATGTTTGCGGGGCAAGCAACATATATCATACGTTGCACCAAGCCATTACAATAAGTAGCGGCACTATTAAATTATCATCACATTCCATATACTCAGGCTCCATAGTAAACGAATTCTTTTGCTAGTCGAGCATATTTTTGAAGCCAATCACTTTCTTCATCATCACTGATTCTGCTACGTTGATCGCTAAAGTGAAAATGTGAAGTTGTAAAATTCCTGTCCATGTATATTGTGAATTCTTTTGATATTACGGCCTCGTCATTCATTGATGCGTGTGATCCTAGGCTAGCCGCGATCTTCCGCATAGTATTCCAATCAAAGCAAATAGTATTTATTGAGAATCTAGAGCTTGGAAGAGGAATTAGACCATCCCATACATGCCTAGTTATACTGTCAACATCTGACAGGAATAGTTTGTGGGATAAGCGGAAAAAATCTACACTCGTACATAGGTACCACCAATCTTCAGGCGTTGCAGGTAATTGCAAAATTAGTCCTATTTTACGCACGATGCTGTTAAGTACCCCATGCTTTTTTCCTACACCATACACTGCTAGATTATTTTGCATAACTACATTTTTGTATTCTTCCTGAAAACATGCACATAATCCGTTATTGATAACAAAAGCACTAATAACCTTTCCCCGATTCAGGCTCGCCGTATGTACAAAATCTCCAAATCTTTCGCAATCAACAAAGACAACATCGTCATCCAATTTAACAAAAAATGCGTCTTTATACTCTTCCATCTGAGCGTATGCTTTATAGGGTTCAGTCCATTTTCCAACACGACATTTTTGACAGTTACAGAGCACCCCAACAGATTTTTTGCACACGGTGTTGGCATTGTCTCCCTCATAGTATTGATTAAATACTTTGATGTGCGAATGCTGCTTTGCTAATCTTTTTACATATTCATTATCTTCCGCGTTTCGGCAAAAATTCCAAAGATGGTACTCGCTATTTTGGTAAGTGTCTAATATTTTGAATATGTATTCTTTTTGTATTTCCAGGTATTTTTCTCGACCCGCGAAGCAAACTATTATGATTTTTCCATTGAAGTGATTCATATGTGTATCCATCCTTGGGCTTTATATTTATCGCAATTCATGAAGAGATAGAGGTGGATTTGGGCCTAAAAATATGCATCACTTTCTACTCTCAGGCTAATTTTTATTACTAACCCGGTATCATGGTTTTAGCAATAATTCGCTAAAAAAGGCCGAAATTTGAGAAAATTCGCCATTTCCCATAGGATTAGTGATACTGAATCGATACCTAGTTAGTAAGGTGACGTTCTGGCGTTTTTAACTTCTGAAGCTGCAAATGCAACATTCTGGTCACTTACTGTATCACATTGCAAGCGGAAATCCTCCCCGCACTTTCAATGCTTCCCGAATCACCTGATGCATATCATAGTACTTGTAGTCAGCTAGACGTCCCCCAAAAAAATGACGCGGCTCGGCATCGGTCAAGGACTTATATTGCACGTACAGCGCATTATTTTTCTCGTCGTTTACCGGATAGTAAGGTTCGTCCCCAAATTTCCATTCGCTCGAGTATTCGCGCGAGATCACGGTCTTAGGACTGGGATGCATCCCATGCTCGAAATGCTTGTGCTCAATGATGCGGGTATAAGGCACTGATGCTTCGGTAAAATTTACCACTGCATTGCCTTGGTAATTAGGCAAATCCAGCACATCGGTCTCGAAGCGCACCGAGCGGTATTCAAGAACCCCAAAGCGGTAATCATAGAAGGCATCGATCGGCCCAGTATATAGGGTCTTCTCCGCCAAGGCATCCAAAGCGATGCGATCCACCAAGTAATCGATATTGAGTCGGACTTCGATTCCTTCCAGAAGCTTCTTAAAGAGCTTGGTGTATCCCCCGATGGGGATTCCCTGGTAGACGTCGTTGAAGTAGTTGTTGTCATAGGTGAAACGCACTGGCAAGCGCTTGATGATGAAGGCTGGGAGCTCTGTACATTTGCGCCCCCACTGCTTCTCAGTATAACCCTGGATCAGCTTCTCGTAGATGTCCCGGCCCACAAGCGAGATTGCCTGTTCCTCGAGGTTCGAGGGCTCACGTCCTGCCATCTCTGCGCGCTGTGACTCAATCCTGGCTTGCGCCTCCTCCGGGGTTTTTACTCCCCATAACCCATGGAAGGTGTTCATGTTGAAGGGAAGGTTGTACAGTTCGTCCTTCCAGCGTGCCACCGGCGAGTTGGTGTAGCGATTGAATTCGACGAAGCCGTTCACATAGTCCCAGACCTCCTTGTCGGAGGTGTGGAAAATGTGCGCCCCGTACTTGTGGACATTGATTCCTTCCATGCTTTCCGTGTAGCAGTTGCCACCGATGTGGCTGCGCTTGTCGATCACGAGAACCCGCTTGCCGCATCGCGTCATCTCGCGGGCAAAAATCGCTCCATAGAGACCGGCGCCGACGATCAGGTAGTCGTAATCATGCATGGAGCCGTCCTTTTAACTTGGCGTAGACTTCGCCCATAAATTCTTCTTTCATAAGGAACAGGAGGAAAAAGTAGATCGCTGCCCCCAGCGGTACATCTAAAATGATTCGCAACCACAGGCGTGCTTCAGGCACTTGGTGGCGTACTAGAAGAAGAAATCCCGACATGGTGGCTGTAGCAAGGAAATACTTAAGCATGTTCAACCATGGCCAATGCACTTGATAAAAGGTGCGAACCATGATGATCTCTACAAGCAAGATGACGATCTCCGCAATGGCCGCTCCCCACGCCGCCCCTATATGTGCCATGCGTGGAATCAAAAGCAAGTTGATCACTACATTGACCACTGCGCCAACAAGGACCGCGGCGATGAACATTCGCTCTTTCCCCTTGGAGTAGAGAATCTGGAAGCCAAAGATGCCATTTAGACCGATTGCAATGATCACCGGAGCCGTTACCGCAACGCATGTCACAGCAGGAAGATATTTAGGGCCAGCAAAGACAAGAATAATTTCCCGACTCATGAGAATCAAGGCCATTGTAACGGGAGCACAGAGTAAGCACATAATGCCAAGGGACTTCTGTAGTATTCTGTTGAATTCTCCATACATTCCGTTTGAAGTGTAGTAGGAAAGCCGCGGCAGCAGAACCGAACTGAACGAGGATACCATTGCCAAAAGCATCTTGGTCAGCTTCATGGCGCTCGCGTAGTAACCAACGTTCCTTGCTGTCGTGAGAAATCCGAGCATTACAGTATCAAGATTAACATAGATGCTAATGATGAAGTTCAACAGGTAGCCGGTAAAGAGTGGTTTCAAATGGCGGCGAAAGTCCCAAGGACGTCGGCGGGGGGCAAATATGACCTGACGCGCGTTCCAAAAGTTGAGGACTGACGATCCGAGCGAAGCTACTATCGTAATAAACGCATTGAGCCAGTAATCTCCTTCATGATGTACGAAAAGAAAAAGTGCCACTAACGAAAGTGCCGAAAAAGAAATGCTTCGCACGGTAATGTAGGCGTACTCTTCAATTCCTTGGTAGAACCAGTCCATAGTAAGCATGGAAAGCGGAATTGAAGCACTCACGATGAGGAACAACAAGATTTCAGCATGGATTTTATTGTTCAGCAAGATCATGCCCAGGAAAGCGAGAAAAGAAAGTACGCTAGCGCCACCGTGCATCACTAGCAGTTCTTGCACTAAGGCGCTTAGGGATGAAGGATCATCTCGTACCTTGGCCACTTCGCGAATTCCGTAAAGAGGGATGCCAATGGAAGCAAGCAGGATGAAATAGGCCACGAAAGACGTGGCGAAATTGAGCTTACCAGTACCATCTGGCCCCAACACTCGAGAAGTGTAGGGAAAGGAGATAAGCGGAAAAAGCATACTCGCCGCTGCCTTGATCATATTCATGGCGGCGTTAAATTTTATGGATTTTTGATTCAAAGAGTTAGCTCTGTGAACTGAATTCCAGCCGAACGAAGACGAGAAAGAAAAGACCGATATTCAAATTCTGGAACACGATTTGAATGAACCGGCGGAAGCCCAAGATCCTCGTATTTTCTGGATGCCAGATCATGGCAACAAAATATCTCGAACCTGGACGTGGAACGCTTTTCCATGAATTCCTGAAGCAGAGCAAGATTCCCATTTTCAAATGAAAGACCATTTGCTAAAGGAAATCGGAATGTCATAGGAAGACTTGAAAATTCAGATTCAACTAGCAATAAATTTCGAGAAAAAAGCGCAAGATCTCCTCCCAGGATTTCTTTGCATCTTTCGTTGTCCAGCACCTTTACGTCTACAAATAAAGAATCAAACAGTGCCAGCGCCGTTCGAATTCCTTCCGTCGGAGCAAAGAGCGAGGTCTCGACGCATGTGCTGATGTTGCGCTGGCGCAGTTCAAAAAGAATTGGCAAAAGTTCCTGCGCCCAAAGGAGAGGCTCCCCACCAGAAAAAGTCACTCCGCCATTACTTCCGTAGAATGGCTCATCTTTCAAACATTCCTCTATGAGTTCTTCATCCTCCATCCAACGCCCATAGACTTTTTTCGGCCTCTGCACAGAGGTTTGAATTCGGCGTTCACCATTTTCCGGATTTGCACACCAAGGACAATGTAGCTGACATCCCTTAAGGAATACCGTAGTGCGAATTCCAGGGCCATCGTGGATGCAATAGCGTTGGATATTACCGACAAGCAGCTTCACTACGGAGCGTCCTTTCCAAGACCACCTGACGGTACTCCTGTGGAAGATCTTTGAAGTAAGCGCTAAAGCCCCATACCCGTACGATCAAATCCGGGAACTTATCAGGATCTTTCATAGCGGCGTAGATGGTCGCGCTGTCAATAATCGTCATTTGCATTTGAAAAAAGCCGCAGCGCACGGCGCCTTCCAAAAAATCACAGAATTTATCTTCAGCAGATTCAATAAGCCGAGGATCTAATACGAAATCCACTACATTACCATTGAATTTGCTGCCACTATAATCAAGTTTTCCAGCAAAGCGCACTAAGTCTGTTGGGCTTTGCCCAGCCACTCCGCTTGAAATATGGACATAAAAAGGCTCACCGTTACGGCGACCATCCGGCGTAGCAGGAAACTTCGATGAAGAATTGACATAGTTTGGAGAACTTAGGCCAAATTTGAAAAGCCCTCCTAAACAGTTACGCCGCCCATGCACCTCTTCTTCAACAATTTGGAGAAAGCGCCTCGCAAAACTGATCACCCCAGGATCATCGCAACCGTAACGAGAAGATTGCTCCTTAAGACAATCCCATAAAAGTCTGAAATCATTAAAATTTTCATGCAAAGCAATCTTAAGGTCTGCGAATGAAATTGAATGTTCCTCTATGATCAATCGGTGCAGATTGGCCACAGAATCCACAAGATTTCCTAAGCCTACGGTAGTGAATCCATAGTTGTTAAAAAGTGCTCCGCCTTCGGAGACATCTTTGGAGGCACCAATGCAATCATCTAAGAATAATGAAAGAAATGGTGCAGGACACCATCGCAAGTGATTATTACTTTCAAGCAGCAACCTTACTTGGTTACGCAATTCTTTTTCGCAAAGGCGCAGGAAATATTCAAAATCTTCTTCGCTATTCAATGATACAGTGCTCTCCAGAGCTTTCGGCAGGCAAGCTGGAAAAACGAGACTAGCAAGGTTTCCCTGATCCAAAGAACGTCCTGGAATTAATGGTTCCCAACAGGCGGCAGTTCCATAATTCCGTGCATCTTCTAGAGGATAACCATAGGCAACCAATGAGGGAATTACAACATCGTCGTTCGAAAACAAAGGGCTTCCGGTTCTTTTTTCAAGGCAATGAACTGCCTCGCTCCAAAAATGACGTGGAGTCTTTGAACTTACACGGAAAAGAACTTTCGGATCGGGTAAGTGTAATTCTCCAACCGCTTCAAGGAAAAGTTCTGTTAACTCATTGCACGCATCCCTGCCATCGGCCATCAGGCCACCGAGGATCACGATTTGCCCTGTGTCTCCGAGAAGAACGGAGCTTTTCAATTCATAATTTTCGTGAAGAAGTGCCAGAAAGTCCTTAATCGCAGCCAATGCACTGTTGCGTGTTGTGCCCTTTATTTCAAGATCCATCTTATAGTAATGAAGAAGAATTTGATCAAGGCGTCCTAACCCGTTTAGGCCATGCTGGCATTGCCAAAGAAGCTGGTTCAAGAAAAGAATTCGCTGTAGTGCATCTTCGAGAGAAGCTGCTGCAGAATTTTCCATGCCAGAAAAGGCGCGTTTCACACGGGAGGCTCGGATCAAATCTGGATCTGCCTCTGAAAATTTCTGAATACGCGCAGCTAGAAAACGAAGTCCACCAATAGTTTTTAGGCTTCCCTGCAGAAAATCCGTCTTACCATGGATATTCATTGCTGCGTGAACGGCGTTTTCAAGTGCAATAAAGCCTCCTTCCAAGAAGGAGCCATAATTAATTGTAATATTTCCGATGACTGCCGTTCCCGGATCGGGAATAAGAGCCGTATATGAATCCAGAGAATATTGGAAACGCTCGGAGGTAGATCTCTGTAAATGTATACTTTTGCACATACGGAAAAATGCGTCAGCAGCCCGAGTCTGTGGCGTTGCTCCATGTCCTAAGACAATATGAGTTTTCAACATATAGAACAGAAGACTCTTCTTACTACTCTTCCCCAAACGCTCCTGATGCCAATTTAGCCATTTGGCATGCAAATAAGTATACCTCAAACGCCGCACGCCTGGAATCATCTTCAAAAGAGCCTTAATCACTCGCTTCAATATCATCCTCTCAACATTTTACTGTAAAAAGACGTCTCACTTCGATCCAGCACCACAATAACGTACCATTAGCACCTGTTGATATTTTAAATGTGAATCACGATTATAATCGCAATCAAATCACACTCTTAGTGCCGCACGTTCCCCTGGTTCTCCAAGAACCAGCGATACGTGCTCTCGATCCCCTCTTTGAGCCCAATCTTGGCCTTCCAGCCCAATCGCTCCAGCTTGGACACATCCAGCAGCTTCTGCGGCGTGCCATCGGGCTTTTCCAGGTCCTGCACGATCTCGCCGGAAAAGCCGATCACCGATTTGACCATCTCGGCAAGTTCGCGGATGGTGAGGTCGGTGCCCGTGCCCACGTTCACGATCTCGGGGTCCGAGTAGTGCTGCATCAGATGGATGCAGGCCTCGGCCAGGTCGTCCACGTGCAGGAACTCGCGGCGCGGCGTGCCGGTGCCCCACATGACCACATGCTTGGCACCAGCAAGCTTGGCTTCGTGGAACTTGCGGATGAGGGCGGGAAGCACGTGGCTCCCCTTGAGCTCGAAATTGTCACCGGGGCCGTAGAGGTTCGTAGGCATCAACGAGATGGCGTCGAAGCCGTACTGCTTGCGATAGGCCTGGCAAAGCTTGATGCCGGTGATCTTGGCGATGGCGTACCACTCGTTGGTTGGCTCCAGGCTTCCGGTGAGGAGGTGCTCCTCCTTCATCGGCTGCGGGGCGAACTTGGGGTAAATGCAGGAGCTGCCCAGGAACTCGAACTTCTTGCAGCCGTTCTTCCAGGCCGCTTCGATGATGTTCGTCTCGATCAGGAGGTTCTTGCGAAGGAAGTCAACCGGGTAGGTCTCGTTGGCCAGGATTCCGCCCACCTTGGCTGCCGCCATGAAGACAAATTCCGGCTTTTCTGCCGCGAAGAAGGCATCGACGGAAGCGGTGCTCTCCAGATCTACCTGATGGCGATCGCGCTCCAGGACGTTCTCGAAGCCGGCCTTGTGCAAGGCGCGCACGATGGCGGAGCCGACCAGCCCCTTATGGCCGGCCACAAAGATCTTCGAATGCTTTTCCATCTGCGTCATTCGTGTGCTCCTGCAAGCGTGAAGGTTAGGGCAATACGATGCATGGAGAAAATGAGCATTCCTTGGATAGATCCATTGGTCACTGCGAGAAACGTCCTTTCAGCTACAACGTCCCCGGCAACGGCAACCGGGAAACGCTTGAAAAGATACGTAAAAGTCCATGGCTGTTGGACTTGCGAATTCACCGGCATTGGAGGCTCGGTTCCCGCCTCACCCCGCCATTGTGTAGTGCCGCTTCGCCCAGCACACCTCACCCCGACCGCTGCCCTTCGACTCCGCTCAGGGAGCAGCGGCCACCCCTCTCCTACGGCAACCGCAGGAGAGGGGGCAACACCAGCGTGGTGCCGCAAGCAATCGTAAAAGCAAAGCAACAGCATCATGGTGCCACTTTGGGCCTCACCCCGCCCCTCTCCTGCGCACGAGCGATGCATCCTCACAGGAGAGGGGGCACGTAAACGCCAACGCTAAGCTCCCTTCTCCACCCGTTTCGGGGGGAGAAGGGCAGGGGATGAGGGGGAGCACGGAGTCACGGCCTAATCGAGGATCCAGGGGCAGAGCCCCTGGGAACGGGAGTCCAGAGGGGGTGCGGCCTCCCCCGAATGGAAAACCACGAAAACAAGCGCGACAGAATCCGACAGAATCCTGGCTCGCGAGGATCACCAGTAGTGTAAAGCTTCATGACTTGCTCTTTTGTTCACTGCATGATATCTTCACCGAACCATGCCGCGCAAACCACGATTTTCCATCGACCAAGGCGTCAAGGAGCTGTTACAGCTCCGCCCTAAAGACACCTTCGCCTTTCTTCTGCCCAATGTCCAACGGCGCCGCGGCGACCCCGTAAGCTGGCAGTTCCTGGCCACCCAAGTACGCAAGAAAGACCTGCGCGGCAAAGGCTACCTCATGGATTTGAACATCCGCTACAGCTTTGCCGAAGGACCGACCGTCCTTCTCGTCCTAGTGGAGCACTGGGCCCAGGCTCGAAGCGTCGATCTTGTACGGACAGCCCATTATTACCTCGATCTCATGGAGCGCTTCCCAAGCGATGAGATCATCCCCGTGGCGCTGATTACCGAGCGGCAAGAGCATGGGGTACCCGACAGCATCGCTGGCCAAGGCGATGGCGAGGAATTCCTGCGCTTCCGCACCAGGGTGGTGCAATTGGCTCGCGAAGAGGCCGATCGATGGGCATCCACCTCGAACCTGGTAGCCACCACTTTGCTTCTGGCCATGGGTGGATTATGGGACGGAGCCCAAAGACTCATCACCGCCGCTGAAGCCTTTCGCAACAGCGCCACCGACGCGGAAGTGGCTCAACTGTTTCCTTTGTTCGTGGAAGTAGGTAAATTGGATGAAAAAGAAGAGGAGTCCATCATGAGCTATCTCGCCACCATGCCCAAGCCAAGGCTGCTCGTCAAGATGGAGCAAGCCGCCATCCAAGAAGGCCTGCGAAAAGGCATGGAACAAGGGCTCGAACAAGGCTTACAGCAAGGTCTTCAGCAGGGCTTACAACAAGGCTTGCAAGAAGGTTTGGAGCAGGGTTTGGAGCGAGGATTGCAACAAAATGCCCAAGAAATGGCCCGGCGCATGCTGGCCAAAGACTTTTCTTGGGCCGACATTACCGACATTACCGGTCTTGCTCCCGAAGATTTAGCTGACTGATTTTCTCCGCTGGCGCATTGTGGCAACTCACTCCGTCACCTCCCAACCCACGACATTCTGCTGGATCACATTTGCTTCTTCACGACCCATCGGCCATGCCTTGATGATCCGGTTCTTTCCAGCAAACCATCCCTCTTCAACCTTTCCACATGTTCCTTGACGGTATCTTTGCTGAGCGAAAGATGCGCTGCGAGCGCCGTCATGCTCCCCTCGGGATGAAAGCGGAACCATTCCAGCACCCGATCACGAGTGTTTGAGGGGGTGTTTGAGGGGGGAGATTCCTGCCGTGAGACCGAGACCACCATTACGGAATCAGCGTCGCAACGGAATTCCGGCATAGCCATCTCCTGCGCAGCAAAAGCGGTTCGGATGCGCTTGCGCACGAAAGCTTGGATCAGCTCGCTCTTGCGCAAAAAGGAGATGAGCGATTCCAGCTCAAGTCCTCCCGTCCATCGATATCCAACTCGTCGACCTCGGGGATCAGTTGCGGAGTCGTCTTGAGCTTGATCTCGTTGAGCCACCCCACAAGAGTCTCCCGACCAAGGCGTATGCCCTTGACCTCGCCGGAATCGCCTACGCCGACAAATACGGAGCCGCCCTTGGCGTTGGCAAAGGCGGTGAGTGTCTGTGGCACGTCCTCATTGAAGTTCGTCTTGAACTCCACCGTCTGCGATTCGGCTTTGGGAAGATCAGGTAGCATGCGGGCTCTAGGGCCGCAACGCACCTTTAGCGAGCGATTCCTTGGCGCTTTCGCACATCCGGGCAATCACGCCGTCGACATCCGTAGAGGCCTTCCAGCCGAGCTTTTCAAAGGCCCGCCGAGGATCTGCACGGCCGACCATGATCTCGGAAGGACGCAAAAGGCTCGGGTCAGTCTTGACGTGCTGCTTCGAGTCCAGCCCAAAGAAGCGGAAGCTCTGCTCGACGAAGTATTCCAAGGAAACCGTGCGACCGGTGGCGATCACGATGTCTTCGGGCTCGGACTGCTGGAGCATCATCCACATGGCCTCGACGTAATCGGGAGCCCAACCCCAGTCGCGCTGGATCTCGCAGTTGCCGAGGTGCAGGAACTCGCTTTGGCCGGCAGCGATGCTCGCCGCGGCACGGATGATCTTCTGGGTCACGAAGCGGCTGGGACGCAGCGGCGATTCGTGGTTGAAGAGGACACCCGTGCAGGCGAAAAGTCCGTAGGACTCGCGATAGTTGCGCACCAGCCAGTGGGAAGACGCCTTGGCCACGGCATACGGACTGCGAGGCTGGAAAA
>Ga0302273_1001078_pt1 | contig 11614 bp, 12 predicted proteins | sample III_Bog_N1_3_FD_198774 | JGI IMG/M metagenome (GOLD analysis project Ga0302273, IMG submission 198774) | Peat permafrost microbial communities from Stordalen Mire near Abisko, Sweden - III_Bog_N1_3 | ecosystem: Environmental > Terrestrial > Soil > Wetlands > Peat | place: Sweden: Abisko... | reverse complement strand
CGAGGAGACCGAGGTAAGCCACTCACGGTCGTTGAATATTTCGTTCCAAAATTCAGAAGAGCCTGCTGCTCCTCCTCCTGCCCCTTCACCTTCTACGACAGAAGGAGTAGAAGGTTTATCTTTTTCTTTTCTATTCTCTTCTATTCTTGTGCGGGTGCGCATCGTATTAAGGTGGGAAGAGGGCGTTGAAATTGATTCATGGTTCATTTCCCATTCATTCACGGATGAATTCACGTCGGGTTTCGGATGGATTTTCTGCTCCCCGATACCGAGGTATTTGTTCAGAAGAAGGCACTGGAAACGGCCGCTCCTCACCAGGTACAGGCCGTAGTCGAGGAGGATATGTTTGAGGTATGACTTGCTCTTGTGGCACTTCATCGCCAGACGGCTCAGGGCGGAGAGGGTGCCCACCGCATTATCGCAGTTGAACAGGTATTCGTTGATGATCATGAAGGTGCCCGCTCCTGTGGCACCCTCCTCACCCATCAGCTGCTGGAGTTCGGATTTCTCGAAGGTGTTGGCAAAGAACTTGTACCACACCAGATTCTTATTGTTAATCATAAATCTTTCTTGAAGGGTTAGGATGCTGACGCATAGTTGTCGTTGAACAGGTGTCTCGGTCTCTTGGAGTAGCTCACATGGATCCAGCACACCTCACGGCTGTTGTGCTCCAGAAGGAGCTGGTCCACGTTGGTGTTAGCCTTGAGGATGTCGAACAGCTTGCGGGCATAATCCTTGTCACGCAGATGCAGGTCGGCGGCACTGCCCGACAGGTGCTGGCTGCGTTTGGAGCCGTGCACCATGTAGTTAAGCTCTGCGCTGCGGAAGCCGCTGGAGACGGGGATCGGGAGGCCCAGCGTCACACGGGCGGGTTCAAGGATACGCGTCACCAGGCTGGTGAGGTTCTTGAGCTGTGTACTGTCGGGCATATTGTCGATATGCAGGCGTTCCGCCATCTCGGAGCTGATCAGCTCATAGAGCGTGAAGTGTTCGGAGAGCTTCATGAATTTTGATTCTTGTAATGTCATTTGTGATTGATTTTGATTTTTGATTTGTATTCAATTGGGGTATGGTTATCCCATAACCGCAAAAAACAAGTTTCTGCGGAGCATGAAAAAGCCTCCGGTCGGCCTCGGTGGGGAGGCCATGATCAAGGTGACCGGAGGTGCTCTATCGTTGAGCGTCAGATTGTGGCTTAGTTGGGAGGTGAGTTACCGAAGAACGTCGGCAGCTGACCGGATGAAAAAGGAGGAAAACCCTTGTTTCCTGAAGTCCTTTTGATCTTAAAAATAAATACCATACATGCTATGAAGTCTTCGTCAGAATCCTCGAAAGATGATCCGGCGTTTCCCCTCCCGCCATCAGGCGGGAGGGAGGGAGTGATATGTCTGGGTTGCAGCCTTAATACAGGCGCCGCCGAACCATCATACACTGATTTTTTTTGTTCCATAAGCATACTTTCAGAAGGGAGTGATTTGCCCTTTCTGTAGGTACAAAGGTACGAAGATGAATGGGCGTGGGCAAAAAAAAAATGCCGATATTTTAGGCAATTTGTCCTAAATTATCGGCAAAATAAATTTGGTCGTTTCAATTATTTTTATACAGAGTGTACCGCTCTTTTAGATTTATACTTGCGGATGGCATCATAAAGCGAAGTAAAACTTTTATGATGATAGTAGAACAACGAGCACCCAGTCTTGATAAAGGCAAATAACGATATATTTTCACTGAAATACAGGATATAGACATCGCACAGCAAATCGTACAATTCGTACTTTGATATCTTATTGCGGTTGAACATCAGTATTTCCTTGTAGTCACCCAGCCGGAATCCATAGATGACGCCGTTGTCTATCAGTTGGAACATCTTAGATTTAAAAGACTCCCTTTTTACTTCATTCTCTGTCAGAGACGGATTGAAGATTAAAAAGAGATGTTTGAAACACGTTTCTTTCGAGAGCTCTTCACCCTCGGATAAATAATTATTTTCCATTTGTTTTAAGTTATACTTTTTTAGATGACTTTAGGCCTACAGTTACTGCCTGTGTTTACTTACTGACAAAGGTAATAAAAAAGAACATAATAAACAAATTATTTACATACAATTATGATATCAGAAAGGCTTTTTATTTGATTAAAATAGTTTTATTCTATGTTGGTTACATATTTATTAAAAATTGAATATTATCAACATAAATAAAACAAGAGAGAGAGGCTCCTTACTCACGCAATACCTCTCTGAGAGAGTTAAATACAGTCGTCATGGCTATTTTTAGATAATGAAAAGACGATCATAAATTTAAATCATTATCCGTTCCCCTACAGACATATACAGCAAGAACTATGTGTATAGCACTACTCATTTTCGATTCTGTTTCCGACTCGATATATCCGGGAGACACTAATATATAACCACATACATTATGAAAAAAAGGTAATAGAGAGGCTTCTTACTCACGTAATACCTCTCTTACCATAAATACAGTCACATTGCTAGTCTTAATTAACCAAAAGAGATTATCATCAGGTTCCTCTTGAAATATATACTGCAAAAGCAAACAGGATTACAGCAATAAATACCAGAAAATAAAAAAGATACTTTTCTCTCTTATGTCTTCTCAGGCTTTCAAGATACCAATTATGATTTCTTCTTTTTTTATGTATTCCTTTATTCCTCATATATTTAATATAAAAACATGTTTAATTGCTTAGTTGTTTGATCATTGCAATGGCATCACTGTCACGACGCCAGACATAAGAGCAATGAGCACAGCATAATTGTCAAGATTGCTATGCAGAGATAGAGAAGGGTACGTTTCATTATTTCACTTTAATCATCGTGGCACGGCTCAGGGCGGGGTTATTCTCATACATATTATCCACACCGCCCTTATAATCCGTCTTCAACTGTGAAGCGGTAACACCATATTCCTTGGTCAGACAGTCATAGACAGCTTCCGCACGGGCCTTGCTCAACGCTTCATTGACAGTTTTATTCCCTGTACCGCTGTCGGCATAGCCGGTGATCACATAAACGGATTTCCCCTTTTTGATCTCATCGGCAAAGAAACTAAGATTCACACGGGTATCGTCAGACAGGGTGCTGCTGCCGATCTTGAAGATGACCAGCATCGGGGCGACAACAGTACGGGTAATGACCTCAGGTTGCGACTTCAGGGTGTTATTGCCATTGTTGCTACTGTTGCTGTTTGCGGCAAGCCGGTCCTTGAGCCCAGCGTTCTCCTGCTGCATCGCGTTGACTTTTTCATTGAGAAGACTGAAGTCTGCGTCGCTGTATTTGCAGGCACTGTATCTCTTCCAACCGCGCTGGGGGAACTTGTAGGTGATACCGACGGTGGCGGTGAGGCCGCCTTCGCCAAAGTTGCCTGAAACCTCACCGTCGAAACGGTCATTGGCATAATCACCATGGATGTCAAGGTTCAAGTCAAAGGCGCTGTTCAGGCGGAAGCTGTTCAGAAGACCCACTGTGGCACTTACCTCATGGGACTGCGGATGCTGATAGGCCACCATCCAGCCAAGGCCTGCATAAGGGGAGGCGGTGTAGAAGCGTGTGGGGTTGTAGCCGAAGAACAGATTGGAGAAATTGAGCATCACGTCTGTCTGGAAATGGTAATACTTGATCTTCTGGTTATACAGCTTCATGCTACCCTTGGTCTTATACAGGGTACCGGTGGAATGGCTCCCGTTAAGGGTCACGCCTTTATACTCCGGACCGCTGTACATCAGCCGCAAGCCGATATCGGGAGTGAACCACTTGCCGAAGGCAATATCCAGAGCGGGAGTCAGACGGTCGGTGAGATTCATCTGCTTGTCATAGTCGCCGAAGTACATCTGCGCGCCGCCGCCCACACTGACAAACCAGTTACGGCCAAAATTGCGATCAAGCAGCAGTTTCGTACTGTCTGACGGTTGGGACTGGGCCATAGCTCCGGATGCTGATAGCAGCAGAGCCAAAGTGAATACGTTTCTTCTCATTTTCATTTTTTCTATTTTTTTTGATTTTATAGTTTTAAAAAGACTGACGCCTCTGCCCATCATGAAAGAATGCTCCTTTTATTTATTACTCCATAAAACAAATCGCAGGCAGAAGGCATCAGTCGTGTTATCATTTTTCAAGGAATCATTATCTTTTGGGAGGCTTTACCATATTTCACTACATACGCCCCATGGGGAAGGGAGATCTCTTCTTCACTTGAAATGGAATTTCTGCTGTAGACCTGTTTCCCGGTCATATCATAAATATGAAGAGGCTCGCCTTTTGACATATTGGATAGGGTCACCCTGCCGGAGGCCACACTCACGCTCGGCTGCTGGCCCTGTGGATGGGTGACGGCATCGGCGGTCTCTTCCCCGATGTTTGTAAAGTCGCCCCACTCTTCGGCATTTGAATATGCCTCTGTACTCCCTGCGGGGACATAGAGCTTGCAGGATTCGAGGTTCACGCCGTCAAAGGTGCCGCCATTCGCGGAGATATCAACTGGCTGGGGATTGTCTGCATGGATCTCGCTCAATCCCATACATTCGTAGAAGGCTTCGTTGCCTATCGAGGTCACGGCTGCGGGGAGGGTCACCGACGTCAGATGGGTGGCTGCGCAAAAGGCGTAGGCATCCACCGTCGCTGAGGGGACGGTATAGCCGGTTGCTGTCTTCCCGGCGGGATAAGAGACGAGCTCGGTCTTGGCTGTGTTAAAGAGGATGCCGTCCTCTGTGGTATAATGGGTGTTACTGCCGTCCACGATGAAATGGGTCAGTGACAGGCAGCCGGGGAAGGTGCCGGAGGTTCCAATACGGGTTACAGACTCGGGGATGGTGATCGAGACCAGGTTGGAAGCCAGGGTGAAGGCGTTGGAATAGACATTGGTCACCGTACTGGGGATCACATAAGAAGTTTCGCTCTTGGCGGCAGGATAGGTGATCAGGGCGGTGGTGTCTCTGTCAAACAACACTCCGTCAACACTGCAGTAATAGTCACTGCTGTCCGCTACGGTGATAGACTGCAGGCAGGGACACATATAAAGGGCGTCGTTCATGTTTGAGAACAGGCCGAAACACTGGACGGTCGACGGGATCGTGAGGGTCTTGAGATCTTTCACGCCGTAGAAAGAGAAGCTGCAGATGGTCACGGCACCGTCCAATATTTGATAAGAGGTAGCACTGCTGGCCGATGGATAGGTGACCAGACAGACCGGTACGCCATCGGTGGTCGTCTCATAAAGCACGCCGGAGGCATCGCTGCAATAGTTCTTATTGGCGGCATCCACCGTGATTGCCTTCAGCCCTGTACAGCTGTAGAAGGCGGTATGGCTGATGGAAGTGACTGAGGAGGGAATGGATATCGAGGTGAGGTTCTTGTTTCCGGCAAAGGCACGGTCGTCGATGGCTCCCACCACATAGGGTTTGGAGTTATAGGACAGGTGGCTCGGGATCACCAGATCGCCGGTGATGCCGCTGCCATTGCCCGATAGGAGGGTCAGCGTGTCATTGCCGCTGGTATATCCATATTTCAGGCCGGAGGCATCGGTGAAGGTGACGTCATAACCATGGGCGCTCAGAACCAGACAGAAGCTGAATAGTAAAAATGTAATTATTTTCATCTAATTTTATTTTATTAATTACGTCATGCTGTTTATTTCTTCAGATTCACAACGATGGAGACCAGCAGCAGCACGACGGCAATGAATATGAGTATCAGGAAAAAAGCATGATCCGGCCAGCGGCGATGGCGATGGCCGTTCTGTTGATGGGAGGGAGTGGTACTCATCTTGAAGTTTTTTTATTTAAATAGCGGAAATTAATTGATGACAAGAGAATGAAACCGTAATGTCTGATCATACTGTCTTTTTACCACGGTTTTTTCATAATGGCCTTGGACGTACATCACGTGCCACCATTCTTTTCCAATTTTTGAAATCACTTTCTTACGTAAATTATAAGATGCGAAATGTATCATGTGACCAAGATAGGAATTAAGCACGGACACAAATTCGCAGGCATGGATCTCGGCAAAAGACACATCAGAATGCGCCAGGTGATTCCAACATTCGATAAAATCCATACAGAAGCCAAAAGAACGGTTGCTGACATAGACTCTGCCCGGCATCAACATGCCGCCAATAAAGGTAATACCCTTTTCGTAATGCTGAAGATAGAACTTGCGCGGATGCATCACCAGACCGTGATCACTAAGCCAAAGGCATATTTTATCCTTCATGTCCAGCAGATACTCCTTACTCTCATGCACCAATACCATATCGTCTACATAACGGCCATAATAAGAAACATGCCATTGTTCTGTCACCAGATGATCAAGCGGATTCAGCATAAAGGCTGCACAAAGCTGGCTTGTAAGCCGACCGATGGGCAGACCGTGATTTCCATCTCCATGGAACAGACTTTTTTCAACAGGCAACCCTTGCCAATAGCTTCGTGGACAACGGCGCACGCAATGTTTCTCCGGATTATCCAGAAGTATGACATGCAGAATAAAGAGTAATGCGGGAAGATCCGATTTCTTATAGTTCGCCTTCAGATACTCCGACAGATTCACATACAAGTCTCTCTTACAGATACTCATAAAGAACGAGCGTACATCGAGCTTCATCACATAACAGTCACGGGTATAATTTGCGGAACACTCACGTATATGCCCATAGATACGATTGATGCCATAAAGAGTTCCCTTGCCCTTACGGGTTGCATAATTATCATCAATGAATGTCTCCTCCAAAAGAGGCCCTATCTTGGCAGCAATCAGATGATCTACCACACGACTCTCAAACGAAGGAGCAAACACCTCACGCTGTACTGGCTTGAACACGATAAACACGATAGAGCGGGAAGGGCTGTAGGTGCCGTCATTGATGGCACGCCACAGATCCACACACTTACGCTCATACTCGGCTTCGAAGGCAAGAGCATTGTAGGTACCGCGTTTATGACGGCGGCAATCCATATAAGCAGAGAACACATCCTCTAAAGATATGCCACCCATATCCTCGGGAGAAAACAATTCCATCTGGCTCATCGCTAACGATGATTCGTGACTACGCTGCATACACTTCTCTTATTTTATGAAACGATTTCCAGTTATTTATAAAGATTATTTTGCTGTAACAGGTTTATTTAAAAAGGCAAGAACTCCACGGGCTCTCCACGTTTCAGTCTTAGTGTTGTTGCCCATGTTCATGTTACCGTCATTGTTGAAGTTCGCGTTGTGAGCGTTGGTACTACTATACTCTGACGAACACCAATTTTTCTGTTATCTGTTATGACATTACAAACATGCCGCATATAACGGCCTGCCTGTCGATAACCCTTTTTTAAATTAAAACCGGCTCTCTCAGCCAAGCCGTAGCCGGACTGACACTCGCCAACAAAATTATCATTGCCTTTTTTTTATTATTTTCATTGATATCCGGACTTGCAGGTGCATTTATGAATGAACCATGGTCTTTAACTTCGACACAAAATTAATCGTGTTCATCGGTGAAGAGTTCAACAGATCAAAATTGCGTATCGCACTCACCAGATCTGTATCCTGACCATCGTCTGCATGCTCATCTGAGATGACAAGACTTTCGTCTATAGGTATCCCGGCCATCGAAAATACTACCGTATTATCGGTTTGCTCCAAAATCAGACCGCCCGAATTCAATATGTTTTCGATAACCACGGGCAGTCTTTCTATCGGGAAACCTGAGACAAGAACATCCATTCCACATTTACGGTGCTTTCGTCTGACTTTATAGTGCATCAATTGCGCTATTGCGTAGGCACCGGTATTATATGCATGAAAAAACATTCCAACCTTTAAGAGATACAGTTTTTCATTGTTACAATGATCCTGCTCACTTACTATTTCCGACTCTTTCATCTCTTTTCTTTTCGCTATATTGTTTCCAACTGGTTGCCTGCTTTCCTACTTTCTGTAGAAGAAAAGCATATCTGGCATATTGTCTTTCGGTGATGATATGCTGTTCCACTATAACGCGGAACAGCATAACAAGCATTCTATATTTATCTAAAAAATCAGCAATCACAGCTGCTTTTTCGTAGCTGCTGTTCGCCTTGTATATCAAGGACAACATTTCCATGTTAAGGGTCACCATCTTCTCACCAAGGGTATAACGGTAAAAACGGGGATAGCTCTTGACAGACTCTACAACCATTAGGAACAAGCTGTAAGAATCCTTATACAAGGGTAGTTCTTCTGATAAAGCCATTCTTAGTATCCTGATAAAAAAATTCAAATAGATAAATACATAAAGGGATCAATAGATCAGAAAGCAAGAACTCCACGGGCTCTCCACGTATCAGTCTTAGTGCGGTAGCCCACGCGCAGGCTACCGTCACTGCCGAAGTACGCGTAGTGAGCGTTGGTACTACTAAACTCTGACGAACACCAATAGACGTAATCATGAGAGGCATCCTGCGGGAATGTGTCATAGGTACCACTGGTAAGATTGGTAAAGCAGTTGTTGAGGTTCGTTGCACAACTGGATGCCTTACCTGACCAATAGAACCAGGTTGTCTGATCAATATAGCTGGTTGTTATTTTCCCGAGATTCACGCAGATATCATACCATTGGCCGATACTTGGCAGATACCAACCGCTGGTGTTACTTGGGGCTGCTACTGTGGTATTGTATGTAGTGGCTGCTGCATAAGCCGCGGGATAGGTACTGCTATTGATCTTTGTGGTGTGGGTATAACCGTCCTTGTCAGCTATCATTGTAGCCGTTGTGGTTATGTATGTTCCGGTAGGGTTGGTTGTCGCTCCCGTTCCGGCCCAAACGCAGCTTGTTGAAGCATTCTTCAGTGCCATCGCATAACCATGAGTCCAGCCATTTGTCTTGTCTATAGTACTGGTAGCATTTGAGAAGATGACCGCGATAGGTGTGGCGGAGCTTAAAACATTATCACCAAGCTGCCCCCACGTACCGTCACTAAACAAATAGCTTCCTACTGTTACAGGGGTGAGGCTCAAGCCTGTGATTGCCTGAGGATGCACTGTCGACATCAGCATACGGCCATTCGACAGGGAGATAGCATTGGTCAATGTGTATACCTTGGGTGTATTAGTTCCGTCTGAGCCTTTCATACTGATGTAAAGTGTACCGTAAAGGTTCTGTCTGTGAGGTACTGCTATATAGACAGTGGCTTTGCCCGCTGTAACCGTTATGTTGGTATTGTCCAGATAAAAGGCATCGGCATCAGTGACTGTACTGTCACAGGTGGCACCGAAATTATATACTTCCTGAGTAGCGAACAGCTTTGTGCCTGAAGTAGCGACATATTTCAACTTCAGACCCGTGAGGCTCGTGATTCCGTCTGCCTTCAGTGAATCTGAACTAATATCAAGGCGAAGGACACAGATCTTATGGTTGAATGTAATATTACCTGTTGGGTCACCCTTACCGTACATCAGGTCATACTTCGCCAAATTGTCTACCGTACCGTTCTGACCTGTAAAGTCGAGGGTGGCTTTCAGTTGACTGCCGTTAAGGGTCGTGGTGATATTATCATTACTCTTGTTATTTACACCATAGATAGTCTTGCCTGCATTGAAACCGGCACCTACCGTTGCATCACTAGGAGTGGCGGTAAAGGTGTTGCCCGTACCCTTGGTCATGGACACTACGGCATTCGTGTTGACCAACACATCGAGCAAGTCGTCAGAGCTCCAGTTGGTAATAAGCCCGTAAGTATCGCTGGGGGATTCGACAACGCGGGTGCCGCTGTTGGGAAGGGACGCGTTCAGGGTCACCTTGCTGCCGGCAACGTAACCGCCGCTTGACTGTTCTTCTGTGGAGCAGGAGGCCACCATCATGGCTGCCAAGCCTGCAAATAAATAAATCTTTTTCATCTTTTGATAATTTTTTAATTTTAGTTTTTCTGTAAATACAATTCTCTTTCAATTCGTGGACCAGCCCCCGGGAGTGGCACCCGTGCCGCTACTGCCGCCATCTTTTGACCAACCACCCGGAGAGGCGCCGGTACCACCACCTCCATCGTCAATACTCCATCCGCCACTGGAAGCACCCGTACTGCTACCGCCACCGCCATCAACGCTCCAACCGCCAGGACCGGCACTGCACGAAAGGATGCAGCCGGGGTCGAACTCCATGATTTGGGATGTGGGGGGGACATACTTCAGTTTCTTCTTTTCTTCTTTCTCCATAATCCTAAAAATTAATTGTTTCACACTTGATATTCTCGTTTTTTCCATTACTTATGAAGTAACAGATTTGGCAGTTTCTATCATCATACCAGCGTGTTACAAATATATCATTTAAATAATTAACAATACAATGTAAATAAACAGTCACAGTATGGGGTGATAATGCTTTTGTCCGGAGAGTTTGGACCTTTCACCGGATGTTAACAACTCAAAAAAGTATTCAGTTAATGAGTATAACTAAGACACAATGTTATATCCATCTTATGGATTTTGTGCATTTATGTAAGAAAGAAATGTTAAAGTATATCAAAAATAATGTCGAGTTATAAAAATAGTATTATATTTGCAACCGAAAAGCTAAGCTGTTACTTCATAAGTAACGGGTTCTAATTTGTAAGGATTTTATTCTAGACTGCTACATATTCACAGGCTTTCCTGTTTACCTCTGCAAGGTGGGACAAATGGAAGTCTGAAAGGTATATCTGTGTGGTTTTGACTGACTTATGACCCAATGATTCGCTGATCATTTCTATGGGGGCTCCGGTATATTTGGCCGTAGTGGCCCAGGAGTGGCGCAATGTGTAAGAAGAAATGTTGCATTTAAGCCCCAAGGTTTTGCCTAAAATGCAGAGACTCTGATTGAAATGACGCAGTACCGACTGGTATTCGGTATATCCCTCACGGCTGCGGAATCCGTGTTCGTTTCTCAGAATTTTGAGAAGATATTTCCCTGTCTTCCCTGAGGGGGAGCGGGCAGCATCGGTATAGATCCGGATGATCTCAACGGCAGATTTGAGAAGTTTCACACGGACTTTCGTTCCTGTCTTCATGCGGTAGTACTCCAGTGTATCACCGCAGATATTGGAAGGGCTGATATGGGTCAGGTCTACAAAGGGGATGCCGCAAAGCTGATAGATCAGACGGGCCTTGTTCTGAACATCACGCAGAAAATCGGTACCGGGATCCTTATAGAGCAGGGCCTGCAAATCCTTACGCTGCAGGGCTTTCTTATGGCCGGAGTCTATGCCGGTATAGACATCATGGAACAGACGGGTCACATAAGGGGCATAGCCAAAGTCCGTCCCCTGATTGTAAAGACTGCGGAGCATCCGCATATAGGTGGAGACGGTGTTGGGCAGGTGACCTTCATCGTTCAGTTTACGCTGATAACCCCGGAGACGCTCACGCGTGATGTCGGAGAAATGGACAACGGGTCGGGTTAGATACTCGGTGTAGGAACGCAAAGCGTTCTCGTAGAGGTGGGCCGTAGAAAAACGGCCCTCTTCCTCCAGACGCACGATGCACTCGCGTGCAAAGGCGGTAAATGTAGTTTGTTTCATGGAATGAAAATTTAAATTTATGATCAAACGGGTGCAAATTTAACATTTTATTCCGAGACAGCAATAATTTGGA
>Ga0302273_1001074_pt1 | contig 11644 bp, 8 predicted proteins | sample III_Bog_N1_3_FD_198774 | JGI IMG/M metagenome (GOLD analysis project Ga0302273, IMG submission 198774) | Peat permafrost microbial communities from Stordalen Mire near Abisko, Sweden - III_Bog_N1_3 | ecosystem: Environmental > Terrestrial > Soil > Wetlands > Peat | place: Sweden: Abisko... | reverse complement strand
CGCTGGTCGGTGGCGGTGATGGAGCTCGGGGCCCTGGTGTGCACGGCGCGGGCGCCGCGCTGCGACCTCTGCCCCCTGCAGGACCGCTGCGCCTGGCTGGCGGCCGGCCGACCGGCCGACGAGCACGCGCACCGCCGACGCACCCAGCCCTGGGCTGGCACGGACCGCCAGGTGCGTGGGCTGGTGATGGCGCTGCTGCGCGGGAGCGCGGGGTCGGTGTCGGCCGCGGCGGTCGCAGCGGCCTGGCCGGACGACGAGCAGCGGGACCGCTGCGTCGCCGGCCTCGTCGCGGACGGCCTGGTCCGCGCCGTGGTGGTCGGGGACCGGGTGGTGGGCTACCGGCTGCCGGACTGACACCCGCGCCACCGGGCGGGGACCGCGCCACCGGGCGGGGACCGCGCACCGGGCGGGGGCTACCGCCGCGGGCCGCTACCGCCGCCGCGAGCGAGCGCTGGCGCCGCCGCCACCGCCGCCGAAGATGGCGGAGGCGCCGATGACGAAGCCGGCGTTGTACCAGCCCCCGTTGTTGGCCACCTCGTAGACGTTGACGTTGTGGTTGAAGAACGAGACCACCAGCGTGACGGGGCAGATGAACCCGTGCCACAGCCCCAACCAGAAGCCGGCCGGATCACCCGTGCCCTGCGCGGGGTTCGCGCCGGCCGCGCAGCCCGCCAGCAGGACGACCACCGCGAGCCCTCCGAGCACCATCGCGACCCGCCGAGCGGACATCTCGCACCTCCGTGTGCCGGTTGTCGGTGACCGCAAGTCCTCGTGGCGGCCCGGTCACCATCCTTCCGCGCCGGCCGAGCTCCAGCAGCCCTTTCGCGCTAGCCGAGCTCCAGCAGCATCCTCGTGTTCCCCAACGTGTTGGGTTTCACGTGCGCCAGGTCGAGGAACTCGGCCACGCCGTCGTCGTGCGAGCGCAGCAGCTCCCCGTACACCTCCGGCGTGACGGGTGTGCCCTCGATCACCCGGAAGCCGTGCGCCGCGAAGAACGCCACCTCGAACGTCAGGCAGAACACCCGTCGCAGCCCCAGCGCCCGCGCCCGGTCCAGCAGCGCCACCAACAGCGCGTGCCCCACCCCCCGGCGGCGCTGCGCCGGGTCGACGGCGAGCGTGCGGATCTCCGCCAGGTCCGACCACATGACGTGCAGTGCGCCGCAGCCCACCACCACGCCCCCGCGCTCAGCGACGACGAACTCCTGCACGGCCTCGTAGTAGCCCACCCACTCCTTGGCCAGCAGGATCCGTTCGTCCGCGTAGGGCTCGACGAGCCCACGGACGGCGCGCACGTCCGCGGGTAGCGCGGGGCGCACCAGCACCGGCGACTCGTCTTCGGTCATGGCCCGGACCCTAGTCGCCGGCGCGCGCCGGGGCCGCGCCGCCACGAGGCGCCGGCGTCACCGCAGCACGATCGCGACGCCGTCGCTGGACGTCCAGCCCACCAGCGTGTGGAGTGCGGAGTAGAGGCCGCCGATCTCCGCGGGCAGGGCCGCGTCCCACTCCCGCCGGCCGTCCCGGAGGTCGAACGCCACCAGACGGCTCGGCAGCCCGCCCGGACCGACCACCGCCGCCAGCACCGAGCCGTCGGTGAGCAGGTCACCGATGGGCTCCCCGGTCCGTTCGGTGCGCCAGCGCTCCTTCCCGGTGGCCCCGTCGACGGCGACGACCTGGTCGTAGGCCGCCACGTAGACGGTGCCGCGCAGCACCACGGGGCTGTTGTAGCCCGTGCCGCCCGGCATGGGCCAAAGCCGGGCGCCCGTGCCGTCGTAGGCGACGCCGTCGGCGAACCAGAGGGCGCCGAGGCTGCCGTCGTCGACGGCGGCCGTCGTGACGCCGGCCGGCAGCGTCACGTCGTTCCCGTCCGCCGCGAACACGGTGGTCGTCTGCTCGGACAGGATCACGGAGGCCCGGTCGCCGGAGTCGACGAACCACGCCGGGGTCTCCAGACCTGACACCGTGCGCTGCAGCGCACCGTCGGCCCCGACGAAGGTGACCGAGGAGGATGCAGTGTTGAGGTTGTCGCTCGCCATCAGCGCGGTGGCGAACGCCACGGAGCCGCCGACCGTCTCCAGCTGGGTGTACGCGCCCCGCGTCAGGTCGACCACGGCCCGCGTCGGTGTCCGCCAGCGCTGCACCCCGTCGTCCAGGCCGACGCCGACGAGGTCGACCCCGCGGGCGGCGGGATCGGCGGAGTCGTCGACGACGGCGACGACCGCGAGGCCCGGCAGCAGCGCCATCGTGCCGAGCACGTCCCCGGTGAGCTCCTGGTCCACCAGGAGGGTGCCGGTGCGCGGGTCCAGGACGACGAGCCGGTGCGCCGTCGCCCCCTGCAGCACCATCGTGCTCGTGAGCCCGTTCTCGTCGCGCTCGACGACGAGGGAGTCGTCGAACAGGCACGCCACGGCGACCGCGTCGCTCACCCGCCGGCAGTCCCCCGTCGGCCACCTCGTGTCGCCCTCGGCCATCCCCTCCATCGGTCCGATGAGCGTCTGCCGCCACCGGACCTGCCAGTCGTCCAGCCCGACCGCCACCGCGTCGAGCGACCCGTCCGCTGTGCCCACCAGGCCGACCGCGGTGTCGCCGTACGCGGCGGACGTCCACAGCTGCAGGGGAAGGTCGGTCTGGGCGGTGACGGTCAGGGTCGGACTCAGGGGCCGCAGCACCGCATCGGACTTCACGGCCAGCGCGTCCCACGCCGCACGCTGCCGGGCGTCGACCACCAGCTGCACACCGCCCAGGCCGCCCAGCACCACCGCCGCCACGCCGGCCGCCAGCACCCACCGGCGCCAGCGATGCCGACCGTTCCCGTCGCCGGCCGCGAGGTCGCCGAGCGCGCCGAGGGGCTCGTCGGCGGGTCCCTCGTCGAGCTCCACCAGCACGGTGTCGCGCCCCATGCCGCCAACGTAGTCGGCCTCCGGCAGACGTGAGGTGGGCGCCGGCGGGCGCCGGTGTCGGTGCCGGCCGGTAGCGTGCAGCCATGCTCGTGGCCACCTGGAACGTCAACTCCGTCCGGTCCCGCGTCGACCGGGTGCTCGGCTACCTCGAGCACTCGGGCGTGGACGTGCTGGCGATGCAGGAGACCAAGACGAAGGACGAGGCCTTCCCCCGGGAGGGCTTCGAGGCGCTCGGCTACGAGGTCGTGACCAGCGGCTACAGCCAGTGGAACGGCGTGGCGATCGCGTCCCGGGTGGGCATCGCGGACGTCGAGCGTGGCTTCGCCGGCCAGCCGACCTGGGGCGAGCCGGCCGCGACGGAGGCGCGCGCGCTGGGCGCCACCTGCGGCGGCGTGCGGGTGTGGAGCCTCTACGTGCCCAACGGCCGCGAGATCGGCGACCCGCACCTCGTCTACAAGCTGGACTGGCTCGCGGCCCTGCGCGACGCCGCCGCCGGCTGGCTGGTGCAGGACCCGCAGGCCCGCATCGCCATGGTCGGGGACTGGAACATCGCGCCCCTGGACACCGACGTCTGGGACATCGGCGCGTTCGCCGGCCGCACCCATGTCACCCCGGCCGAACGGGCCGCGTTCGAGGCGTTCGCGGCCGCCGGGTACACCGAGGTGACGCGCACCCACCTGCCCGCCGAGCACACCTACACCTACTGGGACTACCAGCAGCTGCGGTTCCCGCGGAACGAGGGCATGCGGATCGACCTCGCGTACGCGTCCCCTGCGCTGGCCGCCGCCGTCACCGGCGTCACCATCGAGCGGAACGAACGCAAGGGCAAGGGACCCTCCGACCACGTGCCGGTGGTGCTGGAGATCGCGACGCCCTGAGCGACCCGGTGGTGCTGGAGATCGCGACGCCCGCAGCGCCCCGGCACTAGCGTGGGCGCCGACCCATCCGTCGTCCGTGGAGGTTCTGACCATGCCCGACCTGGACGTCGAGCGGATGCTCGCGCGCCTCACCCTCCACGAGAAGGCGTCGCTGACGTCGGGCGCCGACTTCTGGCACACGAAGGCGGTGGACCGGATCGGGTTGCCCGCGGTGATGGTGGCCGACGGGCCGCACGGTCTGCGCAAGCAGGTGCGCGAGGGTGGTGCCGCGGAGCTCGGCGAGTCGGTGCCCGCCACGTGCTTCCCGCCGGCGGCCGCACTGGCCTCGTCGTGGGACCCGGACCTGCTGCGTGAGGTGGGCGGGGCGCTGGGGCGCGAGACGCGTGCGAACGACGTCGCAGTGCTGCTCGGCCCCGGCGTGAACATCAAGCGCACGCCGCTGGGTGGGCGCAACTTCGAGTACTTCTCCGAGGACCCGTACCTGGCCGGCCGGCTCGCTGCGCCCCTCGTCGAAGGGCTGCAGGCGGAGGGCGTCGGCGCGTCGCTCAAGCACTTCGCGGTGAACAACCAGGAGACCGACCGGATGCGCATCTCGGCGGACGTCGACGAGCGCACGCTGCGCGAGGTGTACCTGCCGGCCTTCGAGCACGTGGTGACCACCGCCAAGCCGTGGACGGTGATGTGCGCGTACAACAAGGTGAACGGCACGTACTGCTCGGAGCACCGCTGGCTGCTCACCGAGGTGCTGCGCGGGGAGTGGGGCTTCGAGGGCCTCGTCGTCAGCGACTGGGGCGCGGTGCACGACCGTGTCGCGGCCCTGGCGGCCGGCCTCGACCTGCAGATGCCGTCCTCCGGGCCGCGCGTGGACGCCGCCGTGGTGTCGGCCGTGCTGGACGGGCGGCTCGACGAGTCGGTGCTCGACGAGTCGGTACGCCGGGTGCTGCGCCTGGTGGCGCGGTCGGCGGACGAGCGCGTCGAGGCCGACCTCGACGCGCACCACGTGCTGGCCCGGCGGGCTGCGGCCGCCGGGACGGTGCTGCTGAAGAACGACCCGGTGGACGGCGTGCCGCTGCTGCCGCTGGCGGACCACGCCGTCGGGGCGCGGCTGCTCGTCGTCGGGGAGTTCGCCCGCACGCCGCGCTACCAGGGCGCGGGGTCGTCGCAGGTGAACCCGACCCGGCTCGACGATGCGCTGACGGCGCTGCGCGAGGCGACCGGCACCGAGCTGCGCTTCGAGCCCGGCTTCACGCTGGAGGGCACGGACGCCCTGGCCGACGAGGAGCTGCGCACCCGCGCCGTGGGGGCGGCCGAGGACGCGGACACCGTGCTCGTGTTCCTCGGCCTGCCGGCCGCGGACGAGTCCGAGGGCTACGACCGGCCGCGCGCCGGCCTGCCGGAGTCCCAGGTGCGGCTGCTCGGGGCCCTCGCCGACGTCAACCCGCGCCTCGTCGTCGTGCTGGCCAACGGGTCCGCCGTGACGCTGAGCGACTGGCGCGACCGCGCCCCGGCCATCGTCGAGACGTGGCTGGGCGGGCAGGCGGGCGGCTCGGCCGTCGCGGACGTGCTGCTCGGCACGCTGGCGCCAGCGGGGCGCCTTGCGGAGACCATCCCGCACCGGCTCGCCGACACCCCGGCGTACGGCAGCTTCCCCGGCGAGTACGGCCACGTGCGCCACGGCGAGGGCGTGCTGGTCGGCTACCGCTGGTACGACACGCGGGAGCTGGACGTCGCCTACCCGTTCGGCCACGGCCTGACGTACACGACGTTCGGGTACGACGACGTGCGCGCGGAGGTCTCCAGCGAGGGCGCCGACGTGGCCGTCACGGTGAACGCCCGCGTGACGAACACCGGCTCGCGCGAGGGTGTCGAGGTGGTGCAGGTCTACGTGCGCGACCCGCAGGCCAGCGTGCTGCGGCCGGTGCGTGAGCTGCGCGCCTTCCGCCGGGTGCCACTGGCGCCCGGAGAGTCGGCGGACCTGACGTTCGAGCTGGGCGCTCGCGACCTGGCGTTCTGGCACCCGGCCGCCCGCCGCTGGTTCGTCGAGGGCGGCGCCTTCGTCATCGAGGTCGGCGCCTCGTCGCGCGACGTCCGCGGATCGGCCGAGGTCCACGTGGTCGGCGAGCAGTGGTTCGAGGACCTGAGCGCCACGTCCACCGTGGGCCAGTGGCTCGACCACCCGGTGGGCGGCCCGCTGGTGCTCGCCTTCCTCGAGGCCGCGGGCGAGGAGATCCCCGAGGGCGAGGCGCGCCGGTGGGTCGACGAGCTGACGCTCGACGCGGCCGCGGCGTTCGGCCTGGCCGGCCTGACCCCGGACCACGTCGAGACCCTGCTCGCCGACGCAGCCAACGGGTGACGCCGCGCCTCAGCCGTCCTGCAGGGGCGCCATCCGGGTAGGCCCGAACCATGGCGTACCGGTCGCGGTGAAGGGTGCGTCGGCGCCGTCGGTGGCGGACCAGCACGGCGCGCGGACCGTGGCGGCGCTGACCGCCGGCGCAGCGCCCAAGGAGCGCGAGCCGGCCACGGCGGCGGCGGTCAGCCAGCCCTGGCCCGGGGTTGCCGGGTCGGCCACCAGGGTGAGGCGCAGCGTCGCCGTGATGTCGTCGCTGAGGGTTCGTCGCAGCTCCGCCTGGAGCAGGTCGTCGCCCGCAGTGCACGACGCGTAGGTGAGCATCCAGCCGTCGGCCGCCGCGTCCTTCACGGTCCGCGCCAGCCGGTCCGTCGGGACGGCGCGGGCTGGCGACGTGCCCTCCGGTGAGCCGCGCGCGCCGGTGGCCTCCTGCGCGCCACCCTCGGACAGCGTGATGCCCAGGTTGGTGAGCGTCTTGTCGCCGGACAGCATCTCGACGGCGTCCCGTTCCTGGGCGGTCGGCTCGGTCGACTTCCAACCCTGGACCTTGGTTGTCGGATCGTCGAGGTCCGTGATGCCGGCGCCGGCGGCATCCATCGGGGCTTGGGGCAGGTCCGGCTGCGCAGCCGGTACCGAGACGGTGCCGCCGACCAGGCAGGTGTCGTCCAGAGCGATCGGCTCCGGGTCGGGCCAGCCCTGGTCGAGGTGGTGCGGCACCTCCGCCCAGATGACCACCTCCGCGATGCGGTCCGCGGGCACCTGTTCCGATCCGGTGGCTGCCGCGGGCAACGAGAACTCGCTCCATCGGTAGGTCTGGATCCCCGCGATGGCCGCGGAGTCCGGGTCGACGCCACCGGTGGCCAAGGACACCCGCACGGAGTCCTCCGCCGTGTCGCACGTCACGCCGGTCAGCACCCAGCCGCTCGCCTGCGCGGCCCGCACCTCTGCGACGACCGCGTCGGCCGGTGCGGCGGTCGTCAGGTAGCGCCGGCCGCCGACGTCGCGGGACAGCTCGGGCAAGCCGACTCGTCCGACGGACTCGACCACCTGCGTCCTGGTCGGGGCGAGCCAGCGATCGTTCCAGATCCGGCCGGCCCGCGCGAGGTCGGTCGCGTTGGGATAGGTGCGCCCGTCCAGGGGCACGCATCCCGCCAGCGTCAGCACGAGCGCCGACACCGCCAGAGCGACGACGAGCCGCCGCGGTCGCCCCGTCACCACGGCACCGGCCCGCCGCCGGCGCGGGCGATCGCTGGGGATGGACGCGGTCATCGCGGCAGGACCGTCGCCATCGGCTTGTCCCAGCCGAGGTCGCCGCCGAGCGACGCCGTCGTGAACTCGTCCCGCGTCACCACCACCGTGCGCGCCTCCCAGGGGTCGTAGACCAGCAGGTCGTCACCCCGGCTGCCGGTGACGAGGGTGACGTGCGCCCCCGAGCTGCCGCCGGAGCTCTGGACGTCGTAGGTGTAGACGGGCACCGCGTGGCCGTCGTCGACCGCCGCGACGATCCGGTCGAAGCTCGCCGCCCGGTCGGCGGCGTCGACGTAGGCGACCTCGTAGCTCGAGCCCGGCACGCCCGACAGCCCGTCGCCACCGCTCATCTGCCGCGCCGCGGCGCCGGGGCTGGTGCCCAGCGCCTCCGGCCACCACCCGTTGAGAGACCCGTCGTGGCTGGTCAGGCTGCTGGTCTGGTCGTGCATCGCTCGCGCGGCCTCTTGGAAGCGCGCGGCGATCGGTATGTCGCTCGGCGGGATGTGGAGACCGGGTCGAGGGTCGGGCTCCAGGGAGGTGGGCGCCGACGTCGCGTCGGTGCGGGGGTCGTAGCCGGTGATGATCGCCATCGCGAAGGCCGGGTCGTTGAGCATCCGGGCCATCACCAGGCTCGACGAGCCGCACGTGGTGCCATCCGGCTGGGCGAACACCCCGTCGTGCGACGTCGGGTCGAGGTCCCGCAGCTGCTCCTCGCTCAGCAGCGCCAGCCGGGCCGCGTACCGGGTGAGGGCGTCGCCGGTCAGCCCGGACGCGAGCGCTGCGAGGATCCAGCCCCGGGCCAGGCCGTCGGGCGCCGCGTCGAGCAGCTCCTGCGCCCTGGCCCGGTCGGCGGCGGACATCGCGTCCAGCGCCTCCTGCGCCCGCCGCGCGGTGCTGCCGCGCAGCGGCCCGGTGTCATCGCCGGCGCCCGCGCTCATGAGGCTGACCTGCTCCACCGCGGACACGCCCGCGACCAGCACGCTCGGCAGCTCGATCCCGTCGAGCGCCGTGGCGGTCGCGGCCCCGCAGGCCTCGAGGGCCGCGGCGGCGTCCCGGTATGCGCCGATCAGCTCGCGCAGGGCGTCCAGGATGCTCTCCAGCGCCCGGCGCAGGTGGTCCACCAGCTCCCACGGCAGCAGGTCCGACCAGGTGATCCGCAGGTGTCGATGCAGGCTGGCCTGGGCCGCTGCGTGCCGGCGCCGGGCCGCACGCGTCGTCGATGCGCAGACGGTGAGGGCGGACTCGATCGCGCCGGTTGTGTGCGGCACCGAGGCGAACCGCCGGGCGACCTCGGTCATCGAGGCGCGGAAGGCGTCGCCCGCCTCGCCGACCCACACGCCGTCCGCCGCGGTGCGGTCCCGGCTGGTGCGCACATCCGCGACGGCCTGCGTCCATCGCGGCCCCATCACATGCCACGCCGCGGCGCAGTCCGCCAGCTGGTCCGGTTCGGGGCCCGGCGGCACCTCCGCCACCTCGTAGGCCGTCCGGACGGCCTCGATGATCGTCTCGGCCGCGTCGGTCGGCGGCCACAGGTCGATCTGCTGCAGCCTGGCCAGGATCGTCACCAGCTGTTCGGTGGCCTCCGCCGCCGCGCTCACGCGGGCCCCTGCAGCACGCGGAAGGTGCCACTGGAGGTGCCGTCGCTGGCGCGGTACGCCGCGAGGCACGCGTCAAGGTTCTCGTAGTGCTCGACGAGCAGCGCCAGCGCGGTGCCGGTGACGCCCGACATCGTCTCGAGGGCCGCCGCCATGCGGTCCTGCAGGTCGCCGACATCGGCGTAGCGCGCGCGGCTGCGGTCGGCCGACGTCACCTCCAGCTCGGGCTCGGCCTGGGCGGCGCCTCGCACCCAGGCCAGGCGCACCGCCGACTCGTCGATCGCGATCGTCACCGGTTCATGCTGTCAGGCCGTGATGCGCCGTGGGGCCGGTTCGGCCACCCAGTCATCGCCGCACGGCGCGGCCCGGCCGACCGCCGATCAGGTGCTTCCCGACGCCTGCACCTCCAGGACGAGACCGCCGGCCTCGGCGTCGGCGTTGAGGTCCACCAGCACCGTGTCGCCGTCGCGGATCGCCCCACCGAGCAGGCCGCGGGCCAGCTGGTCGCCGATCTCCTTCTGCACGAGCCGGCGCAGCGGCCGCGCCCCGTAGGCCGGGTCGTAGCCCTCCAGTGCGAGCCACTCGCGCGCCTGCGGGGTGACGTCGAGCACCAGCCGTCGGTCGGCCAGCCGGCGCCCCAGCGCCGCGACCTGCAGGTCGACGATCTGCCCGATCTCGTCCAGCGAGAGCGCGTCGAACAGCACCACGTCGTCCAGCCGGTTGAGGAACTCCGGCTTGAACGCCGCCCGCACGGCCGACATCACGGCCTCGCGCTTCGCCTCGTCCGACAGCATCGGATCGGCCAGGTACTGCGAGCCCAGGTTCGACGTCAGGACGAGGATCGCGTTCCGGAAGTCGACCGTGCGGCCCTGCCCGTCGGTGAGGCGGCCGTCGTCGAGCACCTGGAGCAGCACGTCGAACACCTCGGGGTGCGCCTTCTCCACCTCGTCGAGCAGCACCACCGCGTACGGCCGGCGGCGCACCGCCTCGGTCAGCTGGCCGCCCTCCTCGTAGCCGACGTAGCCCGGGGGAGCCCCGACGAGCCGCGCGACGGAGTGCTTCTCGCCGTACTCGGACATGTCGATGCGGACCATCGCGCGCTCGTCGTCGAACAGGAAGTCCGCGAGCGCCTTGGCCAGCTCGGTCTTGCCGACGCCGGTGGGGCCGAGGAACAGGAACGAGCCGGTGGGCCGGTCGGGGTCGGAGACGCCGGCCCGGGCGCGCCGCACGGCGTCGGACACCGTCGCCACCGCCGCACGCTGGCCGATCAGCCGCTCCCCGATCACCTGCTCCATCCGCAGCAGCTTCGAGGTCTCGCCCTCGAGCAGCCGGCCGGCGGGGATGCCGGTCCACATCGCGACGACCTCGGCGACCTCGTCGGGGCCCACCTTGTCGGCGATCATCGGCGGGAGATCGGCCGGCGTCGCTTCCGCCGACGCCTCGGTCGCCTCCGCCTGCGCGATCTCCCGCTCCAGGGCCGGGATCTCGCCGTACTGGATGCGGGCGGCGGCGGCCAGGTCGCCCTCGCGCAGCAGCCGGTCAGCCTGGCCACGCAGCTCGTCGAGCCGGGCCTTGAGGTCGCCGACGCGGTTGTGACCCGCCTTCTCCGTCTCCCAGCGGGCGGTGAGGCCGGCCAGCTCCTCGCGACGGTCGGCGAGGTCCTTGCGGAGCCGGCCCAGCCGCTCCGTGCTGGCCGGGTCGTCCGCCTCGGATAGGACGACCTCCTCCATCTCCAGCCGCGTCACGGCGCGCGCCAGCTGGTCGATCTCCACCGGGGAGGAGTCCAGCTCCATGCGCAGCCGGGACGCCGCCTCGTCCACCAGGTCGATCGCCTTGTCCGGCAGCCGGCGCCCGGAGATGTACCGGTCGGACAGCGTGGCGGCGGCCACCAGCGCGGCGTCGGAGATCGCCACCTTGTGGTGCGCCTCGTAGCGCTCCTTGAGGCCGCGCAGGATGGCGATGGTGTCCTCGACGGTCGGCTCCCCGACGAACACCTGCTGGAACCGCCGCTCGAGCGCCGGGTCCTTCTCGATGTGCTCGCGGTACTCGTCGAGCGTGGTCGCGCCGACCAGGCGCAGCTCGCCGCGGGCCAGCAGCGGCTTGAGCATGTTGCCGGCGTCCATCGAGCCCTCCGACGCCCCCGCGCCGACCACCGTGTGCAGCTCGTCGATGAAGGTGACGATCTCGCCCTCGGCGCCGGTGATCTCCGCCAGCACCGCCTTGAGCCGCTCCTCGAACTCGCCGCGGTACTTCGCACCCGCGACCATCGAGGCCAGGTCGAGCGCGACGAGGCGCTTGCCGCGCAGCGACTCGGGCACGTCGCCGGCGACGATGCGCTGTGCCAGGCCCTCGACGACGGCCGTCTTGCCCACGCCGGGCTCGCCGATGAGCACGGGGTTGTTCTTGGTGCGCCGGGACAGCACCTGCACCACGCGGCGGATCTCGGCGTCCCGGCCGATCACCGGGTCGAGCTTGCCGTCCCGGGCGCGCTGGGTCAGGTCGCTGCCGTACTGCTCCAGGGCCTTGTACGTTCCCTCCGGGTTGGGGCTCGTCACCCGGGCCGAGCCGCGGACGGAGGGCAGCGCGGCGACCAGCGCATCGCGGGACGCGCCGGCGGCGGTCAGCGCCTCGGCGACGCCGGAGTGGCCGGTGGCCAGGCCGATCAGCAGGTGCTCGGTG
>Ga0302273_1001073_pt1 | contig 11647 bp, 9 predicted proteins | sample III_Bog_N1_3_FD_198774 | JGI IMG/M metagenome (GOLD analysis project Ga0302273, IMG submission 198774) | Peat permafrost microbial communities from Stordalen Mire near Abisko, Sweden - III_Bog_N1_3 | ecosystem: Environmental > Terrestrial > Soil > Wetlands > Peat | place: Sweden: Abisko... | reverse complement strand
CCCCCACGGACAAATATCTTGACACGAGGAAATCCTTTGTTAATAAACGCCTTTGCGATCTCGTCGGCGTGTTCATTATCAAACAATATAACATCCGGCGTGTAGGAAAACTTTGCATCTGTCGCGATCATATCAATCGCGAGAAATTCACTAACACCATAGTACGGTACAACCTGTACGCGAGACAACAATTTGGCAAAGGTTGCTTCGAGGACAGACTCCGGATTAATGACAATCGTCGACTGATAATTAGTAAGATATTCCATTGGCACGTGATGTTATATATATTCGGTGTCTATAAATTCAATTATGCTCGCGTGGCCGTGGGGCCACGCTGCGCAACTCGTCTAGTGCTGGTCGCAAGCACCCAGCACTGCGACTTCGTTCTATAGGTTATCGCCCATACACCACATATTTTTAGGAAATCATCAAACGGTTTTAACGTCACAAAAAAAGATTATCACTGATTATCACCGGTAACACATTACACCACATTACACCACATCACACCGCAGTTACATAATTGTATTTGTACGTGCGTTTCCATTCTTCGACTGTTGGCAAATCAGGCGTAACCGTCATCGCGGCAATCGCCGCACGAAACCGGTCACCACGCATATAATCGGCGGTATACAGCGATGAATCTGTTGCAGCCGCCAGCGTAAACATGGTTTCCGCGCGTAATGACTTAATTTTGGCAACGCCCACGATATAGCAAATGCCATCATTTGCGCGATGTATATGCGTTGTAAAGTAACTCGCAAATAGATATATCGCGCATGCAAGCTGCGTCGTATGCACATTTGGCACACGTATACATGCGCTGCCTCCGATGTTTACGATCACGGTTGCAAATAATAGCGCCGCGTGTGGATCCTCCGTGCGATCGTAAATAAACAAGTTGGTATCGCCGGCGAGTCCTTTGTCCGTGGTTATCCTGTTACGAAATCCTCGTAAGTTCGCCACGGTAAGATCGCGGCTCCCATCAACGGATCGCGGATTAACTAAGCTGAGAAGCCCCCGGTTGTGCAGATTGTTGAGCACATTCCCTATGATACGTTCACCATGATCATCTCCAAGCAAGAACAGCTTATACATATTATTGACAGGAACGACAGCCTTAATACCAAGCTCCCAGTATACGAGGTGTTTCGCCGGGATCTCATCAGTGATCTCAATGTGTGCTGGCTCCGGTGGGTAATAGTTGTTCTCGAGCGCTTGTACAAGCACATGCGCGCGGACAGCCGGCTTTTCCGTAATGTCACCGTGAATCATGATGTGGCGCGTGTCCACGATACTATACATGGTGTCCACGCAATATCAAATTGCGCGCATAGCGCCGCATGCACCATTTACTTTTTCCCCTTGAATTTACCCTTAGCCCCATTTGGCTTAGGTATGCCTTGTTTACCTGCGCCACCGCAACCCTTCTTAACATACGGAAGCCCATTTTTATCGGTGTAGTAAGGAAATACGCCGGCTCGTTTTTCGCAAGCATCATCGAAAAACAATGTCGTGTTAGCATCGCCGATACCAACAGTAAGCTCATCAAAGTTTGCGGTGGGACAGCATTCCTTCATTTGTGTAATAAGCCCGGCATTATCTTCGGTAAATTGTTTCCAATATGCCATGGCGAGATTTTTGAGCAAATCATATTGCGAATATAAGTCTTTCTTAAAACTAGGGTCATCTGGAACCATGATATCGGCGATGTAGTCGCGAGGGCATATCGACAATGCAATATTAAGCTTCATATCGAGACCATTCAAATCAACGATAATCACGCCTGCGGCCTGCGGAATAAGTCGCGTAAATCGCTCAATCAATCGCGGAGCATCCGCATGTGTTGACGTTCGTAACACCTCAAGTGCTGCACTAAGTACAGCTTTACTCGTAAGTTTGGTACCCATGTTGATAAAATCATCAATCTCGGTTTCCGAAAACTTTTCCTTTGCGGCTTCTTTTATTTGTTCCATTCTCCCACGTACACTATTACCTCTGTAAGTCTAATTGGTGCAATTGAATTATAACCAATGGCAAATCAACATGGCTTACGACTCGTACAAGTATATCCACAAACCAGAACACGAGCATGACGCAGCCAGCGTCATGGACAATACGTATCGTACCATGGACAGTCTCAAGTCCAAGTTCGTAGTTAAGGGCGGGCCGCGGAATCATTACCGTGTGTACGGCGCCGGTGTGCCGTATGCCAGCGAGTTCTTTCGCGACCTGAAAGCGATGCCTGTGGCCGACCGGACATTTCATGAGGTAATCTTTTCGCAGCCGCAAAAGCTGCGTTTTGACATCGATGCCAGCCACACAAAGTTAGCAACGCTCATAAATGCAGCACCGGATACATTAGATACGACGTCAGATACGCTTGATTTCGACATCGAGTCATATCTCGGCGAAGCATTTCCTGCGCATAACGATAATATAGCGGACGTGCCGTTGAATACGCTATTGGATGAACTATCAGATACACCAAACATACCCAACATCACAACCAAACACATTTCAAGCATAGACGAAGCATACCAATATGTGTTTGATGCAGTCAGCGACGCAATTAACGCCGCATTCTTCATAATGTATCAACGAGAAGTACCTGTCATTGTTACGACGCAATCGCACGGTATGACACCGACCGGCCCTATTAAATCTAACCACATGATAATATCCGGAGTTTACGTGTCCGCGAACACGCAAGCATACGCGTTTGCTCGACGGGTACAAAGTTATCTACCTACGAACTGTCGACAGTTCCTCGACATGTCCATATACAAATCAATACAGAATTTCCGTATTATCGGCTGTCACAAAGGTGATCAACGACTAAAAAAACTAGATGTCGGTGTGATAGATACGCTAGATACAACTACACATACCACAACACATACCGCAACACCCAACGACACACTAATCACAAACATAACTGGGTGTGAATTATTACCAGATATTGAAATGGCAACCACTAAAACGAAGCACGTAGATGCTGATGTCCGCTTACATGCTGATGATATCGCAGCAACATTAGAATTATGTGCGCGCGATGGACTACTCCGTAATCACATGCATAAACGTACATGTGGATCTGTTCTTATGTTCGATCGTAAGTCCGCATCTTACTGCGATATTTGCGACCGTGAACACGTCAACGATAATTCGTTGGTGGTAAGTGTCGCCGCGAATACTGATGCGCCTGGCATGATGACGGTGTTCAAGCAATGCCGCCGTTACGTATATGACAATGGCAAAGACGGCCGACATTTCACCATCATGGGTAGTTTTCTATCCGCGATTGCACCGCCGGCCGCATTGGTACAACATGACTGCGTCGCTGCAGTACTGGCTAAATCTGCAGCGGAAAAATCCGCAGCGGAAAAATCCACAATGGGTAAACCTATCACAACTGCATTAATGTTTCGTGAATGGCCGCAGCACACATATGCGGAGCCGCAACTACGGCCGTTCGAACTCGTAGATACGCTCGTTGTCCATGCAGCAATGAAGATGGGTAAAACAAAAGCATTAACCACTTACATAGCGCAGCACTTCGCCGATACTTTACGGCCCAATAACATCCGAATTGTTTCGTTTCGACAGACATTCAGTGGCAATATCAAGGAAAAGTTCCCCGAGTTTACATTATACAGCGACGTAACTGGTCCACTAACACAAGCGCGAGTAATCGTGCAAGTGGAATCACTGTGGCGCTTACGTATTGAAGCGGCGCCGCCGGATCTGCTCGTGCTTGATGAATGTGAGTCAATATTTGAGCAATTTGACTCAGGTCTACTCCGCGGAAACTTCAACGAATGTTTCGCGAAGTTCCAATATCTGATCAAACACAGTCGACATGTCGTTTGTATGGATGCCGGCCTAACCAACCGCACATATCGTGTACTGCGCGCTATGAGGGACAAAACCAACAACTTGTATCATTATAACTCGTATGCGAATGCGACCGATGACAACTATTACATTACCACAGACAAGGCACGATGGCTTGGTATGCTTTATAACGCCGTGGATAGCGATGAGCGCATAGCTGTTCCGATGTCATCAGTTTCGGAAGCACGCGTACTTGATGCTAACTTGCGTCGACGATATCCAGGAAAACGCGTTAAGCTGTATTCTTCGGAAACACTAGCCAGTGAAAAGCGCGAGCATTTCACGGATGTTAACACTTACTGGGGTGAGCTTGATATACTCATATACACGCCGACGGTAAGCGCCGGCGTTTCCTTTGAACGCAAACATTTCAGCAAGATATTTGGCTACTTTACTGATAAAAGCTGCCCCGTGGAAACATGCGTACAAATGATAGGCCGGATTCGTGATGTCGAGTCCCACGAACATTATATATGTATATCTGCCACCGGTAACACACTACCAACCACGCCGGAACAGGTACATGAACGGTTGGTCATGTCACGCGAAAACTTACGAACGCAATTTGACACAACCACACATTTGGCCATTGTCACGCAGTATGATGCAAAAGGCCAGCCAACAATACGTACCACTGATTATTATCAACTGTACGTCGAAAACACAATCATACGAAATATATCTAAAAACTCGTTCATCAAGTGGTTTGTTCATGCAGTAGGCCAGTTTGGTGCACAAATACATCAACTTGATGCTGATGTGTATCGCGAGGCGACCGGGCTCGAACTCATTGTCGACGGCGCATTCAACGAAGAGATATCATCTATACAAATCGCGCATGCAGAAGCTCGCGGCGAGATTACCGCGGCGGCATGCGAGCGAATCGCAACGGCGTCCGATATTACCAGCGACGATTTCGAGGCGATACGCAGCGCCATGTCAACGGGACTCGACGTGACAACGGAACAGCGCGCCGAGTTCGATAAGTTTCGATTGCGCCGTGCCTATGATAATTATAACGGACCCATTGACGCCAAGTTTGTTGATAAATTCGGTGACGTCGCGACCAAGGCCGCGTATAAAAATACAATGAGGCTGCGCAGTGCAACACACGGCGGCGTAATTGATCTGGCGCAAATACAGCGCGAAGAACTCGCCGCACACGAATACCTAAACGAATTTGAGCCGCTAGGCGAAATCACGCGCAAATATGTATATGACAAGCATCGGTATGCAATTGGCCTGCTCCAATTATGCGGATGGACGGATCTAGCAGATCCGCGGCAGTTACACGCCGTCGAACTAAGCCACCGACTTCGTGGCAAGTTATTCACTGACACGGTAACACGAGCCTGCGCCGAGTTTGAGATACGCGCGCCTCGGCTGGCCAACGCGACGCTGGACAAACTATTAAAGCCGATCAGCAACATACTCAGCGTCATGTACGGCGCCAAGATATCCCGCGGACACAGCGACATGTACCGGCTGCAAGTAATATCCTTTCACCCGATCGGGACCAAACCGGCTGTGGTCACACCGATGGATACGCCCAATGACACGCTCAATGACACGCCCAATGACACGCCCAATGATACGTCTATTGCATTCCTCGACATTTAGTCCATGCTTCGAGCTACGCTCGAAAGCCTCGTCTGGCGCTAGGCACGATTAGTGCCTGCCGGCATATGAGCCGCCCAGCCCCAACGACTAATCGGCTTAAGTAGTGCTCGTGCGGGTACTTTTTTTTAAACTACACTACTTAATAATACCTAAAAAAGAACCCACATGAAAACTACTTAAGCCGATTAGTCGTTGGGGCCGGGCGGCTCATATGCCGGCAGGCACTAATCGTGCCTAGCGCCAGACGAGGGGGCTCAGGCGCAGCCCAAAGCAATTGAATTTTGCCCAGCGGATAATTAATCTACCTGGTTATGTCGACGATTACCCCAATTGCCCCAATTGCCCCAATCACCCCAAGCAAAAACGTTGAGGTCTACCTCGGCGAGTACGTATTACGGTTATTGTACGCGGCATGTGCTGACGTAGAAATTGAGCTTGACACCACGGATAAGTTCTCTCCGTACACATTCCACTCATATGAGTCGATGTGTGTTGAAAAGAAAAACCGTAACAAGCTCGACGCGCGATTCGCTATCGCCGACGAGGCCAAGCAAATGCTCGCATTTATCTTCAACAAATGCATCGACGAGTGTCTTAGTGTGACAATTGATGCCGACGACACCGCCGAGACGGTACTTGAAAAGATCAGCGAGGTTACCGACGACAGTTTCTTCGCATTGGCAAATAATTTCGCTGCGTCGCAATCCATCGGCGAGGTTCTCACAGGTGCATGCGATCCGGGCTGTGGATTACGTGGATTTGTCGTTGGTAAAATGCCAACATACGTCGCTAAAGATCGCGTACTTAGTATGGTATTTACCAGCATCGATGGATTTCTCAAGGCGCTTAGCGTCGCTGTGATGAAACTCTGGTGGTTCCAGCGTAAGCCAATTGACGGCGGCATGCTCGCCGGATTGTTATTCGCGCGCGGACTTAACCAATACATGGTTGCTGATCTCGTCGCGTGTCTCCGAGAAAAACCAGTTGCTAAGCCTAAAGCCGCGACTAAACCTCGGGCAAAAAAGAATGCGGATGTAATCACAGACGCGCCGTTAGGTGTGTCCACAGACACAACTACAACGGTGACATTTGCTGAAAATGTTGCTGATCAAACAAGCGTACCAGTCGTCGACCCATCAGTACTTGACGCGATCCTTGGTGTTGTGTAACTGGGACCGCGGGGAGTGCGCCCGGCATAACGTTATTTTTTTATGCGCCAGATATCTCGTGATTTTTGTACAAGCGCGCGTATACCATGTCGCCGTGTGTAACAACTAGCGTACCAGCGAGCATGTCAATGGTGATATCTACGTTACGTGGCCATAGCATTGAGTCGTTAGACGCAGGTGTGTCCACACCCGCGGTCGTATCCACACCATCGTCAAACTCAACATCGGCGCTCACCATATATTTGCCCACGGATACACCGGCCCATTTTTTGCGATACTTCATCGTGAACCCACCATTGTATATATCATCGGTCACCACAATGTAACATTCGCGCGTTACCGTGCCGAATGATGTCGTGCCGTCGCCAATGCACAGCAGCATCGAGCCGATATCACTTTCTTCGCAGAACTCGTCATCATCAGCCATCCAGAACCCGGTCAAATACTGTTCGTTAGGCTCTGTCATCCATGTAGCTAACGTGTAGATGACTAATAGAACAACAACAATAACGACCGCGCCAATTATACGGTTATATTTAGTATTGTCATCCATGATACAACTGCGTGTATATTTCCGGATAGGTAATTCTAACCTACAAAAAATGCACGTGGGTGATTGTGTGGGTGATTGTGTGGGCGAATGAGCGCATAACTTAAACAGTATCTGTTGTATTCACGGTAGATACTGCTTGCACCGAAGATAGCCAATCAGCATCATTAGATGTTTTCACCGGGTAATACTTTGCCATGATTATCATCACAATCATCATACGCATCTGATCTTGGTCAACGATCAGTTCGACGAGTTCATCAGTAAGTATGTTGTAAAGATGTAGCTGTCGCGGAGACATGCTGCAACTGTGCCAGCAGTACGAGTATATAGCAAGCTGAATCATATGATCGGCAGTTAGCGCGCCAACCGTCTTTATTTCGATGATACGATCGTGAGTAAGCACATCAAGTCGGCCGGTCACTGCCATGTTGGCGTGCCCAGGAATTACCATGACCGCACCGACATCACGCTCAAACGCGACATTATCTGATGGCATTCGCGATATTTCGCAGAACAATCGATCAAACGACAAGTCAAGGTTAGTTTGGGTGAGCCATCCATATTGCACGACCTGACGTAGCTTAAAATTAAGGCCGGATCGTTTTGCATTGTACTTGTTGGCGATATCAAGAATATAATCCGGAGTTAATTCGGCCGGAGGTGTCTCGCCGATTTCCGCCGCGGTCGTCATTAGCCCCGTGGTAATATGTTCGTAATATGATGGTATTGCAACGCCGGTAATATCACTTACTTCCTCAGCGTATGTCGCGTTGCCAATAACTTGTTTTACAACAAGCGGTATAGTGATGACATCGGCGGGTTCACGTATTCGGCGTACTGTAATCATGCGCATACATGCGTCGGCGAGCTCTGTTGTCATATGGCGTATCAACTGAGTAACGCCTACTTTGCTCGGAATTTTATATGTGCCTGTATCTGTTGCCCTACAGTCGCCAGTTACGTCGGCATATTGTGCGATCAACGCCATATTGGTAAATTTAAACGGTGCTTTACTGGCAATATGATACATGCTTAAGTATTTCCTAGCACGAGTCAGCGCAACATAATATGTATTCGGGCAAGTGTCCGGTGATTCGTCCCCGGCAAAATACTCAAAGTATGAACTATCACATCCAAGTACGAGGACCGCATCACGTTCCATCCCTTTCGATTGATGAAATGAGCTGAAGATAATCTTGCCGCGCGCAACATTCGGATCCAACTTGGCATCATCATGCGCCGGAATATATATGGGTATCCGCTGCAACGTAAGCAGATTCGCAAGCTTTTTTATTGGACTTGCTTCATTATTTGACCGCACACTCGGAGCAAGTATAAATATATCACCGGGTGCGTATCCGTTGGCGAGCAACCATGATATCTCGGAGGCGGCTTTGCTATAATCCTTGCCAATGTTATATTTGGGCTTGGGGCCATCCTTAACAGCGACCAAAAGACCATTACCCTGGGTACATCCAAGCATGCAATAGTTTACAAATGCGGCAATTTGTCGCGTGATACGATAGCTCGTAGTAAGCTGATGGCGTGCCCAGGTTTCTTCAGGGAAACCTTTCCATATTTGATCCGCATGTGTGATAAATCGTGGGTCCGCGCCGGCATACCCATAGATGGATTGTCTAGCATCGCCGATTACGCATAACCGCGGGCATGTCGCCGACGCGATCACATGCGTGGTAAATCGGTACAAGATCATGCGCATATCCTGACATTCATCAATGATAATAATATCATACGTGCCGATTTCAAGCGGGTGAGGTTTGTTCACGAACTTGATCAGCCCGGTATCAGTGGAACATTTTGTATTTGCGTATCCGTAACCCAACGAATGGAACGTATGCACATCTATGTTGGATATACCAAGCACCTGTGCCCGTTGCCGTGTTTCTTTACGCAAGTCACTATTGTACGTGAGCAGGAGAAAACGCTTAGATGGATATGCCGATGCCATGGACATTGACGTGGTTGTTTTACCGCTGCCCGCTACACTATCCACGATTATGTTATTGTGTTCGACTGCCGCAATGATGCTGGCTTGCTGCGGACTAATCGGCGGCAGGGACACCTTAACAAATGATACGTCGGCGATGACTTCCTCTTCCATAGACACGCCTAATGGCATATTCGACGGCGCGTCTTTGGGTTTTTTAGGTTTTCGTGTGGGTTTATTTGCGACCGGTTGCGCGTTGGCGTTATTGGCGTTATTGGCGTTATTTCGCCGGATTCGTGGATTTACCACAGGGGTCACCGGGATTACCTGGACAGGGTTGACTGGCCCGAAATTAACCACGGCACACTCGTCTTCAGTCGTCTTTTTCCCACTCGCTTTCCCACTTGCTTTCCCGCGTCGATACATTCTTAGTAATCGTATCCATGTATTCATATTTCTATAGGGTACAATATATACGCGTGCGTGTGTACCTGGCATCTACTATGTCCATGTTCTTTACAGCCGGTGGAATAACCACAAAAATAACCCCTACATCCGTATATACGAGTGATCCGTATATTTCTACGCCGATTATCGAGCGCATTGATACAACCACGCCGACGAGTCCTGCTGCCGCGCAACCACAAGTTACACCACAAACACAAACACAAACACAACCGCAACAACACACCGGCATGTTACTATTCTTTCTGTTTGTAATCTTGATCGCAATTTGCTATTTATGTGACTGTGGGATGGTGACTAACCGTATCGCCGATGTTATGCCGACTGGAATGTCATCGGCGCGGTCATAGCCGGATGCATATATCACCACTGTGTATTTTTTCACACAAAAAAAGAATAGAACCGCAACGCAAGGTCGCCACGACAACGTGTACCTGACGCCGCATTCCTCATGATGATTTGCCGCGCTGGTAAGCCCATAAAAACTTACCAACAACTCATCACTACGGGGTAATTCATCAACGCTACAGACCTAAGGCACGTGAATTCGGCGCACGGGTCGCCGTCATACGGCCCTGAACTGGCAATCTAACGTATAGGTTCATCGCGCGGGTGTCGCCGCGTGGGAACTGTAGCTGATATTACATCAGCGTGTATCTAATTAAAAATCTTACGTTGGTTAATATAAGCAACTTCACAATGTCGTTCGATACAGACTTTAATTATACGACCATGATATCTAAACTTGCGGATAAGATTACCGTGTACGAAGAAATGGCCAAAGCCGCCGGCGAGGTAACGGATGAACATATGCAACATATTTACACCGCGAAACAACTTGCCTATGAGACGCTTGCCAAAAATTATAACGAAGCCATCGCCGAGATCAAGGCTGTGCAAGAGTTACCTCAACAGGACAAGCTCACATTGTTTCGATTTTATGAATACAGCGCCGCATCGCTGTATCGATACATGCGTGTAATTGCCCATAGTTACGCCGACATGCTCAAGGACGAGCAATTACTTAAGCTGATCGGCGAGAAACCCACCAAAGAAAGCAAGGTGACCGGCGCGGAGATATTATCGCGGTACACTGATAGTACTGCATGTTAATCGCAACGCCGATAGGTATATCCAATGGTGCAACCCAATGACTAATCGGCTTAAGCATATAGTCCCAGCGTGGGTTCTTTTTTTGTGCCAATGATATAAAAAAAACAATAATCACATGATGGATTACCAATCACTATTGTTGTCGTCACGTTGCCATCCATCCGCGTAAGACTTTGGTTTTCCAGTCATATGACTGTAGTTTCCAGCACTCGTGTACATGTGTACGTGATCATCAAATAGTTTGGCGAGTTCCAGTAACCGCTCTTCAAGATCAGCAATTTTCAACATCAGTTGTTCATTAATAGCCTGTTGATCCATGCTGTAGATTAACCGTATCATTTTCCAAATTCAATTTGTGCTACACAGGCCATGATACCCAGGTACACTTTTTGATTTGTACATTGCGCGCATACAGTTACATACCGACATGAGTAACTGTGCGCAATGTAATGTTCCTGGTTCTAAATCGGCATGCGGTCGATGTAAGCTGGTGGAATACTGTGGCAGAGATTGTCAGAAAAAACACTGGGTGAAACACAAGCAGGTATGCGGGAAATCCGCGGAAGAGCTCGAAAAGATCGCAGAAAACAAACGTGAACTTAGAATATATCAAGCCGCCGAGAGTATACTCGGCAATATCTTGGTGCTAGCTGCACATGGTCAATGCGAAGTCGTAGTGACTATTAACAGCACCATCGATAGTTTCTTAGCCAATCGGTTACAATTTGCAGCGTTATCCCGCGGGGAAAGTCGTGTTGGCGTTACTGATCGTGTCAGCGCGCGATTTGTTCTTACCGATTATACCAAATGTATTGAACTGCCAATAAACAAACCACTGGCGCAGGTACAAAAAAATAATGACGATCCGGGTGCATCATCGCA
>Ga0302273_1001071_pt1 | contig 11656 bp, 12 predicted proteins | sample III_Bog_N1_3_FD_198774 | JGI IMG/M metagenome (GOLD analysis project Ga0302273, IMG submission 198774) | Peat permafrost microbial communities from Stordalen Mire near Abisko, Sweden - III_Bog_N1_3 | ecosystem: Environmental > Terrestrial > Soil > Wetlands > Peat | place: Sweden: Abisko... | reverse complement strand
AGCGCGCTGATGCTGGCGCTGACCTGGACGATTGCCGTGCCGGTGCTGTGCTACGCCACGGCGGGCTGGGATACGCACGGGCGCTACTTTCATGCGCTGTTTCATTTTCAGTTGATGGGCTTGTCGGGCGCGTTTGTCACCGGCGACTTGTTCAATCTGTTTGTGTTTTTTGAAGTGCTCTTGATTTCGTCTTACGTGCTGCTGCTGCACGGCCAGGGGCGGCAGCGCTTCAAGGCCGGGCTGCATTACGTGATTCTCAACTTGGTGGCGTCGGCGCTGTTTCTTATCGGACTGGCGCTGATTTACGGCATCACCGGCACGCTCAACATGGCCGATTTGGCGCTGCGTATTGCCCAGCTTGGGCCGCAGGAAGCCGTGCTGCTCAAAGCCGGGGCCATGCTGCTGCTCGTTGTCTTTGGCCTCAAAGCCGCCATCGTGCCACTTTATTTGTGGCTGCCCGGCACTTACGCGGCGGCCAGCGCGCCGGTGGCGGCGCTGTTTGCGGTGATGACCAAAGTCGGCGTTTACAGCATCATCCGCGTCCACGCCGTGATGCTGGGTGACGGCGCAAGCCACGCCGCGCTGGCCGCTGCGCCGTGGCTGCTGCCGATTGCGCTGCTCACCACGGTGTTGAGCGTGCTGGGCGCGCTGGCGGCGCGCAGCTTGGCGCGGCTGGTGGCTTATCTGACCGTCGCGTCGGTGGGCGTGATTTTGGCGGGCGTGGGGCTGTTCACGCCAGCGGGCCTGTCGGCGGCGCTGTATTACACCGTTCACAGCACGCTGGTGATTGCCGCGCTGTTTTTGCTGGTCGAGCTGGTCGCGTCCCAGCGCGGCGATGCCGAAGACCGCCTGCAGCCCGCCTCGCCCGTGGCCCAGCCAGTGCTGCTCGGGCTGATGACACTCTTGGGCGCAGCCTCGGTGGCGGGATTGCCGCCGCTGCCGGGCTTTTTGGGCAAGGTGATGATTTTGCAAAGCGCCCTTGGCACGCCCGCCCAGAACTGGGTCTGGGCCGTGGTCTTGAGCGCCGGGTTTTTCACGCTGATCGGGCTGGCGCGGGCCGGGTCAATTTTGTTCTGGGGCGTGCTGCCGCCCGAGCCGCACACCCGCCGCGCCGGTGGCGGCAGCAGTCGGCGCATGCTATCGGCCACGCTGGGCCTGCTGGCGCTGAGTCTGGCGCTGGCCGTTTATGCCTCGCCGCTCAAACGCTACACCGATGCCGCCGCCGCCCAACTCGCCGACCGCGCCGCCTATGCCGATGCCGTGCTCGGCCCGCTGGGCGGCGCGGCGGCGCAAACCACGCGCCCCTACCGTGGCGACGCAGGCGAAGTCGCCCCGCCAACGCCGCACAATCCGCCCCAAACCGCACGATGAAACCCGCTTTGAAAACCGCCGCCCGCCGCTTGGCCCATCCGTGGCTCTCGGGCCTGCTGGCCGCCAGCTGGCTGCTGCTGCAGCACAGCCTGGCGCCTGTGCATCTGCTGTCTGCCGCGCTGATCGGCGCTATCGTGCCGCGCCTGCTGCACCGCTTTTTGCCCGCCGCGCCGCGCATTCGCTGGGGGCTGGCGCTGCGGCTGGTCGGCGTGGTGCTGCGCGACATCGTCGTGGCCAACATCACCGTGGCGCGGCTGGTGCTCGGCCCGGTGGCGCGGCTGCAACCGGCGTGGATCACCGTGCCGCTGACGCTCACGCACCCGACCGCCATTGCGCTGCTGGCCAGCATCATCACGACCACGCCGGGCACGGTGTCGTGCGCCATCGACGAAGAGCGCCACTTCATTTGGGTTCACGCGCTGCACTGCACCGACCCGGCGGGCATGGTCGCCGACATTCAGGCGCGCTACGAGCAGCCGCTGATGGCAATTTTTACCCCGCCTTCCAACCCGCCCGGAGAAAGCCCATGAGTCTGCCCGTTCTCGCCCTTGCCGTCGATGTGTGCATAGGTGCTGTTGCGCTGGCCATGCTGCCATCGAGCTGGCGGCTGATCGTCGGCCCACACGTCACCGACAGGATTTTGGCCATCGACACGCTCTACCTGAACGCCGTGGCGCTGATGGTGTTGCTGGGCATACGCGCCAACACGCCCGTGCTGTTTGAAGCGGCCATGCTGGTGGCGATGCTGGGATTTGCCTCGACGGCGGCGCTGGCGCGCTACCTCACACGCGGCGACGTGATCGAATAAACCAAGGAATGTTGACCATGACTTTTCACCCGGTCGTTGAATGGTTGGTGGCCGCGTTGCTGCTGGTGTCGGCGTTTTTCACGCTCGTGGGCGCGCTGGGCATGGCGCGCCTGCCGGACTTTTTCATGCGCTTGCACGCGCCCACCAAAGCTTCGACGCTGGGCGTGGGCTGCATTTTGGTCGCCAGCATGATCGTGGCCGCCGCGCAAGGTCGGGCTGGTTTTGCCGAACTGTTAATCACCCTGTTTGTGTTCGTCACCGCGCCGGTGTCGGCCAACCTGCTGGCGCAGGCGGCGCTGCATTTGCGCCTGCCGTCCCAAGCACCGATTCCCGAAGACGCGGTACCGGAGCGCCGTGCGCCCTGAAACGTCCAGGAGTACGCCAGCGACAACAGCCACGGGCGCATCGAGCGCCGCGAGTGCTGGCTGCCGCGCCGCCCCGCGTTGAGGCGACCCCATTGGCAGCGGTGATACCACGTATGACCAAAGGCAATTGGAGTTCAGGGCGGTAACTCATTACATTCAGCGTCATAACAAAGTGTGCTGCACAACGCAGCAAAACAGACCTAGAGACAAACGCCATGACACATCATTCCTCCGCCTGACGAGGCGGTTTTCCCCGGCTTTTCAGCCATAGCTTCTGACCCCCACCGTTTCATCGCCCGATCTGCCTTTTCCCCAAGGGCTGCGGGCGCGGGGATGCTTTTGCCCCGCCTAGCTGACTGGGCGACAGGGCGCGACAAGGACTGACGCAGGCTCGTCCTTGATTCCATTTTTTGAAGGAGACGTCTATGAACACCGCAACCCCCGCCATTCCCACCGAAGAAGAAATCATCCAGCGCGCCAGCGCCATGGTGCCCAAGCTGCGCGCCAGCGCTGCCGCTTGCGATGGCGCCGGGCGCATTCCCGAAGAGAACATCCAGATGTTCCAGGAAGCGGGCTTTTTCCGCATACTTCAGCCCAAACTGTTTGGCGGCTATGAAATGAATCCGCAGACCTTCTACCGCGTGCTGCATGAAATTGCATCGGGCTGCCCATCCAGCGGCTGGGGGCTAATGGTGCTGGGCATTCACAACTGGGAAGTGGCCCTGCTCGATGCGCAGGCCGCGCAGGACATGTGGGGCGAAGACGACACGGTGCGCGCCTCCTCGTCCTATGCGCCGTTCGGCAAAGCAGCCAAGGTCGATGGCGGCTACCAGGTCCAGGGGCGCTGGGCTTTTTCCAGCGCCTGCGACCACGCCAGCTGGGTGCTGCTGGGCGCGATGGTGCCGACGGGCGAAGGCACGCCGCCGGACTACCGCGTCTTCCTGATTCCCCGCCCAGACTATGAAGTGATCGAGAACACATGGAATGTGTTCGGCCTGTCGGGCACCGGCTCCAAGGCGGTGCAGGTCAAGGATGCCTTCGTTCCGGCCTACCGCTCGCACTCCCTGATCCAGCATTTCACGGACTTGGGCAGCGACGCTGGCCTAAAGACTTTTACCAATCCTCTGTATCGCATCCCTTTTGGCGGGGCTTTTCACAATGGTGTGGCCTCCGTGATTGCGGGCATGGGTCAAGGCATGGTCGAAGTGTTTTGCGAGCAGCTACAAGTGCGCAAGGACAACTGGCAGCACCAGCAGCTCAATCTCAACCCCGCCGTTCAGCGCCGCGTGCAAATCGCCGACATGAAGGTGCGCTCGGCCAAGGCCCTGATCCGCGACTTCACCCAGGAGGTGAGCGGCTATGTCGCGCGCGGCGAGACGATCCCTATGCTCAAGCGCGCCCGCTATGTGGCCGATGCCGCCTCGGCCGGGGAACTGGTGTCCGAGGCCAGCGTGCTGCTGCTGCGCGGCACGGGCGGCAAGGGCGTGATGAATGACAACCTGATCCAGCTGTTCTTTCGCAACATCCAGGCCGGCTGCAACCATGTCTGCATGGATCTGGACAAGACCGGGGTGAATGCCGGCGGCACCCTGCTGGGCCTGCCAAACCAGCTTCCCGTGAGCTGATGGCCACCACAGCCCCCACATTTCCCCTTTCACCTTTTAAAAGTCAAACATCATGAGCAATGTCATTCAACTGGGCTATGTCGGTTTTGAAGCCTCCAACCTCGATCAATGGGAGCGTTTTGCCGTGAACTTGCTGGGCCTGCAAGTCGGGCGCAAGGAAGCGGGGCGACTGCTGACGCTGCGCATGGACGAGCGCGTCCAGCGCATCGTGATCGAGCAGGGTCCGTCCGATGACCTCGCCTTCTCCGGCTTTGAGTGCGCCTCCCAGGGTGATCTGGTGGCGCTGGTGGCGCGTCTGCGCGATGCAGGCCTGAGCGTCGAGGAAGCTAGCCGCGAGCAGGCCGCGCAACGCACTGTCGATTCTCTTTTTCTCACCCGCGACCCCGACGGCAACCGAGTCGAGCTGTATGTTGGCCCCGGCGTGACAAATGTGCCGTTTCGTTCATCCGCATTGCGCTCGTCCTTTGTCACCGGCGAGCAGGGGCTGGGCCACTATTTCCTGATCGCAAAGCAGGATCGCCAGCGAACGCTGGACTTTTATGTCAAGCTGCTGGGCTTCAAGGTCAGCGACTACATCCGCCAGGAACTCGCCCCCGGCATCGTGGCCGACGCCGCCTTCCTGCGTTGCAATGGCCGCCACCACACGATGGCCACCGCCTGCATGCCGGTGCCCAAGCGCATCCACCACCTGCTGATTGAAGTGGCCGATCTGATCGATGTGGGCGCGGCCTACGACCGCTGCGTCGATGCCAAAGCGCCTATCGAGATGACGCTGGGCATGCATCCGAACGACAAGATGTTCTCTTTCTACGTGCGCACCCCCTCCGGCTTTGCCATCGAAGTGGGCTGGGGTGGTCTGGTGGTAGATGACGCCCGCTGGAGCCCCAAGTCCTTTGACTGCCTGAGCAGCTGGGGCCACCGCCCTCCGGTGGCGGCAGTGGCGGCGTGATGCGAGGAGGAAAAAATCATGAGCTTATGGACTGATTTCATCGGCGCCGAAATACGTTTTGTCGATACGCCCTCGTTCGCCCGCACCCGCATCGTCGAGGCGGGCAAGGGCCACGCCCAAACTGTCATCCTGATGCACGGCGTAGGCGGCCATCTGGAAGCCTATGCCAAGAACGTGATCGCTCTGAGCGACGAATTCCACGTCATCGCCTACGACTTTCCGGGTCATGGCCAATCCAGCCACGACCTCAAGGAGTTTTCGCCGGCCATGCTGGCAAACCACCTCGCCGAGCTGATGGACGCCCTGGGCGTGGCCCAAGCGCATCTTTCTGGCGAATCCCTGGGCGGCTGGGTGGCGGGGGTGTTTGCCACCCTCTACCCCGAGCGCATTGCACGCCTGGTGCTCAACACCTCAGCGGGCATCCCCATCGTCTCGCAAAAAGGGCGGCAGGATCTGGAGGAACTCATCGCCTTGTCCGCACGCAATGCCAGCCAGCCGCCAACGCTGGAATCCGTCACGGCGCGCATGCAATGGCTGATGCACGAAAGCAACTGGGGCTTGCTGACGCAAGAGCTGATCACCACGCGGCTGACCTACTACCGCGACCCCGGCACCCGCATTTCAGGCCCGGTGATTGGCCGCTTCATGAAAGCCGAGGTGGCGTCGCACCTGATCGAGCTGCCCCGACTAGCCTGCGAGACGCTGTTTCTATGGACCCGGCACAACCCGATTCACGACCTAGAAGCCGCCACCGCCGCCTGCGCGAGCGTGGCCAAAGGACAGGTCTATGTGATGCAAGCCGAGGCCGCGCACTGGCCCCAGTACGAGGCGCCCGACGAATTCAATGCCGTGTTCCGGCGCTTTCTTCAAGAAGGAAATGTATGAAAAATCCGGCCCTGCTTCACATTCAACCCTCCCCGCCAGCAGTCACCATGCCGACAACCGACGCACAAACCGCCATGACAGATTTTGACACCCGCTCTTACCGCAAGGCCTTGAGCCAGTTCCCCACCGGCGTGACGATCATGACGGCGCTGCTGAGTGATGGCCGCCCGGTGGGCATGACAGTCAACTCCTTTGCGTCGGTATCGCTGTCGCCGCCGGTGATCCTGTGGTCCATTGCCCGCTCAACGCCCAGCTATGCGGTTTTCGCGAATGCAAAAAGCTTCGTGGTCAACTTCCTGGCAGAAGATCAAAAACACCTGTCCAACAAGTTCTCGCGCCCCAGCGAGGACAAGTTCGCCGGTGTTGCCTGGACCCCCGGCCTGAACGGCGTGCCCGTTCTGGCCGGCTGCGTGGCGCACATCGAATGCACGCTGCGCGAGCAGCATGCGGTGGGCGACCATGACATCTTGCTCGGCGATGTGGCGCATTTTTCCTGGGACGACAAGCCGCCGCTGGCCTTTGCCCTGAGCGACTACAAGCGGCTTGCCGAAGTACTGGGCTGACAGATGACAAGGGCATGCCGACGTGTGCTTGCTCTTTTTTCTCTAGGCAATCCTCGCTGTTTATCCAGTATCTTGGAGCGTCCTACGCCGCTCAGAAAGGATTTTCCGTGAGAAAAAATCTTCAGGTCCGCAATGTCAATCTCAACTTGTTTCCGATTTTGCTCACCCTGCTCAAGCACCGCAATGTCACGCAGGCAGCCAATGAACTGTGCCTGTCCCAGTCGGCGGTCAGCGGTAGCCTCAAGCGCCTGCGGGAGATGTTTGACGATGAACTACTGCTCACGCGGGGGCGCGATCTGGTGCTGACTGAAAAAGCCAAAAGTCTCTTGCCCCTGCTGGAGCAGCACCAGGCTTGTGCGCAAGCCCTGCTGGGCGATTCGGGATTTGACCCGAAGTCGATGAAGATGCGGTTTCGGGTTTCCACCGCCGACTGGGTGAGCTTTTTGCTGATCCCGGTGCTCTCGCGCCGCCTGCATGAGTGCGCGCCCCAGGTGAGCGTGCAGTTTGTGCAGGGAGACCGCTCGGACGCCAAAGAGATGCGCCAAGGCGTGGCTGACCTGCTGATCGGACCGGACAAGATTTCGGACTGGGCCGGCCTGAACCTGTTCAATGACGACTCCGATTACCTGTTCGAGCACTGCTATTGCGATCAGCTAATCGGCATCCAGTCCGCCCGCCAGCCGGTTCCGGGGATTGAGCGGGATCAGGAGATTTTTCTTCAGCATCCCCATGTCACTTTTAATTTCGGCACCCGCCTGCACGCCAGCGTGGAGCGAGACGCCTTGAATGAACTGGGGCTCAGCCAGAACGACCAGTTTTTGGTGTCTGAATTTGCCACCCTGCCTTATCTGGTGGTCTCGACAGGGGCAGTGTCGGTGCTTCCCGCCTCTCTGGCCGAGCAGATGAGCACGACGCTGCCCATACGCACCTTCCAGCCACCCGTGGCGTATGGCCCCATCAAATTGATCCAGGTGTGGCCCAAGGTGCGCGACCACGACGAGAAACTGAACTGGTTCAGGACTCTGGTACAGGAATGCTTCCAGGAATTGATGGCCGCGCGCAAAACAGGCAACGACGCCTTACCTCTTGATTTACCCACATGACACACTCTATGAACTCCTCAAGCAAACCCGCCCTGATCGAGCGCCTTGGCAATGAACTGTTTGACGCCCTGGTTTCCAGAACGGCGATCGAGCCTTTGACGAGCCGCTTTCCCGAGCTGACGATGGAAGATGCCTACGGCATCCAGCAGCGCATGATTGCGCGTCGGCTTGAACGCGGCGAGCGCGTGGTGGGCAAAAAAATCGGTGTCACCAGCCAGGCGGTCATGAATATGCTGGGCGTGTACCAGCCCGATTTCGGGCAACTGCTCGACGGCATGATTTACAACGATGGCGATGTGATCCCGATGAGCACCCTGATTCAGCCCAAGGCGGAAGGGGAAATTGCCTTCATCCTGAAACACGACCTGCTGGGGCCGGGTATCAGCGCTGCCGATGTGCTACGCGCCACCGAAGGAGTGATGGCCTGCTTCGAGATCGTCGATTCGCGCATCCGCGACTGGAAGATCAGGATTCAGGACACTGTCGCCGACAACGCCTCCTGCGGCGCTTTCGTGCTGGGCGACCGCATGGTGGACGCCCGCAGCCTAGACCTGCGCACCTGCGGCATGGTGCTGGAGAAAAACGGCGAGGTGGTCGTCACCGGCGCAGGCGCCGCGACGCTGGCCTCGCCGGTCAACGCCATGGTCTGGCTGGCCAACACCCTGGGTCGGCTGGGCATGCCGCTCAAGGCCGGCGAGGTGATTTTGACCGGCGCCCTGGGCGCGATGGTGCCAGTGCAGCCGGGCGACAACCTGCGCGTGAGCATAGGCGGCATCGGCAGCTGCTCGGTGCGCTTTGGCGCCTGATGACCTTGACTTACTCCCACTCATCAATCAACGAGACCATGACCATGACCCAAAAAATCAAATGTGCCCTGATCGGGCCCGGCAACATCGGCACCGACCTGCTGGCCAAGCTGCAACGCAGCCCGCTGTTAGAGCCGGTCTGGATGGTCGGCATCGACCCCGAATCCGACGGCCTGAAACGTGCCCGCGAAATGGGCCTGAAAACCACCGCCGAGGGTGTCGATGGCCTGATTCCGCACATGAAGGCCGATGGCGTGCAAATCGTTTTTGACGCCACCTCCGCCTACGTCCACGCCGAAAATTCACGCAAGGTTAACGCGCAGGGCGCGCTGATGATTGACCTCACGCCCGCCGCCATCGGCCCGTTTTGCGTGCCGCCGGTGAACCTGAAAGCCCATGTCGGCCAGCGCGAGATGAACGTCAACATGGTCACCTGCGGCGGCCAGGCGACCATTCCGATGGTCGCAGCCGTCAGCCGGGTTCAGCCTGTCGCTTACGGCGAGATCGTCGCCACGGTCTCCAGCCGTTCGGTTGGCCCCGGCACGCGCAAGAACATTGACGAGTTCACCCGCACCACCGCCGCTGCGGTTGAAAAAGTCGGCGGCGCCAAAAAGGGCAAAGCCATCATCATCATCAACCCGGCAGAACCAGCCCTGATGATGCGCGACACCGTGCATTGCCTGACTGAGACAGAGCCCGATCAGGCGGCCATCACCGCCTCCATCCACGCCATGATCGGCGAAGTGCAAAAGTACGTGCCCGGCTACAAATTAGTGAACGGCCCGGTGTTTGACGGCAATCGTGTTTCGGTGTTTCTGGAAGTCGAAGGTCTGGGCGACTACCTGCCCAAGTACGCCGGCAACCTGGACATCATGACCGCAGCCGCCGCCCGCACCGCCGAGATGTTTGCGCAGGAAATCATCGCCGGCACGCTGGTGCTCAGCGCCAGCCCTGCCACCCCCAACGACGCTGCCGTTGATACCGCTGCCGTCGCCGCCTGAACCGTATTAAGGAGACCACCATGAATTTGCAAGGCCAAAAAATCACCGTTCACGACATGACGCTGCGCGACGGCATGCACCCCAAGCGCCACCTGATGACGCTGGCGCAGATGAAAACCATCGCCTGCGGCCTGGACGCCGCCGGTGTGCCGCTGATCGAAGTCACCCACGGCGACGGTCTGGGCGGCAGCTCGGTCAACTACGGATTTCCGGCGCACACCGATGAAGAATATCTGGGCGCGGTGATTCCACTGATGAAGCAGGCGAAGATTTCGGCGCTGCTGTTGCCCGGCATCGGCACCGTCGAGCATCTGCTGATGGCCAAAGACCTGGGCGTTAACACCATCCGCGTGGCCACCCACTGCACCGAAGCCGATGTCAGCGAGCAGCACATCACCGCCTCGCGCAAGCTGGGCCTGGACACGGTAGGCTTTTTGATGATGGCGCACATGGCCAGCCCGGAAAAGCTCGTCACGCAGGCCAAACTGATGGAAGGCTACGGCGCCAACTGCATCTACGTCACCGATTCGGCGGGCTACATGCTGCCCGGCGACGTGACAGCGCGCCTCACCGCCGTGCGCGCCGCGCTCAAGCCCGAGACGGAACTGGGCTTTCACGGCCACCACAACCTAGCGATGGGCGTGGCCAATTCGGTGGCCGCCGTCGCAGCAGGCGCCAACCGCATTGACGCCGCCGCCGCCGGACTCGGCGCAGGCGCGGGCAACACGCCGATGGAGGTGTTCATTGCCGTCTGCGCCCGCATGGGCATTGAGACTGGCGTCGATGTGTTCAAGATTCAGGACGTGGCCGAAGACCTGGTGGTGCCGATGATGGATCACATCATCCGCATCGACCGCGATTCGCTGACGCTGGGCTACGCCGGGGTGTATTCGAGCTTTTTGCTGTTCGCCAAGCGCGCCGAGAAAAAATACGGCGTGTCCGCCCGCGACATTCTGGTCGAACTTGGGCGGCGCGGCATGGTCGGCGGTCAGGAAGACATGATCGAAGACACGGCCATGACGATGGCGCGTGAGCGCGCTGATCTGGCCACAGCCTGAGTCCAGCGTGCTGACTATGTCCGCCATCCGGTGCTCAATGTGTGCAGCACCCCGGCGGTAGGCGGGCAGTGGCTGCGTGAGCCCGATGGCCACTGGGTGCTGCAGGTGGTGGACACACCCGTTCTCCCTTCATCCCGGTGACCGCCGCGCTAGCCGTGGGCTGACCCCGATCCGATTTCCCCCTAGCCCCTGTCATTAAAAAAGGAGACAACATGACTTCAACTTCAAACTCGCCACTGCGCCGGTCTTTGCCCTGGGCGGCTGCCGTCGCCCTGGGCCTGTGCAGCACCGCTGCGCTGGCTATGGAAGGTGCGGACCAGTACCCCAACGGCGCAGAAAACTGGCTCGCCGGGGCGGCGCCTCCGCCGGGCAATTACTTCATCAACTACGCGGGCCACTACAACGCCACCAAGCGTGATGGCAACGGGAACGAACTGCCCGTCAAGGTGTCGGCCACGTTCGATGCCGCCCGCTTCCTGCAAGTCACCAACACCCAACTGCTGGGCGCCAACTGGGGCTGGCATGTGATCCTGCCGCTGGTGCATCAGACGGTGGAAGCGCCCAACGGCAAAGTGAGCACGAGCGGTATCGGCGACATCACCATCAACCCGCTGGTCCTCGGCTGGCACACGCCCACCTGGCATTACGGCGTCGGCCTGGACATCAACCTGCCCACTGGCCGCTACGACAAAAGCGACCCACGCAGAAGCATAGGCGCCAACTATGTCAGCGTCGAGCCGATTTTTGCCGCCAGCTACCTGGGCGCGGATGGGTGGGATGTATCGGGCAAGTTCATGCTGAACTTCAAGGGCAAGAACACCGACACCGATTACCAGTCGGGCACGGACTTTCACATGGACTACATGGTCGGCAAGAACTTCGGCCCCTGGGGCGTGGGCCTGAGCGGCTACTACCGCAAGCAGCTCACCGACGACAAGCAAGGCGGCATCAAGGTGGGCGCCGATGGCAACCGGGGGCAGGTGCTGGCAATAGGCCCATCGATCAAGTACAACCTGTCCGGCGGCACCATGCTGGTGGCCCAGTGGCAGCACGAGACGTACGTCAAGAACCTCTTGAGCGGCGACAAGCTCTGGCTCAAGCTCATCATGCCCTTGTAGGGAC
>Ga0302273_1001070_pt1 | contig 11666 bp, 10 predicted proteins | sample III_Bog_N1_3_FD_198774 | JGI IMG/M metagenome (GOLD analysis project Ga0302273, IMG submission 198774) | Peat permafrost microbial communities from Stordalen Mire near Abisko, Sweden - III_Bog_N1_3 | ecosystem: Environmental > Terrestrial > Soil > Wetlands > Peat | place: Sweden: Abisko... | reverse complement strand
GTTCTGGCGCGCAATGATATCGATAGCGACCGGCTCGATTTTCTCGCGTGCATTCCGATGGGGGAAGAGAAGCTGGCGACCTTTCGCACCATGCGTGAGCGCTTCGACATCAACCCGTCGCGCGCGCTCGCTTGCGGTGACGAGTACCGCGACTATGCCGCTGCGATCGGTGCGGGAATGCATCCGCTGGTGGCTTCCTACGGTTTCGAGGACTACAAACGCCTGGTCGATAACTACAACATTCCGCACGAAGTCATCGCGAAAACGCCGCAGGAATTGGCCGATCGGCTTTGCCACGCCCTCGACCTGGAATTGCCAAACAATCAAGAATAATCACTGACAGGAGAATGCCAAATGGGCACTGAGAAGTCACAGAAATATCTGGAGTACGAGCGTCGGGTCTATGACGAAATGCTCGACGGCTTCGACGAAGAACTGGAGATGGAGATCGACGATGACCGCATGAATGCGCTGATCGCCGACGTCGTCAATCCCGAACACGACGGGGTCGGGCTGAACCGGAATTTCTACTTCAAGGAACTGTTTCGTCTTCAGGGCGAGCTGGTCAAGCTTCAGGACTGGGTGGTGGACAAGAAGCTCAAGGTCGTAGTCCTCTTCGAAGGCCGCGACGCCGCCGGCAAGGGTGGCGTCATCAAGCGCATTACGCAGCGCCTCAATCCGCGCGTCTGCCGGGTTGCTGCACTACCCGCGCCGAGCGAGCGCGAACGCAGCCAGTGGTACTTCCAGCGCTACGTCTCGCATCTGCCGGCCGGTGGTGAAATCGTTCTCTTCGACCGCAGTTGGTACAACCGCGCCGGCGTCGAAAAAGTCATGGGCTTTTGCAGCGACGACGAGTACGAAGAATTTTTCCGCACCGTGCCGGAGTTCGAGAAAATGCTGATCCGCTCGGGCATCATCCTGATCAAGTACTGGTTCTCGATCACCGACGAAGAACAGAACGCGCGGTTTACGATGCGCATCCACGACCCGCTCAAGCAATGGAAGCTGAGCCCGATGGACATGGAGTCTCGCCGCCGCTGGGAGCAATACACGACGGCCAAGGAGATCATGCTCGAACGCACGCATATCCCCGAAGCGCCGTGGTGGATCATCGAGGCGGTGGACAAGAAGAAGGCGCGCCTGAATTGCATTCATCATCTGCTGGCGCAGATCCCGTACGACGAAGTCGAGCGTGATCCGGTTGTTCTGCCCGAGCGCGTACACAACCCGGACTACCTGCGGCACCCGGTACCCAAGGAGATGTTCGTTCCCGCGACGTATTGAACTTCGCATTCGCGAGAAGCTTGTTCTACTGCATGCTTGGAGAGCTCACCCCAAGGGTGCTTCCTGCGGGGCGCGTAAAAAGGCGATCTTCAGGCTTGCATCGCTGGACGCCAATGTTCATGCGCCTCCCCGGCTTGCATGTTAGCAGGCCGGCTATCCATGCGGTCTCCAGAGCCGTTCATCGCGGGATACGCTGCAATGCGGCGAGCATCTGCCCGGTCGCCGCAGACCAGCTGAATTGCTCGGCGCGCCGGCGTACCAGATCGCGCGGCAGTTTGAGCGCCCGTAAACACGCTTCGCGTAGATCGCTGTGCATGACACCGCCGCCCGAATCGGCGATCACATCGACTGGCCCCATCACGGGAAAGGCCGCCACCGGCGTGCCGCAGGCCATCGATTCGACCATCACCAGCCCGAAGGTATCGGTGACGCTGGGAAATACCATCACATCTGCGGAACGATAGAGGCACGCCAGTTCCGGGCCGTCGAGTACGCCAAGCCAGTGTGCCTTGGGATAGCGCGCTTTCAGACGCCGTTCTTCCGGCCCTTCGCCGGCGACCCATTTTTCGCCAGGCAGATCGAGGCGCAGGAAGGCATCGACCTGCTTCTCGACCGCGATGCGTCCGACGTAGAGGAATATCGGTTTGTGCGCCGACTCTTTCCGTTCACCTTCCGGATCGAACAATTGCAGATCGACGCCGCGCGACCACAGCCGTGCGCCGTGAAAACCCCGCGCTTTGAGGTCGGCGACGATGGCCGGCGTCGGCGCCAGCGTGGCGCGTGCGGCGTTATGGAAACGCCGCAGCAGCGCGTAGGTCCATGACACCGGAACATGAAAGCGGGCCGCAACATACTCGGGAAAGCGGCTGTGATAAGCGGTGGTGAATGGCCACTTGCGGCGCAGCGCCACGCCACGCGCCAGCCAGCCGAGCGGGCCTTCGGTGGCGATGTGCAGGCAGTCCGGCGCGAAGCGGTCGATACGACGCTCCATTTCACGTGCCGTCGTCAGGGCCAGGCTGATTTCCGGATACGTCGGGCAGGGAATCGAGCGAAAGCCAAGCGGCGAGATGATTTCAGTTTGGTGGCCCTGGCGTTCGAGTTCGCGGCGCGTCATCTTCAGCGTACGCACGACGCCGTTGACCTGCGGCTCCCAAGCGTCGCTGACGATGAGAATCTTCATACCGCCGCATCGAAATGGCCTGCCCTGGCACCCAACAGATCCAGTACCGGGCGCGGCAAAGGTCGGGCGTTCTGCCAGTCGCGGCTGGCCCGGTTCGATTCGCTGACCGATTTTCCGAACGCGTCACGCTCGGCGACGCTGCCGAGTGTCGATGTAAGGCTTTTCAAACACCGCCAGCGTTTGACTCCTTTGGTTTGAACCAGTGTAACTTCGACTATCGGGTGATAGCGGCGGCAGTGGTAACAGAAAACCTGGTTGGTCATGGCGCGTTCATCCTTGGTGAGGTGAAGTAAGGTGACGCACCGATCATCACTCACCAACTTTACAAGCATGTTTCAAATGACCGGATCATCACGCTTTGTCGACCTTGGTATCTGCTCGCGTCGCCCAGAGCAGTTGGCATTAAAATACTTGCCGAAACTGCTCCACATGTTCCAACCAAATAAGGATTGATCGTGCTGATAAATTGCGTCGCTTACGAAAATGGATCGCGTCTGGCAGACCTACCCGTCGAGGAAATCAGCGATTACCTGGAACGGCCGGACTGCTTCGTCTGGGTCGCTCTGAACGATCCGTCTCCGCAAGAACTCGACAAGATGAAAGAGGAGTTCAACCTGCACGAGCTCGCGGTCGAGGACGCTCGTCACGGCCATCAGCGCCCCAAGATCGAGGAGTACGGGGATACGATTTTTGCCGTCATGCACCAGCTGGAAATTGATGGCGATTCCTTCAGCATCGGAGAAGTCAGCGTCTTTGTGGGCCCGAACTTCGTTCTGTCGGTCAGAAAGAACAGCCAGCAGAATTTTCTCGGTGTCCGCGAACGCTGCGAGAGGGAACCTCACTTGCTCTCGCACGGCTCCGGTTTCGTTTTCTACGCGCTGATGGATGCCGTGGTCGACCGATATTTCCCGATCATGGATCGCCTGGAATCGGAACTCGAAGAAATCGAGGAACACATTTTCGCCAAGGGAACGGCGCGTTTGAACATCGAGCGGCTGTACGAACTGAAACGGAAAATCACCCTGCTCAAACACGCCGTGGCGCCGCTGATGGAAGCCGACGGCAAGCTGTTCGGCGGCCGCGGACCGGCGGTGTGCGCCAACAGCCGCGACTACTTCCGCGACGTTTATGACCACCTGGCACGCATCAACGCCTCGCTCGACAACATCCGTGACACTATCGGTACAGCCATCCAGGTCAACCTCTCGATGGTCACCATCGAGGAAAGCGAAGTAAACAAGAAGCTCGCCGCTTGGGCCGGTATCTTCGCCGTCGCCACCGCCTTTGCCGGCATCTGGGGCATGAACTTCAAGGCCATGCCAGAACTGCAGTGGGACTACGGTTATCCGGTGGCCTTGCTGGTCATAGCCTCAGCCTGCGTCGTACTCTACCGACAATTCAAGCGCGCCGGCTGGCTGTAGTGCTCAAGCGCTCAATGCCAGGGCCTTTTGCTGGCCATGAATCCACTCAGTTCTTCGTTAAGGGCAGTTACCAGAAGCTGAGTGCGACCGGCGATCCAGCCGCGCGTCAGCGGGTCAGGTTCGTTCTTCGGATGTACTTCCTTGATCAGTCGCGCTGCCGTGACTTGATCGTTCAGCGTTCCCAGCAAATCCTGGATCGTGGAAAGCGAAGCCTGATAAGCCGTCAGGCGTTTTCGTTGCAGGATTGGTGCGAAGAACTCGAGCGCATAACGCAGCTTCTTGAAGGCGATCCGCAATTCGTGCCGACGCTCGGCATTCATCTTGCCGTGCTCATGAACCAGTTGGGCGATCATCTCGGCGCGTTTCTGCAAGCGGCGCCTTGCAAACTTGTGCAATCTCGAAATCGAGGTCTTGCCCGACGCATCAACAGTGGCGATGGTCGGCGGCTCCACGCGAAACAAGGCCGCCGAGAACGCCAGTACGAGCTGACTGTAGGCCGGCTGCGTCAGGGCAATACCAGCAGCAGCCTGTGCTTTGGCCTTGCTGGTTTCGCCGCGGGCACGCAAGGCGGCCAGATCCGCGTCGCCAGGGAAGGCCTCTTCCAGTGGCGCCAGTGTTTCGGTCAAAAAAACATCCCAGTCGCGCGCGCCACCGAGCTGGTTGGCCAGCTCTTGCCAACGCGGTGAGTAGACCGCAACGAAGTCGGTGGAAAGCACCGGGGCAAAGAGTTTGAATGCCGAGCGCAGACGACGAATGGCTACCCGGGCCTGGTGGACGTATTCCGGATCCTGACCGGCAATGGCACCCGTTTCATTGCGCTGGAGCTGCATCAGGCATGACAGGGCAATAGCGCGAAAGGCGCCCACCGGCGACATTTCTCGATCAACCGGCGAGACAAAACCTTTGAGCGGCTGCGCCAGCGCTGTATCAGCCAGCGCATATCCGCGTTCTGCTTTGCTGACGATTTCAGGATGCAGGTGCAGATCAGCGGCCAACGTAATCGCCAGATCGAAGAGCGCATCGGGCGACGTGCCATCAATCAACTCAAGCTCCAGTTCGCACAAGGGCATACTCACCGGGTCACCCTCGCCGGCTACGGCCAGCGCGCTAATCTTGCCGCGGTCAAGTGCCATTTCAACGACTGACCCGGCATGATTGATGGTCCATGCGATCCGCGTAAAATCAGTCGAAAACGCCGGCTGCAAATGCGAGTGGTGTGACTCCAGAAATTCGCGCAACTTGTCGTCGGTGACGATGCCAAAATCGAACACGCCGGGCTGCGTCGGCGCTTCCCATTCACTGCGCTGCGCCAAGCCACCTGCACCCGAGTCACCTGCGGAATCACCACCACCCTTGACGGTCATCAGCCAGATTGCCCAGCCCTTTCGGCGCAAACGCAAGGCGATGCTGCGCCGGCGCAGATCGAATTCCGGGGTGTCGTAATAGGTGTTGAACAAGCGATATTTCTGCGCAGTAAGGCCAGCGAGGAGCGGGTGTTTTATCAGACGCTTCGCCTGCGCTGGCGACAAACGCAGTTTGAGTTCAATTTCCTTGGACATTGGCACGAATTCTCCCGGTATGTTTCTGGCCAGACAGCGCGACCGATGAGACTAACAGAGATCGCATGCACCTGTCTTGCATGCGGCGATGACAGATTTGTAACATCTGCAATTCATGACGCCCGAACCGCCTGCCAGACATTCATGGCATCGCGCGTTTCACCCACGTCGTGCACACGAAGGATGCGCGCGCCCGCCTGCGCCGCTAGCAAAGCTGCTGCAACGCTCGCCGAAAGGCGTTGGTCGACCGGGCGACCGGTGATTGTTCCAAGCATCGACTTACGCGAAACCCCCACCAATAGGGGCAAGTTGTCGATCGAGATTCTGTCGAGGTGGCGCAGCAGTTGGACGTTGTGTTCCAGCGTCTTGCCGAAACCGAAACCGGGATCGAGAACCAGGCGTTGCGACGTGATTCCAGCGGCATGAGCGACCATCACCCGGTGCTCCAGGAAATCGTGCACCTCAAGCAACGCATCAGAATAGCTTGGGCTCTGCTGCATGGTCAGTGGCTGCCCCTGCATGTGCATCAGGCAAACGGCACAATCGCTTCCAGCCACCGCCTCGAGCGCGCCGGGCATGCGCAACGCGTAGATGTCATTGATCATCGACGCACCGTAGTCAATCGCCGCACGCATGACTTCCGGCTTGTAGGTATCAACGGAAATCGGAACGCCGCAGTCAACCAATGCTTCGAGTACGGGTAGCAAACGGCTGAGTTCGTCACTCAGCGACGTTGGTATTGCACCCGGACGCGACGATTCGGCGCCGAGATCGAGCAAATCAGCGCCTGCTTCGATCTGATGACGGGCGTGAGCGATTGCGCGTGCTGTATCGGTCGCCACGCCATCGCCTGAAAAAGAATCCGGCGTCAGATTGACGATTCCCATGAGCAGTGGACGCTCAAGCGACAGGTTGAATTTTCCGCAACGCATAATCCCTCGGCGTAAAAAAGCCGGGGGAACTACTATCCCCCGGCCTGTATTTCAAGCTTGATTCACATGGTCTGTCGGCGTATCAGGCCGGTGCAGCGGCACTCGGCGCAGCATCCGGCGGCGGCGTATCCGTCGATGTGGCCACCTTGGGCTGGGACTGTTTCGGCGGACGCGGTGGCTTGCCTTCCATGATGTCGTTGATCTGATCAGCATCGATGGTTTCCAGCTCAAGCAGCGCCGCGGTCATGGCTTCAACCTTGTCGCGGTTTTCTTCCAGCAGCTTGCGCGCCAGAGCGTATTGCTCGTCGATGATGCGCCGGATCTCGGCATCGACCTGCTGCATCGTCGTTTCCGACATGTTCTTGTGTGTCGTCACCGAACGGCCAAGGAAGACTTCACCATCGTTCTCGCCATAGACCATTGGCCCCAAGGCGTCCGACATGCCGTAGCGCGTGACCATATCGCGCGCCATTTGCGTAGCGCGTTCAAAGTCGTTCGACGCACCGGTGGTCATCTGATGCATGAACAACTCTTCAGCGATGCGCCCGCCGAAGAGCACGGCGATGCGGCTCATCAGATAGACGCGGTCATAGGCGTAACGGTCTTCTTCTGGCAGCTGCATAGTCAGGCCCAGGGCACGACCACGCGGGATGATGGTGACTTTGTGCACCGGATCGGACTTCGGCACCAGCTTGGCAACGACAGCGTGACCCGATTCGTGATACGCCGTATTGCGTTTTTCTTCGTCGTTCATGACCATGCTACGGCGCTCGGCGCCCATCAGGATCTTGTCCTTGGCCTTCTCGAAGTCTTCCATATCGACCAGACGCTTGCTGCTGCGTGCGGCAAACAAGGCTGCTTCATTGACCAGGTTGGCCAGGTCGGCACCGGACATTCCCGGTGTTCCGCGCGCCAGAATGTCGGCCTTGACGTCAGGTGAGAGCGGCACCTTGCGCATATGCACGATAAGAATCTGTTCGCGACCACGGATATCGGGCAAGGGCACGACGACCTGACGATCGAAACGGCCCGGACGCATCAGCGCCGGATCGAGGACGTCGGGACGGTTGGTCGCAGCAATCACGATCACGCCGACGCTGGCTTCGAAGCCATCCATCTCGACCAGCATCTGGTTCAGAGTCTGTTCGCGTTCATCGTTGCCACCGCCGAGACCAGCACCACGCTGGCGACCGACGGCATCAAGCTCGTCGATGAAGACGATACACGGTGCATGCTTCTTGGCGTTCTCGAACATGTCGCGCACGCGCGCCGCGCCGACGCCGACGAACATTTCGACGAAATCGGAACCGGAGATCGAGAAGAAAGGCACCTTGGCTTCGCCGGCAATAGCCTTGGCGAGCAGAGTTTTACCGGTACCCGGATTGCCGACCAACAGCACGCCCTTGGGAATGCGGCCACCCAGCTTCTGGAATTTTGTCGGATCACGCAGGAAGTCGACGAGTTCGGAGACTTCTTCCTTGGCCTCGTCGCATCCGGCGACGTCGGCGAAGGTAATGCTGTTGGTCGATTCATCGAGCAGGCGCGCCTTGCTCTTGCCGAACGAGAAGGCACCACCCTTACCGCCACCCTGCATCTGGCGCATGAAGAACACCCAGACGCCAACCACCAGCAATAGAGGCAGCGAATTGAGCAGCAGGCTCATCAGCATGGAGGGTTCTTCCTCGGGCTTGGCTTCAACACTGACGCCGTGCTTGAGCAGATCAGAAACCATCCACAAGTCATTCGGTGCGTAAGAAGTCAGCTTGCGTCCATCCGTCGTGGTGGCCTTGAGCACGCGCCCTTCGATCACCACTTTGGTAATCGTGCCCTGCCCGACCTCCTCCATGAACTGCGAGTACTCCAGCGAGGGCTGAGGCGCCTGATGGCCGCTGAACTGGTTGAAAGCAGTCATCAGTACCAGACCGATTACCAGCCACACCGCCAGGTTCTTGAACATATTATTCAATGCTGTACCTCTTCCTCGTTGACCTTCAGGTGCCGCCTGAAGGGATAGGTATTTTGGAAAGACGCCATTGTAAACCTTCTCGCGTGACTCGGGCGGCTCAGCCCATCAAGCGGCGGACACTCAAACGGGCCCTTAACTCTTCAAACCCCGGCCAAGCAAATAGACCTCGGCGCTGCGGTCCCGCGAAGCATCCGGTTTGCGCGATGCAACGGTTTTGAAAACCAGTCGCATCTCACGCACGAAATCATCAAAACCATAACCCTGAAAGACTTTGACCAGAAAAGCACCATCCGGTTTCAGCCAATTCCGTGAGAACTCCAAGCCCAACTCGGCCAGATGCATCACACGCGCCTGATCGGAGAGGAGGATACCTGACATATTGGGGGCCATATCGGAAAGTACAAGCCCCAGTTTCTCACCGGCCAGCTTTGTTTCCAGCTGCCGCAGGACATCTTCTTCGCGAAAATCGCCCTGAATGAAATCGACGCCATGCAAAGGGTTCATCTCCAGCAAATCCAGCGCAATAACCCTCCCCTTGCCGTGCATGCGCTTGGCCGCCACTTGTGACCAGCCGCCGGGTGTTGCCCCGAGATCGACAACGATCTCGCCCGAACGTATCAGGTGGTCCCGATCGTCGATCTCCATCAGCTTGAACGAAGCGCGTGAGCGATAGCCTTCAGCCTTGGCGCGTTGTACGTAGGTGTCGTTTACGTGTTCGCGCAACCACGCATTACTCGTTCGGGTTCGTTTCATTGTCTAAAACTCGGTAAAATGCGTTCTTTGTAAAGGCTTACTGAATGCTTGATATTACCTCCGAACAACGCCGCGCCATGCGCGCCAAAGCCCACGCGCTAAATCCCGTGGTCACCATCAGCCAGAACGGGCTGACCGAATCCGTCCTGAAGGAAATCAGTGTCAGCCTGGAAAGTCATGAACTGATCAAGATTCGTGTGTTCAACGACGACCGCGCAGTGCGCGAGCAGTTTCTGGCAACAATTTGCGAGCAGCTCGCGGCAGCGCCTGTGCAGCATATCGGCAAACTGCTGGTCATCTGGCGTCCAGGCACTGAAACCAAAAATGCGGCGAAACCGCAGCGCAGCCGCAGCGAGCCGCATCGCAGCAAGCGCAGCTTCCAGGGCGGCACTCGCGCTTGACGTTTTCTGTTTGCTGCGTGCCACCTGAGTTCCGGCGGCTCCGGCAGCGCAATTACTCGTAGCGAACCTCAAGCACTTCGTATTCGCGCAAACCACCCGGCGCTTGCACCTGGGCGACATCGCCAGCGAACTTGCCGATCAGCGCGCGGGCGATCGGCGAATTGATCGAGATCTTTCCTGCCTTGATATTGGCCTCGTCCTCGCCAACGATCTGGTAGGTTACCTGCGTGCCGGAATCCTGATCCTCAAGATCAAGCGTCGCTCCAAATACGCAGCGCCCGTCGGCGTCAAGCAATTTTGGATCGATGATCTGCGCATCAGACAGTTTGCCTTCGACTTCCTTGATGCGCCCTTCGACGAAGGCCTGCCGTTCCTTGGCTGCGTCGTATTCGGCGTTCTCGGACAAATCGCCATGTGAGCGCGCTTCGGCAATGGCCGCGATAACCGAGGGACGCTCAACCGTTTTCAGTTGATGCAGTTCAGCACGCAGCTTCTCTGCCCCTTTGACTGTCAATGGTACTTTACTCATGATTTCTTCTCTCTGGTTCGCTACCAAAGCAAAACCGCCGGCGCCCGGGAAACGGGCGTCGCCGGCGGCTTGATGGATGACTAGTTTAATTGTGCGTGAAGCGCCTGTATCGGATAAACCACGAGCTCACCGCGGTTCTTGATCCCGACAGCGGCTGCTTCCGCGCCCCATATAGTGGTGTACATCGTAACCCGAGCCGCCAGTCCGGAGGTACGGATGGAGCGCGAATCGTTGATCGCCTGCCGTTTTTCGTCAACCGTATTGATGATCAGCGATATTTCCTTGTTCTTGATCATATCGACGATGTGCGGTCGACCTTCAGTGACTTTATTGACCGTCGTCACCGGGATGCTCGCCGCCGATATTGTGGCGGCCGTTCCGCGTGTGGCCAGGATGATGAATCCCGCCTCATGCAGGTCGCGGGCAATCGCAACGACTTTCGACTTGTCCGTTTCCTTGACGCTGATAAAGACCTTGCCCGATGTCGGAAGCTTCACGCTGGCGGCCATCTGGCTCTTGACGAAGGCTTCCTCGAAGGTCTTGCCGACGCCCATCACTTCGCCAGTCGACTTCATTTCCGGACCGAGAATGGTATCGACCCCGGGAAATTTGTTGAACGGGAAAACGGCTTCCTTGACCGAGAAATACGGCGGAATGATCTCCTTCGTAACCCCTTGACTAGCAAGAGATTGACCGGCCATGCAACGTGCAGCGATTTTCGCCAGCTGCAATCCGGTGGCCTTTGAAACGAATGGCACGGTACGCGACGCGCGCGGATTGACTTCGAGAACGTAAACAATATCGTGCTGAATGGCAAACTGGACGTTCATTAGTCCGCAGACATTCAAACCCTTGGCCATCAGCTTGGTCTGCCGACGCAACTCGTCTTGCACTTCGCACGAGAGCGAATAAGGTGGCAGCGAACAGGCTGAATCGCCGGAATGCACACCCGCCTGCTCGACGTGTTCCATGACACCGCCGATGATCACTTCGTCGCCGTCGGAAAGCGCATCGACGTCAACCTCGATGGCATCATTGAGGAAGCGATCAAGCAAGACCGGCGAATCGTTCGAGACTTTGACGGCCTCGCGCATGTAACGCTCCAGATCACGCGGTTCATGCACGATCTCCATGGCCCGCCCTCCGAGCACGTACGACGGGCGAACGACCAGCGGATAGCCAATTTCCTCTGCCAAGCGCAAGGCGTCGGGTTCAGTGCGCGCGGTGCGGTTCGGCGGCTGCTTGAGACCGAGATCCTGCAAGAGCTTCTGAAAGCGCTCGCGGTCTTCCGCGGCATCGATCATGTCCGGCGAAGTACCGATGATCGGCACGCCATTGGCTTCTAGATCACGCGCCAGCTTGAGCGGTGTCTGCCCGCCGAACTGCACGATGACGCCGACCGGTTTTTCGATGGCGACGATTTCGAGAACGTCTTCGAGCGTCAGCGGCTCGAAATAGAGACGATCCGAGGTGTCGTAGTCGGTCGAAACGGTTTCCGGATTGCAGTTGACCATGATCGTTTCATAGCCGTCCTCACGCATGGCCAGAGCCGCATGCACACAGCAATAGTCGAACTCGATGCCCTGACCGATGCGGTTCGGTCCGCCGCCGAGCACCATGATCTTCGGCTTGCTGCTCGGG
>Ga0302273_1001068_pt1 | contig 11678 bp, 9 predicted proteins | sample III_Bog_N1_3_FD_198774 | JGI IMG/M metagenome (GOLD analysis project Ga0302273, IMG submission 198774) | Peat permafrost microbial communities from Stordalen Mire near Abisko, Sweden - III_Bog_N1_3 | ecosystem: Environmental > Terrestrial > Soil > Wetlands > Peat | place: Sweden: Abisko... | reverse complement strand
ACCGCTACTCGCGCGCCAAGCTGAACGCGGACATCGAAACGCTGCGCTCTTATTACCTCGCGCGCGGCTACTTGGAGTTCAAGGTCGAGTCCACCCAGGTGGCGATTTCGCCGGACAAGCAGAGCATTTCGATCACGCTCAATATCAGCGAAGGCGAGCGTTTTGTCGTCTCCGGCGTCAAGCTCGAAGGCAATTATTTGGGCAAGGAAGAAGAGTTCAAGTCGCTCGTCACCATCAAGCCGGGCCAGCCCTACAACGCCGATGCGGTGGCCGAGACCACCAAAGCTTTTACCGAGTATTTTGGCAATTTTGGCTTTGCCTTTGCCAAGGTCGAAGCGGCCCCAGTGATTGACCGGGCCAACAAGCGCGTGGCTTTTGTGCTGCAGGCCGAGCCGTCGCGCCGGGCTTATGTGCGGCGCATCAATGTGGCTGGCAACAACCGCACCCGCGATGAAGTGGTGCGCCGCGAGTTCCGCCAGTTTGAATCCTCTTGGTATGACGGTGACAAGATTCGCCTGTCGCGTGACCGCGTGGACCGCTTGGGCTTCTTCAACGAAGTGAGCCTGGAAACGCAGGAAGTGCCAGGCACGCCGGATCAGGTCGACCTGACGGTGAATGTGGTGGAAAAACCTACCGGCAATCTGCAACTGGGTGCTGGTTATTCCAGCGCCGACAGCCTGTCGCTGACCTTCGGCATCAAGCAGGAAAACGTTTTTGGCTCGGGCAACTACCTAGGCGTTGAAGTCAACACCAGCAAATCCAATCGCCAACTGGTGTTGAGCACGGTGGATCCGTATTTCACCGCTGACGGCATTTCGCGCTCGATTGATGTGTACGACAAGACTTCCACGCCGCTCAATGGCCAGGGTGGCGACTACAAGCTCAAAACCCAAGGCGCCAGCATCCGTTTTGGCGTTCCCTTTACCGAGAGCGACACGGTTTATTTCGGCAGTGGCTATGAAGTCCTGACCATCGTGCCCGGCACGCTGCTGCCGGTCAGCTACCAGGACTACGCCAATGTGTTTGGCTACAAAACCACCTCGGTTCCGCTGACGGTGGGCTGGTCACGCGACAACCGCGATAGTGCGCTGGTGCCCACTTCCGGGCGTTACCAGCGTCTTTATGGCGACTGGGGCATTGCGGGCGACATCAAGTTTGTCCGGGTCAACTACCAGATTCAGCAGTATTTCCCCCTGAACAAGCAGTTCACGCTAGCGCTCAATGGCGAGCTGGGCTGGGGCAAGGGGCTCAATGGCCAGCCTTTCCCCTTGTTCAAGAATTACTACTCTGGCGGTCTGGGCTCGGTGCGCGGCTTCCAGCAGGGCTCACTCGGCCCGCGCGACAGTGCGGGTGACTTGGCCATCGGCGCGCCGAAAAAGCTCAACGTCAATGCTGAGCTGGTGGCCCCGTTCCCCGGCGCGGGCAACGACCGCACGCTGCGCTTGTACGGCTTTGTCGATGCAGGCAATGTATTTGCCGACAACTACACGCTGAGCGGCCCCAATGGTCTGCGCGCCTCGACCGGCTTGGGCATCAGCTGGATTTCTCCGGTCGGACCTCTTCGCATTGCTTATGCAGTGCCTTTGCGTAAACAAGCAGGCGATAAAATAGAACGCCTGCAATTCCAAATTGGTACCTCTTTCTAATGAAAAACTTTTCAAACAAAATCGTCCTGGGTCTTGTCATTGCCTTGGCTGGCGTCACTGCCACTGCGCAGGATTTCAAGGTCGGCGTGGTCAATCTGGACCGCATTTTCCGCGAAGCCAATTCGGCCAAGGCGGCCCAGAACAAGCTGGAGCAGGAATTCACCAAGCGTGAAAAAGAGCTGACCGATTTGGCCGCCCAGCTCAAAATCCAATCTGACAAGTTTGAGCGCGAGTCGCCCACGCTGGCCGAAAGCCAGCGCACGATTCGTCAGCGCCAGCTGGTCGATCAGGACCGCACCTTTCAAACCAAGCGCCGCGAGTTCCAGGAAGACCTGAACGCCCGCAAGAATGAAGAGCTGCAACTGGTCATTGAGCGCGCCAACAAAGTCGTCAAAACCTTGGCTGAAAGCGAAAAATACGACCTGATTCTGCAGGAATCAGTCTATGTCAACCCCAAGCATGACATCACCGACAAAGTGATCAAAGCACTGAACGCTGCGCGGTAATTGTCGGTGGCGAGCACGCGCATGGGCGTAGAAATGGCAGGCGTCGCATGACGCTGCGTCTGGCCGAAATCGTTCAGGCGCTGGCGGACAAGGCGCCCGCCGAGCTGCTGGGCAATCCTGATTTGCTGATTGAACGCCTGTCTCCACTGGAGACGGCTGGCCCGCAGGATCTGACATTTCTGAGCAACCCGAAATACCTCAGCCAGCTGGCCCAGTCGGGCGCTGGCTGCGTGGTGGTGGCGCCGTCGATGCGCGAGGCGGCGCTCAGTCGTGGCGCGTGCATTGTGGCGGCTGACCCTTATTACTACTTTGCGCTGCTGACCCAGTTGTGGAAGCGGACGCACGTTCCAGTGGTTGCGGCGCAGATTCATCCCAGCGCCTGCATTGATCCGGGCGCCACGCTGGCGCCCGACGTGTCTGTCGGCGCTTTTGCTTGCATTGATGCGGGCGCCGTGATTGGCGCGGGCGCCAGCATTGGCGCACATTGCGTCATTGGCCGCGATGCGGTCGTCGGCGCCCAGACGCGGCTGTCGGCGCGGGTGACGCTGGCCGACGGCTGCCGCATCGGCGAGCGTTGCATCGTCCATCCCGGCGCGGTGATTGGCGCCGACGGCTTTGGCTTTGCGCCGCACGGTGGCCAGTGGGTCAAGATCGAGCAGCTCGGCGCGGTGCAAATCGGCAACGATGTCGAAATCGGCGCCAACACCTGCATCGACCGGGGCGCGCTGCAGGACACCGTGCTCGAAGACGGCGTCAAGCTCGACAACCTGGTGCAAATTGCCCACAACGTGCGTGTTGGCGCGCACAGCGCGATGGCCGGTTGCGCAGGCGTGGCGGGCAGCGCGACGATTGGCAAGCATTGCACCGTCGGCGGCGGCGCGATTGTGCTGGGCCACCTGCGCCTGGCCGACGGCGTGCATGTGTCCGCCGCCAGCACCGTGACCCGCTCGCTGCTCAAACCCGGCCAGTACAGCGGCCTGTTTCCCATCGACGACAATGCCGCCTGGGAAAAAAACGCCGCCACCCTCAAACAGCTTCACGCCCTGCGTGAACGGCTCAAGCAGGCGGAAAAATCCCTGCTGCACCTCCAGACTCTCCAAGCTACCTCCGAAGAAAAACCATGATGGACATCCACCAGATTCTCAAGTTATTGCCACACCGTTACCCGATTTTGCTGGTGGACCGCGTGCTCGAAATTGAAACCGGAAAGCGCATCAAGGCGCTGAAAAACGTCACGATCAACGAGCCTTTTTTCATGGGCCATTTCCCCAAGCACCCGGTGATGCCGGGCGTGCTGATGATTGAAGCGATGGCGCAGGCTGCCGCCTTGCTGAGTTTTTCGACGCTGGGCGTGGCGCCGGACGACAAGACCGTTTATTACTTTGCCGGCATTGACGGCGCGCGTTTCAAACGCCCCGTCGGCCCCGGCGACCAGCTGATCATGGACGTGGAACTGCTGCGCATGAAAGCCGGTATTTTCAAATACAAGGGCGTGTGCAGCGTGGACGGCAATCTGGTCTGCGAAGCCGAACTGATGTGTACCATGCGCACTGTCGCCTGAAAGCGGGCTTGACATGACCCTGCCAGCTGTTTCGCCGGGCATCCACGCCACGGCGCTTGTTGATCCCTTGGCCCAGCTGGACAGCTCGGTCAGCGTCGGGCCTTACACCGTCATCGGGCCGCATGTGCGCATTGATGCGGGCACCACTGTCGGCGCCCACTGCGTGATTGAAGGCCACACGACCATAGGCCGCGACAACCGGATTTTCCAGTTCAACTCGCTCGGTGCCGTGCCCCAGGACAAAAAATACGCGGGCGAACCGTGCGAGCTGGTGATTGGCGACCGCAACACCATCCGCGAGTTTTGCAGTTTCAACATTGGCTCGCCCGGTGACTTGGGCGTGACGCGTCTGGGCGACGACAACTGGATCATGGCTTATGTGCATATCGCGCATGACTGCACCGTGGGCAACCAGACGATTTTCGCCAACAACACCACGCTGGCCGGTCATGTTGAAGTCGGCGACTGGGTGATTTTGGGCGGCTTTACCGGCGTGCATCAGTTTGTCAAGCTGGGCGCGCACAGCTTTACCGCGATTTCGTCGGTGCTGGTGGCTGATTTGCCGCCGTTTGTCATGTGCCAGGGTCAGCCCGCTGCGGCGCGCTCGATGAATTTTGAAGGCCTGCGTCGCCGGGGTTTTTCGCCCGAGCGCATTTCCGCAGTCAAAGCCATGCACAAGGCGCTGTACCGCGACGGCCTGACGCTGGAGCAGTCCAAGCTGCGCATTGCCGAGCTGACGCAATCGCACCCCGAGTCCGCGCCCGATGTGGCGATGATGCTGGACTTTCTGGCCAAGTCGTCGCCGCAGCGCGGCATCGTCCGCTAGGCCGCCATGTCAGCAGCGCCAGAGGCTCTGCCTTCCCGTGGAGCGGGTCGGCCTGCTGTGCCATCGGGCGACTCAGCCGCACCCCGCATGGCGATGGTCGCGGGCGAAACTTCCGGCGACCTGCTCGCCAGCCTGCTGCTCGACGGCCTGAAAACCCGTTGGCCCGCCTTGAGCGCGGGCGGCATAGGCGGCGCGCAGATGATCCGCCGGGGTTTTGACGCCTGGTGGCCGAGCGAAAAACTGGCCGTACATGGCTATGGCTTGGATGTACTGCTCCGTTACCGCGAAATTCTCGGCATCCGCGAGCAGCTCAAAAAGCGGCTGCTGGACGCCAGCAGCCCGCGCCCCGATGTGTTTATCGGTGTCGATGCGCCCGATTTCAACCTCGATCTGGAAGCGGCACTGAAGGCGCAGGGCGTCAAGACGGTGCATTTTGTCTGCCCGTCAATCTGGGCCTGGCGCGCCGAGCGCATCGACAAGCTTAAGCGCAGCGCCGACCATGTGCTGTGCATTTTCCCGTTTGAGCCGGAGCTGCTGGCCGCGCATGGTATTGGCGCGACCTACGTCGGCCATCCACTGGCCAATGTGATTCCGATGCAGGCGGATCGCTCCGCCGCTAGGTGCCAACTCGGCCTGCGTGATGACGACACGGTGATCGCTATTCTGCCGGGTAGCCGCGAGTCGGAAATCCAGTACCTGGCCAGCCGCTTTTTTCAGGCTGCGGCGCTGGTCAAGCGCGCCCAGCCAGCGGTCAAATTCATCGTGCCCGCCATTCCGGCGCTGAAAAGCCGGATCGAGCAGCTGGCCGACGAGGCGGGCATGCGCGCCGACGTGCAAATCGTCGCGGGCCAGTCGCACGCCGTGCTGGCCGCCTGCGATGTCACCTTGATTGCCAGCGGCACGGCCACGCTGGAGGCGGCTTTATTCAAGCGCCCTATGGTGATTGCCTACAACATGAACTGGCTGTCGTGGCAGATCATGCGGCGCAAGCAGCTCCAGCCCTGGGTGGGACTGCCGAATATTTTGTGCCGCGATTTTGTCGTGCCCGAGCTGCTGCAGGACGCCGCCACGCCGCAGGCACTGGCGCAGGCGCTGCTCGAATGGATTGACGCCAAGGCCGCAGCGCCTGACAAAATAGCCGCCGTTGAACACCGATTTACCCAGCTGCACACCGAGTTGCAGCGCGACACTTCTCAATTAGCGACCGATGCCATCCAGAAAATTCTTCAAACCTGAGCAAGTAGCCTTGTCCTGGGACGCGCCCGGCCTGATCGCCGGGGTGGACGAGGCCGGACGTGGGCCGCTGGCCGGTCCCGTGATGGCCGCCGCCGTCATTTTGGACGAGCTGAACCCGATCAAAGGGCTGGCCGACTCGAAAAAACTCACCGCGCTGCGCCGCGAACAGCTCTATGACGAAATCCAAGCCAAGGCGCTGTGCTGCTCGATTGCGCTGGCCACGGTGGAAGAAATTGACCGCCTGAACATTCTGCAAGCCACCATGCTGGCGATGAAGCGCGCCGTCGAAGGCTTGCGACTGAAGCCGCACAAGGTGCTGGTCGATGGCAACCGTCTGCCGTCCCTGAACATCCTGGCCGAAGCCATCGTCAAGGGCGACGCGCTGGTGCCCGCGATTTCTGCCGCCTCGATTCTGGCCAAGGTGTACCGGGATCGCTGGTGCGCCCAGTACCACCTCGAATTTCCGCAATACGGTTTTGCCACGCACAAAGGCTACGGCACCGCCGCGCACCTGGCGGCCTTGAAAGAACACGGAGCCTGCCCGCAGCACCGCAAATCGTTTGCCCCCGTGGCGCGGGTGTTGCTGTGAACGCCGGTTTTTCGGTGCCGGTCACCGAGATCAGCTCGCGCGACAACGCCTTCATCAAGGATTTGCGCCGCCTGTCGCAAGACAGCACGGCGTACCGCAAGCAGGGCCGGGTCTGGCTCGAAGGCGACCACCTGTGCCGGGCGGCGCTGGCGCGGGGCTTGAAACCCGTCATCGCCGTGTTTGCTGCCTCGTTCTGGCCGCAGGCGCCCGCTGAATGGACGCAGGTGGCGCAGAAAAATATCGTGATCGCCGACGCGCTGCTGCCCGAGATCAGCGGCCTCGAATCGCCTGCGCGCATGGGCTTTGTGCTGGAACTGCCCGCCGCACCCGAACTCCAGCCCGGCGCCGCCTCGGTGATTTTGGACCGCGTGCAGGACGCGGGTAATGTCGGCTCGATTTTGCGCAGCGCGGCGGCTTTTGGTTTTGGCCAGATCATTGCGCTCAAGGGCACGGCGGCGCTGTGGTCGCCCAAGGTGTTGCGCGCTGGCATGGGCGCGCATTTTGGCCTGCGCCTGGTCGAAGGCGTGGCGCCCGAGACGCTTGCCGATTTGACGGTGCCGATTGTCGTCACCAGCTCGCACCACGGCAGCTTTTTGCACCAGCAGCGCGTGCCCATGCCCTGCGCCTGGGCGATGGGCCACGAAGGGCAGGGCGTGGGCGAGAGCCTGATGGCGCGCGCCGGCCTGAAGGTGCGCATCGACCAGCCAGGCGGCGAGGAGTCGCTCAATGTGGCGGCGGCGGCGGCGATTTGCCTGTATGCGAGTGCGCTGGCATAAGGGTTTATCCCCCAAGCTATAATTAAAAGCTTTGCAAATCCCAGCTTCGCCCGCTCGCACCAAGCCAAACCCCACAAAAAAGCAGTCCGCAAGAGTCTGAACAGACGTTTCTTGTGCGCGCTTGGGCGAACCGAAACCAACCCGGAGAACCCAGTGCTTTTGTCTCTACAGGGAACACGCGATATATCCCCGCCCGCCATCTTGGCGCTCGCAGACGGCACGGTCTTTATCGGCAATTCGATTGGCGCGCCAGGCGCCACGATCGGTGAGGTGGTGTTCAACACCGCCATGACCGGCTATCAGGAAATCCTCACGGACCCCAGCTATTGCCAGCAGATCGTCACGCTTACCTACCCGCATATCGGCAACTACGGCGTCAGCGCCGAAGATGTCGAGGCGGCTAAAGTCCATGCAGCCGGTCTGATCATCAAGGATCTGCCGCTGCTGGCCTCAAATTTCCGCATGACCATGACCTTGTCCGAGTACCTGGTCAAGGAAAACACGGTGGCGATTGCCAACATCGACACCCGCCACCTGACGCGCCACCTGCGTATTCACGGCGCGCAAAACGGCTGCATCCTCGCGCTGGCCGCTGGCGAAACCGTCACCCCGGCGGCGATTGACAAGGCCGTGGCCGGTGCCAAGGGCGCGCCCAGCATGGGCGGGCTGGATCTGGCCAAAGTGGTATCGGTCAAGCAGCCTTACGAGTGGACGCAGACCGAGTGGAAGCTCGGCACCGGCTACGGCCAGCAGACGCAGCCCGCGTTTCACGTCGTGGCCTATGACTTCGGCGTCAAGTTCAACATTTTGCGCATGCTGGCCGAGCGCGGCTGCCGTGTCACCGTCGTGCCCGCGCAAACCAGCGCCGCCGAGGTGCTGAAGTACCAGCCGGATGGCATTTTCCTGAGCAACGGCCCCGGCGATCCGCAGCCCTGCGACTACGCGATTGCCGCCGTCGCCGAGCTGATTGAAACCGGCATCCCGACTTTCGGCATCTGTCTGGGCCACCAGATCATGGCGCTGGCTTCGGGCGCCAAGACCTTCAAGATGAAGTTCGGCCACCACGGCGCGAACCATCCGGTCAAAGACTTGGACACGGGCCGCGTCAGCATCACCAGCCAGAACCACGGTTTTGCGGTCGATGAAAAAACGCTGCCTGCCAACCTGCGCGCGACCCACGTCAGCCTGTTTGACGGCACGCTGCAAGGTCTGGCCCGCACCGACAAGCCCGCGTTCTGCTTCCAGGGTCACCCTGAAGCCTCGCCCGGCCCGCACGATATTGCCTATCTGTTCGATCGCTTTATTGAAGCTATGCGCAGCACTCAGGCTGCATCTACTACGCAAGGGTAAGTCATGGCCAGTTTATTCAGCTTCCCGCAAGCCGCGCTTGAAAAAGCCATCAACAAGCGCATCATGACGCTGCCGCCCCAGCACCGTGACTGGTTTGCCGAGCGTTGGCTGCAAAAGCCGTACAAAAAGTCCTTTATCGAGAAAAAAGCCATGCCCTTGGTGATTTTTCTGAGCAAAGGCAAGAGTTGGGACGACACCGTGTTTGCCGAAGAAATGGCCGCTTGGGATGTCAAGTTCTATGACGCCGAGGCCGAAGTGCTGCGCCCTTTCGTCGATGGCGACGGCCTGCTGCAACTGATGCAGAAAAACATGTCCATTGAGCGCCTGCAGGCGTTACGCGATAAGCTGGACACGCAGCGCCACGTCTGAAGCGTGTGCGAACGGGCCTGCAAAGGCCCATTTTTTTAGTCCTGATTTTCTCGATTCCCTGATCGCACCTATGCCAAAACGCACAGATATCAAAAGCATTCTCATCATCGGCGCTGGCCCCATCATCATCGGCCAGGCTTGCGAGTTTGACTATTCCGGCGTGCAGGCCTGCAAGGCGCTGCGCGAAGAGGGTTACAAAGTCATCCTGATCAACTCCAACCCCGCCACCATCATGACCGACCCGGCGACGGCGGACGTGACCTACATCGAGCCGATTACGTGGCAAACGGTGGAAAAAATCATCGCCAAGGAGCGTCCCGACGCCATCTTGCCGACGATGGGCGGCCAGACGGCGCTGAACTGCGCGCTCGACCTGTGGCACCAAGGCGTTCTCGAAAAATACCAAGTCGAGCTGATCGGAGCCAAGCCCGAAGCCATCGACAAGGCCGAAGACCGCCTGAAGTTCAAGGACGCGATGACCAAAATCGGTCTCGGTTCGGCGCGCTCGGGCATTGCGCACAGCATGGACGAAGCCTGGGCCGTGCAAAGGACGCTGGGTTTCCCGACCGTGATCCGCCCCAGCTTCACGCTGGGCGGCACCGGCGGCGGCATTGCCTACAACCCGGAAGAGTTCGAGGAAATCTGCAAGCGCGGCCTCGAAGCCTCGCCGACCAACGAACTCTTGATTGAAGAGTCCTTGCTCGGCTGGAAAGAGTACGAGATGGAAGTCGTGCGCGACACGGCGGACAACTGCATCATCGTCTGCTCGATTGAAAATCTGGACCCGATGGGCGTGCATACCGGCGACTCCATCACCGTCGCGCCCGCGCAGACGCTGAGCGACAAGGAATACCAGATCCTGCGCAATGCGTCCCTGGCCGTGCTGCGCGAAATCGGCGTCGATACCGGTGGCTCGAACGTGCAGTTTTCCATCAACCCGGCGGATGGCCGCATGGTGGTGATCGAGATGAATCCACGCGTGTCGCGTTCGTCGGCGCTGGCGTCCAAGGCCACGGGTTTCCCGATTGCCAAGATTGCCGCCAAGCTGGCCGTGGGTTTCACGCTCGACGAGCTGCGCAACGAAATCACCGGCGGCGCCACGCCGGCCAGCTTCGAGCCGAGCATCGACTACGTGGTCACGAAAATTCCGCGTTTTGCCTTTGAAAAATTCCCGACCGCCGATTCGCGCCTGACGACGCAAATGAAATCCGTCGGCGAAGTGATGGCGATGGGCCGCACTTTCCAGGAATCGTTCCAGAAAGCCCTGCGCGGTCTGGAAGTCGGCGTGGACGGCATGAACGAAAAGACCCAGGATCGCGAAGTGCTGGAGCGCGAACTCGGCGCGCCGGGACCGGACCGTATCTGGTACGTCGGCGACGCGTTTGCGATGGGCCTGAGCGTCGATGAAGTGTTTGACCTGACGAAAATCGACCGCTGGTTCCTGGTGCAGATCGAGCAGATCGTCAAGATCGAACTGGAGCTGGAAACCACGACGCTGGAAGCCATCGACGCGGCCACGCTGCGCGCGCTGAAGCAAAAAGGCTTTTCAGACCGCCGCCTGGCGCGCCAGTTGAAAACCACCGACACCGCCATCCGCGAAAAGCGCATTGCGTTGGGCGTGCGCCCGGTTTACAAGCGCGTCGATACCTGCGCCGCTGAGTTTGAAACCAACACCGCCTACCTGTACTCGACCTACGAGGCCGAAGGCAGCGAGTGCGAAGCTGCGCCCACGGACAAGAAAAAAATCATGGTGCTGGGCGGTGGCCCGAACCGCATCGGCCAGGGCATCGAGTTCGACTACTGCTGCGTTCACGCGGCAATGGCGATGCGCGAAGACGGCTATGAAACCATCATGGTCAACTGCAACCCCGAGACGGTTTCCACCGACTACGACACGTCAGACCGCCTGTATTTCGAGCCGCTGACGCTGGAAGACGTGCTGGAAATCGTGGACAAGGAAAAGCCGCACGGCGTGATCGTTCAGTACGGCGGCCAAACGCCGTTGAAGCTGGCACTCGGCCTGGAAGCCAACGGCGTGCCCATCATCGGCACCTCGCCGGACATGATCGATGCCGCCGAAGACCGCGAGCGTTTCCAAAAGCTGCTGCATGCGCTGGATTTGCGCCAGCCGCCCAACGCCACGGCCCGCACCGAGCCGGAAGCGCTGGAAAAAGCCGCCGCGCTGGGCTACCCGTTGGTCGTGCGCCCCAGCTACGTGCTGGGCGGGCGCGCGATGGAAATCGTCCACGAGCAGCGCGACCTGGAGCGCTACATGCGCGAAGCCGTCAAGGTCAGCCATGACTCGCCGGTGCTGCTGGATCGCTTCCTGAACGACGCGATTGAGTGCGACGTGGACTGCATCCGCGACGCCGAAGGCGCGACCTTCATCGGCGGCGTGATGGAGCACATCGAGCAGGCGGGCGTTCACAGCGGCGACTCGGCCTGCTCGCTGCCACCGTATTCGCTCAGCGCCGAAACCGTGACGGAAATCAAGCGCCAGACCGCCGCGATGGCCCAAGCCCTGAACGTGGTCGGCCTGATGAACGTGCAGTTCGCCATCCAGAACATTGACGGCAAGGACGTGATTTACGTGCTGGAAGTCAATCCGCGCGCTTCGCGCACCGTGCCGTTTGTCAGCAAGGCTACTGGCATTCAATTGGCCAAGGTGGCGGCGCGCTGCATGGCCGGTCAGACGCTGGCCTCGCAAGGCATCAGCCACGAAGTCACGCCGCCGTATTTCAGCGTGAAAGAAGCCGTGTTCCCGTTTGTGAAATTCCCTGGCGTGGACACGATTCTCGGCCCCGAGATGAAATCCACCG
>Ga0302273_1001063_pt1 | contig 11706 bp, 8 predicted proteins | sample III_Bog_N1_3_FD_198774 | JGI IMG/M metagenome (GOLD analysis project Ga0302273, IMG submission 198774) | Peat permafrost microbial communities from Stordalen Mire near Abisko, Sweden - III_Bog_N1_3 | ecosystem: Environmental > Terrestrial > Soil > Wetlands > Peat | place: Sweden: Abisko... | reverse complement strand
GTCAATATCAGGCAACTTACTCCCATTAAATTGAAGGTAATAGAATAGTACCGCTATCACATTATTAGTAAAATGAGCAACGATTGGCAACCACATGTTTTCACTCCACACCAGAAGATAGCCAAAAAAAGCTCCCATAAGCATACGGGGTACAAATCCGTAAAATTGAAAGTGAATCGTACTAAAGATAATTGCAGTAATCCAGATTGAGGTTTTAACACCTTTCCAATCCCGGATAACACCTTGCAACGCGCCCCTGAAATAAAGTTCTTCGCCGATGGCAGGGATGACTGATATTAAAAATATATTAATAAGCAGACCCTGAAAAGTATTTACTTTCAGGAATTTTTCAGTCAGCGCTGTTGCCTGTTCTTCTGATGTTTTCATCCACAGCTCTATGCCTGAAAACATCTTCGGCAAAACCAACTGATGATTCAAATCACCAAGTAAGTTAATAAAAGGAATAATGAGGATCATGAAAATGACTACAAGAATTAAATCGGTCCAATTCATTTTCTTTTTATCCAGAAGTAAAAAATGTTGAGGTTTTTCACTAATTAAATAAGCTAAAACGATAGGTGGTAAAACAATAACTCCTACCGAAAGCAATAACTGCGACAGCTTTAACAAACCCGTTTCAGTAAGGTTTAAAAGTGGCAAGAACGAGATTACAGGAGTTAATATCAATGTAAAAAGCAAAGTGATCGCTAAGAGTATAAACAATTTGCCCAATACTCCCGTTTGAACAAAGGCTCCTTTTGATGTTTTCATATGGATTGTATTTTACAAAAAAACTCCTGCTATTTTTCAATAACAGAAGTTTCTTTGTGTGATTAGAAAAAAATCTTAGTTTCTTGGTCTAGCTTCTTTAACAACCATTGAGCGACCATCAAATTCAGCTCCGTTTAATTCTTCGATTACTTTTGCGGCAGCAGCATCGTCAGCCATTTCTACAAATGCAAATCCTTTAGATTTTCCGGTTTCGCGATCTTTGATGATTTTGCATGATTCTACTTGACCATACTCTTCGATAACCCCTTGAAGGTCATTTTCCCGAACTTTGTAACTTAAATTACCTACGTAAATGTTCATAAAATAAAATAAAAAAATTGAATAAATTGTGTTTCAAGAACAGCATAAACAAACAAGGTTAAAACCGAATCAGTCCTTGAAAGGAGAGAAACAAATAACCCCACAAGAAAATACACTTTCTTATCGGGTACAAAGGAAAACAATTAATTTTGAATATACAACAAATAGTGTAAAAATATTTGAAATTTAGTGAATTATACTCATATTTTTCACTTCCTTATATGTCCATCCCCTTTAATTATCCATTTATAGGAACACAGCTCATTTAATCCCATGGGACCGCGGGCATGTAATTTTTGAGTACTGATTCCGATTTCAGCACCCAACCCAAATTGGGCTCCATCGGTAAATGCTGTTGAGACATTGGTATAGACACAAGCGGCATCCACCATTTTATCGAAGAGATTGATGTTTTTTAAATCTTCACTGATAATACATTCGCTGTGTCTTGAACTATAGGTCGAAATATGATCAATGGCTTCTTCTATTGATTCGACAGTTTTTACTGACATTTTATAATCCAGGAATTCTGTCCCGTAACTTTCAGCATCAACTTTTTGCAACAAGGCTTTTGGATATTTTCCAATTAGAAAAGTGTAGGCTTTTACATCAGCATACAGGATGACATTTTTTTCTGATAATTTACGACAGATATCCGGTAAATCTTTCAACCGTTTTTCGTGAATGATCAGACAGTCTAAAGCATTACAGACACTAACACGTCTTGTTTTGGCATTGTAGATGATTTCAATTCCCTTTTCAACATCTCCGGATTCATCAAAATAGGTGTGACAAATGCCGGCACCTGTCTCTATAACGGGGATCTTTGAATTATCACGGACATATTCAATCAGTTTTTTTCCTCCGCGTGGAATTATCACATCTACAAAACCAACAGCATTCATCAAATCGGCTGTAGATTCTCTTCCTGCCGGAAGTAAAGTAATAATATTTTTGTCTAGACTGAATTTTTCGAGAACCGTTTGAATCACGTGTACAATCGCTGAATTTGAATGCTGAGCATCAGTTCCGCCTTTCAACACACTGGCATTTCCTGATTTCAGGCATAAAGAGAACACATCAATACTTACATTCGGACGGGCTTCATAAATGACCCCAATAACACCAAACGGTACTGTCACTTTCGAAATTTTCAACCCGTTTGGACGGATTGTCTCCATTAACGTTTTTCCAAGCGGCGATGGTAATGACACAACATTCTGTATATCATCGGCTATCGTTTCAATCCGTTCTTTTGTCAATAATAAACGGTCGTACATCGGATCATGAATATCCATCGCCGATAAATCTTTAATATTCTCAGCCAGAATATAGTCAGTCTGTGCAACTACTTCATCAGCTAAAGCAACCAAAACCTGATTAATAAGGACATCACTGACCATGTTAAGCAAACGTGAAGCTTTTAAAGAATCTTGTTTCCAGTTCGAAATTTTAAGAACAGAATTCATAGAGTTCATTTTTAAAATTTGTTACTTAGCTTTTTTCCTTTTGTGTGAAAAGCACCATTTTTACTTTAAGTTTATTTCCAATGTCTATGACACTAACCACATCCTGAAGATTAAGCGTTTTATCTGCATGCAGCAACACGATAACATCTTCACCTGCTTTTTTCGAAGACAATATGGTTGATAGTTCTGGTTCTACATTTTCAAATGTTACTTCTTTTTGATTTACATAATATCGGTGATCCGATGTAATCGTCAGATTAATTTGCTTTTTAACGACTACTTTCTCTGAGGTTTTAGCCTGAGGGAGCAACACCCGGATAGTTGCCGGCGTCACTAATGTAGATATAATTAAGAAAAACAGCAACAAGAAAAACATGATGTCGTTCAACGAGGCAGTATAAACCTCTGCTGTTCTCAACTTTCTGCGTTCTATTTTCATTTTGTTTGTTTGATAGGGATCGTTTAATTTTATAAAATTAATAGTTTTGAGAATACAGTTCTTCGTTTAATGAGAACTACTCTCAATTAAACGAATTTTGCATTTATTTACTTGTTAATTTTATTTTTCTTCCTGTTATTTAGAATTCTGACATTACAGGATTCTGTCTTGGATCTTGATTCCTGATTCTTAAATCTTTGTTCTTTGCTCTAAAAATCTTAGGCTTTGTTAGTTCGTTTATACAACCGGATATCTTTCAACAAATCATTTGAACATTTATCAATTCGAACAACAATTTTATCAATGCGTCCGTTTAAAATATAATAACCGGAGTAAGCAATAATTCCTACAAACAAACCTGCACCGGAACAAATCATTTTTTGATACAAACCATCAGAGATATTCGCGATATTTAAATCGTTCGTCACCGAAATGTTATAAAATATTTTGATTACTCCGAAAATTGTACCTAAAAATCCTAACATAGGTGCAATGGAAGCAGTAATACCCAGATAATTCATACCCTTTTCGAGCACCGAAATTTGTTGACGGGCCTCACTTTGTAATGCATCCTGTATTTCTATATCGTCTCCCTCTGTAGCTTCAAGTCCTGCAGCAAGCACCTTAGAATAGGATGAAGGTTTTTCGTTACAAAATTTTATAGCTTTATCTATTTTCCATTCCGAAACAAGTTCACTAATCCTGGTAAACCAGATCTGATCGTTATTTCCAAGGGCTGATATGGATACCCAGCGTTCGATGAACATATAAATTGAAAGAAAAAATAATATAAACAACGGCAGCAGAATCCATCCCCCTTTTAATAGCAATTGAAAATAATTCTGATTAGAAACTACAGCAACAGCAGTTGTTGTAATTGAATCAGTGGGGATTGTTGGTGGTACTACCTGAAGCAAAACTGTAAGTAAGTTCATTTTAATTGATTTTTTGTGGATATTTCGGGAATCCTTGTCTATAAAACAGGCAGGATAATAAATTCAATAGGTTTTAACGCAAAAGTAAATGAATTATTGATGTAAAAAAATTGTTATTAATATTAATTAACTTAGTAACACATGATTCTTTAAAAGTTATTTCAGTGTTTTACAGACAGAATGCCTGAATTTCAAAATGTATCTCCCTGAGTAAATAGCAGCCTTTTTGCATTCAAGGATAACCAACTATCAGAGTCGAACATAAATTCATTCAGTATATAGAATTTCGTTATATAAGAGGTCGTTTTAATAAATTCGTCATTAATTTCTATTTGACTTAAAACATCTCTTATACTTTAAAGTGATCATTCGTCTCTGTTTTTAAAATATTTATCTCACAAGGATAACAAATGTCCATTCTTGCAATAAAAGTTCCAACTACTTGAAACTTTATTAAAGTCAATAAATCTCAGTAGCCAACGAATATCCGAATTTAGTATTATAATATTCAGCTTATTTTATGAGAGTTAAGAGATCTTTAAGTTCTATGTAATTTCGATTTTCATTCCAGATATAAATAATCGCAATGAACCAGGGGCTTCTGATTCTTTTTACCGAGTAATTCTCGTGCTTTACCACTATCGTATTGTACTTTACCGACTCCAAGCAACAATCCATCAGGGTCCAGAATGCGTACAATATCATCCTTTTCAAAATCACCGACAATTTTAATGGCTCCTATTGGCAACAAACTTACCACCTTTTCGCCAATCAATGCTTTGGCAGCATTTTCGTTTACATGAATCTCACCTTTTGCGAAGCCTTCGCTATGTGCAATCCATTTTTTCACGCTTGAAACTTCTGCGGGCGATGCCACAAAATGAGTTGAAACAACTTCTGATTTTTTATCAAGCAATTGAATTAAAATATTTTCCCGCTTACCGTTGGCTATGATCACTTCAATGCCCTGATCGGCAATTTTGCGCGCTATGGTCGTTTTAGTCAGCATACCTCCCCTTCCGAAAGTTGATTTTGTATTTTGGATATAATCCGAAATATCCTGTCCTTTTTCGATTCGAAGTATTACCTTCGATTCGGGTTCAGCGGGCGAGCCGTTGTATATGCCATCGATATTGCTCAGAATAACTAAAGCCTGCATATCCATCATTGAGGCTATCAATCCTGAAAGTTCATCATTATCGGTAAACATTAGTTCTGAGACAGAGACAGCATCATTTTCATTGACAATTGGAATCACATTATTATCAAGCATGACCCGCATACAATTCCGTTGATTCAGGTAAAGACGGCGACTGCTGAAATTTTCTTTGGTAGTTAGCACTTGCCCGACAACAATGCCATGCTCCCTGAATAAATCATAATAGTGATTGATAAGTTTCGCCTGTCCTACTGCCGAAAAAAGTTGCCGCTGATCCACTACATCCATCTTTTTATGAATCCCCAGTACGCTTCGACCCGAAGCAACAGCACCCGATGAAATCATAACAATTTCAACTCCTTTTTTGTGTAAGTGTGATATCTGATCCACCAAAGCTGACATATGAGTAATATCAAGCGTCCCATCCGAACGGGTCAACACATTACTTCCTATTTTTACAGCTATTTTCTTAAAACGCATTGAACTCTTTTTTAATGAAATATCTTATCACTTTCCTCAACCCTCACTACTTCTTACCACTTACTCTTACTCTTACTCTTACTTCGTACCTCTTCCTCTTACTTCTTATTTCTTTCTCTTCTTAGCTCTTACCTCTCACTTCTCATTCCTCGTTCCTTGCCTCTTACCTCTTACCTCTTACTTCTTCTTCCTCGTTCCTTGCCTCTTACCTCTTACCTCTTACTTCTTCTTCCTCGTTCCTTGCCTCTTACCTCTTACTTCTTACTTCTTCTTCCTCTTACTTCTTCTCATTATAAACCACATGCATCAGCGTAGTTCCAATGGCATTTAGTGTTGTTTTATCAACGTTCTCCATGGTATCATGCGTTGTATGCCAGTAATCTGCAAATCCGCTTTTTGAATTCGGATCATACTGGATAATGTCGATGCTTGGAATGCCAATGATTTGATTTACATAAATATGATCGTCGGTGATGGCACCACCTTTCTGATCCTTAAAATACTGACCAAATCCAAGGCTTTTTGCCTGTGACCACACATTGGTAACCACACTCCCTGCATAATAATCCGATGCCTGTTCCCTGAAAAATGTAGCTTGTTTTCCTCCTACCATATCGAGTAAGATACCAAATCGGGCAGTATACCCTTTAACGTGAGGGTTTTTTGCCCAGTATTGTGTCCCCAGACACCAGGAGTCTTCTGAATTAGTACTTTTAAAACTTTCGGGAGCCCCGTAATCTTCCGAATCAAAAAATATAATATCAACGCCAACCTGTGGCTGGTTTTTACCTATTAATCGTGCCATTTCGAGTAGCACTCCCACTCCACTGGCACCATCATTGGCAGCCATGACCGGTTTTTTGCGGTTACCCGGTATAGGATCCTGATCTGCCCAGGGACGTGAATCCCAGTGTGAAAACAACAGAATACGTGCTTCAGCTTTTGAATTAAAAGATCCGATAATATTCGTTGACCGAAGCACTGTTCCATCAAAAGCTGTTAAATCGGCTTTTTGCTCAATGACTTCTGCCCCCGACTTTCTTAACTCAGCGGATAAGTAAGCTGCACATTGGTCATGAGCTGTTGTATTCGGAACGCGTGGACCAAAATTTACTTGTTTTTGAGTATATTTATACGCAGAATCTGATGAAAATTCAGGGATGTTCACTGTTTTCTCTTCTTTTTTGGTGTTTTGGGATGCATGGTTGCAAGCAGAGAGTTGTAAAACTGTAAGCAGGAAGATCAATATTTTTTTCATGTGTATATAAATGAATGACAAAGATACTTATTTATCACGAAAAATCAATTCAAAAAAGCGTTGATTCACTGTTTTTTCATAGGGTTTCATCCCTATCATTTGATCTTTTGACAATATAGATTATAAAATTTCAAAGTATATAACGGTCAAAAAGGATTACCGGAGACTATGCCTGAGTTTACTTTGCCAACTTTAAACAGATTGCCAGAATCAGGCTACAGATTCTGGATTCTAAGGATTCAGGCAGTCTATTAAACTCCTATAAAAATTTACTTAAACCGTCAGTTACACATAAGCTACTCTATTACCCCGGGATGAATAAAAAGTACATCAAAAAGAAAATGATTATTCGCAAAAGCTTTTTAATTTTCAATAATTAATCAGGTTATTTAAATGGGTGTAACGGATTTATTTTAAAAAAAAAGTGGATCATCAAATTTTCTTTTTATATTTGTATTACGAATACATTTCTAACTCAGAACGGTTTTGGATTGGTTTTGGATTGGTTTTGGTTCCGTAGCTATTCCGATATATCAGTCACTTAACAATCACTTATTCGCAATACATTTGCCATATATCAATAAAGGTATATGGCATATATTTTGGAAACAAATGACTGAAATATCAAAACCAAAACCAATTCAAAACCAATCCAAAACCAATCCAAAATCAATTAAAGAATAATAGCAAAATGAATTATAAACTTAACTCCTGGGAATTAGAATCCAAATGGAGTAGAAGTTTTAATATAAAATAATCGATTTACTGAGTTATTGAGTCTTTTTGGTTAGGAGTCTTTGCAGATAATCATAAAAAAAGAATCACAGAATATTATAAAAATACAAATTGTATTTTTCGCAATCTTACTCTTTAAAACTTAAAAGAATCAGCAAAGAACGAACTGTTTTATCCTGAAGTTGAGAAAAAATTAGTTGTGGATGTCTTTTTTTTAGAAAGAAAGATAATTGTGCAATACCTTGGAAAAAGAAAATTGACGGCTTTTAAAAGTAATTATTACATTTGGTCTTGTTCGAAACGTTAATTTGGCGGAATAGCGAGTTGTGGCAAATCATTAAAACAGTTAAAAGATGCTCCAAAATCAATTCAATATCAATAAAACAATAAAATTATTATTTAAAATAAAAAAATTCTATCTGTCTGTGTATGTGTAGTTAAACTACGTGAATAGATTTAAATTACTACATTGAATTATCAAAAAGTTCTAAAAATAGGTTGTAAAACATATTTTAGTTCTTGTAGAACTTCAATTTTACCTGTTTATTTGCATCGTTAACTAAACAACACAATCTTTTTTATACCTTAAAAAAACTAATACCTATCTAGACGTGGGACTTTGTGAAAAGTCCCACGTTTTTTTGTGCCTATTTGTCTGTTTTTATGCACAATTCTCGAAATTTGTGCAAAAACGGTTGCTTATTCAATAAAAACTGCTATTTTTGCGGGTCTTTTTCTTTTCAGCATCCCATTTCACTCCAATTTATACCCACGGGATAAAAAAAGCAAGATTATCGATAAGAAATTAAAATTATCAGTCATATTATATTAATTACAAATTAACAGAAAATGAGTTTTAACATTGTTGTTCTTGCTAAGCAAGTACCCGACACGCGCAATGTAGGGAAAGATGCAATGAAGGCTGATGGTACGGTGAACCGTGCTGCGCTTCCTGCTATTTATAATCCCGAAGATTTGAACGCGTTGGAACAAGCTCTTCGCTTGAAAGGTAAAATTAAAGGTGCTACCGTTCAGATCCTGACGATGGGACCGGCACGTGCTGCCGAAATCATTCGTGAAAGTATGTACCGGGGTGCCGATGGTGGCTGTCTGTTAAGCGGACGCGAGTTTGCAGGTTCAGATACTCTGGCTACTTCTTACGCATTAGCTTGCGCCATCCGGAAGATGGGTAAGGTCGATTTAATCATTTGTGGTCGTCAGGCAATCGATGGAGACACTGCTCAGGTAGGCCCACAGGTAGCCGAGAAATTAGGTTTTCCTCAAATTACTTATGCCGAAGAGATATTAGATCTCTCAGACAACAAAATTACAGTTAAACGCCGCCTTGAACGTGGTATCGAAATAGTGAAAGGTTCATTGCCCATGCTGGTAACGGTAAACGGATCAGCCGCAAACTGCCGTCCCCGTCATGCTAAACTGACATTAAAATACAAACATGCAGCCACTCCTTCCGAGAAACAGGAAGCCGGATCAGACTATACTGACCTGTATGATGCTCATCCTTACTTAAACATTACTGAATGGGGTGTAAATGATATTGAACATGACATTCAGTGGTTGGGCCTGACAGGTTCGCCAACTAAAGTAAAACAAATCGAAAACGTCGTGTTTACTTCGAAAGAAAGCAAACGACTTACGGCTAGTGATTTTGAGATGGAGAGTTTAATGAAAGAATTAATTGCTAACCACACGATAGGATAAGTTAAGATGAATAATATATTTGTATATCTCGAAATTGAAGATGGCATTGTTGGTGATGTCAGTCTGGAACTCCTTACTAAAGGTCGTAGCCTGGCGAAACAATTGAATTGTAAATTAGAAGCGGTTGCTGCCGGTTACAAACTGGACGGTATTGGTGCACAAGTATTCCCTTACGGAGTAGATGTGCTGCACTTATTGGATGACAAACGCATGTCACCCTACACTTCTACACCTCACACTTCATTACTGGTTCATCTGTTTAAAGAAGAAAAGCCACAAATCGCATTGATGGGAGCTACTTCTATCGGACGTGATTTAGGTCCCCGTGTCTCTTCGGCTTTATTTAGCGGTTTAACTGCCGATTGTACTTCCCTTGAAATCGGAAACTACGAAGATAAAAAACAAGGAAAGATTTATGAAAATCTTCTTTATCAAATTCGTCCTGCATTTGGAGGAAACATCGTAGCCACCATTGTGAATCCCGATTGTCGCCCTCAGATGGCAACAGTACGCGAAGGGGTTATGAAAAAAGAAATCAAGGATGCAAAGTTTGTTGGTAAGACTCATAAACTGGAGACTTCAAAATATGTTGCCGATACCGACTTTGTGGTTGAAGTAATAGAACGTCACATGGAGAAATCAAAACTGAACATTAAAGGTTCTCCAATTATTGTTTCGGGAGGTTATGGAGTCGGGAGTGCCGATAATTTCAAACTGTTACACGAACTGGCTGCTGTATTAGGTGGTGAAGTTGGTGCTTCCCGTGCGGCCGTTGATGCAGGTTTTGCAGAACACGAACGTCAAATAGGTCAAACCGGTACAACGGTACGTCCTAAATTATATATTGCCTGCGGTATTTCAGGACAAATCCAACATATTGCCGGCATGCAGGAAAGTGCCATGATTATTGCCATCAACAATGATCCGAAAGCTCCGATTAACCAGATTGCCGACTATGTGATTACCGGAAGTATTGAAGAAGTACTGCCAAAAATGATCAAATTTTATAAAAAGAACTCGAAGTAAAACAAGAAGAAAGAAGCCGGGAGAAACAAGTACGTAGTAAGAAACAGGTAGAAAATTTTGGCTAGCATCAACAATTTTCGAACTGCACTTTTCAACTAACGGCTACCAACTCAAAACTAACGGCTCCATTCATTTAACTATAAAAAACATGAACTTTTATAACGACAATCCCGCAATAAAATTTCAGCTTTCGCATCCATTGATGAAGAAAATAGTTGCCCTCAAGGAGCGCAATTTTGCTGAAAAGGATAAATTTGATTATGCATCGCGTGATTTTGAAGATGCCATTGATAATTATGGTAAAGTACTCGAGATTATCGGAGAGATTGCAGCTGACATTATTGCTCCTAATGCTGAAAGTGTAGATAAAGAAGGACCACAGGTCGAAAACAGTCGTGTTATTTATGCACGTGGGACAAAAGAAAATCACGAAGCCCTTATTCAGGCCGGTGTCTACGGAATAACCCTGCCACGTCAGTATGGCGGATTAAACTTTCCGATTGTAGCCTATGTTATGTCAGGTGAAATGGTATCGCGTGCCGATGCCGGGTTTGCCAACATTTGGGGATTACAGGATTGCGCCGAAACAATTTCAGAATTTGCTTCCGACGAAATAAAGGCTGAATACCTGCCTCGTGTTTGCGAAGGCGAAACCTGTTCAATGGACCTTACTGAACCGGATGCCGGATCAGATTTACAAGCTGTTCAGTTGAAAGCTACTTACAACGAAAAGGACGAAATGTGGTACCTGAACGGTGTAAAACGTTTTATTACCAACGGTGATGCACAAATCAAATTAGTGTTGGCACGTTCGGAAGATGGCACAAGTGATGGCCGGGGCTTATCTTATTTTGTTGCCGACAACAAACATGATCAGACTGTACTGGTACGTCGTATCGAAAACAAACTGGGGATCAAAGGTTCTCCAACCTGCGAACTGGTATTTACCAACACACCAGCCAGATTGGTTGGAACCCGTCGAATGGGACTTATTAAATACGTCATGTCGTTAATGAATGGCGCTCGTTTAGGCATTGGTGCTCAATCGGTCGGACTTTCGGCAGCTGCATACAACGAAGCACTGGCATATGCCCGTGACCGTCGCCAGTTCGGGAAAGCAATTATCGAATTTCCTGCTGTATACGAAATGGTATCGATTATCAAAGCAAAACTGGATGCCTCCCGTACTTTATTATATGAAACAACACGTTTTGTAGATATTTATAAAGCATACGAAGCCATTGAAAACGATCGTAAACTTACGGTTGAAGAAAAAGCCGACTATAAAGAATATTCACGTCTGGCGGATGCGTTGACACCTATGCTTAAAATGTTTACCAGCGAATATGCCAACCAGAATGCATACGACTGTATACAGGTACACGGAGGTT
>Ga0302273_1001059_pt1 | contig 11737 bp, 9 predicted proteins | sample III_Bog_N1_3_FD_198774 | JGI IMG/M metagenome (GOLD analysis project Ga0302273, IMG submission 198774) | Peat permafrost microbial communities from Stordalen Mire near Abisko, Sweden - III_Bog_N1_3 | ecosystem: Environmental > Terrestrial > Soil > Wetlands > Peat | place: Sweden: Abisko... | reverse complement strand
ACTGACGCACCCTCGCGCCGCGAGTCGTCGCGACGGCCCTGGCCGGGCAGACTGGGACCATGCAGATCCCCGCTGGCCAGCCCGATCCGGCCGGCGCCGGGTCCGGTCCGGGGGTCGTCGGCTCTGCTCCGGCCGGCGCGGGATCTGCCCCGGCCGGTGGGGGCGACGGAACCCTGGAAGCCGGTGGGGGCGACGGTGTCTCCGCCGCGGACCAGACGCGCCTGAGCATGCTCGTCGGTGCCCTGGAAGGCCTCCGGGCGCGGCTCGCGGCGACGGGGTTCCCGCTCGACGCTCCGGGGGCGCAGGCGGCGCGGGCCGATCGCCTGGCCGCCCTCGACCAGATCGACGACTACCTCCTGCCACGGCTGCGGGCGCAGGCCGCGCCCCTGCTCGTCGTCGTCGGCGGGTCCACGGGGGCCGGCAAGTCCACGCTGGTCAACTCCTTGCTCGGCGAGCAGGTCTCGGTGCCGGGGGTGCTGCGCCCGACCACCCGCGCGCCTGTCCTGGTGCACCACCCGCTCGACGCCCGCTGGTTCAGCACCGATCGCGTGCTGCCCGGCCTGGCGCGCACCTCCACCGCCGCCGCCCCCACGGCCCGGCCGGGCGCGGGGGAGCGGGGGCTGCGACTGGTGGCGAGCGAGGCCCTGCCGCGCGGGCTCGCGCTGCTCGACGCGCCCGACGTCGACTCGGTGGAGGACGCGAACCGTGAGCTGGCCAGCCAGCTGTTCGCCGCGGCCGACCTCTGGCTGTTCGTCACCACCGCCGCCCGGTACGCGGACGCCGTGCCGTGGCACCTGCTGCACGGCGCGGTGGCGCGCCGCGCCCAGGTGGCACTCGTCGTCGACCGGGTGGACCCGGGCGCCGAGGCGGTGGTCGGCGACCTGCGCCGGATGATGGACGCGAACGGGCTCGCGGACGCGCCGCTGTTCGTCGTCCCGGAGACGGAGCTCGTCGAAGGCCTGCTCGACGAGGAAGCGATCGGACCGGTCGCGGCGTGGCTGTCCGACCTCGGGGCCGACGAGGTCGGCCGGCGGGCGGTGGCGACCGCGACGCGGGACGGCGTGGTGGACGACCTGGTGCGGCGAGCGCAGGTGCTGGCTGCGGCCGGCGACGAGCAGGTGGCCGCCGACGAGCGGCTGCGATCGGCGGTGGCACGGGCTTACGACGACGCGATCGTCCAGGTCCGCGCCGTGACGTCGGACGGTGCCCTGCTGCGCGGCGAGGTGCTCGCGCGCTGGCAGGAGCTGGTCGGCACCAGCGAGCTGTTCCGGCAGGTGGAGAGCGGCATCGGCCGCCTGCGCGACCGGGCCGTGGCGTTCCTGCGCGGCCGGCCGGTGCAGGAGCCCCGGGTGGAGCAGGCGATCGCCACCGGTCTGCAAGCCGTGCTCATCGACGCCGCAGACGGTGCCGCCGAGCGCGCGCACGCCACCTGGCGCGCGGACCCGGCGGGCGGCCCGCTGGTGGCGGGGCTCGACCTGTCACGGTCCTCGCCCGGCCTGCGAGCGAGCGTGGACGCGCAGGTGCGTGGCTGGCAGCGGGACGTGCTGGACCTGGTCCGGGAGCAGGGCGAGGAGCGCCGCGGCGCGGCGCGCTACGTCTCGCTCGGGGTCAACGCCCTGGGCATCAGCCTGATGGTGCTCGCGTTCTCGGTGACCGGGGGCGTCACCGGCGTCGAGATCGGCATCGCCGGCGGTACGGCCGTCGTGGCCCAGAAGCTCCTGGAGGCCGTGTTCGGCGACGAGGCCGTGCGGCGGCTGACGGTCACGGCCCGCGATCGCCTCGACGAGCGGGTGCGGGACGTGCTCGGTGTCGAGGCCGCCCGCTACACCGCCCAGCTCGACGCCCTGGGCGCATCCAGTGCCGACGGCGACGCGCTGCGCGCGGCCGGCCGCGAGGTGGCGACCGCGGCACGCACCGAACGCACCACGCGGCCGGCGGCACCAGGCGAGCCGGCCCGCCGCGGACCCGCCCTGCGCGGTGCCCGGCCCTCCGGCGCAGTGGCGGGCGCTGCCGACCAGGCCGCTCCCGCGGAGCCGGGTTTCTGGCGCCGGCTGCTGCGCCGCCGCGGTGGGGACGTGCGGCCATGAACCTGGCGCTGGAGGAGCGGTGCGCGGCGCTGGAGTCGGCCCTCGACGCCGGTGACGGCCGGCTGCCACGCGAGGTGGCGGACCGAGGTCGTGCCGTGCTGGCCCACGTCGCCGCGCGCGCGGGGTTGTCCGCCGAGCACACGGTGGTGGCGCTCGCGGGCGCCACCGGCTCCGGCAAGTCGTCGGTGTTCAACGCCCTGGTCGGAGCCTCGCTGGCGGGCACCGGGGTGCAGCGCCCGACCACGGCGCACGCGCTGGCCGCGGTGTGGGGCGCCGGGGCACAGCCGCTGCTGGACTGGCTCGGGGTGCAGGACCGCCGGGACATGGGTCAGGGCGCGGGTACGGCGGCGCGCACGCGCCACGGCGTAGGCCCGGGCCGGCGGGCGCGGCCGGCGCCGGCGAACGGCATCCCCACGGGCCTGGTGCTGCTCGACCTCCCCGACCACGACTCGGTGGCCGACGAGCACCGGGTCCGCGCCGAGCGGCTGGTGGAGCGCGCCGACCTGCTGGTCTGGGTGGTCGACCCGCAGAAGTACGCGGACGCGGCCCTGCACGAGCGTTACCTGCGGCCGCTGGCCCGGCACGCCGACGTGACCGTGCTGGTGCTCAACCAGATCGACCGGTTGGACGCCGACGAGACGCGTGCCGTGCTGACCGACCTGCGGCGGCTGGCCGCACAGGACGGCCTGGACGACGTGCGGGTGCTCGCCGTCTCGGCCCGGACCGGAGACGGGATCGACGAGCTGCGCGGGCTGCTCGGCCAGGCGGCGGCACGCCGGTACGCGGCGACGGAGCGGCTCGCCGCGGACGTGCGCGCGGCCGCCGACCCGGTGCTCGCCGCGTGCCAGAGCGACGGCGCCGGGCCCGGCCGGGTGGCCGACGCGACTCTGGCGCGGCTGCTGGCCGCCCTCGAGGACGCCGCGGGCGTCGAGGAGGTCACGACAGCCGTGCGCCGGTCGACGGTGCGGCGCGCCGCCGCGCACACGGGCTGGCCCCCGGTGCGCTGGCTGGCCCGGCTTCGCCCGGACCCGTTGCGTCGGCTGCACCTCGGCCCCCGCGCGGTCACGGGCGCCCGCACGAGCACCGAGGCGGACCGCGACCTGACGCCCACGTCCCTGCCACCGGCCGGCGCCACCGGCACCGCCCGCACCGCGAACGCCGTCCGCGGCTATGTCGACGAGGCGCTGGTGGGCGTCCCGGTGGCGTGGACGCTGGTGGCCCGGGAGCGGGTGGGTGTCGCCGGGCTGGCCGACGAGCTGGACCGCGCGGTGGCGGGCACGCCCCTGCTGCCGGCGCGTCCGGCGCGGTGGTGGCGGGCGGTGGGCCTGCTGCAGTGGCTGCTGCTCGCGACGGCGGCCGCCGGCCTGCTGTGGCTGGCCGCGCTCGCCCTGGCCGGCTACCTGCGGCTGCCCGAGCCCGGCACGCCGATGTGGGGGCCGATCCCGGCGCCGAGCGCGCTGCTGATGGGCGGGGTCGCGGCCGGGTTGCTGCTCGCCCTGCTCGGGATGCCGCTGACCCGGCTGGCCGGCCGCCGCCGCGCGCGGACGGCCCGCCGCCGGCTGGCCGTGGCGGTGGCCTCGGTCGCGCAGCGGCGCGTCGTCGAGCCCCTCGCCGCCGAGCTGGCCGCGCTACGGACCTGTCGTGACCAGGCCGCGCGGGCGGCATCGCGCCGGTGAGCCTCGTCGTCGCTGAGCCTCGTCGTCGCGGAGCCTCGTCGTCGCGGAGCTGAACGGCCCGGCGCTGGGCGTCGTCGTCGGCGGGGCACGGGGCGAGGCAGGATGGGGCCCATGAGCACCCTCCCCACGTCCGCGCCGGCGACCGCACGGTGACGCGCATCCTGGTCCCGGTGCAGCTGCGCTGGTCGGACCTCGACGCCTACTCCCACGTGAACAACGTGGAGATGTTCCGGCTGTTCGAGGAGGCGCGCATCGAGGCGTTCTGGCGCCACCCGGACGCGGAGCGCGACGGGTCCCCGACCGCCGTGCTGGACGCCGGCCCGGGGGCGGCGACGACGACGCTGGTGGCCCGGCAGGAGATCGAGTACCTCGTCGCACTGCCGTACCGGCGCCGGCCGGTGATCGTCGAGCTGTGGCTCGGCCGCCTCGGCGGAGCCAGTGTGGACGTCTGCTACCTGCTGCGGGACGACGACGAGCCCGAGCCCACCGTGTACGCCCGCGCCCAGGCCACGCTCGTGCTGGTGGACGCGACCACGGGTGCGCCGCGGCGCATCAACGAGGTCGAGCGTGCCGCGTGGCAGCCGTACGTCGAGGACCCGATCGCCTTCCGCCGCCGTCGCTGACCCCGCCGCTGACCCGCCGCTGACCCCGCCGCTGACCCGCCGCTGAACCCGCTGACCCCGCCGCTGACCCGCCGCTGAACCCGGTGACCCCGTCAGGCGAGCGGGACGCGGACCATGCCCTCCTGGGCGATGGAGGCGACGAGCGCGCCGTCGCGGCGGAACACCCGCGCGGCGCCCAGCCCGCGACCCCCTTGTCCGGACGGCGAGCTCTGCACGTAGAGCAACCAGTCGTCCACCCAGACGTCGCGGTGCCACCACATCGCGTGGTCGAGGCTCGCGATCGACAGCCCGGGCGAGGCCCACGACAGCCCCGCGGCGCGGAGCACCGGTTCGAGCATCACCTGGTCGCACGCGAGCGCCAGCAGGGCGCGGTGCACCAGCTGGTCGCCCGGCACGCCGCCGCGGGCGCGCATCCACACCAGCTGACGGCCGGTCGACCCGGGGTCCGCGCGCTGGTAGATCGGCCCGCCGACGTGCCGCAGGTCGAACGCGCCCGCGGTCCAGAAGCGGGCGACGGGGTGGTCCAGGGCGGCCAGCACGTCCAGCGCCGAGCTGACGTCGTCGGGGTCGGGCACCCCCCGGGGCATGGTCTCGGCGTAGTCGACGCCGGGCTGACGGTCCTGGAACGAGGCGATCATCGACAGGATCGGCGCGTCGTCCTGCAGGGCATGCACCCGCCGGGCGCTGAACGATCGGCCGTCGCGCATCCGCTCGACGGCGAAGTCGATCGGCCGGGTGATGTCCCCGGCCCGCAGGAAGTAGCCGTGCAGCGAGTGCGGCAGCCGGTCCGGCGCGAGCGTGCGGCCCGCCGCGAGCAGCGCCTGCGCGATGACCTGCCCGCCGAACACCCGGCCGGTGGGCATCGGGAGGTTGTCCCCGACGAAGGTGTCGGGCGTGGCGCCAGGCCGCAGCGCGAGCGTGGCCAGGGTCGCGGCGACGGGGTCGATGGGCGTCGTGGCAAGCCTTCCTCGGCGGTCCGGCGTGAGCGCCGACCTGCGCGATCGGTGCAGGCGCCATCCTCACACGGCGTCGGGCCGGGCGCGGGCCGCGGCGTTATGGTGGGCGCGCGGGCGACGGCAGGTGAGGAGCGACGATGACCAAGGCGCAGCAGATCCTCGACGGGCTCGGTGGCCACGCCAACGTGAGCGCCGTCGAACCCTGCATCACCCGGCTGCGCGTCGAGGTGGTGGACGCCGCCCTGGTGGATGATGCCGCGCTGAAGGCGGCCGGTGCGTTCGGCATCGTCCGCTCCGGCCGCGTGATCCAGGTGGTCGTCGGCCCGGAGGCCGACGACCTGGCGCTGGACATCGACCGGCTGCGCTGAGCGCTGCGGTGCAGCTGTTCAGTCCGGTGCCGGGCACCGTCCGTCCGCTGGCCGCGGTGCCCGACGTCGTGTTCTCGCGGGCGATGGTCGGTCCCGGGGTGGCGGTCGACCCGGTGCTCACGGCCGTGCAGCATGTCGTCGCGCCGGCCGAGGGCGTCGTCGCCGCGCTGCACCCGCACGCCTTCGCCATCCGGATCGACGACGACCGGTCGGTACTCGTGCACCTCGGCATCGACACCGTCACGCTCGGCGGAGCGGGGTTCACGCTCCGGGTGGTGGTCGGGCAGCGGGTGCGGGCCGGGGAACGCATCGTCACCTGGTCGCCGGTGGACGTCGCCGCGTCCGGCCGGGCGACGATCTGCCCGGTGGTCGCGCTGCAGGCGGACCCGCGCGCGCTGGCCGCGCTGCTCGACGACGGGGACAGCGTCGCGGCAGGTCAGGCCTTGCTCGACTGGGACGACTGAGGGCCGTCGTCGCCCGCGACGTCGCCCGCCGTCGCCGCCTCCTGCAGCTCGGCCAACCGGTAGCGCTGGCCGGCGAGCGGCACCCCCGCCTCCTGGAGGGCGGCCCGCGCGGCGACGCGCAGGTGGCGCGCGACGTCCCACTGCCGCGCCGGTGCGGTGCGCACCCGCAGTTGGACCGTCACCGCATCGGAGCTGAGCTTTTCCACGCCGGTGACGGTCGGCTCGCCGAGGATGTCCGCGGCGAGCTCGGGGTCGGCCGCAACGCGGTCCACGGCCGAGCGCAGCACGGCCTGCACCTGCTCGAGATCGGCGAAGTAGTCGACCTCGAGCTCGACGACGGCGGTCGACCAGCCCTGCGTCTTGTTGCCCACCCGCACCATGGAGCCGTTGGGCACGTACCAGAGGGTGCCGTCGGCGTCCCGGAGCTTGGTCACGCGCAGCCCGACGGCCTCGACGGTGCCGGCCGCAGGCCCGACGTCGACCACGTCGCCGACCCCGTACTGGTCCTCCATGAGCATGAACAGCCCGGTCAGGGTGTCGCGCACCAGGCTCTGCGCACCGAAGCCCACCGCCACACCGACGATCCCGGCCGAGGCGAGCAGGGGGGCGATGTTCACCCCGAGAGCGTCGAGCACGAGGATGATCGCGATCCCGCCGACCACCACGGTGACGGTCGAGCGCAGCACCGAGCCGATGGTCCGCGCCCGCTGCGCCCGGCGCGCCAGTGCGAGCAGCGTCGCCGGCTCGTCGGTCTCGCCGCGGCGCAGCGCCGCCGGGAAGCCGCTGGTGCCCTGGGCGACCCGGTCCGTCACGGACCGGACCAGGTGGCGCAGCACGGCCAGCGCGATGGCGGAGATGGCGACGATCAGCACGACGCGCAGCGGCGTGCCTGCGAACCAGTGCCACCAGCTCCCGGCGGAGGTCAGGTCGTCGGGCACCAGGCCGGAGTCGGTGGGGGTCGGGGTCATCGGGACACCTCGGGGTCGGGTGCGGGCGGGGTTTCGGGTACGGAGTCGGGGTCGGGCGCGAGTGGGAGCACCGGGCCGTCCGCGGACGGTGCACCCACCCTGAGCAGGCCGGTCCGGTCGGCCACCAGCTGCAGCTCCTCCGTCAGCAGCACGATGCCGCGGGACAGTGCTCGCCCGCCGTGCCCGACACCGGTCTCGCGGCGCAGCAGCACGGGCGACTCGTCGGGCAGTGCGGCGGTCGCGGACTGCAGCGCGGCAGCGAGCTTGCGCGCGTGCAGCGGGTCGACGCGGGTGTCGCCCTCGAACACGGTGAACAGCACGGCCGGGTAGGCAGTGCCGACGCGGACGTGGTGGTACGGGGAGTAGCCGAGCAGCCAGCCGAGCTCGTCGGCGTCCTCGGCGTCCCCGTACTCCTCGGTCCAGGTGCGGCCCAGCCCGAAGCGCTGGTAGCGCACCATGTCCAGCAGCGGCGCGGAGCAGACGACGGCCGCGAACAGCTCGGGCCGCCGGGTGAGCGCGGCGCCCACCAGCAGCCCGCCGTTGGAGCCGCCCCAGCACGCCAGCTGCTCGCTCGTCGTCCAGCCGGCCGCGAGCAGGTGCTCGGCCACCGCCTCGAAGTCCTCGAACACCCGCTGCTTGTGCTCGCGCATGCCCGCGCGGTGCCAGTCCTCGCCCTCCTCGCCGCCGCCGCGCAGGTTCGCGACGACGTACACCCCGCCCGCCTCCACCCACGCCAGCGTGGCCGCGGAGTAGGCGGGGTCCAGGCTCACACCGAAGCCGCCGTAGCCGTAGAGGATGGTCGGCGCGGGCACGCGGGGTCGGCCCTCGTCGTCGAGGGAGCCGGCCCGGGCGACGACGAACGCGCGCACCGTGGTGCCGTCGAGGCTGCGCACGGCGAGCTGCTCCACGCGGACCGCCGGCACGTCCGGCACGGCGCCAGGCGGGCGTGCCCACACCTCCACCCCACCGCTGCGGGCGTCGAAGCGGTGCACCGACGGCACGGTCGTGTGGTCGGTGTAGGCGAACCACACCGACGGCCCGCCGTCGGGCCGGGTGACCAGGCCGGACAGCGAGCCGAGGCCCGGCAGGTCGACCCGTCCGCGCGCCGCGCCGGTCACCGGGTCGTGGGTGGTGAGCTCGCTCGTCGCGTGGCGCCGCCACGACGCCAGCAGCAGCGTCGGCTCGGTGGCCGTGCCGCCGCCGTCCACCAGCGCGACGTCCTCGAGCACAGCCTCGGGGTCCTCCGCGAGCACGGTGCGCCAGGTGGCGACGCCGGGGTCCGTCGGCCGGGTGACCGCCAGCCGGCCGCGCGGCGCCTTCGCATCGGTGTGCACGTAGAGCAGCCCGTCCCGGCCCACCCAGGCGCCGGTCTGCGCGTCGAGGCCCACCGCGACCTCGGTGAACGTCGGCACTCCGGGGGTGTCGAGGTCGGCGATCCACACGTCGTTGCGCGGCGCCGTGCCCACCGACGCCGACACGATCAACCAGCGGCCGTCGCGGGACACCGACACCCCGAGGTACGTCGTCGGGTCCAGCCCCGCGCCGAACGCCTCGACGTCGTCGTGCGGGTCGCCGCCGACCTGGTGCAGCAGCACGCGCCGGTGGTACGCCTCCTCGCCGGCGGGCACCAGATGCGGGGCCAGCCGGCGCACGTAGAAGAAGGCCTCGCCGCCGGGCAGCCAGGCGACGGGGGAGTAGCGCGTGCGGTCCAGTGGCCCGTCGACGAGCGTGCCGCCCTCGACGTCCAGCACCCGCAGCAGGCTCTCCTCGGTGCCGCCCGTGGACAGCTGGTAGGCGAGCAGCCGGCCCTCCTTCGAGGGTTGCCAGGCGTCGAGGGTCGTCGCGCCGGACGGGTCGAGCGCCATCGGGTCGACGAGCACGCGCTCACGCGTCGCACCGGGCCGCTCCGGGTCGGGCTCGACGACGAGGACCACGGGATGCTCGGCACCCGGCTCGCGCCGGGTGCAGAAATACCGGTCGCCGCGCCAGGCCGGGTTCCCGACCGCGCCCGCGCCGAGCAGCGCGTGCAGCCGATCACCGAGGCGGTCCGTGGCGAAGGGCGTGCCCGCCGCGCGCCCGACGACTACTTCCCGGTAGGCGGCGTAGAGGTCGTCCTGCGCGGCGGACCACTCCTGGGTCGCCGGGGACGCCGCGTCCTCGAGCGGGCGGAACGGGTCGGCGACGAGGTGGGAGTGCAGGTCCTCGATGAGGTCGACGCGCGGCGCCGGTGGGTAGCGCAGGATCGGCGCGTTGCTCATGACCCGACAGGCTACGCACCCGGCGGGTCCGTGCGCCGGGAGTGGACGCCGGCGCGCAACCTGGCAGGATCGACGGTGTGAGCCATGAAGCGGTCGAGCCGTCCGACGCCCTGCGGCGGCTCGCGGCGGCGTACGGCGTGACCCCGGACTACTGGGGCCACGACGGACTGCACCACGTGGCGTCCGAGGCGACGCTCACCGGGGTGCTCGCAGCGCTCGGTGTCGACGCGTCGTCACCGGAGCGGGTGGCCGTGGCCACCGCGCACGTCGAGGACATGCCGTGGCGGAGTGTGCTGCCCCCGGTCGTCGTGCTGCGCGCGGGCCGGCACGCGCACGTCCCGGTGCATGTGACCCACGGCGACCCCGTGCGGCTGTGGGTGGAGATCGACCCGGAGGCCGGTGGCGGGCGCCGCGACCTCGCGCAGGTCGACGAGTACGTCGAGCCGCGCGTGGTGGACGGTCGCACCGTCGGGCGTGCCACGTTCACCCTGCCCGGCGACCTGCCGCTCGGCTGGCACGAGCTGCACGCCGACGGCCCCAGCGCCGGAGGGGCGCACAGCCCCGTCGTCGTCACCCCCGAGCGACTCACGGTGCCGGCCGACCTCGAGCGGCGCCGCGCCTGGGGCGTGATGGCCCAGCTCTACTCGGTGCGGTCGCGCGCGTCGTGGGGCATCGGCGACCTCGCCGACCTCGCCGAGCTGGCCGCGCTCGCGGGCCGGCGTGCGGGGGCCGACTTCGTGCTGGTCAACCCGCTGCACGCGGCGGAGCCGGCCGGGCCGATGACGCCCAGCCCGTACCTGCCGACCACCCGGCGGTTCGTCAATCCCGTGTACATCCGGGTGGAGGACGTCCATGAGGCGGCCTACCTGCCGGCGGCGGACCGGGCACTGGTGGAGTGGGCGGCGGAACCCGTGCTGGCCCTCGACGAGGACGCCGGCCCCGTCGACCGGGACGCCGCCTGGACGGCGAAGCGCGCCGCACTCGAGGTGGTGTTCGCCGCGCCGCGCTCGGCGGCACGCCAGGACGCGTACGAGGTGTACTGCGCCGAGGAGGGCGTCGGTCTGGACACGTTCGCGCTGTGGTGCGCGCTGGCCGAGCGGTATGCCATCGGACCGTGGCCGCAGGCGGCGCTCGACCCGTCGTCCGACCTGGTGGCCGCCGCGCGCGTGGAGCTCGCCGAGCGCATCGAGTTCTACCGCTGGCTGCAGTGGGTGGCCGACACGCAGCTCGCTGCTGCCCAGCGGGAGGCCCTCGAGTCCGGGATGCGCATCGGCATCATGCACGACCTGGCCGTCGGGGTGCACGCGGAGGGCGCGGACGTGTGGGCGCTCGGCCATGTGCTGTCGTCGGGCGCGACGGTCGGCGCGCCGCCGGACATGTACAACCAGCAGGGCCAGGACTGGTCACAGCCCCCGTGGCGCCCCGACGCGCTGGCGCGGGCGGCCTACCGGCCGTACCGGGACATGCTCCGCACGATCCTGCGGCACGCAGGTGCGCTGCGCATCGACCACGTCATCGGGCTGTTCCGGCTGTGGTGGGTGCCGACGGGGCACTCCGCCGCGGAGGGCGCCTACGTGCGCTACGACCACGAGGCGCTGGTCGGGATCCTGGCCCTCGAGGCGCAGCGCGCCGGCGCGCTCGTCATCGGCGAGGACCTCGGCACGGTCGAGCCGTGGGTGCGCGACTACCTGACGGAGCGCGGGATCCTCGGCACCTCGGTGCTGTGGTTCGAGCAGCATGCGACCGGCGAGCCGATCGCCCCGGAGCAGCTGCGGCACCTGGCGCTCGGCACCGTGACCACCCACGACCTGCCGCCGACCGCCGGCTACCTCGCCGGCGAGCACGTCACGCTACGTGCCCGGCTCGGGCTGCTCACCGAACCCGTGGAGGTGGTGCGTCGCGCGGCGGAGGCGGAGCGCGACCGGATGCTGGCGGCGCTGCGGCACCGCGGTCTGCTGGGCGACGACCCGTCGGAGCGCGAGATCGTCGAGGCGCTGCACCGCTGGGTGCTGGCGAGCCCGGCGCTGCTCGTCGGGGTCTCGCTGGCGGACATGGTGGGGGAGCGGCGTGCTCAGAACCAGCCGGGCACGGATCGCGAGTACCCCAACTGGAAGGTGCCGCTGGCCGACGGGTCGGGGCGCGTGGTGCTCGCCGACGACCTGTTCGACAACGCCCGGCTGACCTCGCTCGCCGCCGTGATGATGGGCCGGTGAGCGCGCCACCCACCGGGGAGCTGCGCCGGGTGCGGGTCGTCGGTGTGTCCGGTGCCGGGAAGTCCACCATCGGCGCGGCCCTGGCCGAGCGCCTCGGCGTGCCGCTCCTCGAGCTGGACGAGGT
>Ga0302273_1001058_pt1 | contig 11754 bp, 10 predicted proteins | sample III_Bog_N1_3_FD_198774 | JGI IMG/M metagenome (GOLD analysis project Ga0302273, IMG submission 198774) | Peat permafrost microbial communities from Stordalen Mire near Abisko, Sweden - III_Bog_N1_3 | ecosystem: Environmental > Terrestrial > Soil > Wetlands > Peat | place: Sweden: Abisko... | reverse complement strand
AGGATTACGAGCATCGCCACAAAAAGTGCGGCAAGCGTTGACATTAACACAATCAGCGAACGAACCGGATATGATTTTTTATCGGCAGGAATCGGATTTTGTACACGCTGTGCGTAAACAATTTTCTTATTTGCACCACTCATCGATTGATTATATTCCTTTTTAAGAGAATCCATCTGGCTAACCAACGATTTCTGAAGCTTATCAAGCATCACGTATTCACCACCCTTTTCTGAAAGATTCTTCATCCATTGTTCAAGTTCCTTTCCTCCTGAAGTATTCTTTTTCTGTTCAGCTAAAACTTTAACCATTCCTTTGGTAATTTCCTTAGCCTGAGTATCATAGTCAAGTATCTTATATTCTTTTCTCAAATTATCCAGCTTTTCTTTAACCGAATCGGATTGATGAGATACAATGGCCAGATCAATTTTCGAAATACGGGCAACCTCCTGATACTTAATGCGGTGAATTGATCGAATCTTCTCGTCTAAAAATGAAATGATCGAGTCGCACATAATGGCTGCCCGTTGAGGATCAGCGTCAAGTACCGAAATTTCCACCGTTTCGTATTCAGTCTTCTTGAACGAAACATTATCATTAAACTCGGCCAACATATAAGTCATATATTGTGGATCTTCTTTACTGATCTTATATTCTTTAGCCAGGTCAAACGCATCCATTACCCGCAGTTTAATATCCTGTGAATTAATAATTTCAAGCAATTGCTCGCTTTCAGATTCATCGCTGAAAACAAAAATATTCTTACTTGGATAAATCCGCGCGGTTGATTTATACTTGGGCGTTATAAATATCGAAGACGAAAAAAAGGCAGAAAATACAACTGCCAGTATTCCAACGATGATCAAATGTTTCTTCCATTTCCAGAAAATTTCCAGAAGATTTTGATTATTAAAATAGTTTGTCATAAAAGGTCTTTTGGTCAATGTTTTAACGAAACATTCCTGTATTTAGTATTGTGCTAATCGGATTCTTATTCTGCAAGGAGAAGAAAATAGTTCTTTTTCCCTTTTTGAACTAATAAATACTTTCCGCCAATCAGAAAGTTATTGTTGATAATCAATTCTGCATCAGCTACTTTCTCCTTGTTAATGCTTAATCCGTTTCCCTGAATGGTACGACGCAATTCTCCTTTGGAAGGAAAAACCAATGTTTTTTCAGCTAAAAGATCAACCACATGTACGCCATTTTCAATCTCTTTTGCAGATATTCTAAACTGAGGAACACCTTCGAAAACGGAAAGGAATGTTTCTTCGTCCAATTTATTTAGAAGCTCAGAAGTTCCCTGGCCGAAAAGTATTTGCGACGCTTCAACAGCCGTTTCGTAATCTTCACGCGAATGAACCATAATGGTAACTTCTTCGGCCAACTTCTTTTGCAACAAGCGCAAATGCGGGGCTTCAGCGTGTTTCAACGTTAGTTCAGTTACTTCGTCCTTTGTCAAAAGAGTAAATATCTTAATGTATTTTTCGGCATCTTCGTCGGTGGTGTTCAGCCAAAACTGATAGAATTTATAGGGAGAAGTTAGTTTTGGGTCGAGCCACACATTACCGGCCTCGGTTTTCCCAAATTTCGAACCATCCGCTTTTTTAATCAGCGGACAAGTCAGCGCAAAAGATTCTCCACCAGTTATTCTCCGAATCAGTTCGGTACCGGTGGTAATATTTCCCCACTGATCGGAACCGCCCATTTGCAGTTTGGTATTATTATTTTGGTACAGATGCAGAAAATCGGTTCCCTGAACCAATTGGTAAGTAAATTCAGTGAACGACATGCCGGCGCCACTATCCGAATCCAATCGCTTCTTTACCGAATCTTTTGACATCATGTAGTTGACAGTGATGTGTTTACCAATGTCGCGGATAAAACCCAGAAAGCTGAAATCTTTCATCCAGTCGTAATTGTTAACCATTTCAGCAGCATTGGGTGCATCCGATTCGAAATCAAGAAATTTAGCAAGCTGTTTTTTTAAACATTCCTGATTGTGACGTAACGTAGGTTCATCCAGTAAATTACGTTCCTGCGATTTCCCAGATGGATCGCCAATCATTCCGGTAGCTCCGCCGACAAGCGCAATTGGCTTGTGACCCGCAATCTGAAAATGTTTCAGCATCATAACACCCACTAAATGACCAATATGTAATGAATCGGCTGTTGGATCAATCCCCAAATAAGCCGAGGTTAATTCTTTATCAAGCTGTTCTCTGGTTCCGGGCATCATATCATGGATCATGCCTCTCCATTGTAATTCGTCAACAAAATTCATCGTAATTATCTGAATTAATTTCGGTTATACTCGTTTTCAGGATTCTGATAATCAATTTCCTGAAGAAAAAACAATCTTTCGCTGGTGCACGAACCAGTCAAAAAATTCGCCCAAAGATATAAAATCAAAGGTTTGACACAGATGTATGTCCAGATAAAATGCATTCCTCAACCATCATCTTAAAAGAAATTTCCAGTTCATCAACATCGGCACCCTCAAAAGTGACCAGATCGTCATTCCTTCAATTTTGCAAAAAAAAATCCTCAACACAATAATCCACCGACCCGATAAACCCTTTGTATGATATTTGAGTTACAAATTTTACAGCACCAGCAATCCATTCTCTCTCAAGTTTTTTATAGCCGGGCTATTCCAGAAAAGCACAAAATCGCCTTCAGTCTGATCTTCAAAACTTTTTGTTAGTTCGCTATATGTGATTGATCGATTGCTGTTTACCGAAAGTTCAGGGATTTGATTGACCAACCATTTTCCCTCGTCTTGTTTCAGTTGAATAACCAAATTTTCCTTTTTGTTGAAGAAAGTGAGTTCAGCCATTTCGAAAGTATGGTTCTTTTTCTTTTTGGTGAAATAACGAACAGAAACCGAACCTCCAATCCAGTACACTTTCGCATTCGGGCTAGGTAGTTCAAAATCAGCTTCATCGATGGCTTTCTGAATTAAATCAGGCGACACCGTAGTTCGCGGCACCTTAAAATCGAACCAATCCTGAAGCGGAAAATCGAAGCAGATTCCATGCATGTAATTAAACAACGATTTCCGAAGTCCTTCGCTGAAAAGTTCGTGATTTGCTCCGGTCGGATCACTGTGAATCAAGTCGTTGTTCGCAAATGTTCCGGGTTTTTTATTTTCAATTTTCAGCTTGAATTGGCTTGGATTCAGGCCAACCGGACTGTGTGCCGTCATAGCAAATTGATGCCAGAAACCCGATTGAATCACACCAGCTTCGAACAATTGCCTGACAACTTCCAGCGAATCAATGGTTTCCTGGACAGTTTGTGTAGGAAAACCGTACATCAGATACGCATGAACCATGATTCCGGCGCGGGTGAAATGATCGGTCACTTTTGCCACTTTGGCAACACTAACTCCTTTGTTGATCAAGCCCAGCAAACGGTCGGAAGCCACCTCCAATCCTCCGGAAACCGCGATGCAGCCGGATTCTTTCAGTAACAGACACAAATCGTACGTAAAACTTTTTTCGAAGCGGATGTTGGTCCACCAAACCACGGTAAGTTTTCGCCGGATGATTTCCAGCGCCAAAGCCCGCATCAATGCTGGCGGAGCGGCTTCGTCGACAAAATGGAAACCAATCTGGCCTGTTTGACGGATGATTTCTTCAATCCGGTCGCACAAAAGCTGCGCCGTGGCTGGCTCGTAGCGCTTGATATAATCGAGCGAAGTGTCACAAAATGTACACCGGCTCCAGTAACAGCCGTGCGCCAGCGTGAGTTTGTTCCAGCGCCCGTCGCTCCAAAGTCGATGCATTGGATTCACAATTTCGATCACCGACAGATAGTTATTCAACTGAAAATCCGAATAATCCGGAGTACCTGTTTCAGACTGTGAAAAGTCGTGTTGGGTTGAGCCGTCGAGGTAAACTACGTTTCCATTTTCGAGTGCAAATGTTCTTTTCAGATCAGCAATCGTACGATTTCCATCCAGATATTCAATTAGGTTCAGCAATGGCGCTTCGCCATCATCGAGCGCAATAAAATCGAAATAGTCAAACACACGCCGATCGGTCAGCGAGCGAAGTTCGGTATTCGCGAAACCGCCGCCCATTATGATTTTCAGTTCAGGATAATTTTTTTTGATGTACTGACCACATTTAAAGGCGCTGTATAAATTTCCGGGGAAAGGAACCGAAATGGCTACCAACGTCGGATTAAAAAGCTCTATTTTCTTCCGGAGTAATTGAAGTAACACTATGTCAATAAAGCTGTCAGGAGCAAGCAGCGAGCCGTTCAATTCGTCAAAAGTGGCGGCAGATCGGCCCAATCGTTCGGCGTACCGGCTGAACCCGAAATGCGGATCGATTGCTTCAACAATCAGGTCCGATAAATCTTCGAGGTAAAGTGTTGCCAAATGTTTGGCCTTATCGCGGGTGCCCATTGTTCCGAAAGCCCATTCCAGATCTTCGGACTGAGCAAAACGCGAGGCCTTGGGTAAATAGTTACCTTCGCAAATGACATGAGCCAGCTCAACATTCTTTTCCTGCAAAAAGGCAATCACCTGATCGATGGTCTGAATATAATTTTCACGCAGATTGAAAATACGTTGGCAATTTGATGAAAGTTGCGGGTTGCAGATTGCGATTTCCTGGAATAGTGACTTCAAACCTTCCGAAGAAAATAATGCCAAAATGGTTTCAATTCCCAGATCACACTGATACGACAAAATGTTTTGGGTATTTAAAAACCCTTTCAAATAGGCCGTTGCAGGATAGGGCGTATTCAATTGGGTAAACGGAGGAGTTATAAACAATACTTTCGGGCTCACAATTCAATTTTTAACTTTCAGTAAAAGTAATACAAAAATGAAATCAGACTGGCAGAATTCCCGAATTGAAGTGTAAGTCTAAATTAGGTTTATGAGTTTTCCTGATAAGAACTGACTAAAGCTCCACCTGCACTCCTATCGTTGGCAGCACCGTTCCTGAAGTGTTTTTAACGCTCCGTAGTACATAACGGGTACCGTTTTCAGCAGTCAGGAAGTTCCCGTTGGCATCGGTTTCGCGCACTACGATATCGGTGGACTGCGACTGATAATTGTATAGGTTCTGAATATCAAGGTAAAATTTCAACGTCATCTTTTTCAGGTAATACGATTTATCAACCCGAATATCCAATTGGTGAAAAACCCCGAAACGATTGGCATTCAGCTTCGAATTATCCAGGTATGGCCCGCCCTGGAGGTTCCAGGCTGCAATTAGCGACGAGCGGTTCAAATCCCACGGCGTGTAAGGCAATCCGCCTACAAAACGGAAACGTCCGCCAACCTGCCAGTTACGTTTCAAAGCGGCAGTTCCGGTCATGCTTAAAATATGCTTGCTGTCCCAAGCCGACACAATATACGTTCCGGTCCCATCCTGAAACTCGCTCCGAACCAGTGTATACGACAAATTCAGGCTATAACCTTTTGTAGTTCTGACCCGAGCCTGAAATTCAGCGCCGTAAGCTCGGCCTTTCGAGGTTGAAACTACTTCCTCATCACCAATCACGCCATAATCGGCTCCTTTGTTGGCCAATGAAATTTGATCGTTCACCGAAAACGGATAATTCCGATAATTTTTCAGGAACCCTTCCAACGAAAATTGCATGGCCGTTGCAGGCTTAAATTCCAGTCCACCAATGAAATGATCGACCGAAATATATTTCAGGTTACCTTTATTGACGAATGCATTGTTTTGTTTGTAACCCAAAGCAGTATAAGGCGGAAGCTGGTAATAGCGGCCGGTATTCAGGTTCAGGCTCCATTTGGAAGTAAGCAAATAAGAGGCTGAGAATCGCGGCGAAAACTGTTTCAGCAGATTATTCATTTCGGATGAGTAATTATTGGCATCCATCCTGAACCCTGCTGAAAGCGTTAACCGTTGAGTCAGAAATTCGTGGCTAATTTGCCCAAACAGTCCATATTTCATCAGGTTCAACTTCGTGTTGTAATTTATTTTTATGACATTTTCGCTGTAAAAACGTTTTTGCTCGGTGGTGTTGCTATACTGCGCAAAGTCGATGTTGGCACCAACATTTGCTTTAAAACCATCCATCCGCATATTGTTTTCGAACCTGATTTTGTTCTCCATTTCCTGCGAAGTGTAATCCAGAATTTTATTGCTTGCCGAACTTTCGTCGTTATCAAGGTATTTTGTTCTACTGTTACTCAAATGACTACGGCTGAGAACCAGTGTTTGATAACTGTTTTCCCAGAAATGCTTGTAAACTGCACCCAATGTATAACTCCACTGGTCATAAACTGGCAAATAGCCCAAGATATATTTTTGCTGATCGTCGGGATTCTTGATGTCAAGGTTCAAATTGTTCACATCAACAGAACCTAAACCGATGAAGGTGAGTTCATTCTTGGCATCGAAGCGAGTCCTGACTTTAAATTGCATGTCGTTGAAAGTAGGCAAAAACGGCAGTTTTAAAGCTGAGAAAAGCAACTTCAGGTACGAACGTCTTGCTGAAACAATAAACGTTGTTTTGTCGCTGAGTGGTCCATCAAGGGTCGCAGAAACTTCGGATGCACCCAGACTTCCCTTAAAGTTGAGTTTATCAGCATTTCCATCCACCTGCCCAAACTCGAAAACGCCGCTCAGCGCATTTCCACGATTGGACGGAAAAGCCCCGGAATAATAATTTACTTCGCGAATCAGGTCGGCATTCAGAATTCCAACAGCTCCGCCGGAAGCGCCCTGCGTGGCAAAATGGTTGATGTTCGGAACTTCAACGCCATCGAGGTAAAACCGGCTTTCAGACGGACCGCCTCCGCGAATAATGATGTCGTTGCGGAAAGATGGCGATGACAAAACTCCGGCAAACGACTGAATAACCTTCGAAATATCGCGGTTAGCGCCCGGACTTTTCTCAATCTCGGCAATGCCAATGGTTTTCAGCGAAACCGGGCTTTCTTCCGTTTTCCGGAATGGCGAAGCAGTTACAGTCACTTCTTTTATTTCAGTATCCATCTTTTCCATCCTGATTTCAATAAATGCAGCTTTAGCATTACTGACTTCGAATTCAGAAGAAATCACTATATGATAACCAACAAAAGATGCCTGTAACCTGATAAATCCCGGCATGAGCCCAGTAAGTTTAAAATTTCCTTCATTATCGGTAATTGTGCCTAAAGTAGTTCCCGTAACAATTACATTTACAAAAGGCATGGGTTCATTGCTTTGCACCTCAATAACACGTCCTTTAACCATTGCTTGCTGCGCCCAAAGATTTGTCTGGAAAATCAGAAATAGCAAACTAAGAATAAACCACTTTTTCATATATGCCAAATTCTATGTGTATTGTTTATTAATTGAATAGCAAACCTAAACAAGATAAACTTCTTTAAGTTTAATCGTCACGTTTGTTTTTTATAATATTGCTTTAAAATAAAAACAATGAGATTGGTTGTTCAACGTGTACATTCGGCATCGGTAAAGGTAGATGATTCAATCGTTTCTGAAATTAGAACCGGATTGCTGATTCTGGCCGGAATCGAAGATGCCGATGCAGCGGAAGACATTGACTGGCTGGTAAAAAAGGTTTGCCAGCTCCGGATTTTTAACGATTCGGAAGGAGTTATGAATCTTTCGGTTCAGGACGTTGGTGGCGAAATGATTGTGGTGAGCCAGTTTACACTTTATGCCAGCACAAGAAAAGGAAACCGGCCATCGTACATTCGCGCTGCTAGGCCCGAAACTGCAATTCCGCTATATGAGCAACTGGTTTCCGAATTCAGCAAAATGCTTGGAAAACCTGTCGGAACCGGTATTTTTGGCGCCCACATGGAAGTTTCGCTGGTCAACAACGGTCCGGTAACGATCATTTTGGATTCGAAAAATAAAGATTTTTAGTCATTTGTGGTCATTGATAGTCAATAAGTCATTCATTGTTTTTGAGCCCGAGCAACAAATGACAATTGAATGACAATATTTGACCACCAAAGACTGTTTAAATTTTAACTGTCAAATTTTCAAAACAATGAACCAAAATGAAGTCACCATTCCGGAAGCCCAGCGAATGGTAGATGAATGGATCAAAACCATTGGCGTTCGCTATTTCGGCGAGCTGACCAACATGGCAATCCTAACTGAAGAAGTAGGCGAACTGGCGCGGATTATGGCGCGGACTTATGGCGACCAATCGTTTAAAAAGTCGGACGAAGGAATGAACCTGGCCGATGAAATGGCCGATGTACTTTGGGTGCTAATTTGCATGGCCAACCAAACCGGAATCGATTTGAATGAAGCTTTTCTGAAAAACATCGAAAAAAAAACCATCCGCGACAAAGACCGGCACCGGAACAATGAAAAACTGAAATAAGCGTTACGGGTTACGAGATACGGGTTTTCCCGAAACCCGCAACAATACTATAAAAATAGAAATTCTAAAAATAAATTCTATGACGATCGAAACCTGCCCATTATCCATCGAAGATATCAAATCTGAACTGGAAGAAATACGCGAAGTTGCTGTTAAAAACAACAACACGAACATGTTCGGAAAAGCGCTGTCGTGCATCGACCTCACAACCCTAAATTCGACTGACACAGTTAGCTCTGTAACAGCATTTACCGAAAAAGTGAACCAATTTCCGACAGCATTTTCAGGAATAAGCAATGTAGCCGCTATTTGCGTTTATCCCAACATGGCCGGCACCGTTAAAAACACGCTGAAAGTTCCGAATATCAGGATTGCCGCAGTTGCCGGTGGTTTTCCCTCTTCCATGACTTTCACATCAGTTAAAGTCGAAGAAGCTCGTCTGGCTGTTGCTGCCGGAGCGAACGAAATCGACATTGTGATTCCTCTATGGTCCTTTCTGGCAGGTGATTTCGAAACTTGCACGACAGAAATTTCGGCTATAAAAAATGCAATCGGCGCCGCCCATTTGAAAGTTATTCTCGAAACCGGCGTTCTGAATGTCGATCAAATCTGGCAGGCTTCCGCACTTGCCATCGAAGCCGGCGCCGATTTCATTAAAACCTCAACCGGAAAATTGCCGCAGGCCGCATCGCCCGAAGCAGCTTTTGTGATGTGCCTGGCCATCAAACAACATTTTGAAGAAACCGGCCAAAAAATCGGGTTCAAACCGGCTGGTGGAATTGTAACTCCTGAAGAGTCCATCCTTTATCTGACTATCGTTCAGGAAATTCTGGGCAACGACTGGTTAACTCCTGAATTATTCCGCATTGGCGCCAGTCGTTTGGCCAATAACCTGCTCGAAAAAATAACCGGTAGCGCCGCTAAACATTTTTAAGCCTGAAGCTGTTTTAAGTATCAAAAATTGAATTTCATTAAAACATAAAAATTATGGCAAACATTACACTCAAAGGAAATGCAATACAAACCATAGGCGAACTTCCGGCTATAGGAACAAAAGCTCCTGATTTTGAATTGGTTAAAAACGATTTATCAAAAGTTTCGCTGAAAGATTTCGCGGGGCAGCGACTGGTTCTCAATATTTTCCCAAGTCTGGATACTGGTACCTGTGCAGCTTCGGTTCGTCAGTTTAACAAACTTGCTGCTGGTCTTGAAAACACCAAAGTGCTTTGCATTTCGCGCGATTTACCTTTTGCGCAAGCTCGTTTCTGCGGAACAGAAGGAATTTCCAATGCCATCACCGTTTCGGATTTTGCAACAGGTAAATTCGGCAAAGATTATCAGCTCGAAATTGTAACCGGACCGCTGGCTAACTTGCATTCGCGTTCGGTAGTTGTTCTGGACGAAAACCACCTGGTTATTTACAATCAGCAAGTACCTGAAATTGTAGATGAACCCGACTACGATGCAGCTCTGGCTTCGCTGAAGTAGAAAGTTAAACATCAATTAACATAGTTTTACTTTTGAAGTAACTGCTTGCCGAAAGGCAGGCAGTTTTTTTTATTTCTTTCGGGTCGTCGAATAATCTACCAACTCAATCAAGGATGTTCTCGATTCACTTTCAGGGAATTCCATGATTCCGGCAATGGCTTTTTCACGGAATTCGTTCATCATTCTAGCAGCATATTCCAGCCCACCACGGCTCACCACCAGATCGACCAACTCTTTTACCTTGGCCTGATTCTTATTTTTCCGCTTGATTAACCTTAAAATCCGGCTCCGTTCGCCCGATTCGCAATTGTTCAGCACATATAGCAGCGGCAAGGTAATTTTCTTTTCCTTGATATCATTTCCGGTAGGTTTTCCCAATATTCCTTTGCTCTGGTAGTCAAAAATATCATCCTTAATCTGGAAGGCGATTCCTACATCGAGGCCGATGCTGAACATCTTTTCAACAATTTCGTCGTCTTTGGTAACCGACGCCGCGCCCATCGCCATGCTGGTTGCAATCAGCGAAGCCGTTTTCTTCCGGATAATTTCGTAATAAGTTTCGTTATCGATGTCCAATTTCCTGCTTTTACGCATTTGTTGGATTTCACCTTCACTCATGTCTTTTACTGCTCTCGAAATCAGGTGCAAAAAACGATACTCCTTGTGTTCGAGCGTGTTAAGCATTCCTTTTGAAAGAATGAAATCACCAACCAGAACGGCAATTTTGTTTTTCCAGAGTGCATTGATTGAAAAGCTGCCACGGCGTTCGTACGATTCGTCGACCACATCGTCGTGTATTAAAGAGGCGGTATGCAAAAGTTCGATGGAGGATGCTGCCAGATGGGTTGACTCGTTAAATTCGCCACACATTTTGGCCGACAGGAAAACAAACATCGGCCGCATCTGCTTTCCTTTCATTTTCAATACATAACGAATGATAATCTGAAGAAAAGGAATGTCGCTCTTAATGGCTTCTTTGAAGTAATTTTCGAAACTTTTAAGTTCATCCTTAATAGGCGATTGTATGATATCCAAAGAAGTCATTCAGCTTTTTTATGAATGTCTCAAAATTAGAAAATATATTTACTCTTTTAAGAAAACCTGTCCAATTGATCAATTTTCAAACAAATATTCGTAAGAAACTTATTTTCATCTATTTGAATTCGTTCTAAACAATCAACCACTCAAAATAGGATTTACATCAACCCTAAATATTCATATATTTGCATTTGTAAAAATTAACCTATGATGAATATTCAGGAAATAGATACCGATCGGTTAGAAATGGCTGCCAACATGCTTAAGGCCATAGCACACCCCGTGCGGATTGCTATTTTAAAGCATTTGGAAGGTGGTAAAAAACTGACTGTAACCGAAATACATGAATTGCTAGGTATTGAACAATCAACGACTTCGCACCATTTGGGCATCCTGAAAGATAAAGGAGTTTTATGCTCGCGCCGTGAAGGAAAAAACACTTATTATTATCTGAAGCATGATATTCTCAGTCAGATTGTTGACTGTTTGCAGAGCTGTACCTGCGAATAAAAAGAATTGCAGATCGAATTTCGAATTTGCCATTTATTGCAACTTCTTTTCTAATTTCGACCTTCAGAAAAATCAGAAAATGGCAAAAATACGTGTTACCAAACAATTTGGCTTCGAAATGTCGCACGCCTTGCTCAATTACGACGGGCTTTGCCGCAACATTCACGGCCATTCATACAAACTCCAGATTACCGTTGCCGGCGAACCTATGCAAGCCGCCGGAAGTCCAAAAGATGGAATGGTTATCGATTTCAGTATTCTGAAGAAACTCATTCAGGAACAGATTATCCGACATTTGGACCATTCGCTGATGATCAATGAAAACGCGCCAATTGACAAACTGAATGCACTGGGACAAATGTATGAACGTCATCA
>Ga0302273_1001047_pt1 | contig 11830 bp, 10 predicted proteins | sample III_Bog_N1_3_FD_198774 | JGI IMG/M metagenome (GOLD analysis project Ga0302273, IMG submission 198774) | Peat permafrost microbial communities from Stordalen Mire near Abisko, Sweden - III_Bog_N1_3 | ecosystem: Environmental > Terrestrial > Soil > Wetlands > Peat | place: Sweden: Abisko... | reverse complement strand
CCGGTCTCGGCCAGGACTTTGTTGGCGACCTCGGACCACATCAGGCAAAGCGCGATTGTGTCGGCCTTTCGGGTGTGTCGCGGCGCGTCTTCGGGTCGCCAGGGCATGTTGTCACATCTCGTCGTGCAACCGGTTGCGCAGGCCAGCCAGTCTCTGCTTATAGCCTTCGGCGTCGCCGAAATCGACGAAATCCGCATAATGGCGATGCGCGCCGGCCATCCGGCGGGCATGTTTGAGCGGGCACCAATATTGCTCGGTTCGTGCGGCGACTTCCGAAGCATAGGCGAAAACACCATTGCCATAGGAGCAATAGGCGCAGTTGATCTTTTCGACGATGTTCAGAAAAGCAAGCCTGTGCCGGTCAAAAATAATGTAATCGCGCCGCTTGACCTTGTTGATATGATAGATTGGAAAGCAGACGGCCTGATAGATCGTCACGAAAATATCGAGCAAGACGATGGGGAAAATCAGCGAATAGATGAAGGGAATGGAGAGCAGCACCAGCGGCGGAGCGCCGGTCACATAGGGAAGCAGCTTGGCTTTCAGCTCTTTCTGCCGCTTGGCCAGTTCCGCGTCGAATTCCAGCCGGCCTTTTTCGATGCGATAGCCAAATTCAGCGCGGCGGGCGGCGATGGCTTCCTCGACCTGCATCTCCAGCTCGCGAATCTGGGCGATCAAGGCCTCGGCGGTCATGGTCATGCAACAATCTCCTGCGAGACCGACCCCGCTAGCGCGGAGAGTGGCCCGCCAAATGATTTGGCGCAACCTCGCGCGCGGCGAAAGCGCCTATAAATAAAGCCAGCGAATTCGTGGGAATCAGCAGATGGTCGGCAAGGTCGAGATCGTCGAGCGGCTTGGCGAACGTGCGGTGTTGCTGCCAGCGCTGCTGGAAGCGGCTTTGGTCGCCAATGACCGGCTCAAGATCAGGTTGACGATGCTGCAAGAGGCGGCGGCGCAGGCGTTGCGGCCGGGCAGGGCGCCGCTGTCGCTCGAAGCTGAACGCCGCGCCGCCGGGCTGGCCGATCCCGCCTTGGACAGTCTGATCTCTGGCGTACAAAGCCTCGACGCCGAGGCGTTTCTGGCGCCGGGCGCGGCGCGGCTCGCCGCAGGTCTGGCCGGGGATCTGGCGGCGATGTTCGCGCCGGTCGAGGTCGCCGACTCGGAACAGGCCGCCACGCTAAAGCCGCTCTGGCCAGCGCTCGGCGCGGCGGCGGCGACAGCCTGCATTTGCTGGTGATGGACCTGCATCAGGCGATCAACCGCATCGTCGCGGTCACGGCGGTCGAACAGATCGACGGCGCCCATGCCTCGGGTCTCGACGACGCCGGACGCCAGCGGGTTCGGGCCTTCATGACCGGCCTGAATCGCACCGCGCCACTGGCCTTCGGCCATCCCGGCCTGGGCACGACGGCCGGCCGGGTCGGCGCGCGGCTGACCATCCAGAATGATATTGGCGAGACCGACGCCCATGTGCTCGTCGTGCATGTCGAGGGCCTGACCGCCACCGTGACCTATACCGATGTGCATCGCGTCCGCGCCAAATTCTTCACGTCGCTGTTCGAAGGCGAGGGCGTGAGCTGGAGCGGGCTAGCGGAAAACCAGCAGCGAGATCTCGCCAAGGGCGAGATTTTCTACCTGCTGACCGGGACTTTTTCCGCGCGCGACGAAGAGCAACTCGACCATTTCCTGAGCTTTCTCGGCTCGCGCATCGTCTTTTTGATCGACTGGAACAAGGCGCGCAAGGCTTTGCGGACCTTCGTCTCCAAGGCTGGGGCCATCGAGCTTTTGACCGGCGCGGCGCGGCGCGACGAGGGCCATCGCGCCTTTCTCGAGCTTGGCGGCGTCGATCTGGTTTTCGAGGCGGTCCGCCGCGCCGCCGCCGGGCGCATCGCCTATGGCGTGCGGCTCGATCAGGCGCTTGGCGAAAGCGAATGTCTGGCTTTCTTGCGCAACGCCTTGCATGTGACGAGCGAGGGGCTGAAAGACGGGCGCTCGGCGCGGCTGATCCGCGACGAGATTCAGGCCGACCTGTCGCAGCGGCTCGACACGGCGGAGAGCGAATTGCTCACGGTCGTGCTGCGCCATCTCGGCCTGACGCGCATGCTGGCCGGCATGATCGAAACGGCTTTCGGCCCCAATGGGCTGGCCAGCCCCGACGACCGTCGCCGCCTGAGCCAGCGCGCCAAGCAGATCGAGAAAAAGGCCGACGCGCTGACCCTCGCGGCGCGCGAGATTTTCACCCGCGTGCGCAACGCCGATGATTTGCTGCATGTGATCGATCAGGTTGAAAGCGCCACCGATTGTTTCGACGAGGCGGCGTTTTTGCTGAGTCTCGCTCCAGCTTGCGACGACGCCGACCTTCTCAACGCGCCGCTGGCCGCACTGGCTGGCATTGCCCGCGAATGCGTGTCGCAACTGGTGCGGGCGATCGAGGCCGCCTTGCTGATACCCGAGGGCAAGCGCCTTGACGCCGCCTTCGCGCTGCAATGCGTCGATGCGGTCAAAGCCGCCGAACGTCGGGCCGATGACGCCGAACGCGCCGCCTTTGGCGCGCTGATGGCGGCCGACGCGGAACTGGACCCGGCGGCTAGCCCGCGAAAGGCGCAGGATGCGCGCTGCCTGATTCTCGGTCTCGAAATCGCCCGGACGCTGGAGGAGGCCACCGATCGCCTCGCCCATGCCTCCATGTCGCTTCGCGACAGCGTGTTACAGGAGCTTTCGGCATGAGCAGCGTCAAATTGGAGAGCGGCGCCAAATTCGAGCCCGTCTTCGTCGGCGCGGGCGCTCTGGCAAAACCTTTGTCGGCGGCGCTGGTCGGATCGAAAGCGGCGGAACTTGCGCGGATGAGCGGTTTGCGCCTGCCGGTGCCGCCCGCCTTCGTGTTGCCGACGAGCCTTTGCGCCGGAGTCGCCAGCGGCGACAGCGCGGCGCAGGACCATTTGCGGCAGGGCGTGGCTGCGGGGCTGGACTGGCTCGAGGCCTCGACCGGCCGGCAATTGGGCGATGCGCGTACGCCCTTGTTCGTCTCGGTGCGGTCCGGCGCGGAAAAATCCATGCCGGGCATGTTGGAGACCATTTTAGACGTCGGCATGAACCGCATCGCGCTGCATGGGCTGATCCGCGCTACCGGCAATCCGCGCCTCGCCTATGATTCCTGGCGCCGCTTCATCTTTTCCTATGCCGAAGTGGTCGGCGGCGCGCCAATTCAGCCTTTCGAGGCGGCGCTGGCGCGGATGATTCTGGCCGAGCAGGTCGCCAATGAGGCCGAACTCGATCCCGAGGCGCTGGAGCGGCTTGTCGCGCAATTTATCGAAATTGCGGCGGGGTTTGGCGCCGCGCCGCCGGACGATCCGGTCGAGCAGCTATGTTTGGCGGCCCGCGCCGTCTACCTGTCGTGGAACAGCCCGCGCGCTGTCGAATATCGCCGGCTCAACTCCCTTGAAGGGCTGCAAGGCACGGCGGTCACCGTACAGGCGATGGTTTTCGGCAATTCCGGCGGCGATTCCGGGGCTGGCGTGGCCTTTTCGCGCGATCCGGCCACGGGGGCCAAGGGGCTTTATGTCGATTTTCTCATCGACGCGCAGGGCGAGGATGTTGTTTCGGGACGGCGTACCCCCTCGGACGCGACTTTGCTGGCGCAGCGCCTGCCGATTGTCGCGCAGCAATTGGCCGAAGGGGCGCGGACGCTCGAAAAGGCCTGCGCCGATGTGCAGGATATCGAATTCACCGTCGAACGCGGCCAGCTCTATTTTTTACAAACCCGCGCCGCCAAGCGCACCCCCACCGCCGCGCTGAAGATCGCTGTCGATCTGGTCGAGGAAAAGCTGATCGACCGGGCGCAGGCGCTGGAGCGTATCGCCGCGATCGATCTCGGAAAAGCCGGGGCGGCGCGTTTCGCGCAAAAGGCCGAGTCGGCAGCCAAGGCCGTCGCCGCCTCGCCCGGCCTCGCCTGTGGCCGCGCCTGTTTCACCAGCGAACAGGCCAGCGCGGCGGTCAAGGCGGGCCCGGTGATTCTGGTGCGTCGCGAGACGTCGACCGAAGATGTCGCCGGCTTCGCTTTGGCCGATGGCGTGTTGACGGCGGTTGGCGGACGGACCGCCCATGCGGCTGTGGTGGCGCGGCAGATGGGCAAGGCCTGCCTTGTCGGCTGTCATGCGCTGGTCATTCAAGCCGACCAGAAGGCTGCGCGGCTTGGCGACGAGATTTTGCGACAGGGCGACTGGCTCTGCCTCGACGGGACGACAGGCGAAATCTCGCTTGGCCGCCGCGACATTATCGTCGAGAAGCCAGCCGAATATGAAACGATTCTCCGCTGGCGGCAGGAGGCGGAAGCCTAGCTCCCGCCCACTGCCTTGCGCGGTTCCGGCAAGGTCACGGCGTCGCCATCGGCCAGGGAATCCGAGGGGTTGACGATCACTCGGTCGTCGGCGGCGAGGCCGGAGCCAATCTGCAGCACCGCGCCCTGATCATTGGCGATCTTGACCGGCCGCAGCCGGGCGCGGCCTTCGCCGTCGACGATGGCGACATGCGGTCCTTCGGCGCGGAACAGCAAGGTATTGGCCGGGATCGACAGAGGCGCCTTGGCGGCGAGCGGCAGCGAGACCTGCACATAGGCGCCGGGCAGCAGCCGTCCTTCGGGATTGGCCAGAGTCAGATCGATGCGGCGCGAGCGCGTTGTCAGGTCAATGGCCCCGGCGACATGCGACACCTCAGCCATAAAAGTCTGGCCCGGCAGTTCCGCCTGGGTGATCGACACTTTGTCGCCGAGCTTGACGCTTTGCACATAGGCCTGCGGCAGGTCGATCGTCACGCGCAAGGGATCGGTCTTGGCGAGGGTGAAAAGCGCCACCCCCGCGCCGCCGGCTGTTATCAGATTGCCAATATCAACATTGCGCTGGGTGACGACACCGGCAAATGGGGCGACGACACGCTTGAAATCGGTCATCTGCTGCAATTGCCGGACATTGGCTTCGGCGGCGGCGAGCTGGGCGACGGCGGTGTCATAGGCGTTCTGATGTTCGTCGAGCGCCTGTTTGGCCACAGAGTCCTGCTTGAACAGTCTGTCCCAGCGTTCGAGCGCCACTTTGGCCAGCACGACATTGGCGCGGGCCTGATCGCGCTGGGCGATGTTCTGGGCCAATTGCTGGTCGAGTTCCGGCGTGTCGAGTTCGGCCAGCAGCTCACCCTTTTCGACGCGGGCGCCTATATCGGCGCGCCAGTTGCGGACATAGCCGCTGACGCGAGCGTAAATGGTCGATTCCGTTTCGCCGCGCAGATTGGCGGGCAGGGTCAGCGCGCCGGAATTTTTCGACACGGTCGGCGTGACGACATTGACGTAAACCTTGCGGTTTTCCAGTGATTGCGCGGCGAGTCTTTCGTCTGTCGCGGCGCGGCCGACCATGGTGCGGGCGGCGCCCAGCCCCAACAGGGCCAAAATGGCAATGGCGGCGAGGCGGGCCTTTTTCCAGATCTTTTGCCGCGCGGGCAGATGCAGGTCTTTCACGGCCTCGCCGGGCTGGCTTTCGCCCAGATGCATCGCCATGGATTCGTGATGCTTTTCGGTCATGCGGGATTGGCCTGAACGTGGGGGAGGGGTGGGGCGCGATGGGCGGCTCGGCGGGCGAGAAAGCTGTGCAGGCTGGCGAAAACCAGCGGCACGAACAGCAGGGTCGAAAATGTGGCGAACAAAAGGCCGCCGATCACGGCGCGACCCAAGGGCGCGTTCTGCTCGGCGCCTTCGCCCCAGCCTAAAGCCATTGGAATCATGCCGACGATCATGGCGAAGGCCGTCATCAGCACCGGCCTGATGCGCGTCGCCCCGGCCTCCAGCGCGGCGGCCAAGGGCAAAAGCCCGGCCTGCAAGCGCTCGCGGGCGAAGGACACGAGCAGGATGGAATTGGCGGTGGCGACGCCGGTGGTCATGATCGCGCCGGTCAGCGCCGGCACCGACATATAAGTGCCGGTCAAAAACAGCATCCAGACAATGCCGGCAAGGGCGGCGGGCAGGGCGCTGATGATGATCAGCGGATCGACCAGCGACTGAAAATTGACGACGATCAGCAGATAGACCAGCAGGATGGCGACGACGACGCCAAGGCCAAGGCCAATATAGGAGGATTGCATCGTCGGCGCCTGGCCGCGCAGGGCAATCTCGGACCCGCGTGGCAGGGTCGCGCGAGTCTGAGCCACGAGCCGGTCAATGTCGCGCGCGACGCTGCCGAGATCGCGGCCCTCGACGCTGACGAAAATATCGATGGCCGGGCGCAGATTATAGCGCGACATGATCGCCGCTTCGACCGCCGGGCTGACCTGGGCCAGATTGCCGAGCATTTGCGTCGGGCCGCCGGTCGAGGCGACCGGGGTGCGCATCAGGTCGTCGACGGAAGACACCTGATATTGCGGCGTCTGCACGGTGACCGAATAGGACACGGCGTTTTGCGGGCTGAGCCAGAAGGAGGGCGAGGTCTGCGAGCTGCCCGACAGCGAGATCAGCACATCCTGCGCCACGGTCTGGGCGTTGATATTGACCTGCTGCAGCCGGGTGCGGTCCACGTCGAGCCGCAGCGAGGGCTGGTCGAGCCTTTGATGAATATGGGCGTCGACGGCGCCGGGGATTTTCTTGATCTCCTCCAGCAATTGCGCGGCGCGCTGCTGGCTGGCCCGCATGTCCTGCCCGAGAATCTGCACATCAATGGCGGCAGGCTGGCCGAAATTGAGGATCTGCGTGACGATATCAGCCGGCTGGAAGAAGAATTCGACGCCGGGAAAGGCTTCGGGCAGGCGGCGGCGCAGAATGTCGACATAGTCGCGCGCCGGGCGGTGGCCCTCGCGCAAGGCGATCAGCACTTCGCCGTCCAGCCCGCCGATGGTTCCCGAATTGCTGTAGGACAGGTTGATGCCGCTATAGGGCAGGCCGAGATTGTCGAGGACCGTCTCGAGCTGGTCGGGCGGAATGACCTCGCGGATCGCCTTGTCGACCTGATCGGCGAGACGGGCGGTTTCCTCGATGCGCAAGCCGGTCGGCGCGCGGAAGTGCAGCCGGATCGCGCCTGAATCGACGGCGGGGAAGAAGTCCTGGCCAAGAAAGGGCGTCAGCGCCAGCGAGGCGAGGCAGAAGCTGAAAAAACCAATGCCGAAAGCCTTGCGGCGGGTCAGCAACATGCTGAGCAGCACGATATAGGCGCCGCGCAACCGCTCGAAAGCCGCGTCAAAGGAGCGGTGAATGCGCAGAAACAGGCCGGGATTGACCGGATGCGGCTGCGGCGGCTTCAGCAGCAGCAGCGCCATGGTCGGGACGAGGGTGCGCGACAGGATATAGGAGGCGATCATCGCGAACACGACCGCCTCGGCCAGCGGCACGAACAGGAAGCGCGACACGCCGGAAAGAAAGAACATCGGCACGAAGACGATGCAGATGCATAGGGTCGAAACCAGCGCGGGAATGGCGATTTCGCCCGCGCCTTCCTCGATGGCCTGATAGATCGGCGTTCCCATATGCATGTGACGCTCGATATTCTCGATGGTCACCGTCGCGTCGTCGACGAGAATGCCGACCGCCAGCGCCAGACCGCCGAGCGTCATGATGTTCAAAGTCTCGCCGAGCAGGTTGAGCGCCAGCAGCGAACTGAGGATCGACAGCGGAATCGAAACGGCGATGATCAAGGTCGCGCGCCAATTGCCGAGAAACAGCAAAATCAGCGCGGCGGTGAGACCGGCGGCGACCAGCGCTTCATGCACGACGCCGGAAACGGCGGCTTTGACGAAAACCGACTGGTCGAACAGGGCCTGCACCTTGATGTCGGCGGGCAGCAGCTTTTCGGCGCTGGGCAGCAGCTGTTTCAGATGGTCGATAATGGCCAAAGTCGAGGCGTTGCCGGTTTTCAGCACCGAGAGCAAAACGCCGCGTTCGCCATTGAGCCGGACGATATTGGTCTGCGGCGAGAAACCATCGCGCACATGCGCCACCTCGCGCAGATAGGTGACCGCGCCATTGGTGGTGCGGACCGGAATGTCGTTCAGCCCCTCGATACTGTCGGGTGAGCCGTTCATGCCGACGGTCAGTTCCCGCGTTCCCATCTTGGCTGTGCCCGAGGGCAGGATGAGGTTTTGCGCATTGACCGCATTGATCACGTCGAGCGGCGAAAGGCCCTTGGCCATCAAGGCGTTGGTATCAAGGTCGACCGAAATGAGCCGCTGCTTGCCGCCATAGGCGGCGGGTATGGCGACGCCGGGGATGGTGACCAGTTGCGTCCGCAACTGGTTCATCGCCGCGTCGTTGACCGCCTGTTCCGACGAGGTGGGGCTCGACAAAGCAAGCTGGACGACCGGGATCGACGAGGCCGAATAGGTCAGAACGATTGGCGGCGTCGTGCCCGGCGGCATCGACTTGATCATGAATTGTTCGGTGGCGACGGTCTGCGCCAGCGCGCTCTGCAGATTGGCGCCGGGCTGCAGGAAAACTTTGACGACGGCGACGCCAGGCAGCGAACTCGACTCGATATGCTCGATGTTGTTGACCGTCGTGGTCAGGATGCGCTCGCTCGGCCCGGTAATGCGATTGCCCATCTCCTGCGCCGACAGGCCGTTGTAATTCCAGATGATGCTGATCACCGGGATGTTGATTTCCGGCAGGATGTCGGTCGGCATCGTCAGCAGCACATAGGGCGTGGCCAGCAGAATCGTCAGGGCCATGACGAGGAAAGTATAGGGCCGCCTCAAGGCGATGCTGACGATCCACATGGGCGATGCTCAAATGACAAATGGCGTCCGGCCTTTCAGGAAGGCCCGCGACAAAGCGTTGGCTTAGTTCATTTGCGCTGGTTGAACTCGGTGTCAATGCTTGCTTTGACGCAAACACGATCCCCATTGCGGGATAGATGATCTTCGAGAAATAGAAACTTGACGGGAGCTTTCCCGGAGAATTTTTTACTGCATGGCCCGGCCGCTGATCCTCATCAAGGGCGTACTGAGCTTGACTCTTCAACGGCAAGAATTGACAGGCTTGTCCAGGCAAGCAATCGGACGGCTTTGCCGAAGCTTGCCGGAAGGGCGATAAGGCCAGAGCAGGGGGAGAGCGTCGTGAAAGAGTGGATTTCGGCCTTCGCCGATAATGCGGTCATGGCGATCGACGCGGCGGCGGTGCTCATCATCGTTGTCGGTACGCTTGAAATGTTCATCGCCTGCGTCCGCTCGGTCTTCAATCCCTCGCCGACCGGGCGCGATCTGCGCGACGGCTATTTGCGCTATGCGCGTTGGCTGATGGCTGGCCTGACGTTCCAGCTCGCCAATGACATCATCATCTCGGCCCGGGCGCCGAGCTGGGACGATATCGGCCGGCTGGCGGCGATCGCCTTCATCCGCACCTTCCTCAATTTCTTCCTCGAACGCGACATAGCCGAAGCGCGGCGGTTCGAGATCGATACGGACGAAGCGGCGCCCCGGCGGCAGGACTGAGCAAGAGCCTATCCCGCAAAAGTGGATTCCGGTTCTGCGGGATAGGCGATTTTAGAGGACTCTGGCCTATTCGGCTTGGCCGAGCCTGTCACGGCCATTGGCCAGCCAGTCGTTGAGCCGACGCTCGGTGATCGTCGCGCCGGCCGGACCCTCGATCCGGATGATCTCGCAATTTAGAAAATGCAGCGTTCGGGCCTGCGCGAGCGCGCGGCGTTCGGAAGGTGCGCTGGGCGAGCGCGTTTCCCTTGCGCCGGCGTGGTTTCGATAGACGACGACCCAATCCGACTTGACGGGATTCGGCTTGGTGGAATCCGACTTGGTGCAATCCGACATGGCGAGGCGCTCCATAACGTCCCGCCAGCATAGCATCTATTCGATGATTCGCGCGGCCTGATCTGCAAGAGGCCTTTGGCGCCTATAAATCGATCAGGCCCATTTGCAGCGCCTTCGCTACGGCATGGGTCTTGTTGCCCGCGCCGATCTTGCTCATCGCCGACTTCATATGGGCGATCACCGTCTCATTGGAGATGCCGATGATGTCGGCGGTGTCCTGGGTGGTTTTGCCGCGCGCCGCCCAGGAGAGAGCGTCGCGCTCGCGATCGGTCAGTTTCAGAGTCAGCGCGGCGCGCCGCAGGATCATGATGTCGCTCGGCAGGGCCTTTTCGGCGGCTTCGACTTCGACGACGCGCTGAATCCAGTAGGACAGGATGAAATGCAGGGACTTGCCATGTTCCCCGCGCATGCGGGCGAATTCCGCATCGTCCCCCATCCAGGTCAAGGAACACAAGGCTGAATGATAGCGGCCGAGTTCATCGACGAAATGCAGCGGAACCACCAATCCATTGCGAAAATTATAGTCCTTGGAGGCGTCGAAAACCTTCAGCGCGCCGGAGCGCTTTTTGCCCAGCCGCTCGGGCAGCGGAACATCCGCCCAGATGAAAGGCCGGTTGGTGCGGCGAGCGACCTTGATCACCTCGTCCACATCGAAAAACGAGTTGGTCAGATATTCGTTTTCCCAGCCTTCGCCTGTGGTGCCGAAATAGAGGAAGTCGTTTTTATAGGCGTCGCTGATGTCGAGGAAACAGAAGCCGCCGAATCCGAAATTGCCGATCAGGTGATGCAGCGAGTCTCTCAAAGCTTCGCGGCTGTTGAGCTTTTCGATCGAAGCGATCAGCCGATCCGGATTCATTTGCAAAACTCCCCCGTCCTGGGAATGGCGATGCAGCTCGTGCTTGGCCTTTGATGCGCCAAGGCAAATCGACGAGGCGGCGCCATGCAGGACGATATTTCAACCCAAAAAATGCGCACGATTTATTGCCTGGAGCGGCAGCGGCCGGAAACCGTGCTGCAGATCTTGCATTTTCGCAAGCGGATTCTGGTCGATCGCTATGGCTGGGACCTGGCGGTTTCGGGGGATATCGAGCGCGACGAATTTGACACAGATGCGGCTGTGCATGGCGCGATCTATGACGGGGAGGCGATCAAGGCCTGTTTCCGCCTGATACGGACGGATTATCCCTATCTGGCCCGCGAAAAATTCCCGCATCTGGCGACCAGCAAGCCCTATCCGCAAAGTTCGGCGATCTGGGAGATCAGCCGGCTTGCCCTGGCCGAAGACAAGCGTCCCTTCGAGACGCTGCTCTACGCTTATTCGGCGATTTTTGATTTCGCGCGCCGCCGCGGAGCCGTGTCGCTCGTCGCCTTCGCCGATCTGGCCAAGGAACGGCTCGTCAACCGGATCGGCATCGTCACGGACCTGCTCGGGCCGCCGGTGGAAATTGGCAGCGACCGTTTCGGCCGTCCGATTGTCGTGGTCGCCGGCGAATTGCCGCTCCGGCTGCAAGGCGGCCCCCGCTTCGAAAAGCTTCTTTCCTACGTTCACAAGACGGAGATTGACGATGCCGCTGCCATTTTCGGACGTGCCCGCATTTCGGCGTGACCCGCTTGCCTTGCTGCTCGATCGCGCGGCTTCCAACGAATCGGCTTTCGCGCCGCTCTATCTCGGGCTGCGGCCCTTGTGGCTTGTCACCGATCCAAAGGTGGCGCGCGCGGTGTTGAAATGGCCCTCCGCCGCGATCGACAAGGGCAGTCTGGTGCAGACGATCGCGCCGCTGGTCGGCAAAAGTCTGCTGACCAATAAAGGTCTGGAGCACAGCAGCGTCAAGGAGGCGGTGCATCGGCATGTGCATCGCAATTCCGTCGTCGCCAATCTTGACCGCATGATCGCGATCATCAATCAATTCGTGACGCGCATGCTGGTCGATGGCCGGCTGGATACAGACAAGGACCTGCCGTTGCTGGCCTTCCAGCTGGCCTGCGTCATCGTCTTCGGCCATGACGCGACCTCGGCGGCGGACCGGACCCTGCTGGTCAATGC
>Ga0302273_1001045_pt1 | contig 11853 bp, 9 predicted proteins | sample III_Bog_N1_3_FD_198774 | JGI IMG/M metagenome (GOLD analysis project Ga0302273, IMG submission 198774) | Peat permafrost microbial communities from Stordalen Mire near Abisko, Sweden - III_Bog_N1_3 | ecosystem: Environmental > Terrestrial > Soil > Wetlands > Peat | place: Sweden: Abisko... | reverse complement strand
TAGCGGAATTCGTCTGGGAAATGAAGGCGAGTAAGCTTCAGTTCGCGCTTTTCATCAATTGAGCCGCCGCCGCCCGCGCTTCGTCGGTGATCGTCGCACCGGCCAACATGCGAGCGATTTCCTCGCGGCGGTGATCGTCCTCGAGCGGCGCAACGCGCGTGGCGACGCGGGAGCCCTTGTCGGCCAGATCCTTGGAGATGCGCAAATGCCGCCCGGCGCGCGCCGCGACCTGCGGCGCGTGGGTCACGGAAAGCACTTGCACCTTGGCCGCCAGCCGGGCCAGACGCTGCCCAATGGCGTCAGCGACAGCGCCGCCGACGCCGGTGTCGATCTCATCGAACACCAAAGTCGGCGCGGAGCCGCGATCGGCCAGACCGACCTTCAAGGCCAGCATGAAACGCGACAATTCGCCGCCAGAAGCGACCTTCATCATCGGCCCTGGCCGTGCGCCCGGATTGGTCTGCACCCAGAATTCGACCCGGTCGATGCCATCCGGCCCGGCCTGCGTCGCGTCCGAGATGATCTGGGTGGTGAATTTGGCGCGCTCCAATTTCAGCGGCCCCAACTCGCCGGCCACCGTCGCATCAAGTTCGCGCGCGGCGGCGAGACGCGCCTTGGTCAAGGCGGCGGCGGCGCGATCATAGGCCAGCGCAGCTTCCTTCTGCGCCTTGGTCAAGGCGATGAGCCGCGCTTCGCTGGCGTCGAGCGCCTGCAATTCGCTGGCGAATTTTTGCGCCAGAACCGGCAATTGCTCGACCGGCGCCGAATATTTGCGCGAAGCCCCGCGCAGCGAGAATAATCGTTCCTCGACCTGCTCCAGCGCGCGCGGATCGAATTGCGCCTCGCGCAAGGCTTGGTCGAGCGTCTGCTGGCAGAGATCGAGAGCGGTCAGCGCCGCATCGAGCGCGCGGATGGCGGGTTCGATCAAGGCGGGCGCCTGCGACTGGCGGCGATCCAGCCGACGCAGAGCCGCCGATAAAGTCGACATGGGCGAGCCGTCGCCGGCGACGCTTTCATAGGCGTCGCGAATATCGCCGACGACTTTTTCCGCCTGCTGCATCGACGTGCGTTCGGTGGCCAGATGCTCTTCCTCGCCCACCTGCGCCCCGAGCTTCGACAATTCCTCATGGGCGTGGCGGAGGTAGTCAGCCTCCTTGCGCGCCGCCTCGACGGCCAGCTTTTCGTCGCGCAGGGCCTTCTCGGTCTGGCGCAGCTCCGCATAGGCCGCACGGGTCGCCCCGACGAGCCCGTCGAGCGCGCCATAGGCGTCGACGAGCGACCGATGGGCGCCCGGGTCCATCAAAGCCCGGTCATCGTGCTGACCATGAATTTCGACGAGTTCGCGGCCAACGGCCTTGAGAACCTGCACGCTGACCGGCTGATCATTGATGAAGGCGCGAGTGCGGCCATCAGCCATTTGCACCCGGCGCAAGATCAGATCGCTGGAGCTTTCAATGTCATTGGCGGCGGCGACCACGCGGGCTGGATGAGCGGCGGGCGGATCGAAACAGGCGATAACCTGTCCCTGCGGCTGGCCAGAGCGCACCAGACCGCCATCGCCGCGCCCGCCGAGCGCCAGCGAGAAAGCATCGAGCAGAATCGATTTGCCGGCGCCCGTCTCGCCCGTGAGCACAGTCAGGCCCGAGCGAAAATCGAGATCGAGTCGATCAATAAGAACGATATCGCGAATCGCGAGCTGGATCAGCATGAAACCCTGTCTTGCAAATCCTGTCTGGAATTCGACGCATATCCCGCAAAAGTGGACCCTGATTTTGCGAAAAGGATATGCGCTTTCTAAGATGCGGCGGCATTCCTAAAAAACCGCCGCCGAAAATCACCCCAATCCAACTTTCTTGAACGTCTTGGAGATCCAGGAATCCTGATGATCCTGCGGCGCCAGGCCGTCAACCTTCAGCCGCTCGTAAGCTTCCTTGTACCACGGCGAATCAGGGTAATTATGCCCCAGCACCGCAGCAGCCGTCTCCGCCTCGCTGACGATGCCCATCGCCAGATAGGCTTCGGTCAGGCGCTCCAGCGCCTCCTCCGCCTCGCGCGTGTTCTGATATTTGAACAGAACCTCGCGGAAGCGGTTGATCGCCGCCGTATAATTCTTCTTGTTCAGATAATAGCGGCCGATGTTCATCTCATAGCCGGCCAGCTGGTCGCGGGTGACCTGCAGCTTGTAACGAGAATCTGCCGCATATTGCGACTTCGGATATTTATCGACCACTTTCTGGAAATGCTGCATCGCCTTTTCCACCCGCTCCTGATCGCGATTGACGTCAGGCATCTGGTTGAACAGCGACATGGCGGCGATATAGGTCGCGTAATCAGCGTCCGGAGCATTGGGATAAAGCGTCGTGTAGCGATCCGCCGCGATCACCGCGTCGGTGTAGGCGGAGTTCTGATAATAGGCGTAAGTCTCCATCATCAGGGCTTTTTTCTGCCACTGCGAATAGGGATATTGCTTCTGCAGCGTATTGAATGTCTTTGCCGCCGCCTCGTAATTCTTTTCGTCCATCTTCATGAGGCCCTCATTATAGAGGCGGTCGGCCGGAATCTCCGGATCGACCTTCATCTCATATTTGCTGGCGCCGAAGGGATTAAGGTCTTCGAGCGAGAAGCTGAGGGCTGGCGAAACCATGCAGGACGTGGCGAGAGCCGCAAGAACGGCGCATCGCGCGCCGGCGCCTCGAACCTGTTTGAAACCTTGGATGTTCAGACGCTTCATAAGGGCGATTCTCGTCATTTAAGCGTGCACGACGCTTGAGGGCGATGCTCGACGCGCGGCGCGTCATGGCGTGGGACGAGCGAGCCGTCGCCCTGTTTAACGTAATTTAAACTTTGACGCCACTGTCTTGCCGTTGGCGTAGGCAAAGCGGCAAAGCGATGAGCCGCGACTCTAGCTGGGCCACATTAGAGGCCCGCGAGCAAAAAGCGATTTTTTAAGGCGAATTTAAGACGACTCCGCCGGACGCGGCGGAGTCTGAGGCTTTCGCCTTAGCTGCGCTCGGGCAGGAAGGCCGGCGAAACGGCAAGGCCGAGGTCGGCGCGAACGCCTTCGCGATGGGCCGGAGCGGTCTCGATGATGCGATAGGCCGAACGATCGGCGAAGAGCGCCGCCAGCACCGCCACGTTCATTTTGTGGCCGCCGCAATAGGAATGATATTGGCCGATCATCGGCGCGCCGGCCAAGGCCAGATCGCCAACGGCGTCGAGCATCTTGTGACGCACGAACTCATCGGTGTAGCGCAGCCCTTCCGGGTTCAGGATGCGCCCGCCGTCAATACCGACCGAATTTTCGAGCGAGGCCCCCAGGGCGAAGCCTGCCTTGATCAGGTGCTCGACATCGGACAGGAAGCCGAAGGTGCGGGCGCGGGCAATTTCGCGGCGGAAGCTGCTCGGGTCGAGATCGAGGATCTTGCGCTGACGGCCGATGACGTCGGACTTGAAATCGATCTCGACATCGAGCCGGAAGCCATGATCGGCCGGGAGCAATTCCGAGAAGGCGCGGCCATGCTCGACGCGAACGGGCTTGAGGATCTTGATATAGCTGCGGCCGACCGGGAGATGGCGGATGCCCGCCGCGTCGATCGCTTCGACGAAGGCGGCGGCGGAGCCGTCCATGATCGGCACTTCCGGCCCGTCGACCTCGACAAGGCAATTGTCGACGCCAAGGCCGTGCAAAGCGGCGATCAGATGCTCGATGGTGCTGACCATATGCTGCTGGCCGTCGCCGATGACGGTGCAAAGCTCGGTCATGGTCACTTTCGACCACTTGGCTTCGATCAAGCGCTCGCCGCCATTCGGCAGGCCGGTGCGCAGGAAGACGATGCCGCTGCCAGCCTCGGCGGGATTGAGCACGAGACGAACCGGCTTGCCGGAATGAACGCCGATTCCCCCAGAAAGAACGGTGCGTTCACGGAGGGTCGTCTGAAAGCTGGGCTTCATGTTCATCCCGCAGGCTCGCTTCGCCGCATTGTGGCAAAGAGTCTTGAAAAAACCGCGTTTCGCCTCCCTATTCTTCCGTTTGGAAAAACTCGGGGCAACGATTGCGTGGATAGCGTCTTCTGTTGAAAAACGTGAGGAGAGCGACACGACGTTCTTCTACTGAATCACTTGATCCACCTGAAACCTAACTTCTGCGAGCGCGCAGGCCAAATCACTCTTTCTTACGCGGATGTTACAAAATTACCGTCTTTTCGCCAGCTTTGTCTCAATCGGCATTTTTTCGTTATAGCGTCATCATTTACGCCGGAAGCCATTTCCGCCGATCCAAACAAAAGGCCCGCCGGAAGGCGGGCCTGATGCTGTGTTTCATAAGATCCTGAGTGCCGGATCAGTTGGACTGCCGGCGCAGGAAGGCCGGAATTTCCAGCTGATCGTCGTCGCGCGGAGCGGCGCGGCCATGCTGGTCCATCGGCGCGGCCGGGCGCTGCGGCGCCTGCGGGCGCTTGGCGTATTCGGCATGGACCGGCGACGGGTTGGGCTGGCGCGGCTGATAGGCCGGCTGGCCATAGGCCTGGGGCGCTTGCTGCATCGGCTGCTGGGCATGCTGCTGCGGCGCATGCTGGGGGGCTTGCAGCTGCGGGGCCTGCTGATGGTGGGGTTCTTCGGCGCGGCTCATGCCGAAGGAGGCCAGACGCTCGAGCAAGGTGCGGCGACGGGTGTCCGGCGCCGGCTCCTGCACAGGCGCGCTGCGGCTATTCAGCAGCGCCCTGCCCGGAAGGTTGAAGTCTTCGGGACGCGGCATGGTCGGCGCGCGCAGGGGCTGCTCAGGGGCCGGCGGAATGAAGACGGCGTTCATCGGCGCTTCGGCGCGACGAACCGGCGCAGGAGCGGGCTCCTGATAGACCTGCTGCTGCGGCTGCTGCATCGGCTTGATCTGCACATCGGCCATCGGCTGCGCGTGACGCGGGGCCTGCTGCGGGGCATAGGCCTGCTGCGCCTGCGGCGCATAAACCGGCGCGGCGGCGTAGGTCGGGGCGGGCTGATAGGCCTGAGGGGCCTGTTCAACCGGCTGATAGGCCTGCGGCGCGGCGACGGGTTGAGCCTGAGCAGCCTGCGGCTGGGCCATGCCCTGCTCGGACATGACCGGGGCGAGCGCCGGGCGCGATGCGGCCAGAGCATTTTCGGCCTGGCGAGCGGCGGCCTGGGCGCGCACGCGCTCGGCGGCTTCGGCGAGGCGCTGGTCGCCGATGTCGGCGATGCCATCCGGCTTGTCGATGCCGGTAGCGACGACCGAGACGCGGATGATGCCGTCGAGGCTGCTGTCGAAGGTGGCGCCGAGGATGATGTTGGCGTCCTCGTCGACTTCCTGACGGATGCGGCTGGCGGCCTCATCGACTTCGTAAAGGGTCAGATCGTTGCCGCCGGTGATCGAGATGAGCAGGCCCTTGGCGCCCTTCATCGAGACTTCGTCGAGCAGCGGATTGGCGATGGCCGCTTCGGCGGCGAGAATCGCGCGCTTTTCGCCAGAGGCTTCGCCGGTGCCCATCATCGCCTTGCCCATGTCGCGCATGATGGCGCGCACGTCGGCGAAGTCGAGATTGATCAGACCTTCGCGCACCATCAGATCGGTGATGCAGGCGACGCCGGAATAGAGCACCTGGTCGGCCATCGAGAAGGCGTCGGCGAAAGTGGTTTTTTCATTGGCGACGCGGAACAGATTCTGATTCGGAATCACGATCAGCGTGTCGACGGATTTATGCAATTCTTCGATGCCGCCATCGGCGAGGCGCATGCGGCGCGCGCCTTCGAACTGGAACGGCTTGGTCACGACGCCGACGGTCAGAATGCCCATCTCCCGCGCGGTGCGGGCGATGACCGGCGCGGCGCCGGTTCCGGTGCCGCCGCCCATGCCGGCGGTGACGAAGACCATGTGCGCGCCGGTCAGGTGATCGCGAATCTCTTCAATGGCCTCTTCGGCGGAAGCGCGGCCGATCTCGGGCTGCGAACCGGCGCCGAGCCCCTCGGTGACCTGCAGGCCCATCTGGATGATGCGTTCGGCCTTGGAGCTGGTCAGCGCCTGGGCGTCGGTATTGGCGACGATGAAATCGACCCCGGCGAGACCGCAGGAAATCATGTTGTTCACCGCATTGCCGCCGGCGCCGCCGACGCCGCAAACCATGATGCGGGGCTTGAGTTCGCGCAGTTCAGGCGCTTTCAGATTGATTGACATCGTTTGGCCTCTTCAAGTGTAGGAACCCAGCCCGTTACGTGGTTCGAATCTTGTTTGAATCTCTCTTGTGAATCGATCAGCCGGTAAAATCCAGCCGTAATTCCGCCTATTTTGGTTTTTTGCGAATGTTCCCGATTTGGGTCCCTTCGCCGCAGCCCGGCTTCGCTTTTGCTCCGCCTGGAACCTGCCGGGCTTACGCCCGCAAGCCCCTTAAAAACTTTCCTTCAACCAGCGGCCGACCCGGCCGATATAGCTTTCCGATTGCAGATTCGGCCCCTGCCCCGCCTTGCTCGGCTCGAAATGTTCGACGCCGGAGAATTGCGGGTAAATCAACAAACCTACCGAGGCCGCGAAGCCCGGATTCTTGGCTGATTCGGGAAGACCCTGCACGCCCAGCGGCCGACCGACGCGAATCTGACCGCCCAGAATCCGACGCGCCGCTTCCGGCAAGCCGGTGAGCTGACTGGCTCCACCCGTGAGTACGATACGACGCCCCGCGGACCCGCCAAGGCCCGCCGCATTCAGCCTGTCCCGCACGAGTTCGAGGATTTCCTCGACGCGCGGACGGATGATACGCACCAACTGAGACTTCGGAATTTGAACGGGGCTGTCGCCCTCTTCGCCGACCTGCAGGACGGCTAGTGATTCGCGTTCATCCGAAGCAGACGCAATAGCAGAACCATACAAGGTTTTAAGGCGCTCCGCATCGGTCAATCGCGTATTCAGGCCGCGCGCAATGTCCATTGTGACGTGTTTTCCGCCAACGGCGATGGCGTCGACATGGGCCAGCGCGCCATCGCGGAAAACGCCCATGCCAACCGAGCCGCCGCCGAGGTCAATCACCGTCGCGCCAAGCGTCGCCTCGTCGTCGACCAGCACCGAAAGGCCGGAGGCGTAAGGCGTGGCGACGACCGCCTCGATCGAGAGATGGCAGCGCTCGATCGCCAGCAGCAGATTGCGCAAGGCGGCGGAATCGGCGCTGACGACATGCAGATCGGCGCCAAGCCGATCGCCCATCATGCCCTTGGGATCGCGGATGCCGCCCGAGCCGTCGAGCGAGAAACCGGTCGGCAGGCTGTGCAGGGTCGAACGGCCCGGCTGCGCCGTGCGCAGGCTCGTCGCCTCGAGCACGCGATGCAGATCGGAATCGCCGACAGCCGAGCCGGGAATCGGCACGCTGGCGTTGAAATAGGCCGAGCCGATGCGGCCGCCGGTATTGGCGACGATGACGCTTTCGACCTGGACCTTGGCCATGCGCTCGGCGGCGTCCACGGCGAGGCGCACGGCGGATTCGGTCTCGTCCATATCAATGACGACGCCGCCCTTCATGCCGCGCGAGCGCTGATGGCCAATGCCGAGAATTTTGCAGCGATGGGTGCGCCCGCGCAAAATGTCGGAGGCCTCGGCCGGGACGAGTCGGGCGATCAGACAGACGACTTTCGAGGCGCCCACGTCGAGCACGCAGAGAATGGCGCTTTTGCGCGCCGAAATCGGCTTCATGCGAGGGAGACTGACGATTGTTTTCATTGCTGGGCCGCCTTGGCGTGTGGGCCGCGATGCGGCAGCGCGGCTTCTCGGGCCGCGGCGGCCTCCTCGGTCAGGCGCGCATACATTCGGCCCGGCGTGCGGAAATCCAGCGAGACGACGTCCTTTTCGAGAATATGCGATTCATTCTCGAGCTTGACGAGCTGCGCCAGCGCCGCCTTCGCATTATTTTCGGGCAACATCACTTCGACTCCCGAGGTCATTTTCAAGGTCCAGCGCCGCTGCGAAATCAAAATCCCGGCGCGGATCTTCGGGCGCAGATCGCCGGCGGCGTCGAGCAGGGCCAGAAATTCGTCGATGCGCAGATTGGCGCCGTCGCCGACGACGAAGGGCAGGCGCGTGAATTTTTCGTCGCGCAGCGAATCAATCGCCGCGCCGTCGGCGGCGATGATCGATACGGAGCCATCCTTCTGCCACAGGGCGTAAGGCTCGCGCTCGCGCACCTCGATCACCAGGCGGCTGGGAAATAATTTGCGGACATTGGCGTTCTTGACCAGCGGGATGGTCATCAGCCGACGGCGCACATCGTCGACATCGAGGAACATCAGCGACTGGCGCGCATCGACGCCAGCCTTCTGCAAAAGCTCGGCTTCCGACAATTCGATCTGGCCGGAAAGGGTCACGGCGTCGACGCCAAAACCCAGCATCCTCGCGGCGATATCGCGCGGCCGGCCGTTCTGCTCGATGAAATTCGCGTAGGAGCCGTTGAGCATCGCGCCATAGAGGCCGACGCCGCCGAACAGAGCCAGCGTCAGGGCGAAGCCGACGCCGGGAAACCGCAAGGCGCGGGCAAGCTTCAGGCGCCAATCATTACGCTGCGGGCTGCGGTCGCGCGCCTGCGGACGGGCCTTTTCGCGCTCGGCGAAAACCTTGGCGCCGGACGGCGCAGCGAAGGGGTTGGACGAAGCCGGATAGGACGCGCGCGGCGGCGCCGACGAATCCTTAGCAAAAGGTAAAACCTTGGCCGGCAAGCGGCCCGGCGCGCCGGCAAAAGCGGCGCGCGGAGGCGCAAGGGCCTGATCCAGCCCGTTTACCGATCGCAGGAGGCGTCTTGCACCATCCATTTAACTAGCTCACCGAAGGTCATGCCACTATGGGCGGCCATTTCGGGCGCGAGGGACGTCTCCGTCATTCCGGGCTGGGTATTGACTTCCAGAACAACGAGTTCGCCCGTTCCTTCGGGCCTGTCGTCATACCGGAAGTCGGTCCGGCTTACGCCGCGACAACCGAGCGCCCTGTGCGCCTTGAGCGCTAAATGTTGAACGTTTTGGTAAATATTCTCTTTAAGTTTTGCCGGAAGCTCGTGAAAAGATCCCCCAGGGGCATATTTGGCGTCGAAATCATACCAGCCGCCATGGGCCGCCTTGATCTCGATGACGCCGAGCGGCGTATCGCCCAAAACGGCGCAGGTCAGCTCGCGTCCGCCGATGAATTTCTCGGCCAGCATCAGGTCGCCATGCGGCCAATCCTCGCGCAGCATTTCCTGCGGCGGATGCGACGTTCCCTCGCGCACGATGAACACGCCATAGGACGAACCTTCCGACACCGGCTTGAGCACATAGGGCGGCGGCAGCACATGTTGTTTGGCGGCGTCGAAGCGGCTGACGACGAAACCTTGCGGCACCGGCACGCCCGCCGCCGCCAGCACGACCTTGGCCTTGTCCTTGTTCATCGCCAGCGCCGAGGCCAGCACGCCCGAATGGGTGTAGGGAATGCGCAAGATCTCCAGCACGCCCTGAATGGTTCCATCCTCGCCGGCCGGCCCGTGCAAGGCGTTGAAGGCCACATCGGGCTTCAGCCGCGCCAGAACCTCGGCGACATCGCGACCGACATCGACGCGGGTGACGCGAAAGCCTTCCTGCTCGAGCGCCTTGGCGCAGGCCTCGCCGGAACGCAGCGACACGCTGCGCTCGCTCGACAGGCCGCCCATCAGAACCGCGACATGCTTGATCATCATCTTTGTCTTTCGTTCAAGCGCTCTCGCGCCCAATTCAAATGTGCGCCGTCATTGCGATCAGCGCAGCGACGGCTCTCGAATCCCAACTTCTGCAGGTTTCCCTTTTCCCGCAGGGGATCAGAACCGCCCTACCCGCGCAGGCCGATCCTTTTGATTTCCCAGTGCAACTCCACACCCGTCGCCGCCTTGACGCGGGCGCGCACTTCGTCGCCGAGGTTCTCGATATCGGCGGCGGTCGCCGCGCCGCGGTTGATCAGAAAATTGCAATGCATCGGCGACACCTGCGCGTCGCCGACCACCAGGCCGCGGCAGCCGGCCTTGTCGATCAATTGCCAGGCTTTTTCGCCGGGCGGATTCTTGAAAGTCGATCCGCCGGTCTTTTCGCGGATCGGCTGCGAGGCTTCGCGCGCCTCGGTGATCCGGTCCATCTCCGCCAGAATCGCCGCGCTGTCGCCGGGGCGGCCTTGCAACAAGGCGTTGGTGAAAATCACATCCTCCGGCGCCTGGCTGTGGCGATAGCTCATGCCCAGATCGTCGACGGCGAAAGTGCGAATCGCGCCCTTGCGATCGACGCCGCGCGCTTCGACCAGAACATCCTTCATCTCGCCGCCATGCGCGCCGGCGTTCATGCGCAAGGCGCCGCCAATGGCGCCGGGAATGCCGCGCAGAAAAGCCAGGCCGTCAATGGCGGCGTCGGCGGCGGCGCGCGCCACGCGCATGTCCGGCGCGCAGGCGCCCGCCCTCAGGCGATCGCCCGGCTCGACGGAAATTTCGCCAAAAGCCTTGCCGCCAAGGCGGATCACCACGCCTTCGACGCCACCGTCGCGCACGATCAGATTGGAGCCAAGCCCGATGGTCGTGACCGGGACGTCCAGCGGCAGATTTTTCAGAAAATAGGCGAGATCAGCCTCGTCGGCCGGGCTGAACAGGACTTCGGCCGGGCCGCCGACGCGGAACCAGGTGAAAGGCGCCAAAGGCTGGCGAGCCGCAAGACGCCCGCGCAGCTCCGGCATTTTTTCCGCGAGCATCGCCGCGAGATCGGCGCAAGGGGTGGTCATGCGAAATTTCCATCGAGCCAGGCGCGGAAGACGTGTCTGCCCGCCGCCGCCGTGCCGGCGCCAAATTCCGCCGCCTGCGCGCGGATCGTCCGCGGGTCGATTCCAGCCTTGGCGAGTTCCACCGCATGACCGATCAGCCAGGGCTCCAACGCCCCCGGCTCGACCTCGGCATGGAATTGCAGCCCCAGCGCATAAGACTCCAGCGCAAAGGCCTGATGCGGGCAGACAGTCGTGTAGGCGAGGTTCTGGCCGCCCGCCGGAAGAGCGAAGGCGTCGCCATGCCAGTGCAGAACATTGACGCCTTCGAGCAAGGCAAGCGGTGAGGCGCGACCCTCATCCGTCAGGGTCAAAGGGGCATAGCCGATTTCCTTGGCCGGTCCCGGCGCGACTTTTGCTCCCAAGGCCGCCGCCATCAATTGCGCGCCGAGACAGATCCCCAAGGTCGGCTTTTTTCCGCGCAGACGCGCGCCGATCGCCGACAGTTCATCGACCAGGAAAGGATAGGCCTCCGTTTCGTAAACGCCGATCGGCCCGCCAAGGACGATCAGCAGATCGCAGGAGGCGATCTCGTCCGCCGGAAAGAGATCGACGCCAATCTCGCAGATGCGCGTCGCAAAGCCATAGTCTGGAAGCAGATCGGCCAAAACGCCAAGGCCCTCGAAAGCGACGTGACGCAAGACCAGGCAGGATTTCTCGCTCATGCCGCATCCCTTCCCGCAAGCTGGCCCGGCAAGGCGTAAGCCCATTGGGTGATGTTGCCCGCGCCAAGGAAGACGACATAGTCGCCGGGCTTGGCCATTTCGTGGATCAGTTTCGGCAAATCATCCGGCGACGGCAGCACCATGGCCTGACGATGGCCATGCGCCTTGATCGCCGCCGTCAAAGTCTCCTTGTTCACATCGGGGATCGGCGCCTCGCCCGCCGCATAGACATCGGCGACGATGACGCAATCGGCGTCGTTGAAACAGGTGGCGAACTGATCAAATAGCGATTGCAAGCGCGAAAAACGATGCGGCTGGACGATGGCGATGACCTGATGCGTCGTCGACGCGCGGGCGGCGCGCAACACGGCGGCGATCTCGACGGGATGGTGGCCGTAATCGTCGAAAATC
>Ga0302273_1001044_pt1 | contig 11856 bp, 9 predicted proteins | sample III_Bog_N1_3_FD_198774 | JGI IMG/M metagenome (GOLD analysis project Ga0302273, IMG submission 198774) | Peat permafrost microbial communities from Stordalen Mire near Abisko, Sweden - III_Bog_N1_3 | ecosystem: Environmental > Terrestrial > Soil > Wetlands > Peat | place: Sweden: Abisko... | reverse complement strand
CAACACCAGCACCAAGGCCGATTGCGACTGCTATGTCCACGAGCTCAAGACGGCCAAGCTCGACGTGGTCCTGAGCGCATGGCCCTGAAGCCCCTCGTCCTTTCGCTCTGCGCGGCCTTCAGCAACGGCTCCCGCAAGGCCCCCAAGCCGCCCCCCGACATGGAGGCCCGCGCCCGCGCCGAGTTCGCCCTGTGCTACCGGCAGTCGGCCAAGGACATGAAGGATTGCGCCTACGGTGGTTGCGGCAACATCTTGGGCCAGTGCTACGAGCGCGAGCTGGGAGTCATCCTCACCGACACCGACAAGCGCCTTGCGACCTTGCATGCAGGCCGCTGCCGCGTCGAAGCCGACTCGTTGGAGTCCGCCCACGCCGCCTGGCAGTACCGACTGGAGCACACCAGGAGCTTCCAGGACACGTGGGCCGACCAGGAACTGCAAATCGAGACCGCCCTGCTGCGCAACCACGCCCTCAAGGCGCTGCAGGAGCACTGCGGCAAGGCCAACGTTCCTCGGCCCTGATCCCGCCCTACTCGCTTTGCTCACCAAGCCCTATGGTCTTGGCCCTGTCGGGTGACGGTCGGGGGGAATCAGCCGTTCCGTTCGTACCGAGCTTGACCCTACCGTTCGCCCTGAGCTTGTCGAAGGGCGGCAACGGAAAGGCTACATGATCCGCTCATGGTTCGACAGGCTCACCACGAACGGATAGAGTTACCGTTTGCCCTGTCAAAGCATGACGTTTTCTTCAAGCGGCATTCTTTTGATGCCGTTGTTCTGGGCTGCGCGCCCAGACTGCGCCTAGGGCCACTGGCGGCCCTAGGAACCGCCACCAGCCGTTCCGCCGGCTGGGCCACGGACATCGCACTCCAGTGCCGAACCCGGCTCATTCTCCGATCAGCAACCTCGCGAATGAAGCTGTGGCAATGCACCCCACGCGATCGGGATCGCAACATGGGGCCCCACGGATGGCAACACAAGATGACGGCTACGCCGCCGGACAGTGTCTTGGAGATACTCACGAGCGTCTCGGTCATTCTCAGGAGCGTCTCGGAGATACTCCCAAACGTCTCGGTCACTCTCCGGAGGGTCTCGGAGATACTCACGAGCGTCTCGGTCACTCTCCGGAGTGTCTCGGAGATACTCACGAGCGTCTCGGTCACTCTCCGGAGTGTCTCGGAGATACTCACGAGCGTCTCGGTCATTCTCAGGAGCGTCTCTGGGAGGCTCCTGAATGCCTCAGAAATCCAGGCGGGCAGGGCAGGAATGAGGGCCATCCCTTTGTAAAAGATTGGACACAATCCCGGGATTCGGCCGCTGCAGAGCAGTCATCGACGGCAGAAAGGCGTACGGGGCGGAGCTTTTTCCTAGTTTCTCGAAACTATGTCCGAACCCAACAAGCCCAAGAATTCCAGCCCCTTTCGTCGTGGCGGCAGCTTCGTGGTCGTGGCCATCCTGCTTGCCATCGTGGCGGTGCAGTTCTTCGGCAACGCAAGCTTCGAACCCTCCGAGCTCAACTACAACCGCTTCCTGGCCCTGATGTCCGACACCTCGGTGCAGGTCAAGAGCCTGACCGTGGTCACGGCTCCGGAAGGGCTGGAAATCCACGGCCGTCGCAACCTCACCGCCCTCGAGAAGGCCCAGGCCCCCAAGCAGGGATGGCTCGAGAAGAGCGACACGCGCGAGTTCTACGTGCGGGTGCTGGACGTGCAGGACTCCACCCTGCGCCGCTGGGCCGAGGTCCGCAAGATCCAGATCTCGGTGAAGGAGAAGGGCGGACAGTGGATGGGCTACATCCTGTACCTCCTGCCGGTGGCGGTGTTCGTGGCGCTGTGGTTCATGATGATGCGCCAGGGCGGCGGCGGCGGTGCCGGCGGCGGCCGCAACATCTTCTCCTTCGGCAAGTCCCCCGCCCGCCTGATGGGCAAGGACGTGTCCAAGGTCACCTTCGACGACGTGGCCGGTTGCGACGAGTCCAAGCAGGAACTGGTCGAGGTCATCGACTTCCTCAAGGATCCGGGCCGCTACGACCGCCTGGGCGGCAAGATCCCCCGAGGCGTGCTCCTGATGGGCCCTCCGGGCACCGGCAAGACCCTGCTCGCCAAGGCCGTGGCCGGCGAGGCCAAGGTCCCCTTCTTCTCGATGTCGGGCTCGTCGTTCGTGGAGATGTTCGTGGGCGTGGGCGCCAGCCGCGTGCGCGACCTGTTCGAGCAGGCCAAGAAGGCCGCCCCTTGCATCATCTTCATCGACGAGATCGACGCCGTGGGACGCCAGCGCGGCGCCGGCCTGGGCGGCGGCCACGACGAGCGCGAACAGACGCTCAACCAGCTCCTGATCGAGATGGACGGCTTCTCCGGGAACGACGGCGTGATCATCATCGCCGCCACCAACCGCCCCGACATCCTGGACTCCGCCCTGCTGCGCCCCGGCCGCTTCGACCGCCGCGTGGTGGTGGACGCCCCCGACGTCAAGGGACGCACCGAGATCCTCAAGGTCCACACCGGCACCAAGATCCCCCTGTCCCGCGACGTCGACCTCGAGGTCATCGCGCGCGGCACTCCCGGCTTCTCGGGCGCAGACCTCTCCAACCTCTGCAACGAGGCCGCCTTGGCCGCAGCCCGCTTGGGCAAGCAGAACGTGGAGATGGAGGACTTCGAGGCCGCCAAGGACAAGGTCTACATGGGCCCCGAGCGCCGCTCGCGCATGATGACCGAGGCAGACAAGAAGATCATCGCCTTCCACGAGGCCGGACACGCCATCGTGGCCTGGTTCACCGAAGGCGCCGACCCGGTCCACAAGATCACCATCGTGCCGCGCGGCCGCGCCCTGGGCCTGACCTGGCAGCTGCCCGAGACCGACCGCTACCTGACCAGCAAGGAATACCTGGAGGGCGAGATCGCCATCCTGATGGGCGGGCGGCTGGCCGAGGAGATCCACGTCGGGCACATCAGCACCGGCGCCTCCAACGACATCATGCGCGCCACCGACCTGGCCCGCAAGATGGTCTGCGACTACGGCATGAGCCCGCTGGGCCCCATCCACTTCGGCGACAACCAGCAGCAAGTCTTCCTGGGACGCGACCTGGGACACCAGCGCATCACCAGCGAGGACACCGCCCGCCGCATCGACGCCGAGATCCACCGCCTGGTGCAGGAGAACCTCACCCGCGCCCGCGACATCCTGACCGAGCACAAGCACGAGATGGAGCTGCTGGCCCAGGCCCTGCTCGAGGTCGAGTCGGTCGACGAAGCCGACATCCGCCAGCTCTTCGACATCGGCACCCTGCCGGCCCGCAAGGTGCCCACGGCTGTCGAACCCGCATCGGTCGAGACCGTGCTCCCGGCCGAGCCCCCGGCTCCCGACTCCGACCCGCAGCCTGCATGAGCCGGATCTGGAAGGTCCGTGACCGCACCTTGGGCGGCGGTGATCTTCCGATCCTTTGCGGCATCGTCAACGCCACCCCCGACTCGTTCTTCGACGGGGGCAGGCACGCCACCACGGAAGCGGCCGTCTCCCACGGCCTGAAGCTGTGGGAGGAAGGTGCCGACCAGTTGGACGTGGGCGGGGAATCCACCCGTCCCGGCTCCAGCGAGGTGAGCATCTCCCAGGAGCTGGAGCGGGTCGTCCCGGTGATCGCGGCCCTGGCCGCCTGCGGCTGCGCCGTGGCCGTGGACACGCGCCACCCCGAGGTGGCCCGGCAGGCCTTGGCGGCCGGAGCCGGAGCCGTCAACGACATCACCGGACTCGTCCAGCCCCCCATGATCGCGCTGTGCCGCGAGTTCTCCGCCGGAGCCTGCGCCATGCACATGCAGGGAACCCCACGGACCATGCAGGCCGCTCCCATCTACACTGATGTGGTGGCGGAAGTGGGACAATTCCTGTCCGAAGCATCCGAGCGCTGGCAGGAGGCCGGACTGCCGCCCGAAGCCCTCGCGCTGGATCCCGGCATCGGGTTCGGAAAGAGCGCCGGGCACAACCACCGCCTGATCGCCGCCACGGCCGGATTCCGCGCGCGCTTTCCCAGGCACCCCTGGTACCTGGGCATGTCCCGCAAGTCCTTCATTGCAGGCACCGAGGGCATCCCCGAAGGCTCCGACCGGCTGGCCGGGAGCCTCGCCGCCGCCGTGGCCGCAAGTCTTTCCGGGTGCGACGTCCTGCGCGTGCACGACGTGGCCGCCACCCGCGAGGCCCTCCTGATCGCCCTGGCCTGCCGAGGAACCTCATGACAGAAACCGTCGAATCCTCCGGAAGGAAGCGCCGCCGTCCCTGGTGGATCTGGCTCCTCCTGCTCCTGTTGCTCCTTCTGATCCCCCTGACCTGCAGCCTGCTGCAGCGCGGCGACCAAAGCTCCGGAAAGGCCCGACCAAGCGCAGCGGAGCTCGACTCCTTGGCAAGGCTGCAGCGCCGTGCCGACTCGCTGACCGACGCCCGCCAGCGGCTGCAACTGCGTCTGGACTCCCTGCGCATCGACAGCCTGCGCCAAGTCGGCCAGCTCGCCTTAGCCGACTCGCTGGCCCGCGCCCACCGCAAGGCAAGCAGCGCCTGGCTGGCGCGTCAGCACCGCCAGGACTCGCTGCGCCGGGTCGAGGACTCCCTCCAGACCGCCCGGCAGCTGGCTTGGCGCCAGGACTCGCTGCGCCGCGCCGATTCGCTCCTGGCCTCCGCCAAGCGCCACAAGGAGCCGCCCTACGTGGTCGCCGACCCGGCCGGAGGCGTGCACCCGGCCCCGGTGGACGTGGCCGTCCTCACCGTCAGGAGCTCCGTCACGCCGCTGTGCAGCCTGGACGACTCCTCGGGCCTCAAGGAGTGCCGCAACCTGGTGCGCATCGACCGCGACCGCGTGCTGTGGATCTCGGCGGTGGACTCCGAAGGGGTCCGGGCGCCGCTGCAGAGGCTCTCCTACCGCATCGACCCCGACGCCTCGCGCTGCGGAGCGCGCCGCGTGCTGGTGCCCGTCGCCGAATCCAAGTCGATCTGCGTGGACGCCTACGAGTTCCCCAACGAACCGCGCCAACCGCCCCGCACCTCGGTCAGCTGGGAAGAGGCATCCGCTCTGTGCGCCCGGCAGGGCAAGCGGCTGTGCGCCCGACAAGAGCTGTTGCTGGCCTGCCAGGGGCCATCGGAATGGCGCTACCCCTACGGTGCCGCCCACCAGACCGGCCACTGCCAGGACGCCTCGAACGCGCTGGCGCGCGGCCACGACCACCCCGGATGCCGTTCCTGGTGGGGCGCCTACAACCTGGTGGGAAACGCCTGGGAATGGACCTCGACCAAGGTCGGCAACGCCTACTGGGCCTTCGGAGGCTACCACGGCGAAGGGCCCGAGGCCTCGTGCCTGGAAGCCAAGCGCAGCTTCTTCCCCCAGAACAGATACAGCTCGGTGGGGTTCCGCTGCTGCGAGGACGCTCCCTGAGCCTTTCCCCTACTTGACCTCGTCGCGGACCTGTTCGGCCAGGTCCCGCAACAAGATCTCGCTTTCCGTGAACCGCTCGTGCGACGAGATGGGCATGAGCTCCTCGTCGGTGAAGCCGCTGAAACCCAGGTAGGTCTTGTGGCTGGCCTTGAGCGTCTCGTGCCGCACCTCGTTGCGACTGGAGTCGTAGACGAAGAGGTCCGCCCGCGCCGTCCACTTGCGGTTGGCCCACAGCGGTCGCCACCAGATGCGGCTCACCTCGCCGTCCATCCGGTCCAGGTAGGCCCACACCACCCGGCGCCGCTGCACCGAGCGCGCCACATCCAACGCCTGCGCCGACGTGGGCGGCTCCTTGGAAAGGATTCCCTTGCGCTGCAGCAGGTCGATGCTGTCCAGCGGCAGGAGCGCAAGCTTCGGGGAACGCTCCAGCTCCCGACGCGTGATCTGGTCGGCCTTGGCGGCCATGTCGGGAGGACGGCTGCTCCAGCCGAAGAAGTGGATCGCCTCCTGCTCCTTGGCCAGGAGGGAGGCGGCACAGACCAAGCTCAATGGAATCCCGTAGCGCATGTGCATAGCATAGCTCTCCCGCCACGTCCTCGCCAGCCGCAATCGCGCGTGCCTTCGCGCCGCACAAGCGGTATGCTCAAGCCTGTCGCCATCCACCCTCGTCCACCAAGGAGCAGGTCCCATGTCCGGTCGTCTCGCCCCAGCCCTGCGCGAATCGGTGCGCCGCTACGGATGGAACGCCTTCCGCAAGGACCTCGGCGCGGGATTGACGGTCGGGATCATCGCGCTCCCGCTGTCGCTGGCCCTGGCGGTGGCCTCGGGAGTCTCTCCGGAGCACGGGCTCTACACCGTGATCGTCGGCGCCCTGATCGCGGCGCTGATGGGCGGATCGCGCTTCAACGTCTCCGGTCCCACTGCCGCCTTCGTGGTGATCCTGCTGCCGGTGGTCCACAAGTTCGGGCTCTCGGGGCTGTTCGCCGCCGGCATGCTGGCCGGTGTCCTGCAGATCCTGATGGGCGTGTTCCAGGCCGGGCGGCTCATCCACCTCGTCCCCTATCCCGTCGTGGTGGGCTTCACCTCCGGCATCGGACTGGTCATCGCGCTTTTGCAGACCAAGGGCTTCCTGGGCCTGGAGTACGCCGACACCAGCGACCTGACCCTTCTGAAGGCGCTGGAACTGGCGCGCCACCTGGACAGCACCAGCCTCTGGAGCCTGGGCATCGGACTGGCCACCCTCCTGGTCCTGACCCAATGGAAACGGTTGCGCGTGCCCATCCCCCCGCACATCCCCGCCGTGCTGGTGGCCACCGCACTGAGTCTGTGGTTCAACGGGCAGTTCCACGCAGGCATCGCCACCCTGGGCTCGCGCTTCTCCTACCTGATGCCCGGAGGCCTGGTCGGCCACGGCATCCCTCCCTACCTGCCCAGCTTCCGGCCCGGCCAGGTGCTGGCCATGCTCACCGACCTGACCAGCCTGCGCGCCCTGCTGCCTCCCGCCTTCACCATCGCCATGCTGGGCGCCCTGGAATCGCTCCTGTGCGCGGTGGTCGCCGACCGCATGACCGGCAAGCACCACCACCCCAACGGCGAACTGATCGGCCAGGGACTGGCCAACGTGGTCACGCCGTTCTTCGGAGGCATCCCCGTCACCGCCGCCATCGCCCGCACCGCCGCCAACATCAACGCGGGCGCCCGCACCGTCTTCTCATCCGTGGTGCACTGCGTCTTCGTGCTCCTGACCATCCTGGTGCTGGGCAAGACACTGGGCTACTTGCCCCTGCCCGCACTGTCTGGCCTGTTGCTCGTGACCGCCTGGAAGATGAGCGAGGCGAGGCACTTCTGGGAGATCGCCAAGCGCGCCAACAAGAGCGACACCGCCGTGCTGCTGGCCTGCTGCGGCTTGACGGTGGCCTTCGACATGGTCGTGAGCGTGGTGGTGGGACTGGGCCTTTCGGCCGCACTCTTCATCGCCCGCACCATCAAGAGCACCCACTTGCGCCACGAGGTCGACGCCGACGACGCCCTGACAATCTACTTCGAGGGCTCCCTGTTCTTTGGGGTGGCCAACCACCTGACCGAAGGCGCCCGCAAGCTGGCGCGCGGCCACGAGCAGATCTACCTGGACTTCTCGGGCATGCGCGACATCGACTACTCGGGCCTGGAGTCGCTGAGCAACTCCATCCTGGAATGGCGCCAGAACGGCAAGATGGTGATCCTGCGCAAGGCCTCCGAGGAGATCAAGGACGTGTTGCTGCGCCACATCCGCGAGTGAACCGGAACGCGATTGACAGGCCCTTACGGAACCACGACCTTGCGGGTTCCGGCAGCGCCCAGATCTACGATCCAAAGACCTGAGCCTGGGGCCTTCAGGGTGATGGCTCCAGAGGCCGATTCGCCGGTCTCGATCACGGCGCCACGCGCATCCAACAAGCGAGCCGTGCCCTTGCCTTCGATGCGCAGGTCGCGACCGTTCTGCATCACGCGGAACTTGGAGGCGGCACCGACAGCCGAACGGATCCCAGTGCTACCCGCCAGGCCAGGGCTTCCCCAGGCCTTGAACTTGCCGGAAACATGCAGCAGATTGAGCATCTGCACCATGCCGTTGTAGTAGCGGTAGGCGCCCGTGGCCGTCGGGGTCTTCCAGAGTGCGTCCACGAAGCTCCAGTCGCTGGCGCGATCGGAAGCCAGTACAGCCGTGGCGTTGGCGGCCAGCAAACTGGTCGCGCCGTAGGCCACGTCGGCCGTGCCGTCCAGCGTGTACTGCGCCTTGTAGCCGTCCGCTTGGCTTGCGAAAAAGCCCAGCTCCTTCTTGGCCAAACGCATGGCGCCAGTGTCATCCATGAACCAAGCCCAGCTGAAACCCATGTTGGATCCCACGCGATGGGCGTCGGACGAGAACTTGTGGGAGTTGGCATTGAAGCCGGTGGCCTTGGGTGCCCCGTCGAATGTGCAGTAGTCCGGGAAGAGGCCCGTGGTCGCATGAGATGCCCGCTTGAGGAGCGCCCACGAGGTGTCGGCCATGGCGGCGTAGAGACCGCCCTTCCTGTCGGTGGCCAAGGCGTCCCAGGCGCGATAGAAGGCAGGCAGGTGGTAAGATGGATCGGAGTACGGGTCATCCAGCTGCGCCGGGCTGAAGAGGATCTGCTTGCGGTCGGGATGGATCAGCGGCAGCATGGTTGAAGTCTTCGTCTTGGTCATCCAGCCCAGCAGGCTGTCGGCCTGTCCCTGGTAGTCGAAGATTCCCTTGCCGCTGCCCCAGCGCCTGGCCGCAAAGAGGAGCGACGTAACGAAGTACTCCTCGCCGTCGGGAGCCGGATTGAGGTCGTTGGGCGTGTAAGGCGGGGTGGTCGAGACCTTCCAGGCGAAGTACCCCCGGCGGTCTCCCGACGTCTGCTGCATGTGCGCCTTGGCAAACCTCCACAGCCTGTCGAAGATGTCCTTGCGATCCATCTGAAGCGCCACCATCATGCCGTAACTCTGGCCTTCGGTCAGGACGTACCCGTTGACATCGTGGATGAACCCTATGCCGGTGTCCTCCGACGCCAGGCGGAAGAGCCGCTCCGTCGCGGTGTCGCCCGTCAGGAACAGTTGCGAAAAGGCCGCGTCGACCTTGGCGTCGATCGCCGCGTCGCCGTAGCCCATCTCCTTGAAAAGATTGCGGTACTGCCCCGTGAACCAGGCGCCACGCGCAGGCTGCGTCAACACGGAAGGAAGGGCCGAGGGGACCGTATCGAGCACGAAGTCGTCGAAGTGGTACGTCCCCTTCTCTGCGCCCAGGTAGAGGTTGAGGCGCAGCGAGTCAATGCCGGTGGCCGTGGAGGTGTACATCACCTCGTACTGCTTCCAGCCGGTGGACAAGCCGAAGTCCCAGCCCGTGATGTAGTCGTAGTTTCCCGCCGGCCCACGCGCGGCGGCCACGGCGAACTTCCTGGATGCATCCGCCTTGCCCCAAAACGTCAGGTGGTAGACCTTTCCCTTCTCCGCCTTCCAGGTCTGCGGTGGCTGCAGCTGCACGTCCCAATTGTTGCCGTTGATGCCTGTGACGGTGACTACCGCGCCTTGAGTACCTGAGTGGGCCGCCGAGGCCCCAACGGTCATGGCCGCCGCCGGCGTTCCGGTCGACGTAGTCGCCGACGCGGTTTTGTTCACATACAGCGTCCACTGGGAACTGCCCGACTCGAAGCCGGGATTAGCCAGCAAGTTCATGGTGGCCGAAAGGCCTGGGACACACATGCCTGCCACGAGCCATAGAATTCTACGCATGGATTCCTCTCCTGGACGATACGATGGATCCCATGGAGAGTACTCTCAAACGGCGCATCCGAGGGCACGATTTCGTTCGCGGCGCGATGTCGCAATTTGACAATTTGCGTCTTTCCTCGTATCCTATAGTTCCATGAGAAACCTACCATCGCTCATGGCAAAGCCTCCGACCCGCCTCGAACACGACCTCCTGGGAGACCGCCAGGTCCCGGAAGACGCTTACTGGGGAGTGCACACGCTGCGCGCCCTGGAGAACTTCCCCATCTCAGGCGTCCCCATCAGCCAGTACCCGGCCCTTGTGAACGCACTGGCCTGCGTGAAGCAGGCCGCGGCGCTGGCCAACCAGGAACTGGGCCTCCTGGACGACATCCGCACCCAGGCCATCGTGCAGGCCTGCGAGGAGATCCGCGAAGGAAGATGGCACGACCAGTTCGTCGTCGATGTCATCCAGGGAGGTGCCGGCACCAGCACCAACATGAACGCCAACGAAGTCATCGCCAACCGCGCCCTGGAGATCCTCGGGCACGCCAAGGGCGACTACGCGCAGCTGCACCCCATGGACCACGTCAACTGCAGCCAGAGCACCAACGACGCCTACCCCACCGCCCTCAAGGTGGCGCTGCACTTCCTGATCGGGACCCTGGTGGACGAGATGGGCGACCTGGAGGCGGCCTTCGGGAAGAAGGCGATCGAGTTTGGATCGCTTGTGAAGATGGGTCGTACCCAGCTCCAGGACGCCGTGCCCATGACCCTGGGCCAGGAGTTCCACGCCTGGGCCACCATGCTGGGCGAGGACCGCAGCCGCCTGCGCGAGGCGGGCAAGCTCGCCCACGAGATCAACATGGGCGCCACCGCCATCGGCACCGGGATCAACGCCCATCCCGACTACGCCGAGCTAATAAGACAGAAATTGTCATCCCTGATCGGGGTCGAGCTCATCACATCCCCCGACCTGATCGAGGCCACCCAGGACGCCGGTGCCTTCGTGCAGCTCTCCGGCGTACTCAAGCGCACCGCCGTGAAGCTCTCCAAGACCTGCAACGACCTGCGTCTCCTGTCCAGCGGCCCGCGCACGGGCCTGGGAGAGATCTTCCTGCCCGCCGTGCAGGCCGGCTCGAGCATCATGCCCGGCAAGGTCAATCCGGTCATCCCCGAAGTGGTGAACCAGATCGCCTTCGTGGTGATCGGCAACGACATCACCGTGACCTTCGCGGCGGAAGGTGGACAGCTCCAGCTCAACGCCTTCGAGCCCATCATAGCCCGCAGCCTGTTCCAAAGCCTCTCGTACCTGGCCAACGGCTGCCGGACCTTGAGGGAACGCTGCGTAGAAGGCATCACGGCCGACCACGAGCAGCTGCGAGTGAACGTGGAGAACTCGGTCGGCATCGCCACCGCGCTCAATCCGCACCTGGGCTACGCCAAGGCCACCGCCATCGCCCAGGAAGCCCACCGCACCCGGCGGCGCGTGCGCGACCTGGTGCTGGAGCAGGGCCTGCTCTCGCCCCAGGAGCTCGACGAGATCCTCTCGCCCGAGCGCCTGACCACACCACACCGTTCCTGAAAAAGAGAAGGGGCCCCGCGCAAGCGGTGGCCCCGATCTCGATTTCGCTTCGCCGGATTCTCTGTCACTTCTCTTGCCGGTGCGAAGCTGCAGCCTCGTGCAGAGGTCTGTTTCAGTTTCCCGCCGATCGGTGGCTGTCCCGTCGGCCGCTTTCCTGTGATGATACGACGTCTCTGATTTTCTGTCTTCCTCACATGCGGCCCAGCGTGGGTCGCTCTTATACGTTACGGCGGAATTCTCGCCGGCGCAAGAGGCGCGCGAAGATTTCGCAGGAAAAAATTCTGTCCAAATCCGCAGCATCGGCAGAGGTCCCCTGGTGCGGCCCAGTTCACCCCAACTTCCTGGAGACGCTGGTGCGCGAATCGGGGAAGGGAGACGACTGGGAGGATGCCGACCCCCGCGAAGGGAAGCCGCTGGCGGTCGGGGACAAGGTGGGCCCCTGGAGGATCGTCGCGCGTTCGCAGGACGAGATCGTCCTTGCCGAGGACGACAAGCACCTGCGCTTCGCGCTTTCCCTGCGCGTATCCGCCGTCGACCGCACCGTGCAGGCCACCACGGCGGTGGAGTTCCACAACGCGGCGGGCAGGGCCTACTTCGTTCCCGTCAAGCCGTTCCACCG
>Ga0302273_1001033_pt1 | contig 11922 bp, 10 predicted proteins | sample III_Bog_N1_3_FD_198774 | JGI IMG/M metagenome (GOLD analysis project Ga0302273, IMG submission 198774) | Peat permafrost microbial communities from Stordalen Mire near Abisko, Sweden - III_Bog_N1_3 | ecosystem: Environmental > Terrestrial > Soil > Wetlands > Peat | place: Sweden: Abisko... | reverse complement strand
CAATGCCGCCGATCTCGCGATCACAACTACTAAGTCCGCGATCGATGACGGCGTCTGCGTCGACCTGGACCAGGGTGGCCTGCTCCGCGACGTCGGGACGGTAGATCTCTCGGATCCGTCGTGGCTCGAGAAGGTCTATGACCTGGGCCTTGGCAACAAGATCAACAGCTACGTCTCGCGTCTCAAGACGCAGCTCGGCAAGATCGACGCCCTGACGGCCGCCATCAACTCGACGACGAGCGCTGCCTTCAACGCCCTCAAGTTCACCGACTCTCTCCCGGGCCAGATCGCTGAGAAGATTGCTGCCCTCTTCGACGCCTTGGGCGTCTCTGTGACCGCCTCAAGCGACCCGGTCCTTGCCGCATCAAACCTCGTGAGCACCTACGAGACCGTGTGCAATGGCTACTCAGGCACCGACGTCGATGGCTCCATGCGTGTCCTCTCAGCGATGACGGCGGCCCGCTACGCCGCGACGGTGATGGACAAGGACGAGGACAACCTCAACGCCCAGATCGCCGTCGAGGAGAGTGCCACCTTCGACGACCTGGGCAACTACATCGGCAAGACCACCGCCGCCCCGACCATGCCGGCCACGCCTGACCAGGTGGGCCGCATGGTCGCAATTGTGCGTGGCTCCCTCGATGCCGCCCGCTCCTACACGGGAGCGCCAAAGCCCCTAGAGGACATGGCCCTGGCGCTGCAGCAGCAGTACCGCACGCGCCTCACGAAATACGAGACCCTCCGGGAGATCACCATCGCCGAGCCCACGCCGCTGCACATCATCTGCCAGCGCTACAAGCTCCCCTACAACAAGGCCGAGCGCATTGTGCGCCTGAACCAGATCCGCAACCCCACATTTGTGGAAGGAACGATCCGCATCTATGCGAACTGAAGACGTCACGATCTCAGTGGGCGGCCTCGAGGTGCGCGCCGCGGCCGAAGGTGTGGAGATCGTCTCCGATCTCTACGCTCCGGAAGGGTCGTGGTCCATGCCCATCGCTCCCCGCGCCCTGGCCATCAATGGCCGCGAGCTGGCGCGCGTCTCCATTGGCGGCCGCGTCGAGCTCGTGGGCACCGTCGATAAGCTCCAGGAGACGGCCGCTTTTGAAGAGCACTCGCTCACGCTCTCGGGAAAGACCCTGGCGGGCCTCTTGAAGGGCAGCTACATCACGGACTTCAAGGCTCCGCCGAAGACCCTTGTCGCGGCCGACGCGAAGTACACCGCTTCGATCCCGTACCTCTCGCGCTTTGAGGCCGAGTTCGCGGCCGAGGCCTACGAGGCCAACACCCACCATCACGCCGCCGACGTCGGCGACTCGGTGTTCCAACTCCTTTCCGAGTACGCCCGCAACCGCGGGCTCATCTTCTGGTTCAAGGCCGATGGCACCCGCGTCTATGGCGAGGCGGTCCGGGATAGCGAGCCGGAATTTTCTCTCAACTCGCAGAACATCCTGCGTCGCTCACGCACGGCCGACTGGGAGGGCATCCACAGCGAGGTCATTCTCGTTTCGGATGGCAAGGAAGGCCACAAAAAGGTCACCGTCACGAACGATACAGCTCCCATTTACCAGCCCCTTGTCGCAGCCTTCAACGGCTATTCGAGTGACCTTGAAAGCCAGGCCAAGGAGTACATCCGGCAGGAGAAGATGAAGTCCCTGGCCCTCGAGTACGTGGTTCCTGGCTTCAGCCAGGCGGGCAAGCCTTGGCGCGTCAATGCGCTCTGCCGCGTCGAAGATGACCTCATCGGCATGCATGGCATCTACGTGGTGGTGCGCACTCGCAAGAATTGGAGCCGCTCGAACGGCTCGACAACGACCCTGACTCTCGGTCCCAAGCTTGAGGACCCCTTCAAGGCCTACCAGCGGCACGGCCGCCGCCTGCGGCACCGGGGGAACGCATGATCACCCTTGCCGACAACGGGACTCTCGTCATGGTCCCTTCCGACGTCAATCTGATCCGCGACCAGATCCTGCTCTCGCTGTCCACGCCGTTGGGCAGTTCCTGGCAGCGTCCCGACTTCGGAAGCGAGCTCTACAAGCTCCGCCAGGCCAAGGCTACGACGGATCTTCCGTCCACCGCTGTGGCGTACGTCAAGGCGGCGCTAAAGTGGATGATCACGGCCGAGATCCTCGATTCCGTGGCCGCCGCGGCGTCCTGGTATGACCGCTCTGCCGGGAAGATGCTGCTCACCACCACCGCAAAGCGCGGCAAGGACACAATCACTGTTCCCTATTGGGTGCCGGTTCCGGGAGACCCGCGATGAGCGGCATCTACCAGACCTTCGACGCGCTTTTCGCAGCCATGCTGACGGCCTATCAGAATGCGGGTGACGGGACCACCATCACTGTAGGCGACGAGTTCTACAAGCGCAGCGCTGCCTTGTCCTCGTGCGGCTGGGGGCTTTACCAGGAGGCGGCTTGGACCAAGAACCAAGCGTTCCCCGACACTGCCTCGGAAGCGAATCTGCTCCACCACGGCAGCGTTTACGAGCTGACAAAAAACGACGGCGAGACGTATGCTGCCTTCCTTGCGCGCCTCCTGAAGCGCATCCGCAACAAGGTCTCCGGTGGCAACCTCACCGACTACCAGAACTGGGCTATGGCCTGTTCCTACGGCACCGAGGTTCCGTCGTCAGTTTCTGTCTTTGGAGGGGTTGATGCTTACGGCCCCGGAACGCTCGTCGAGGTGGTCTCGGTAGCCTCGGGCGTGCCATCCTCGAACCTCCTAGCTGTCATCAAGGCCGACGCCCTGACGCGCAGCCCGGTCGCGCCAGCGCAGGTCTATGTCCTGGCGGCTGCAACGACCGAGATTGCGATCTCTCTCACCATGGCGGGCGGAGACACGGCCTTGGCCAAGACGTACATCCAATCGTTCCTCTCAGCCCTCGAGGTGGGGCAGTCGGTCTATCCCGAGGTGTTCGTGGCGTTCTGTTACCAAGCGGGCGCCACCAATGTCGCGCTGCTTACTCCCATGTCCTTGACGAGCCCGTCCAAGTTCGGGCGCATCACGGCCTCCTCCATCACGGTGACGGCAGCATGAGCGCGACGCACCTTACAGCGCTGCGCCTGCTCAAGGGGCAGGTCTTCGGAGATGCCGACGAGAAATACCTCGCCATGGAGGCGGGTTGGTTCGACGCTTGGCGCGCCATTGTTCGCCAGGTCGAAGCAGACATTTTCCCCGACACGACAAGCGATCTCGCGAGCTGGGAGCGAGTCCTTGATCTCGATGGAACGGGGACGGATGAGCAGCGTCGCGCTGCTATTCTGGGCAAGATCCGAGCCACCGGCGGCATGTCTAAGGCCTTCTTCCTGGCGTTGGCCACGGAGATGGGTTATGCCATCACCATTGCCACATGCCCCTATCCGTTCCGGGTCGGCGTGTCTGTGATCGGAGATCCCATCATCGATGTCAATCCTGATGGCCTGGCAGATCCGCCCGACTGGGACAACGCGATCATGGGTCCCTTCTGCCCACGCCTCTACGTGTGGACGGTCACGATCACGAGCATGGGGGAAAATGGCTCTGCAAAGGCATTACAAAAGGCTTTTGAAGCCCTGAAGCCTGGTTACACAACTATCCATTGGGTGGGTGCCTGATGCGCGACGCTCGCTTTTTCCGTGGCGTCCTCACCGAGGACGCGGCCGAAGACGCCTCCGGTGGCCCGCGCGTCGTCCAGGCGCTGGTGCGCGGCGTGCGGGAAGCGCCTGACGTGCCGCTCATGCAGCAACGCGGCTTGGCGTCCATGCCCAAGGCTGGCGATGTCATCGGCATTGAGCAAGTGGACGACCTGGTCGTGGCTGTCTCCAGCGAGTCGACAGACCGGCCGGCGTTGGAAGCGGGCGACACCTCGCTCTATGCCTCCAAGGACGTCTACGTGCTCCTCAAGCAAGACGGGACGATCACGGTGAGCGGCAAAGGCGGCGCGAAGGTGACGCTCTCTCCGGGGGGAGTCACCCAAGTCGAGGGGACAACCATCAACCTCAAGGCTCCCCAGGTAAACCTGGGTACTGACGGCTCGACCGCCACGCCTCTTGATGGCGTGGTGACCGGGCAGTGCATCTGCTGCTTCACGGGCGCCCCGCATCCGGTGACGTCGACGGCGGTGCGTGCAGCCATGGCGGGATCGGCATGAGCGTCGACGCTGATCGCATCGTAACCGCAGCCATGACGGAGCTGCGTAAGGACGGCTTCAAGGTCGATGAGGCCGCCGCGCAGGCACCTGTTGGGACGACTGGCAAGAGCGGCCTGGAACTCAACCTGAAGGCCATCGCTGACGCTGTGGTGGACGAGTTCACGGAGCACTGGACCGGTGGTGGTAGCTGGGGGAACCTTCCAGATGGCGACGGCGTCCCGCAGCGTGTAGGCGATGTCTGGAGCATGGTTCAGGATTTCCTGACGAAGACGGCCGCTGATGCCCTCTATGCCACAACGTCCGCGTTGTCGACCGTAGCAACCTCCGCCGCCTCGGCGCTGGCCACAGCTACGACTGCGGCTGCTGCGGCTGCCGCAGCCATGGCGGCGATCCCGGCCGCCGCCAGCACCGCCCCGCTCATGGATGGCGTCGTATCGGTGGGGGCGGCCTCGGCATACGCCCGGGCAGACCACCGGCACCCGACTGATACTTCACGGGAACCGGCCATCACCGCTGGTGCGGCTGGCCAATGGTGGCGCTATGACAAGACCTGGGCGGCACTCTCTGCCTCGGACGTAGGCGGCCTGGGAGCCTTGGCAACACTGAGCCAGGTTGCCGACGCGCAGGTGGCGTCCGGCGCGGCCGTCTCCTGGTCGAAAATCTCTAAATCCGGCGCTGCCGCTGCTGACGTGGGCGCCCTGGGCGCTACGGCTGCGGCAAGCGGTGACTTGGCGGGGAACTACCCGTCTCCAACCGTCGCGGGGTTGCGCGGCTACGTGCTGCCCACGCTCTCCACCACGGCAGGCGGTTTGCGCTGGAGTGGGACGGCCTGGGCGCTGGACTCGACCGTTTACCTCTCGACAACGGCTGCTGCGGCTGCCTACCAAGTCAAACTCACCACCGGCACGACAGCGCAGTATCTGCGTGGTGACCTGTCCTTGGCAACGTTTCCGACGACGGTTTCTGCCTTCACCAACGACTCCGGATACATCACCTCGGCGGGTTCGATCAGCGGTAACGCGGCGACAGCAACCAAGCTCTCCACCGCTCGCACGATCGCGGCGACGGGAGACGGGACTTGGTCCGTGACCTTCGATGGATCGGCCAACGTCTCGTCGGCGTTGACCGTCTCGGGGCTGCGCGGATACGTGCTGCCCACACTCAGCAGCACGGCAGGAGGTTTGCGCTGGAGCGGTACGGCCTGGGCGCTGGACTCGACCGCTTACCTCTCGACGGCAGTCGCGGCCAGTGTGTATTTGCCATTGGCTGGCGGGACAATGAATGCGGGTGCAAAGATATTAACTCTTCAGGATATGACGATTAATACAGGTGCAAATGTTAATTACTCAAATGCTCCTTTTGTTGCCCAGCGTTATACCTCAGACTCCACGACTACCACACACGCCTCTATTGGATTTCATAACCGTGGAGTTAATGCAGCGGCTTTATATTATTCATCTCAATATGCACAATTCTGGTATAATGACCATAACGGCGGCGTATATCATTTATGGGATTCTAAAGATTTTGCAAGTCAATCTATAACAAACTGGACTACGGCATACAATTGGGGCAATCATGCAAGTGCAGGTTATTTGCTTTCCTCCACTGCGGCTAGCACCTACCAAACGAAGATCACCACTGGAACCACGGCGCAGTACCTGCGCGGCGATCTGTCCCTAGCGACGTTTCCAACAACGGTTTCAGGCTTCACCAACGACTCCGGCTACATCACATCAGCAGCCTCGATCAGCGGTAACGCAGCCACAGCAACTAAAGCGACGTATCTTAATATCACAGAAAATACTACATCAAATAACATATATCCGATATTATGGTGCGGGCAAGTGAACGGTGATGTTTACAGGACGTTGAACAAACTCAACTACAATCCATACACTGGATTGCTAACGTCTACTGGTGGATTTAGTGGGGATCTCACAGGAAATGCTACAACTGCTACTACGGCATCTGCCGTTTCGTGGGGTGGTATAACATCAAAACCTTCAGGGATTGATAACGTTGGAGTTCATAGACTTTATAGAGGGGATGGCACAGACGGTTATTGGCTGTCTCATTCGTGGAGTAATGTTTGCAGTTCCTATTTTGGTAGTAATAGTTGGTATCTAACAGCTTCAAATTCACAAAGTGATTCACAAGGAGGAATCCATACTGTCCTTGTTGATTATGCTGGAACGTCGGTTAATGCTTTGTATTTGGGTGGCGTTGCTTCTGATAATTTTGTAAGAGGGACTGGATACAACACCTCTTCAACGTTTGGGCATAGGACTACTTGCTTTAACTATAACGGTGCAGCAGCTTCCTCAACTTGTTTAACCGATCCTTTATATTCTGGCTTCTACGATGGTAATTTCAATGCATCGCAGACTCCTAATAATAATTGGGCGTTCGTTGTCAATACGACTCATAGTAACACAACCACAGCAGCGTCAAGGTATTCCTTTCAGATCGCTGCTAGTTTTGATAATGGAACTGCGCCCATTTCTTGGGGTGGCGAAAACTATTGGATGCGCGTCAACAATTCACTAGGCATAGGCCCTTGGAGAACGTTGATTCACTCAAATAATTATCCATCGTTCAACAATTTTACTAATGGCATAGTAGCTGGCGTTGCAGCAATGGGGACTGTAGTTGGACAAACTGGGTATGCCTGGTTTGGTTCAAAAAAACAATGGAGCAATTCATATATACACTCCGAATACACAGCCAATGTATTTCGGCATCAATGCAACAACCAGTATGGCGCTATCAATAGGTGGACTATCAGTTGTTGTCCCCGCCGCATATAACGGTACACTTAGTGTTGATGGGTTAATCACTGCGAACGGTGGAATCTCAATAGGTACAGTGGCGCTATCTGCTAGCGTATCGTTTGATGCGAATACTCATCTGGGTAAGATCGTAGATTTGGGAACAAGTTACATATTTGATCTATCAACCATGAATTCCGGAAATTGGTGTATCGTATCCGGGACTGGATACGTTACCGCAGGTTCCGGTGTTACATATTATTTGCGTGGAGCGGCCGTGACGGGAAGTGTCCGGATTATGGGTGCGGCGGTAGCGTATCGCAGCGGGGCAAAGTTTTATGTAGGATGATATTCGGCAATTATCGTGGATAGATCGTAGAATAAAACCACAAGCCAAAGGAGAATGGTATGGAAGCGCAAATTTCGCTAAAACTATCTGATGTGCAAAATCAGATATTGAAAATGATCGCTGCTGAGCGAAATGTAGATGTCGGCGTGCTCTGCGCAAACGAAGCTTCGATGTCACTCATTCGCAATCGGGTCATGCAACAGAGCAACGAGCTCATCAATCAGGACAAATACCCTGATGAAGTGATCGCAGTTCTTCTTCCGGCCGCCACCACCTCTGCAACCGCCACTGGAGCTGCAGCATGAGCGCCGACGTCAAGTACTCGTTCAACTCTGCGTGCCTCAGTGATTTCATTCGGATCTTGTCTACAGCCAGCGGCCCTGGCGGCCTGTCGCGCGACAACGTCTACAAGCGTCTGCGCGCCGAAGTGGATGCAAACCCCCAAGCCGCGTCGATTACCCTCCTGATTTCGCGCATGGAGCTGGGTGCCATCAAGCTGGCTATCCTGGATGCGTGGGATCGGCCTGCTGACCAAGCCGTGCCTGTCACCGGCGAGGCTCGCGCCTGGCTACGGCGCGTGGCTGTGCATCTGGGCTTGTGGGGCAAACACATCGAACCGCTCCTGCGCAAACAGGAAACGGAATCGAAGGCCATTGCAGAGATCACCGAGTTGGATGATGAGGCTGGTTTGGATGATGTCGTTCCCGATGATGACGGAACTCCGTCTTAACCACCATTGAAGGGACTTTGAACGATGCCTAAAACTCAATTCGCAGATGGCTTGATCGTTACCAAGAATTGGGCGAACGCTGTAACGAACCCCGTCTATCGACGCGATCCGCAGAATGATGGGGAGATCCCGTACCCGACCGATCTGGACGCCATGGGCGTTTCGTCGGTGCTATCTGCGACCCAAGCGCAGATGGTGGCGTTGGCCTCCACTGTTGATACCAAAGCTCCTCAAACGGGCTTGACGGCCCTACAGGAGACGGTTTCCGCGATCAGTACTGCGGTTGAGGCTTGTGCGGCTACCGCTGGTGACAACGTGTTTAGCGGCAAAAATTCGTTTACGAAGACGCTTGGTTTTTCGGTTGTATCGTTCGGAAGTAGCGACTCCAGCAGCATCCCTAGCCAAAGCTTGTCCAAGGACTCGCCCGCTGTGTTTAAGCTGACTGGATATGGCATTATTTATTGCGATTTTCTAACGTCCGGGTACCCTCCAGTTCGCTGCACGGTAATCAATACCGTTAACAAGGGGTTGTCTATCTCCGGGTTGGATGGGACCATTCGCCGGGTGCTTCAGAATGGCACCTGCGTGGATCGAGTTGTGGTACGCGATTCAATGACGGGAATCAGCGATTTAGCTGTTGAGCTTATTTGGGACGGAAGCGTATTAAACGTGATTTCGCTGTCCGAGCGCCAGCTCAGTAAAAGTATTGGAGCTAGTGTCACGCTTGGAGATCCTGAAGACCTTCCGAGACTGCTTTCTACTAACGGATCTAGTGATCACGTAGTAACACTAGCCAACCCATCGGCCTGTGATGGGTATGCATGCACTATCCTAAGAGGGGACGTTGGTTCTTTGGCACTTTCCTGGGCATTCGGAGGAAACTACGCCCTAAACTACTGGCCAAAAGGAGGGACCTCTTGGGTAGCACATAGTACGGGGTTTGCTGCCAGTAGCTCGGCGATGCTGTTTGATGTGTACAGTGCCGACCACGAGTGGTGGATTCGGGAATCGTAGCCGTTTTTGTCTCATTTGCCCCGCTACGCCGTCTCATTTGCCCCGCGCCGTCATACCCCGTGAACGGCATCACCGCCACCATGGGGATCTTGGAGGGGGCGGGTGCCGCAGCGCTTGCGGAAAGCGGCAGCACGACGACAAGAGACAGTCCAAGGAGAAAGTGGCGCATGGGTGGCCTCCGAAACGATCGATAAAAGCGCTCCCGGCAGACTCGGCGAGGAGTGGGCAAGGGGACAAGAATTCTGGAATCAAAAGTAGATCCGCAGAGTTTGAAAAAGGTGTGATGGAGATCACACCGTTCCCCCACCGGGCCAGTCCGTTCTCGCCAACCTAAGCCTACCTCACCCCGGTCGCTAACGCGACCACCCCTCTCCTACGGCAACCGCAGGAGAGGGGGCAACAAAAGCAACGGCACCCAATGCCTTACCTGCCTGAGACACACAAGGCCACTTTGCCGAAAGCCTGGCGCGGAGTCTCGGCCCAATCCGGGGTGCAGGGTGCGCCAGGAAAAGGCGCGATAGTTCAGTCGGTGCGAATCCGACGCAAGCGGACTGGCAAACCGCTTGCAACCGAGTCTTTGCATCCGATCGCGCCGGTGACGGCAGGACGAAGCGTAAGACAGGGAGATTGTAGGCCGTAACGCAAGTGAACTGATAGAGCTTCGAAAATCGATGCAGGTGTCGACCAGCTCCTTATCTGGGAAGACCACAGCCAGTGCGGCGCCGGGATTCAATCTGCCCACGCCATGTCGCACAGAGACCTGCCGGAGTCCGAGAGGATGGCATGCAATCAAGAGGAATATCGACGCAACCTGGGAGATCTCACAGCTTCCGTACCTGGTAAGGGTGGCGGTATCCGACGGCAAGGATTTCTGAACCGGGGAGATGAGCCGTGAGAAGTCGGAGCCATTCATAGTACCGAAGAAGCGGGGTAACTCCCGTGGAGGGAAGGAAAGGCGGGAATTGAACTCAAAGAGGAAACCACGAACCATACACCGAGATGGAGAGAGCGTGTCAAAGGACCTTGAGAGCATCGCGCAGTTGTCAAAGGCAGATCCTAGCCTTCGTTTTACAACCCTTGCGCACCACTTGACTCCAGCGTTATTGCGGGAGTCGTTTACGAGTCTGAACCAGCACGGAGCCGCCGGCGTGGATGGCGTGACGATCGCGGAATACAAGCAGAACTTGGATTCCAACATCGAACACCTCTGGCTGGAGCTGCGGGCGGGGAAGTTTCGGGCTACGGATGTTCGCCGGGCGTGGATACCAAAGGAGAGCGGGAAACTGCGTCCTTTAGGAATTCCGACGGTGCGTGACCGGGTGGTGCAGAAGGCGCTTCACGCGATCTTGTCGGCAGTGTACGAGCCTTACTTTCTCGACCTGTCGCACGGGTTTCGACCGGGCCGTTCGGCCCACGGCGCCCTGGATCAAGTGAGGAAATGTGTGAACAAGCAAGGCATAAGTACGGTGGTGGATGCTGACATCGAGGGCTTCTTCGATGCTGTGAATCACCAATGGTTGATGAAGTTTCTGGAACACCGGATTGCAGATCGTACGATCCTACGTTTGGTGGGGAAATTTCTCCACGCCGGAGTAATGGATCGCGGCATAAAGGTTTGCAACGAGGATGGAGTACCGCAAGGCGGACCACTCTCGCCTTTGCTTGCCAACATCTACCTCCATTACGTGCTGGATCTGTGGTTTGTACGTCGCGTGCAAGGCTCTTGTGAAGGCAAGAGTTTTCTGGTGCGCTACGCCGATGACTTTGTGGCTGGATTCGCACACCGAGGCGAAGCGGAAAAGTTTCTGGTGGAGCTTCGCCAGCGACTAGAGACGTACAGCTTGAAGTTGTCGGAGGCCAAGACGAAACTGGTGGACTTTGGGACGCAGTCACCTCGCAATGAGGACGGACCCGGACCAACGACGGGGGCGCGCACGTTCGACTTCTTGGGATTCACGCACTACATGCGTGCCCGTCCCAAACGAGGTCCTCAGTGCGCCGTCAAGCCCTGCATGAAAAGCCGAAACCGATTTCTAAGCAAGGTGAAGGAATGGCTGGTCAAGGTGCGAGATTTCCCGGTCTGGAGGCAAGCCGAAAGGCTTGCCAAGAAACTCAAGGGATGGTACCAGTACTTTGGACGACGCCATTGCCTGAAAAGCCTGCAGCATGTGAAGTGGCATGTCGAGAGATTGTGGGTGATGAGCCTACGACGACGCAGTCAACGGCACAAGCTGTGGTGGAGCCGAGTGCAAAATCGGATGTGGTTTAGAAGTCTACCAGAGCCGACTTTGCGCTGACTGCACGTCTGAAATTCCTGGGAGCCGGATGCCTTAATTGGGCAAGTCCGGTTCTGCGAGGGGGCCCCGCCCGAAAGGGCGGGGTCCTACCTCACCGCGGAGCGCCTGCAAATACCGGATCAAGCACGAAGCGGCACCAGACAGAAAATGGCACCCCACGCGCCAGGGATGCCGGCGATAGCCCGGGACACCCGCCACCGGCGTAGGGATTGGGCACTTGTGGTGAGCGCAGCCGAACCATGCCCGATCCACAATGTGAGGCGGTGGCCCGGCAGGCAGCCCGGTGCCGCCGCAATCCCGCGTTGAGGGCGATTCGTGAATCGCCCTCAACGCAATCGACGGCGGCAGGCGCCCCTTAATCTCCTCCGCCCATGTCCAGGACCGCCAAGAAGGCTTCCTGCGGCACTTCCACGGTGCCGATGGACTTCATGCGCTTCTTGCCTTCCTTCTGCTTCTCCAGGAGCTTTCTCTTGCGGGAGATGTCGCCGCCGTAGCACTTGGCTGTCACGTCCTTGCGCACTGCTTTCACAGTGGTGCGGGCGATGATCTTGCCGCCCAGGGCCGCTTGGATGGCCACGTCGTACTGCTGGCGGGGGATCAGTTCCTTGAGCTTTTCGCACAGGGCGTTG
>Ga0302273_1001030_pt1 | contig 11947 bp, 10 predicted proteins | sample III_Bog_N1_3_FD_198774 | JGI IMG/M metagenome (GOLD analysis project Ga0302273, IMG submission 198774) | Peat permafrost microbial communities from Stordalen Mire near Abisko, Sweden - III_Bog_N1_3 | ecosystem: Environmental > Terrestrial > Soil > Wetlands > Peat | place: Sweden: Abisko... | reverse complement strand
CGAGCAGCGAGGCGCCTTCGACATATTCCATGATGATGTAGGGCTGCTGGCTGAAATCGCCGGAAGCGATGAATTTCGGCACATGCGGGCCGGTCAGCAGCGGCAAGATCATCTGCTCCATCTCGAAGCCGACGATGCTGGTGGCGTCCTCGCCATCCTGCACGATGGGGGCCTTGAGAATGACCGGCAGCGTCATATCGTCGCGAGTCACTCGCCAGATATGAGCCATGCCGCCAACATGCAGCCGCTCGACGACATGGAAGCCGTCGATCACATCGCCCGGACTCAGGGCGGAGAAAACGGGGATGGCGGGGTCCGAAATGCGACAGCTCCGGGTTTGAACGCTTGCCAGCAGCCTAACGGAGCCACGACCGCCGCGCCACTATTACAAGTGCTTGCCCAATTGCTTGCTCCGAAGCGCTGGACTTGGCTGGAAACGCCTTATAGCCGCAAAAAACCCGGCCAGCCCTGATGCCTTCCGACGGAAGCTGCGCTAGAAGGGGCGCGTCCAAAATGCGCGCAGAGGATGTTTTCATGAAGCCGACCAAGATTCTTGTCGCACAGGGCGGCGGCCCCACCGCGGTCATCAACCAGTCGCTGGCGGGCGTGGTGCTCGAAGCGCGCAAGTTTCCGCAGATCACCCGCGTTTACGGCGCGGCGCATGGCGTTCGCGGCATTATCGATGAAAACTTCGTCGACCTGACCCAGGAAACCACCCACAACCTCGAAATGGTCGCCAATACGCCGTCTTCGGCGCTCGGCTCGACCCGCGACAAGCCCGACGCCAAATATTGCCACGAGATCTTCAAGGTCTTGCAGGCGCATGAGATCGGCGCTTTCTTCTACATCGGCGGCAATGACTCCTCGGATACGGTCCGCATCGTCAGCGAAGAGGCCAAAAAGGCCAATTATCCCCTGCGTTGCATCCATATTCCCAAGACTATCGACAATGATCTCGTCGGCAACGACCATACGCCGGGCTTCCCCTCGGCGGCGCGTTTCGTCGCCCAGGCCTTCGCCGGCGCCAATCTCGACAATGCCGCCCTGCCCGGCGTCTATTGCGCCGTCGTCATGGGCCGCCACGCCGGCTTCCTGACCGCCGCCTCGGCGCTCGGCAAGAAATTCCCCGAAGATGGCCCGCATTTGATCTATGTGCCGGAGCGCACCTTCGAAGTCGAAAAGTTCCTGACCGACGTCAAGGCGACCTATGACCGCTTTGGCCGTTGCGTCATCGCCGTCTCCGAGGGCATCCACGACGCTTCCGGCGCGCCGATCATCACCAAGCTGGCCGAACAGATCGAACATGACGCGCATGGCAATGTGCAGCTGTCGGGCACCGGCGCCCTGGCCGACCTGCTCTGCGAGGAGATCAAGAGCAAGCTCGGGATCAAGCGCGTGCGCGGCGACACCTTTGGCTATCTGCAGCGCTCCTTCATCGGCTGCGTGTCCGACGTCGATCAGCGCGAAGCGCGCGAAGTCGGCGAAAAGGCGGTGCAATACGCCATGTGGGGCGACCGCGATGGTTCCGTCTCGATCAAGCGCACCGGCTATTACTCGGTCGATTACGAACTGGTTCCGCTCGAATCGGTCGCCGGCAAGACCCGCGTGATGGAAGACGAACTGATCAGCGCCAGCGGCACCGATGTCACCGACGCCTTCCGCCTCTATCTGCGCCCGCTGCTCGGCTCGGACATGCCCGACGCCTATCGCCTGCGTCTCAACCCCGTCGCCAAGGTGCTGGGAAAATAATGGATTTTATGCCAGCCGCCACCCGGCGGCTGGCGCTCCCGGCGACGTAAGCCAAGTGGCCTGCCGCCGTTTTTCTTGCCTGACCAGGGTTAAGATGTCAGGTTCAAGCCGCTTCCGCGCCGGCCGCCCAGCCCAAGTCGCCGGGGAGCGCCAAACATGGAACGCTGGCGTTAAATGATTTATTACGACATCACCGACCTTTTTCATCATTTTCGCACCCAAACTCGCGTCGTCGGCATTCCGCGCGTCTCGACCGTCACGCTGCAGCAATTCGCCTTGCATCATGATGAAAATGAATTTCGGCTGATCGCCTATCATCCGCGCCTGAAGAAGGTCGTCACGACAGACGGCTCCTTCTTCAAGGACCGGGATTTTTCGTCACGGGCTTTTGGCGACTATTTCAATGTCGAATGCCGGCGCGAAGACGCCTTCGACCTTTACCTCGCCAAGAAATACAAGAACAGATTCGTTCGGCGGCTGCATCGTCTGCGCATGAAGGCCAAGGCCGTCATCTCCAAAAACTATTTCGCGCGCAAGGGCATTCATCTTGAGCCCCCGGAATTGCGCCGCGCTGTTTGGCAAGAGCCCAAACTGTCGCCGGAAGATGTTGTTTTCATTCCCGGCATCATCTGGGTTTTCACCGAATATCTCGATTGGCTGAAGCAAGCCAAGGCGCGCAGCGGCGTCAAGATCGCCCAGATCGTCTATGATCTGACCCCGATTTTCGGCGCGCAATTCTTTCCGCAAATCGGCGCGCCGACCTTCGAAAACGGCCTGTTGAAGATGCATGAGCTGGCCAGCGTGATCCTGACCGACTCGCAATCGGCCAAGGACGATTACCTGCGTTTTCTTCAGCTGATGAATTTGCCGGAGATCGACGTGCGCGCCGTCCCGCTCGCACACGAGTTCCTGCTCGACGCCAAGAAGTCGCCGTCCGCGCAACCCGTGCTCGAATATAGAACCATCAGCGCGGCGGCGATGAATGCGGCGCGATTGCCCTATGTGATCTGCGTCGGCACGCGCGAAGTGCGCAAGAATAATTGGGGGCTGGCCCTTGCCTGGCAAGAACTCAAGACCAAGCATGGCATTGACACGCCGCGCCTGATTTTCGCTGGTCGCGGCGGCTGGCTCAACGATGAATTCAACGACTTTCTCAAGCGGACCGACCATCTCGACGGCTACATCAAGATCGTGGACGGCCCCTCCGACGCCGACCTCGCCTATCTCTACAAGAATTGCCTGTTTTCAGTTTTCCCAAGCTTTTACGAAGGCTGGGGCCTGCCGATCGGCGAGTGCCTGTGGTTCGGCCGCCCGGTCGTCGCCTCCAATACGAGTTCTATGCCGGAAGTCGGCGGCCCCTATGTCGACTACGTCGATCCGCTCAAGCGCTCGACGATCACGGCCGCCTGCGACAGGATGCTCGACGAAACCTATCGCGAGAGCCGCGCCGTAGCCATAAGCTCGATGCCCTTGCGCCGCTGGAAGGACTTCGCCGACGATGTCTGGCAAGCGCTGCACTCCATCTGATCGGCGGCAAGTCGTATGATTTATTATGACATTACCGATCTGCTGGACCATTTCCGCCGCTCGCTGCGCGTCGGCGGCATCGCCCGCGTGTCGACCGCGACCATCGCCCGCTTTCGAGAAATCTCGCAGCAAGGCGAGTTCTGCCTGATCGCCTGGCATCCCGGCCTGCGCAAGGTCGTCGTCGCCGATCCGCAAAACTTTCCTTGCGAAGCTGAGGCAGGGCCGAGCCTCTGCGCCTATTTCGGCCTGCCCTACAAGGGGCCGCATCCGCTCGACGCCTATCTCGCCCGACGCTATCGCAAGCCTTTTCAGCGTTTTCTGAACAAGTGGCGGCTGATCGCCTCCAACAAGTTGACTAAGGGCAAGACCTTCCGCCGCAAGGGCGTCGGGGCCCTCAATCCCGACGCGGCGATCCAGAGCAAGGCGCAATGGCGCAGCCCGGAATTCGCGCCGGGCGATATTGTGTTCATCGCCGCCGGGACGCGCGGCTTCGACGCCTTCAACGCCTGTCTCGAAAAGGCCAGGCGCGAACAGGGAGTGCGGCTCGCCCAGCTGCTGCATGACATTCTGCCTGTGTCCGACCCGCAATTTTTTCTGCAGGGCCACCCGCTTTTGTTCGCTGACTGGCTGGTGCGAGTCAATCGCACGCTCGACCTGCTCGTCGTCACCACCGAGGCCACCGGGCGCGACTTCGCCAAGGCGATGAAAGAGCGCGGCCAGACGCCGGCGCCTTATCGCGTCGTGCCGCTGGCGCATGAATTCGTCGAAAACGCCGAGGCGGCCTCGGCTCCGATCTACGAGCAGGTCTCGACGCCGGTGTTGCTGGCGGCGCGCCTGCCCTATGTGCTCTGCGTCGGCACCCGCGAGATCCGCAAGAACCACCTCGCCCTCGCCCGCGTCTGGCAGAGCCTGCAACGCAAGCATGGCGTCAAACTGCCCCGACTGATCTTCGCCGGCAGGCAGGGCTGGATGAACGAGGAATTCGACCGGCTGCTGCAAAGGACCGGCAATCTCGACGACCAGGTCAAGCTCGTCGAAAGCCCCTCGAACGAGGAGCTGGCCTATCTCTATAAGAACTGCCTGTTCTCGGTTTTCCCGAGCTTTTGCGAGGGCTGGGGCCTGCCGATCGGCGAGAGCCTGTGGTTTGATCGTCCGGTCGTCACCTCCAATTGCAGTTCTATGCCGGAAGTCGCCGGTCCCTATGCCGATTACGCCGATCCTTTCGACCTTGCCGAACTCGAAGCCGCCATCGAGAAAATGCTCGATGTGGCCTATCGAGGGGAACGTATCGAAGCCATCAAAGCCATGCCCAAACGCCGCTGGCAGGATTTTTCCGACGATCTCTGGCGCGAAATTCTTCTCGCCAAAAAACTTGGCGCCCAAAGCCCTGACGCATGAAGATTTACTTCATCAATCTCGACCGGCATCCTGAGCGCCGCGTCCACATGGAAAAGCAGTTGGCCGGCCTCGACGCCGAGCGGATCGCCGCCATTGACGCGCGCGACTGGCCGGAAACGGATACCGGCCTGCGCCGTTTCGAGCGCGCCTGCCTGCAAAGCCATCGCGCCGCCTGGCTGCGCTTTCTCGCCAGCCAGGCAAACTTCGCCTGTTTCCTCGAAGACGACGTGCATCTTTCGAGTGATTTCGCCCTTTTTGTGCAGGCGGAGGACTGGATTCCGCACGACGCCGATGCGGCAAAACTCGATACTTATTTCAACAAGGTCATGCTCGACCGCAAGGCTGTTCCGCTCGGCGATCGGCGGCTGGCTTTGCTGCACTCGCGCCATGAAAGCTGCGCCGGCTATATCTTGAGCCGCAAGGGCGCGGAGTTTTTCCTCAAGGCGACTGAAAATCCAATTCTTCCAGTGGATTACATCGTATTCCCCGAAGAACCGCGTCGGCAGGGGCTCTATCTTTACCAACTGGCCCCGGCGGTTGTCGTTCAGGACAGCCTTTACTTGAGCTATTACGGCCAGGGCGAGAGTTTCCAAAGCTCGGTGCAGACGCCACGCGCGCGCAACCGCTCGCTCGTCCACAAGGCGCGGCGCGAAGCCCTGCGGCTGTACAGCCAAGTCTTCAAGGCGCGCAATTATCTGTATCGGCGGCTCATTCTCGGCCTGAAGCCGGAAATCGTGCCATTCAGATAAAAATGTCCCGCAAACTAGTCCCCGGTTTTGCGACAAGGACATGCGATCTCAACAATTCAAAGCCCGACGAACAATCTTTGCGCCAGAATTTCCGGCAGGCCCGCCCGTTCGATCTTGTAGGCGGCGGCGGCGATATCATAGGGTGTGCGGACAAAGGTCAGGCTCTCGCGCGCCGTATCATAAAGGGCGAAGGCGGCCAGCGGATTATCGTCGCGCGGCTGACCGACTGCGCCCAGCACCGCCAGCCATTGCTGCGAGCGCGCCAAGGGTATCTTGACATTGGTCTTGGGGTGGAACCCATGCGCCGGGCGTTCCGGCGCAAGATGGTAGAGCTGCGGCCGATGCACATGGCCGCAAAAAACCACATGGGCCTTGACCGCCCGCAAGGCCCGCTCGGCATGGGCTTCATCCCGGACATAGATGAAGCGCTCCGGCGCGCTCGAATCGCCATGCACGAACAGCAGATCGTCGATCTTCGCCGTATAGGGCAGTTTTTGCAGAAAGCCGACCTGACGCTCATCGAGCTGCGTGCGGGTCCAGACCGCTGAAAGCCCTGCGACCTCATGCATCGCGCTGATGTCGCCGGTCACGGCGGCGAGATCGTGATTGCCCATGATCGCCAGCGCCCCCGCCGCGACATCCTCGGCGATGCGATCGACAATATAGGACGGGTCAGCGCCATAGCCGACAAAATCGCCAAGATAGACGAAACGCTGCGCGCCCAGCCGCAGGGCTTCGGCCCGGCAGGCGTCGAATGCTTCGCGATTGGCGTGAATATCGGTCAATAAGGCAAGGAGCATGACAAATCCTGATGGAGCGCCAGCTTAACCAGTTCGCCCAAATAAACGTAATCTAAAAAAGGCTGCCCTGCCCGCTCGGCTTAGGTCTGGATTTGGGTTCCGGCTTTTTCGCTGGCGCCGTTTTGGCCGGGCTTGGCGACGCCGGATCCGCCCCATCGGTCAAAAGCTCGCCTGCCACGGCGGCGATTCTTCCGTCGGCAAAGGTAAGGCTCAAGACCGCGCCCGGCGGCGCCTCGACGACGCTGCGCACCGCCGCGCCCGAGGCGTCGCGCACAAGGGCAAAGCCGCGCTGCAATATGGCCCCATAGCCAAGGGCGGAACGCATTTTTTCGAGATGATCCAGATTCTCGGCGCGGCGCGTCATCAGCAGGCGAATGCCAGCCCGCAGCACTCCGCCCAGCGCCAAAAGCCGCTCGCCTTGCGTCCGCAGATCGTTGCGCGCCAGCCGCAGCCGCGCCGCCACAGCCGCGTCGAAACTTTTGCCGAGCGCCGCCTGCCTGTCCCGCCGCCGGATCGTCTGGGCCGCGCCGGCGACGGTCAGCCGGAACGACAAAGTGTTCAGCCGCCCGACGACGCGTTGCAGTTCGGCCTGCGGCGCGTGACGCGCCAGCAAGGCCGAGGCGCGGGCCAGAGCCTGCTCGCTCTGGCGCAGATTGCCGCGCAGTCCGGCGACCAGCCGGTCGCTGGCGCGGTCGAGATTCTGGCGCGGCGCAGCGACCAAGGCCTCGCCATTGGGCAGCGCCCGCGCCAGCCCGCGCAGATCGCCGCGCCGCCGCTCCAGCCCGCGCAAAGCGGCGTCGGTATGGCGACGGGCCAGATCAGCCAGAGCATTCATCAGCTCGGCGCGCACAGGCACGGCCTTTTCGGCGGCTGCGGTGGGGGTCGGCGCGCGCAGATCGGCCACATGGTCCAGCAAGGTCCAGTCGGTCTCATGGCCCACGGCGGAAATCAGCGGAATCATGCTCTCGGCGGCGGCGCGGACCACGGCCTCTTCATTAAATCCCCAAAGATCCTCAAGCGAACCGCCGCCGCGCGCGACGATCAGCAGATCGGGCCGCGGAATCTTGCCGCCCTCCGGCAAGGCGTTGAAGCCGCGAATCGCCGCCGCGACCTCTTGCGCTGAAGTCTCGCCCTGCACACGCACCGGCCAGACCAGCACATGACGCGGAAACCTTTCGCGCAGCCGGTGCAGAATATCGCGGATCACCGCGCCGGTCGGCGAGGTGACGATGCCGATGACATTGGGCAAATGCGGCGGCAATTGCTTGCGCGCCTCGTCGAACAGACCCTCGGCGGCCAGTTTGCGCCGGCGCTCCTCGAGCAAAGCCATCAGCGCGCCGACGCCGGCCGGCTCCAATTGCTCGATGACGATTTGATAGGATGATTTTCCCGGAAAAGTGGTGATCTTGCCGGTAGCGATCACCTCCATCCCTTCCTGCGGTTTGATGCGCAAGCGGGCGAAGACCCCTTTCCACACCACGGCGTCGATGCGGGCGGAGGCGTCTTTCAGCGAGAAATAGGCGTGGCCGGACGAATGTGGCCCGCGATAATTGGAGATTTCGCCACGCAACCGCACATGGCCGAACTGATCCTCGATAGCGCGTTTGAGCGCCCCGGATAATTCGGAGACTGTCAGTTCAGGCGCATTGGTCAGGGCGGCGGATTCGCTCATTTCGACAAACTAGCTTATTCGACGCCGTTCTGGCGAGACTTGGCCCTGAATTTCAAGCCTCGACCTTAAATTACGAGACTCGGCCGCAAATTCAACGGAACTCATGCGCGACGCCTCTGCTTCCCTCCGCCCCTTCGCCCGCGCCTTCGCGCGAATCGGCCTGTTGTCCTTCGGCGGACCGGCGGCGCAGATCGCCACGATGCACCGCATTCTCGTGGATGAACTTGGCTGGATCGACAATCAACGTTTCCTGCACGCCCTGGCTTTCTGCATGGCCTTGCCAGGGCCGGAGGCCATGCAGCTCGCGACCTGGTGCGGCTGGGCGTTGCGCGGCTGGCGCGGCGCGCTGATCGCCGGGCTGCTGTTCATCCTGCCCGGCCTCGTCGTCATGCTCGGCCTGTCGGCGCTTTACGCCACATTCCACACGCTGCCTTTGATGGCTCATCTGTTTCTTGGCCTCAAGGCGGCCGTGCTCGTGCTGGTGGCGCAGGCGCTGGCGCGCCTGGCGAAAAAGGCCTTGCCAAAGCCAGCCAGCTGGGCGATGGCGCTCGCCGCCTTTGTCGCGCTGTTCACGCTCAACCTGCCTTTTCCGCTTCTGGTGCTCGGCGCAGGACTGATCGGCTGCCTCGCGCAGGGCGCATTTGGGCCGTTCGCGGCGCCCCCTCCCGCCGCCAGCGCCGCCCCCCAAAATGGCTGGCGCCGCGCCGCCGGAATCGCCGGCCTATGGAGCATAATCTGGCTGGCCCCGCTGCTTCTCGTTACGCTGCTGTTTGGCGAGACCAGCCTGTGGACACAGATCGGCGCATTTTTCGGCAAGGTCGCGCTGGTGGCCTTTGGCGGCGCTTACGCCATTCTCGCCTATGTCGCCCAGGCCGCCGTGCAACAGATGCATTGGCTCAGCGCCCCGCAAATGCTCGATGGGCTTGCGCTGGCCGAGACGACGCCGGGGCCGCTGATCCTCGTGCTGACCTATGTCGGCTTCATCGCCGGCTTCCAGCAGCCTGCGCCGTTTTCGCCCCTGTTCGGCGGCTTGCTTGGCGGGATGCTCGCGAGCTGGATGAGTTTCGCGCCGTGCTTTTTATGGGTGCTGCTGGGCGCACCCTATGTCGAGCGGGCGCGCGGCGTCGTCAGGCTTAACTCGGCGCTAGCGGCGATCATGGCCGCCATGGTCGGGGTGATCCTGAACCTCGCCGTCTGGTTCGCCTTTCACGCGCTTTTCGCCGCCGATCAAACCCTCCATCTCGGCCCGCTGTCATTGCTCTGGCCCGACGGAACGACGTTTCGGCCGCTCGTCGCCGCCATAGCCGGCGTCGCCGCCTTGCTGCTGTGGCGCGGCGCGGGACTGCCGCTGACTTTGGCGGCTTGCGCTCTGCTCGGCCTTTTGGCTGGATGGCTTGGCTTCGCAGGGGGATAGCTTGGGCTGGCGAGTTGAAACCCGCGCAAACCTCGCCTAAACAACCAAGCGTTAAGTTGCGCCCCGGCCCCGGAGGGGACGTTGGGAGCGAAGCGACGCCGAGCTGACGCGAGGGGTCCTTCAAACAAAAACTGCGAAGCGACGCCGCGCTGACGCGCGGGGCCTTTTCAAACGCGATTTTCGCGTTTGAAAAGAAAGGAAAAAAATGAACGTCCTGCTGATCGGCTCCGGCGGCCGCGAACATGCGCTGGCGGCTGCTATCGTCAAAAGCCCTTTGCTATCAAGGCTTTTTGTCGCGCCCGGCAATCCGGGCACAGCCAAACTGGCGCAGAATGTCGCGCTGGATGTCGCCGACGCGCAGGCGGTGATCGACTTTTGCCGTATCCAGAAAATCGGCTTTGTGGTGATCGGCCCGGAACAGCCGCTGGTCGACGGGCTTGTGGACGCGCTGGAAGCGGCCAATATCAAGGCCTTCGGGCCGAGTCAGGCCGCCGCGCGGCTCGAGGGATCCAAGGGCTTCACCAAGGATCTTTGCGCCAAATATCATATACCCACCGGGGCCTATCAGCGCTTTACCGAGCGCGCCCCCGCCCTCGCCTATCTGCGCCAGCAGGGCGCGCCGATCGTGGTCAAGGCCGATGGCCTCGCCGCAGGCAAGGGGGTTGTCGTCGCCATGACCTTGGCCGAGGCCGAGGCGGCGGTGGAAACCATGTTCGACGGCGCCTTTGGCGCGGCGGGCGCGGAAGTCGTCATCGAAGCCTTCCTCGACGGCGAGGAGGCCTCGTTTTTCGCGCTTTGCGACGGCGAAAAGGCCTTGGCCTTCGCCTCGGCGCAAGACCACAAAAGGGTCGGCGACGGCGACACTGGCCCAAACACCGGCGGCATGGGCGCCTATTCGCCCGCCCCGGTGGTGACGCCGGAAATCGCCGCAAGGGTGATGCAAGAAATCATCAATCCGACCGTCGCGGCGATGAAAGCCGAAGGCTGCCCGTTCAAGGGCGTGCTGTTCGCCGGGCTGATGATCGGCTCGAAAGGCCCGCAGCTGATCGAGTTCAACACCCGCTTCGGCGATCCGGAATGTCAGGTCATGCTGGCGCGGCTGGAGGATGATTTGCTCGGCCTGCTGCTGGCCTGCGCCGAGGGGCGGTTGCCGGAAAAAGTCCATCTCTCCGACCAGACGGCGCTGACCGTCGTGCTGGCGGCGGCGGGCTATCCCGCCGCGCCGCGCAAGGGCGGCCCGATCGCAGGAATCGAGCGGGCCGAGGCGATCGAAGGCGTGCGGGTGACCCATGCCGGCACGAAGGCCGAGGGCGGCAAACTCGTCGCCAATGGCGGCCGCGTGCTCAACGTCACCGGCCTCGCCGACAACGTCAGCGCCGCGCAGGCCTTGGCCTATCGCGGCGTGGACGCCATTGATTTTCCGGATGGCTTTTGCCGCCGCGACATTGGCTGGCAGGCGATCAAGCGGTAATTTTCCAAGTCATCTGATTCACGAAGTCATAGCGACTGCGTCGCAGTCGCTATGACTGGTTCCATCAGCCCTTGAGCTTGCCGGCCAGTTCGGCCACGCGCACACCCAGCAGACGAGCGGTTTCGAGATCGCCCTTGCGCGGCGCTTCCTCCGGCGAAGAATCGGAAGGCGAGACCGCGAGGGCGCCGCTGAAGCCGCCCATCCAGTTCGTATCTTCCGGGCCGTTTTCCTTCGTGTTGCTGGTCATAACGCCGGGACCGACCCAGATCTGGCTATGCTGCATGGCGAAGGTGATGAAGGCGGCGATGGTCGCGCCCTTGTCGCCATTGGTCGAGGCTGAATTGGTGAAGCCGGCGGCGACCTTGTCTTTCCAGGCCTGCGTGTACCAGGCCTTGGACGAAGCATCGGCGAATTTTTTGAACTGCCAGGCCGGCGCGCCCATATAGGTCGGGCTGCCATAGATGATCGCGTCGGCGGCGGCGAGCGTGTCGAAGCCGTTTTCGGGCAATTCGCCATTCTGGTCGATACGCAGAACCGAAACTTCCGCGCCGGCGACCGAGGCCGCGCCGGCCTGCACCGCTTCGGCCTGTTTCACCGTATGGCCGTAGCCGGAAAAATACACGATGGCGATTTTCGTCATGTCTCAAGATCCCCTAGCGCCGCACCGGGCGACAATGGCGGGAGCTTAAACGTCTTGATTTCTTTTTGTAAGTAGTTACTTTAAAGATACCTACTTTCGCCAAAGGGGAGCCTGCCATGAGCGACAAGCCGACGCGGCACGACGATTGCCCGGTCGATCAGTTCATGCACAAGATCGCCGGTCCCTGGACGACTTATATTCTCTGGCTGTTACAGCAGCATGGCGCGATCCGTTTCGGCGCTTTCCGCACCCATTTGCCGGGCATTTCGCCAAAAGTCCTGTCCGAGCGGCTGAAAAGGCTGGAGGCCGACGGGCTGGTCAGCCGCGACTATGTGCCGACCATTCCACCGCAAGTCAGCTACAGCCTGACCGCTCGCGGCGAGGAGCTGAAGGATATTCTCGATGCGCTCGGCGCGACAGCGCTGCGCTGGGCCGCCGAGGACGCGCAAGTCGCCGCCGGCAATAATTCAAAGCTTGATCAATCGGCTAAGGCGAAATAAGCCACCTGCCAACAAGCGGGGAAGATC